>Ga0126378_10000215_pt1 | contig 44341 bp, 31 predicted proteins | sample PanSoiMetPlot_23_FD_92587 | JGI IMG/M metagenome (GOLD analysis project Ga0126378, IMG submission 92587) | Tropical forest soil microbial communities from Panama - MetaG Plot_23 | ecosystem: Environmental > Terrestrial > Soil > Tropical forest > Bulk soil | place: Panama | collected 2016-02-17 | reverse complement strand
TAGTTCTGCGCTGCCGCAAAGCTTGCTGCAGCCAGAAGCACGACGAAGACAAACAACATTCTCTTCATTGCTCTACCCTCCTGTAGGTATTGCCGAACGCTTTCACTTCGTTCGATAAAGTCACTTCTACTAACCGGGGATCCGCAAGCCGGCCATCTGCATCTTTGTTTTGGTCATTTTCATCACCCAAAAACTCCCTCTCGGCTTGCGGTAGTAAGTAAGTGTGTTCTCCGAGTGGTGCACCACCTTTCTGCGACGCCGAATCCCCAGTTTTCGGAGCCGTCTTTTCCTGCTCCGCCTCGCGGCGGGATTTTTCTGCCGCGGCTTCACTGTCGGTCACGTACCGAAACATCTGCATGCGTCCCGGATACTGCTCTGTCGTGAACACGCGGTTTTGCTTGTCGATAGCAATGCCAATCAACGCTTCGAACTGCCCTGGAAAATGCCCGTGACCTCCGAGATAGGTCAGCAACTGACCTTCGCGGTTGAAAACTTGCACGCGGTCCTGGTAAGAGTCCGCGATCCAGATATGTCCATCGCAATCAACGGCGATGCCCTTCGGCCGCGCAATGTAGCCCGGGCCGTCGCCGTGCTTGCCGAACAAGCTGACGAAATTGCCGTCGGCGTCGAAGATCTCCACGCGGTTGTTCATTGTGTCGGTCACGTAGACGTTGCCTTGTTTGTCCAGCGCGACGTTGGAGGGCGCTCCGAAATCGCCGGGCGTAGTTAGCCAATGGTTCTTGCCGCCGGTCCCGATCCTTCGGAGTGGTTTAAAGGTGTCGGCGTCAAAGACCAGCACCTGATCCAGTTGAGTATCGACGACGTACAGGAAGCGGTTTTGCGTATCAATCGCCAGGCCAACAGGGTCAACCAGCCCTTCGTTGATTTGGCCGGCAATTTCGTGCTTCTTATCGAAAATCACGACCCGGTGCATCTTTCCGTCGGATACGAATAACCGGTCGTCGTCATCAATGGCCAGTCCATTAATCAGGCCGAAACGGGCCTCGTACCCATTGCGAATGAGCTGAACTTCCCGCGTGTCCGTGTTGAAAATAAAGATCGCGCCTACTTTCTGGTCAGCGACATAAACCAGGCCCTTCGAGTCCACGGCGATTCCGTAAGGTCCGAGGAGTTGGAATGGAAAGTTCTTTACATTGAATGTTTCGGTAGCAGATTGTGTGCCTGCCAGCCGGTCCATCCAGCTCTGTTTTTTCTTCTTGGGCTGGGTGTAGTCGATCTTCATGCCGGCGAAGTAGTTCAGGTAACGAACACGCGCAATCGACGGCGGGCTTGGCCACACCAGCTTTGAAGTGTCTATCTGAACCTTCGGCGCAAGCCCTTGCGTCGCGTTCGCGTCCGCCTTCTTCTTTTTCTTTTTGTCGCTCTGGCCGAAAGAAGGTATCGCCAGCGTTAAAGCCAGCAACAGCGTTACAGCTCCCGCCAGGCATTTGCGAATCGAAGTTGTCGAGGTTTTCAGCATTGCATCGCTCCGCATTTACTTGCTCATATCAATCCTGTTTTTGTGGCACGTATCGCAAAACGCCATGTTGTTTTCCTGCTCCTTCACGAGAAGCCCTGCCTTCGACGAAGCGTGCGGCTGGTGACAGGTGAGGCAGTTCATAGCGACCCGGACCTTCGTGACGTCTTTAGGGTCTGGCACATCGGAAACCGGATGGCCCTCGACGGGGTGGCCAAACCCGAATCGCAGCGGCAGCACGGGCACACGGTTCTTTTTGAAGTAATCGTCAGGGAGTTTCACAGTGCCGTTGAAAATCGTGAATACGCGCTCGGCCTCCAGCTTCTGCGGTTGCGAATCTGGTCCGTGGCACTCCAGGCAAAGCGCGTTTCCGTCTGCACGCAGCAGCTTCTGGCGATCCCCGCCATGTGGGTCATGGCAGGTTCCACACCCTTGTTGGGAGGCCGGCTGATGCAGAACATGCTTTTTCGCATCCTCTGCGCGATCGGTGTGGCAGTTCAAACAAACGGAGACGCCATCTGGCTTAGGCAGTCCCGGAAACTTGCCTGCGTGCGGGCTGTGGCAATCCGTGCAGTCGCCAAGCGCGCCGGGATGCTGGACTTTTGCGTTCTGGATTTTTTGAGCTTGTTCCGCGTGGCAGGTCACGCAAATTTCCTTGGCGCTGGCCTGGGTGAGAACAACTTTCCCGTCTTTGGCGGGCTGATGGCACACGTCGCACTGTCTTTCACCAAACGGCAGATGCACGAATCTCTGAATCAGTTTTGGCCGGTCCGACTGGTGCGGATCGTGGCAGGTCAGACAATCGGCTTTTTCGAAAGGCTGATTCTGGTGTGCCTTGGCTAGCGAAGCGTCCTTAGCATCGTGACAATCCAGGCAAAGAGCTGGCGACCCTTTTGTGAGGTGATAGCGGAATTCTCGCTCTGGACTCGCTCCTGTTTTGTGGGTTGTATGGCAGGTATCGCAGCCTGTGTCGAGGGCTATATGCCTGCTACCCTTCTCGGAAACGCCGATGCCAATCTGGTGACAGGTGAGGCAAAGATTGTTCTTTTGATCGCCGGACTCCGGTTTGAGCAGTTGGTATTTGTTGTCCGACGTGTGCGGATCATGGCATTTCAAGCAGTCGCGGACCGCTGGGCTGTGCACCGTACCTTTGATTTGCGCAGCGTTCTTATCCGCATGACAGGTCAGGCAAAGACTAGCTGGGGTCGTGGTGATGAGCTTTACGCGAGTGACGTCTTTGTTGACGCGCACTTCGTGACACGAATTGCATCCGAGGGAGATCGCGGAATGAACGAACTTTCCTTTGGCCTTGTTTTCGTGGCAGGAAGCGCACTTGCTGAAATCGGGGTTCTTGTCGAGAGGAACGGGATGAACATCGGCGCGAATTCCCGCTCCACAAAAGAGCATCAGAATTGCCGCCATGCAGGCTTTCCAGGGGGTACACCCCAAGCCCACGCGCCGGATAAGAGGGAGATGCATGATGGCGTCCTGTTGCTGGATATGCAGCCGATGGCCCTTTGTGTATGAAAATTCGACACTGCCTTGGGTTTTCTATAAGTGCTTGTGCTGCAATAAGTTAGATACCTGCCTGACGAAAGAACGTAGGATTCCACCACGCCCTATTTGTTCGAGACTGGGCGTTCCCGCCAGAGATGTGAGTTAAATCGCGCAGTAATGTTCGCGACTGGCCGTTCGTACGGCGAAGCGCAACAAGCGCTCATTCGCCTTTGACTTGTGCTGGGCGCTGCGGCTAAGCCGCCGCGAGGTAGATGTAACGAAGGATGAACAGAACTGTGAGAATCCAGATCAGCAAGTTGATTTCGCGAAATTTCCCAGCCGCCACTTTTACCACCGTGTAGGAAATGAGTCCCAGGCTCAGGCCGGTGGCGATGCTGAAGGCAAGAGGCGTCGCCAGGATCGTGATGAAAGCAGGTAAAGCTTCGCTGAAGTCGTTCCATTTGACCAGTCCAAGTGACTGGGACATCAAAACCCCCACAAGGATCAGCGCCGGAGCTGTGGCGTAGGCGGGAATGGCGGTTGCGAGAGGTGAGCAAAACATCGCCAGAAGAAAAAGGACAGCTACTGCAATATTGCTGAAACCCGTGCGCGCTCCGGCCGCGACGCCCGCGGCGCTTTCGATGTAGCTAGTTACAGTGGAAGTGCCTGTCAGCGCGCCGAAAATCGTCCCTACAGAATCGGCCAGCAGGACGCGCCCAACGCGTGGAATCTTGCCATCCTTGATGAAGCCCCCTTGCTCGCACACGCCCACCAGCGTGCCGACGTTATCGAACAGGTCGACAAAGAGGAACGCGAACAGAATCTCCAGAAGACCAAGGTGAACGGCGCCTCGAAAATCGAGCTGAAGGAAGGTAGAGGAGGCATGCGGTATCGAAAAGAAGGTCCGAGGCCAGCCGGAAACCCCGCACAGGATCCCGAGCAGCGTAGTTCCGAAAATGCCCAACAGGATCGCACCGTGAAGTTTTCTCGTCATCAGAATCAGAGTGAGCGCCAGCCCAAAGCAGGCGGTCTGAACTTCCTTGTCGGAAAAGCTGCCCAAGCTGACAAAAGTGGCAGAGTTCGACACAACGAGTTTCGCGTTGCGTAAACCTACGAACGCGATGAACATTCCGATTCCCGCCGCGGTGGAGTGTTTCAGGCAATCGGGAATGCCATTGACGATCTGCTCGCGAACTCGCGTCACCGTGAGAACCAGGAAAAGCACGCCTGAGAAGAAAACCACAGCCAGCGCCGTTTGCCATGGCACGTGCATTGAAAGGCAAACCGAATAAGTGAAGTAAGCGTTCAGCGACATGCCCGGGGCGAGAGCGATTGGGTAGTTCGCGTACAGCCCCATCACCAGTGTGGCGACGGCCGAAGAAAGACAAGTCGCAAACACCACGCCCTCCGCTGGCATCCCGGCCTGGGAGAGAATCTGTGGGTTGACCACGACGATGTAAGCCATGGTTACGAACGTAGTGAGTCCCCCAAGCAACTCTTGCTTTACCGAGGTTTGATTCTCGGCCAGCTTGAAATAGCGCTCGATCAATGCTTGTCTCCGATTTGGAGTGCTGCAGCCTTGCTGTCGCTTTTGCCTCTTTTGCCGCTAGGTCACCACGCTGACAGGCAACAAAAGCTAGTACGGTGTCTTGTCGGTCTTTTCCATCCAGGCGCGGAATCCGGCCGACGCTTCTTCGCGCATCATTTGCGTCGTGGAAATGCGCCGCTGCGAAGGGGGCTGCTTCAATTCGCCGTAAATGAATGAGTCGTCGAAGCCAATTTTCGCGGCGTCCGCTGCGGTATTGGCAAAATAGAGGTGCGAAAGGCGAGCCCAATAGATTGCGCCGAGGCACATCGGGCACGGCTCGCACGACGTATATAGCTCGCAATCTTTCAGCTCGAATGTCCTCAGCTTCGAACAGGCCCGCCGAATAGCGAGCACTTCGGCATGTGCGGTCGGGTCATTTGTTGATGTGACCTCGTTTACGCCCTCGGCCACGATCTTGCCGTCGCGCACGATCACCGCCCCGAACGGACCTCCTCGCCCGGAATGAACATTTTCAATCGAGAGTTGAATGGCTCGCGCCATGAAAGAATTGTTCATCTTTTGTCGTCACCGATCATTTTCGTTCTACGAGAATGCACTCGAAGTTCTTGGCCATTGCGTTTTCACGGAATATCAGCCAAAACGAACGAGCAAGTATATGCCGACTTTAGTTGGACGCCGCATAGCTTTCGTGCGAAATTGCCGTTGCAGGCGAGTTGAAAAACGGGTGGCATGACGCTAGGCTCGTGCCAGAACTAAGGAAGCTCTGACTCAAAGACCTCCGACAATGGATGTCCGAGCTTATGTTTCGCGACGCGTCGTGACGCCGCAAGGAGTGCGTCCTGCCGCCGTACTCGTGAAAGAGGAGCGCATCCGCGAAGTTGTCGCGCCAGGCCAGATCCCTGCGAATGCCGAAACTCACGACTTTGGCAATGCCGCGATTCTTCCAGGGCTCGTGGACTCGCACGTGCACATCAACGAGCCCGGCCGCACAGAATGGGAAGGGTTCGAGACGGCAACGCGAGCGGCCGCGGCTGGAGGCTATACGCTTTTGGTGGATATGCCGCTGAACTGTCTCCCTGCGACGACCACCGTGGCCGCGCTCATGCTCAAGCGTGTTGCCGCCAAGGACAAATGCCGCGTGGACTGGCTGGCCTGGGGAGGAGTCGTTGCGGAAAACCAGCGCGAAATCGAGCCGTTGGCGCGAGCCGGGGTAGCCGGCTTCAAGTGCTTTCTCGTCCATCCGGGCATCGACGGCTTCACAATGGTTACGGAACAGCAGCTGCGAACTGCTTTACCTGCCATTACGCGAACTAACTTGCCACTGCTCGTGCACGCCGAACTTCCGGGACCGATCGACTCCGCAACGGAGAAATTGGAAGGAGGCGATTGGACTTGCCATCAAACGTATTTGCAATCGAGGCCGGAAGAAGCCGAACTGTTGGCGATTCGCATGATGTTGTCACTGTGCCGCGAGCACAAGTTCCGCTTACACATTGTGCATCTCTCCGCAAGCGCAGCTCTCCCCGAACTGCGCGCGGCGCGTTCCGCCGGGCTTCCCGTCGGTGTTGAGACGTGCCCACATTATTTGCATCTAGCCGCCGAAACCATTCCGAGGGGCGCTACGCAATTCAAGTGCGCACCGCCCATTCGCAGCCGTGAAAACTGCGAACGCTTGTGGGAAGGGCTGCGCGACGGCACGATTGACCTCGTGGCGACAGACCATTCTCCCTGCCCAACGGAAATGAAGGGCCTTGCCGAAGGCAATTTCGGGACCGCGTGGGGCGGCATCGCGAGCCTATCCGTGGCGCTTCCGGTCATGTATACCGAAGCTTGCAGGCGAGGATTCGATCTTGCAGACCTTGCGCGCTGGATGGCGGAGGGTCCGGCGAGGCTTGCCGGTTGCCATCAGCGAAAAGGGCGCATCGCGGCGGGATACGACGCCGACTTCGTTGTCTTAGATACGGAGAGCGAATTCGTTATGACGAAGGACCGCTTGCATTGTCGTCATCCGCTTTCGCCTTATTTAGGCGAAAAGCTACGCGGCGTCGTGAAGGCCACGTACGTTCGTGGAACGCAGGTATTCTCTGACGGCACTTTCCCGGGAGAGCCCATCGGGCGGGAGTATCAGCTCTAGTTCCTAAGGACTGTCGTACACTATCGCCGTCAAGTATGGCCATCAGAAGAGCACTGGCAGGGCCTAAAGTAATTTCAGAATTGACATGAATCGCGATCGCATTGTTGGCACATCCGTCCCGCGCTTCGAAGGACGGGAGAAAGTCACGGGACAGGCGCGCTATGTTGACGACATGACTTTGCCTGGAATGCTCCACGGCGCGACCGTTCGCAGCCGTATTCCGCGTGGAAAAATCAAAAACATTTCATTTGCTCCAGGAATCAACTGGAACGAGTTTGTGATTGTTTCCGCCAAGGATATCCCTGGGAAGAATTGCATTGCGCTCATTGAAGAGGACCAGCCCTGTCTGGCCGATGGGATCGTCAATCATCCCGAAGAGCCCATTCTGTTGCTGGCGCATCCAGACCGACATCTTTTACCGAGGGCCGTTGAGGCAGTTTCCATCGAATACGAACCCCTTCCCGCAATTTTCACGATGGAGGAGAGCGAAACACTTCGCCAAGTCATCTGGCGTTCCGACAACATCTTCAAAAGCTATCTAGTTGAGAAAGGCGATGTTGACTCCGTGTGGGAAAAAGCTGACTACATTGTCGAAGGAGAGTACACAACCGGAGCGCAGGAACAGCTCTACATCGAAAACAATGGCATGATCGCTGGTTTCGATCCAAAGAAAGGCATCACCGTATGGGGATCGCTCCAGTGTCCCTATTACGTTCACAAAGCGTTGATGAGGCTTTGCGGCTTGCCTGCCGATCAAGTGCGCGTCGTGCAGATGGAAACCGGTGGTGCGTTCGGCGGCAAGGAAGAATACCCTTCGATGATCGCGGGGCACGCGGCGCTCCTAGCAATCAAGTCGGGCAGGCCTGTAAAGATCGTCTACGATCGCGTGGAGGACATGACCGCCACCACGAAGCGCCACCCTTCGCGGACGCGCCACCGCACCGCGGTAAGCCGCGGCGGCCAAATTCTCGGCGGCGAAATCGAATTCACGATTGACGGCGGGGCCTACGCCACGCTGTCGTCCGTTGTCCTCTCGCGCGGAACGATTCATGCCGGCGGCCCTTACTATTGGCCCAGTGTTCGCATCCGCGCGAAGGCGGTCGCCACAAATGTTCCGCCGCACGGCGCATTTCGCGGCTTTGGCGCGCCACAGTCTCTGTTTGCGCTCGAGCGGCACATGGACCGCATCGCGCAAATTGTAGGAGTTTCACCAGTCGAGATTCGACGCCGGAATTTCCTCCGGCCCGGGCAAACGACTACAACCGAACAAACCGTGAACGAGCCGATCGACCTCGATGAACTTCTCGACCACGCATTGGAACTCTCCGACTATCACAAAAAGAAGGACACACTCGCGATTGAGAATCAGCGAGGTGGCAACAAGAGAGGCATCGGTATTGCCGCCTTCTTACACGGCGCAGGCTTTACCGGATCAGGTGAGCGATACTTAGGTTCGGTTGTTGGTGTAGAGGCGTGCGCTGAAGGTGGCGTACGCGTGCTTGTTTCCAGCGCGGAATTCGGCCAAGGCACAAAGACGGTGCTTTGCCAAATGGCGGCGGAAGCGCTTGGCCTGCGATACGAAGACGTGGAGATCGCGCAGCCTGACACTCAGGAGGTTCCAAATAGCGGGCCAACTGTTGCGTCACGCACAGTCATGATCGTTGGGAAGCTGGTGCAGTCCGCGGCGCTCGGAATCAAGCAGACTCTAGAAGCGGCCAGCATGCTGGGCGATTCGTACTCGCCCGAAGAGTTTCGAGTTGCTTGCCGCACATATGTGGCAAAACACGGCAAACTCAGCTCACTGGCGCACTACGAGCAGCCCGACGACATTGTTTGGGACGAGCAAAAGTATCGCGGTTCGGCTTACGCCGCGTTTTCGTGGGCTGTTTATGTCGCCACCGTCACGGTGGACATGAACACATACGATGTGTCCGTAGACGACTTCGTGGCTCTTCAAGAAGTCGGAAAAGTACTCCACCCGGTGCTAGCGAGAGGCCAAATCATCGGCGGCGTCGCCCAGGGAATCGGCTTCGCCCTTCACGAAAAAGTGATTTGGGAAAACGGGCGCATGGTCAATGGCCAGATGACCAACTACATCATCCCTACTTCCGCGGATCTGCCTCCGATCCGTGTTTACTTCGAAGAACTGGGCAACATTCACGGCGCGTACGGCGCAAAAGGAATCGGCGAGCTGCCAATGGACGGGCCTGCGCCGGCGATCGTCAATGCAGTTGGCGATGCGTTGGGTGTTTCCTTCGATTCGATTCCACTCTTTCCAGAAGGTATTTTTGACGCGATGCAGAATAAAGCGGAGAGCGAGAATCGGATTCCCTCAAAGCGAGGGAGAGAATGAGCAAGTCGCCGCGCGGTCTTTCCAAGTCTGAGATCAGCATCACGATCAATGGCCATGCGGTGAGCGTGCGCGCATACGCTATGGAGCGCCTGCTGGACGTGCTACGAAACGAACTTGGATTGACCGGAACAAAGGAAGGCTGCGGAGAAGGCGAATGTGGTTCCTGCAGCGTCTTGATGGACGGAATGCTGGTGAATAGTTGCCTGATCCCGGTATTGCAGGCAAAGAACACGCACATCGTGACGATCGAGGGTTTGGCTTCCGATGGGCGGCTCCGTGCATTGCAGCAAGCTTTTCTGGAATGTGGCGGAGCGCAGTGCGGCATCTGTACGCCCGGTATGATTCTAGCCGCGAGTTATCTCTTGAACAAACAGCCGCAAGCTACCCACGACGAAATCAACGAAGGCTTGTCCGGCAATCTTTGCCGTTGTACGGGATACGCACAGATTGTGGAAGCGGTAATGCAAGCGGCGCGACCTGGAGCATCCGAGTGAGGGCACATCCGGCCGATTACCAGCTTGTAGCACCGGGGACTTTGCCCGCCGTGCTATCTCTTCTGGCCCAAGAGCCGGGCGCATGCCTTCCCATCGCCGGCGGGACGGATATTATGGTGCAATGTGCCGCTGGCAAACTTCCCTCGCGGAATCTAGTAAGCATATGGAATCTTCCAGAGCTGAGGCGTATCGAAGTTTATTCAGATGAGATTCAGGTCGGGGCAGGATCCACCTACACGGACCTGCGTGAAAGCGAGATCGTGAGCCGGGAGTTTTCACTCCTGTCCATGGCTGCGAGCTGGACGGGCGGAATCGCTAACCAGAATCGCGGGACCATCGGCGGCAATATCGTTAATGCTTCGCCTGCTGCGGATTCCCTTCCCGCTTTGCTTGTGTATGACGCCGAGTTGATCCTCGCGTCCACGAGGGGCGAAAGGCGCGTACCTTACTCGAATTTTCACGTCGATTACCGGGAGACGCGGCTCGCGGCCGATGAGCTAATTCGCGCCGTGTGTTTGCCGAGGCGATTTTCTGAATATTACCTGCATGCGCGGAAGGTCGCCGCGCGAAAGGCGCAGGCCATCGCAAAGGTTTGTCTCGCGGCGCTGAGTCGAGTGGAAAATGGTGTTGTTCAGGATATTCGCCTTGCCATGGGCAGCGTCGCTCCTGTTCCTCTGCGGCTTTCAGCAACCGAGCAAGTCATAAGACGCAAGCGGATCGATTCAGAGTTGATCGAGCTGGCGAGCAAAACTGCTGCCGGCGAAATTCGGCCGATTGACGACATTCGCTCAACCGCGAGATATCGGTCGGCCGTCGCTGGAAACCTGGTGTCGGAATTTCTGCAAAAGATAAGCGTAGCTGGAACGAGAGTATGAGCGATGTGCTCTCGCGATGGAACAGTTTGACGCCCGGTAAGGCAGCGGAGGAGATTTTGCCATGCTGCGGCTCAAAAGCGTGGGCCGAGGAGATGGCGCGTCGCAGGCCGATTCAGGATGAAGCCGCACTATTGGCTGCCTGCGACGAGATATGGAAGAATTTGTCCGAATCAGCATGGATGGAGGCCTTCCAGAGTCATCCGCGGATTGGTGAATCAGATGGCCCGGGCTCTGCTACGGCTCAATCTGCAACCTGGTCAAAGAACGAACAGCAAGAAGTTGCCAGCGCGGAGGAAGGCGTAAAGACGGCGCTGGCGTACGGCAATCGTGCCTATGAGCTAAAATTCAAGCGCACATTCATTGTTTGTGCTACAGGGAAATCGGGCATGGAAATTCTCGACATTCTTCGGCGGCGCTTGCGCAATGATGACAAAGCGGAACTTCTGGAAGCTGCCGAGGAACAGCGCCAGATCGCGCACGTCCGTCTGAGGAAATGGCTTTCTTCATGAAACGCATCTCAACGCATGTTCTGGATGTGGCCCAGGGCAAGCCAGCTCAAGACGTAGCGGTACGTCTCGAAAGACGCGAAAGCGCAGGCAATTGGGTTGTGCTGAGCGCCTCGCGCACAGACAGGGATGGCCGATGCGTCCAGTTGCTGCCCGAAGACGATGGTCTTCGTGCGGGGATTTATCGTTTGAGCTTTGACGCGGCGAGCTATCACCATGCGCAAAAAACCGAGGGTTTGTACCCCGTCGTTGAAATTACGTTTCAGGTACACGAAGGCGAATCGCGATTTCATATTCCGCTGCTACTCAGCCCGTATGGCTACACAACCTACCGAGGGAGCTGATTTCTTGAGAGAGCGCGTCCGAGGACGGCGAGCGTGAGTTCTTCCATCCGCGAATGGCTCAACCTTGTCGTGCGCTGGGTCCACGTTTTTTCCGGTATCTTGTGGGTCGGGCAAACCTATTATTTCACTTGGCTTGACGGCCAGTTCAGCAGGGCGGAAGGCAAAACTCCAATCAGGAATCCTGCGACTGTTTGGATGGTCCACAGCGGAGGCTTTTACACCGTTGAAAAACAGAAATCGCTTGGCGTTGGGCCCGAACAGGTCCGGTGGTTTCGCTGGGAAGCGATGATGACCTTGCTGAGCGGGGGAACGCTCCTGTTTCTTGTTTATTATGCGAGTTCTGGGCTCGTGGATCCGGACGTGGCGAATATTTCCCAAGGATGGGCCATCGCGATTGGCTTGGTTGTGATATTTGGAGGCTGGCGGCTTTACGATCTCGCCGTGCTTTCATTCCTGGCCAAGTCTGAGGCAGGATTCGCAGCGTTCTCTTTGATTGCAACCGCCGCGATCGGTTGGGGATTGCTGCACGTTTTCAGCGCACGCGCCGCGTACCTGCATATTGGAGCGATGTTTGGGACGATCATGGCGTTAAACGTATGGGAACGAATTTTGCCCGCCCAACGCAAGATGATTAAGGCAGCGGCAGCCGGGACGGCGCTTGACCCAGCGCTCGGCGCGCAAGCTAAGCTTCGTTCGAAGCACAATACTTTCATGGTTGTCCCCGCTGTTTTCTTGATGATCAGCAATCATTTTCCCGTCGCCACTTACGGGAATAGGTACAGCTGGGAGATCCTGGTTGCACTGATCCTTGCCGGCTGGCTGGCGGCAAAAATCATTCGCTCGGCCTAGGAACCGCACCTTTGGAGCATGGAGAAAGACCTTCGTGGAGAAGACAATCAACATTCCCGCGATCGCGAAAGAAGTAGTCGCTCGATGTCAGAAGCTTGCGCGCTTTAGCGAAGATGCGACCGCCACTCGCCGGACATTTCTGTCTCCGCCGATGCGGGAATGCCACAAAGAAATCACCAATTGGCTAAAACCTGTCGGAGCCGAGGTGAGTGTTGATGCCGCGGGAAATCTGCGTGGTTTCTATCGTGCCGCTCAATCCAGCGCGCCGCGGCTGCTGATCGGCTCACATCTCGACACGGTCCCGAACGCTGGGGCATACGACGGCGTTCTCGGCGTAGTTCTCGCGCTCGCTTTGTTGGAAGCCTTGGAAGGGCGGCGGCTTCCCTTCTCCATTGAAGTCATGGGATTTTCCGAGGAGGAAGGGGTCCGCTTTGGAGTCCCCTTCATCGGCAGCCGCGCGCTAGTAGGTCGCCTTGACTCCGAAGTGTTGGCCCGCCGCGACCAAGATGGCGTCACGGTCGAAAAGGCCATTCGCCAATTTGGATTGAATCCGGCCGAGATTCCACAGGCCGCGTTGGGGGACGATTGTCTGGGCTATCTTGAATTTCACATCGAACAAGGGCCTGTGCTCGAGAACTTGGGCCACCCCCTCGCAACGGTGGAAGCGATTGTCGGCCAGGACCGCCTGGAATTTACTTTTTCAGGCCGCGCGAACCATGCGGGAACAACGCCCATGAATCTCCGCCGCGATGCCGTCGCCGCAATGGCGGAATGGATCGTCGCAGTGGAAAATGTCGCAAAGCAAACTGTGGGACTGGTTGCCACCGTTGGATTCGTCGAAGCGAAGCCCGGAGCCGCCAATGTGATAGCAGGGGAAGCACGCGCCACGCTCGATCTTCGCCACGCTTCGGACGCCGTGCGAACACGTGCGCTGGAAGATATGACTAATCAAGCGCAGGGCGTCGGCGTCAAACGCGGAGTCTTGGTTACATGGCGGACCCTCTTGGCACAACGCGCCGTCCAAATGAACCGTTTCCTCACTGATCAAATTGAGAGAGCCATCCGCAAAGCAGGCTGCAATCCGTATCGCATGGCGAGCGGAGCAGGTCACGACGCGATGATTCTGGCGGAAAAAGTTCCAGCGGGAATGATCTTTCTCCGGACGCCCGGCGGGATCAGCCACGATCGAGCCGAATCCGTGCACGTTCAGGACGTTGAACGCGCCCTCGAATGCGGAACGCACTTGCTCGAACAACTCGCTAGTTCGCAGGAATTTCTCAGAAGGAAATCGCGTGCATAACTTAGGCGAAACGCGCACTTCGCACCAACATAACCATGTGCTGCTGACTCCGGATACGTTTGTGCGCACGACGCTTCCCGGAATGAAGAAAGCTGCGGCTATCGTCCACACTGGACCGGCGATGGGTGCGGGGTTCACCGAATACACGGTCGAATTTGAGTCAGAGGGTGAATTGGGGCCAACTGCTTCGCAGCGCTTCCTTTACGTTCTGGAAGGTCAGCTCAATTTAAAGTTTGCAGGGGCGGCCCGCGAATTGAACGCCCAAGGATATGCATACTTGCCTGAGGGCTTGACCCATCAAGTGTCAGCAGCAAAAGCTAGCCGCGTGGCGGTGATCGAGAAGCCGTACGTGAAAATAGAAAACGTCGCTGCGCCCCGTATGCTAGTTTCGAGCGAAGACAAAATTCCTTCGCACGCTCTCGATGATGACCCTGACGTTCAAGTGAGATGCTTGCTGCCGGATGAGGCGCAATTCGACTTCGCGGTGAACACCATGCTGTATCAGCCGGGTGCTGCGCTCAGCATGGTGGAAATGCATGTAATGGAGCACGGACTCCTGATGCTCGAGGGTGGCGGGATCTACCGCCTGGGCGACTCCTGGTATCCCGTGATGGCCGGCGATTTCATCTGGATGGCGCCGTGGTGTCCGCAGTGGTTTGGCGCGATTGGAAAAAAACCGGCGAAATATCTTATTTACAAAGATTGGAACCGGCACCCGCTGGCCGGCGCATCCCGATGAACCTCAGCGTTGACCGCGTTCGCCTGATCACCGAAATTGAAGAGCTCGCGTCTTTTTCTGACGCGCAACCTCCTGCGGTCACCAGGATTGTTTTCACACCTACCGACCTCAAAGCGCGCTCCTGGCTTGTCGATAAGTGTTACGAAGCAGGTCTCGTGGTTCAACAAGATCCGGTCGGAAACATTTTTGCGCGATGGGTTGGCTCGGACGCTGCGGCCCCAGCAGTAGGTACGGGCTCGCACATCGACGCAATTCCGAACGCGGGGAAATATGATGGCGTTGTGGGTGTGCTTGGCGCACTGGAAGCGATTCGCGCTCTGCGCCGGAGCGGATTTGACCCCGTTCACTCGATCGAGTTGCTTGTGTTCACTTCGGAAGAACCGACGCGGTTCGGGATTGGGTGTCTCGGAAGCCGATTGCTTTCGGGAAGCTTGCCACCGGAAGCTGCGAGAAAATTGCGGGATAAAGATGGCGGATCGCTTCAGCAAGTGCGGGAGAACGCCGGATTCTCAGGAAGCCTCGAAGACGTGCGCCTGCCGGACAGTTACTACAAGGCGTTCGTGGAACTGCACATCGAGCAGGGGCCGCTGCTCGAGCGCGAGAAAACCCCGCTAGGCATCGTTACCGGGATCGCTGCCCCATCCAGCCTCAGCATTTCCATTGAGGGCGCTGGTGGACATGCAGGTGCGGTCCTGATGCCAGACCGCCGCGACGCGCTGTGCGCGGCGGCCGAACTGATTCTCGCTATCGAAAACGCGGCGCGAACGAGCGGCGCAGTCGACACAGTCGCAACGGTTGGTATCTGCGAAGTGTTCCCGGGCGCGGTCAATAGCATTCCCAGCCGGGTAAACCTGACTGTGGACCTGCGCGACACCAACCTTGGCCGCCGCGATTCTGTGCTGCGCGCGATAGAGGCTGAAATTGCAACAATCATGAACAAGCGACAGGTTTCGATTGCCGTGGAGCTTGTAAATGCGGATGCACCTGCCGAGTGCGCTCCCGCAATCATCGAGGCTCTGACTCAGTCCTGCAAAACGCGTGGCTTGCCGTTCATGCCGATGGTCAGCCGGGCATATCATGACTCGCTCTTTATGTCGCGCATGGCTCCCGTGGGGATGCTCTTCATTCCTTGCCGCAACGGCTACAGCCACCGCCCGGACGAATATGCGTCCCCCGAAGACATCGGCCGCGGCGTAGTAATTCTTGCGGAAACACTGGCTGCCCTCGCCTTATGACATCAGGCAGCATTTCTCCAGGCTTCCTCTCTCAACGACCTCCCAGGGAGCTACGAACGCGCGCGTAGCCCGGCTTGATGACCGAGTAGATGACGTCGCAGCGCTTGTCATAAGGCAGGAAGGCGCTTTTCATGGCGTTAATTGTGATTTTCTCGAAGTCCGCCAACGAAAGACCAAAGGTGCTGGCAGCCGCCTCGAATTCTTTGGTCATGCTCGTGTCGCTCATCAAGCGGTTATCGGTGTTCAGCGTAACGCGAAACTTCGCCTGGTAGAGAATCTTGAATGGGTGTTCTTCCAGACTCCGCGCGGCTCCGGTGTGGACGTTGCTGATGAGGCAAATCTCCAACGGAATGCGTTTGTCCAGAACGTATTGCGAGAGGTCGCCCAACTTCACCGCTTTGCCGTCCACCACGGCGATGTCGTCAATTAGGCGCGTCCCGTGGCCGATACGGTGCGCGCCGCAATATTGAATCGCTTGCCAAATCGATTCCTTGCCAAATCCTTCGCCAGCGTGGATCGTGATATTGAAATTTTCGCGCTGAATGTAATGGAAGGCGTCCACGTGTTTCTTCGGCGGGAAGCCGCCTTCTTCACCTGCAAGGTCGAATCCCACAACTCCGCGTTCGCGAAAGTCCACGGCCAACTCGGCCATTTCCAGCGACACATCCATATTCCGCATGGCGCAAATAATCAATCCTGACGAAACCCCGAAGTCGTGGCGGCCGCGTTCCAGGCCTTTCAGAACCGCTGACACCACTTGCTGGTGAGTCAAACCTTTCTTCGTGTGGAAGACCGGAGCAAATCGAGTTTCAAAATAGACGACACCGTCCTGGCTTAGGTCCTCAACCTGTTCATAGGCCACGCGCTCGAGCGCTTCTTCTGTTTGCATCACAGCAATCGTGTGCGCGAAGCCTTCCAAATACTTGGGAAGGCTACCTTGGTTCGCGCCTTGATGAAACCACTTCGCCAACTCCTTGGGATCTTCGGAGGGAAGGCCGGCATAGTTCGCACTTCTGGCTAGCTCGATGATAGTTTCGGGTCGAAGCACGCCATCTAGGTGCTCGTGCAACAGAACCTTGGGCAGGCCCTTCAGCAGCGAAACGTCCAGCTTCACGCGAGCCTCCGGTGGCAAAGATTGCAGGGATGGGATGGGCTTTTCTCAACGCCGCTATTATTTCAGATTGTCTTTGGGCAGGACCGAAGAATTTGTGCCGGCTGTAGCTGAAAAGTCGGCCACCCCGATGCGAATAACGGTGTCGCGCGTCGTTATGTTTTCCGGCTTTTCCGTCCAGATGCCGTAGACCCGGCCGTTCATGGCTGCCAATCCATTGTAATCGCCGATGAAACCACCCTTGGCGTTGAAGGCCTGATCAGTCCACGAATAGTTCTGAAAAGACTTGCCACCATCGGTCGAACGAGCGAGCACTACGTTCTGCGCGCGATTCTTCGGGTCCCCACGTCGATCGTAGAAAATAACGTTTACGGAACCATCCGCCGGGTCGACTGCCATCCACTGAAAGAAATGTTCCGCGCCATTATGTACGGAGTCGTTGTTGACTCGAACCGCTGGAGACCACGTAGCGCCGTGATCCTTCGACGACGCACAGAACACGTCAATCTCGCCGTTACGGTAGTCGCTCCAGGTTACGTACAGAGGACCGCCCTTCGGCCCGCCGCGTGGGTCGATGGCAATTTGCGGGAACCCATTGGCGCGGGCGATGGCGTCAATGCTGAACATAATGGGGGCGGTGTTGACGATGTTGCGCGCCCGGGCAAACTTGAGTCCACCGTCGGAGGAAGTCGTGAAAACGAGATGAGCGCCATCCGCCCACACAGCGTACAGCGTGCTGTCCGGACCCACGGCTCCCGCAAAGCCTTCAACCGCCCCATTGTCGTCACGCGGGAGCCCGCGGGCGTTATCGATCTCGATTGGCTTCGACCATGTTTTCCCATCGTCTATTGAGCGAACAAACAAAATTTGCGAATCGGCAATGGTCCAGCGCGTCCAGCCAATATACAGGTTGCCTGCGTGCGGGCCGTGGCTGTTGTCGGGGACAAGGTATGGCTTATCTTCCCAGGGAACATCCTTTCCATCCGGCGTTTTGTCGGGCTGTTCGGTGGCCGCGATGTCCTTGGCCTCCCAAGTCTGGCCGCCGTCCATCGAACGGTGTACGTAAATTCCGTTTCGCGAGGAATTGTGGCCCCAATAGTTGAACGTGCCCAGCTTGTCGAACGCTATGTAGCAAATGAACGCGTGTCCCTGATTGTCGTAGGTCGCCGAAACGTCGCCTGACACGCGATAGCTGGTGGACTCGACGCCCATGGCGATCTGCCAACTGCGGCCCGCGTCGGAGGAATACGCCGCATGTGCGTTGTCCTGATACACGGCTAGCACTTGTTGTGGATTGTTGGGATTAATAGCGATCCCTGGCTCGGTGAAGTATCCGGGCTGTGGCGTCAATGTGATGACGCTAGAGTTCGGCGCCTTCGGTGGCAGCTGCGCATAGACTCCTCCGGCACTCGCAAAGAGGAGTGCAAGCGAGGAAACACCCGCGCGTGCATTCCCCGTGAAGAAACGCCTCGACGACCCGCCACAGCTTAGGTTGGACGATAGATTCACGCAGCCCCCAGACCAAATTATTCTTACCAGCAAGCGCTACTTCACCGCGCAGGCGAAAAAACCGGTGCTCGGTCCTCGTGAATCGCAAACTCCGCCGGCGGAGTCACACTCAGAAGATGCTGTACGAAATAATCCCAGCGCCTCCTTATGAGATATGGATTTCCGCCCTCTCCGTGATACATGTTCGGCACAATGAGCTGATCGAAATTCTTGTTGGCTTTGATCAGCGCGTCGGCGAAGCGCATCGTCTCCACGACATGCACGTTGTCATCGATGTCGCCATGCTCGATCAGCAAGTGCCCTTTCAATTTATCGGCCATGGTGACATTGGATTGTTCGGCGTAGTCGGTCCCCACGGGCCAGCCCTGATAGAGCTCGTTCCACCACGCTTTGTCGAGCCGCGCATCGTGATCGCCCGAAATGGATACGCACACTTTGTAAAAGTCGGGAAATGCCAGCATGGCGTGCGCCGCGCCGTAGCCGCCCGCGGACGTGCCGTAAATACCGACGCGCTGCGCGTCCATGTACGGAAACTTGGCCGCCATCTGCTTGATCATTTCGACGTGGTCTTCGAACGACCCACCCAAATTGTGATAAGAAAACTCATGGAACGCCCGCGAGCGCCCGGTCGTTCCGCGGCCATCGACCATCACGCCAATGAAGCCGAGTTCTGCGATTTGCTGTTGCCCGTTGCGCAAAGCGGCCCCAAACGTCTTCGGCACAAAAAAGCCCTGCGGCCCCGTGTAGATCATCTCGACGATTGGATATTTCTTCGACGGGTCAAAATTCGCCGGCTTCCAAATTAGGCCATACAAGTCAGTTGTGCCGTCCCCGGCTTTGCCGCGAAACGGCTCAGGCGCTTTCCACCCAGCCTTCGTCAACTCGCCGGTATCGGTTTGTTCGAGAGTACGAACCTGCGAACCATCTTTGGCGCGTTTCAGCAACGACACTGCGGGCAAGTCGGGCCGAGAGAAATTGTCGACAAAGAAAGCATGATCCGGAGAGAAGCTCACGGTGTGCGTAGCATTCTCCGGCGTCAGCAGTGTCAAGCCTTTGCCGTCAAATCCCACGACGTAAAGATGCGTTTGGTAAGGGTCCTCGTCTTTTTCACGGCCGTTCGCCAGGAAATAGATGCGCTTTGCCTTTTCATCCACGTCCACGACCTGCCGCACCACCCATTGTCCTTGCGTCAATTGGCCGCGCAACTCGCCGGTCTTGAGATTCGAAAGATACACATGGTTCCAGCCGTCGCGCTCGGAGGTCCACAGGACGTTGCCCGTCTCGTGCAAAATCCGGAAGTGCGTTTCGCCGGGATCGACGTAGTGTTCGCCTTTTTCGCGGATCACCACCCGTTGCTCGCCGGTGGCCGCATCCACCTCGCGCAGCTCTATGGATTTTTCTCCGCGCTCCCAGGAGTCGTAAGAAAACGCCTTGCTGTCCTCGTACCAATTGAATCCCGGGCCGCCCTGAAATTGGATTTCGCTCGGCCCGGTTTTCACTTCGATGCGCTTCCCGCTTTGTAGCTCGAAAATAATCGGCTGAGCCTTCGGCAGTACTTCTCCAGGCAAAGGATATACAACCGTGTAGGCTTTTGGCCGAAGCTGCCCCGGCGGAACGAACTGCAAATACGTAAAGCGCCCTGCGTTGCGTGTGTCCATGCGGTACGTGATGAGCTTCGAGGAGTCGGGAGACCAAAACACGCCCGGCGGTTGCTTTGCATCCTGACTACCTTGGTTGATCATCGGCCGGAGGGACAGAATCTCGGCGGCATATTCGTAGGAAGCTTCTCCGTCATTCGTCAGGCGCACTACTTCCCCCGTTGCGACGTAGCGTACATAGAGGTCATGGTCCTTTATGAAAGCCACCCATTCTTTGTTCGGAGAAGCCTCTTCATACTTACCGGCCACCGGCTCTGGTCCTTTCTTGCACTCATAGTTTTCAAGCGTGCAGGACCAGGGCGCGCTTTCAACCTGGAACGACACAGACTTTCCGTCCTCAGAAAAATCAATGGTGTCGAAGGGAAGCTCCATGGCCTGAACGTCCCGCTTCAATGCTTTGGAAAGTGCGGCCGCCAGCTTCGTATGATCAAAAGCAGGGCCTGCGATGTTCTGATCCGCGTCTACAAGAAGGAACTCCGCGCCCTTAGTCCCCGCCTTGCGGTACCAGAACCGATTCTTCTTGGCGAACCAGTGAGCTTGCACTTCGGCAACGTAGACGCGGTGGCGCAAATTCCCGGGAAGAAACTGTTCTGCCCGCTGATAGTCCTCTCGCGTACCCTGGGCCTCGGAAGGAATCGTATAAAGTAGACAAAGAAAAATAAGACAAGAGATGCGGCGCGCGCTTGCTTTCATGGGGGATTCCTCCTTGAAAATTTGCCTGGGGTCGGTTCGGGCTACCCGCCCTCGTCCTCTTCCTCTTCTTTTTCCGGCGGGGGCACGAAGGCGATCGGCGTGATTCCTTTGTCCAGCAGCATCCGGTTGAATGCAGGAAGTTCCTTGTCCATCAGGCTCTGATAGCCGCTCTGGGCTTCTGTAAGTTCCTTTTCGATGGTTTCCAGCACCGCAGCGGCTGTGTCCGTAGGCGGACTATCAACGCCGCCGGCAACGTCTCCAGCGCCGGTCCCGACTTCTCCATTCAGCCAAATCAGCTTGAGATAAACTTTCTCCGTAACCGAATAATATTTGTCGTCGCTCAGCGCATCGGCTCGCGAGATGAATTTGTATTCCACGTCTTGCATCTTTTGATCCATCGCCTCGACGGCCTTAAGCAATTCCGGATCGGGATTCCCTTCTCCCTTTTCTTGTCTAGCTTCCTTGGCTTCTTCCTTCTTCTCCTCTGGTTTCTTCGCCTCTGCCTTTTTCTCTTCTGTCTTCTCCGCTTCCGCACCAGGAGGGGCCGTCTTCCGCCCGCCCAGCATGCGCGCAATCACGTCGAGCTGCTTGCGCACCCACTCCACTTTGTTCACGCTCTGTGAAGTCTTGGTCAAATCGTCGCGAATGCGCAATTGCAGCTTGAATGCCGCCGCCAAATCCGTGTCGCCCGTGTGAATGTTGGGATTCTTGAGAATCGTCAACGGCAGCGTGAAAGCCTGTCCATCCACGGTCAGCCGGACCGTGTATTTCCCCGGCAGGGCCATCGGCCCGACTTCCGCTTCGCGGATTCCCCAGTGTAATACCTGCCGCGAATCGCTCCCACGGAAGCGACGCTCTTCCCAAATGTGTGGGTTTTCCGCTGGAATCGTCCGCAACTCGGCCAGCTTCGGCGGATCGTAGAGAAAATTCCATTGGGCTCGGTTCATTCCTGCGCGCCCGGGGGCCCCTTCGATCTTTCGAATAATCGCACCATTCGAATCGAGGATCTCGATTTTCGGCGGCACCTTTGCAGCGGCCTTCAAAGAATATGTGATGTACGCTCCTCCATTTGGATAAAGCCGAAACGTCTCACGCGGCGCGAACAATCGCACGGGCGCATCGGCTGTCTTCTGCGCCATCTGCTCGAGCGGAGTAATGTCATCTAGGATGTAAATTCCACGGCCGTACGTCGAAATGACCAAATCGCGAAACTGCTTTTGCACCACCGCCCACGTCACCGGCGCATGCGGCAAACCTGCGGTAAACGTCGTCCAATGCGCGCCGTCGTCCAGTGAATAGTAGAGGCCGTTTCCCGTGCCGGCGAAGAGCAGACCTTTCTGGTTCGGGTCTTCTGCGACCGTTCGTACGTAGCCCAAAGAATGCTTGGGCAAGGTATCCGAAATCTTGGCCCACGTCTTGCCGAAGTCCGTCGTCTTGTAGATGAACGGATCGCGGTTGTCGACGAGATGATAGTCCACGCTGACGTATGCCGTGCCGGCATCAAAATGCGAGGGCTCGATGCGCGTCACCACACCCCACGGCACCAGGTCCTTGATGTTCTTTGTGACGTTGGTCCAATTCGCCCCGCCATCCTTCGTGTACCAGATCAATCCATCGTTCGTTCCTGCCCAAATCAATCCTTGCTGCACTTCCGACGGTGCAATGGCAAAGACTAATTCACCGTAAAACTGGCCGAGGTTGTCGCCGACAATCCCCCCGGAAGAAACGATACGGCTCGGATCCGTCGTGGACAAGTCCGGACTGATGACCGTCCAGCTCTGTCCGCCATTATTCGTTTTGAAAATGACCTGGCAGCCGTAGTACACGGTATTGTGGTCGAACGGATCGATGGCCAGCGGCGGCGTCCAATGGCAGCGATATTTCAATTCGTTCGGCGGCGAATCCAGAGAGTGAATCCACGGGCTCACGGACCGCGCGCGCTTCGTCCGCGCGTCCCAGCGCGTCACCTCGTTGCCATAACAACTTGCCCACACAATATTAGTATCTGACAGGTCCGGCAGCGTAAAACCTGATTCGCACCCGCCCATGCGGCGTTCCCAGCCGGTATCCACCACGCGGCCATATTCGAGCGGCGGCGCGATGCTCGGCCCGCGCATATTCGGCCCGTCCTGCATGTTCGTGTAGACGTAATACGGAACCTGGTTGTCGACCGCCACGTGGTACATCTGACCAATCGGGAGCTGCACTCGGTGAAAGCCGCGGCCGTGCACCGTGGTGATATTGATCCCGCCGTCGTCCGTGATCACAAAGCGGTCGGGATTCTGGGGATCAATCCAGATGTCGTGATTATCTCCGCCCCACGGAACTTCCCTGAAAATTTCTCCCCCATCCAGGGATTCCAGAAAGCTGCTGTTCGACACGTAAACCTCGTTGTCGCTTCCCGGAGAAACTGCGATTCGAATGTAATAGCCCGCGCGCCCGATAAGCTGACGCTGATAATTAATCGCTTGCCAGTCTTCGCCGCCGTTATCGGAGCGCCAAAGCGCGCCTTGATCCTTCGTTTGAATCAGCGCGAAGTAGCGCTCGGAGTTGGTCGGTGCAATTGCCACGTCGATTTTCCCAAGCGGCGCCTTCGGCAGGCCGTGGCCTTCGACCTTCGTCCACTTCGTGCCGCCATCTTTCGAGATGTAAACTGCGCTGCCCGGCCCCCCGCTGAATTCGCCCCAGGTATGCATCTCCACCTGCCACATTCCCGCAAGCAAAATCCGTGGGTTGCGCGCCTCCATCGCCAATCCGGAACAGCCGGTGTTTTCATCCGCAAAAAGCACGCGCTCCCAATGCTGCCCGCGGTCCGTGGTGCGATAAACGCCGCGTTCCTGTTGCGGGCCGGTAGTACGCCCCAGCGCGCACACAAAGGCTATGTCCGGATTTGTTGGGTGCACGAGGATCTTGCCGATGCGCCCGGTCTCGTCCAGACCCACGTGGGCCCAGTTCTTCCCGGAATCCGTCGAAACGTAAACGCCGTTCCCCATCACGTCGCTGTCGCGAATCGTCCACGCTTCGCCTGTCCCAACCCAGATAACGCTCGGGTCGGAAGGAGCAACCGCGATTGCGCCAATGGCCGCCACAGGCTGTTTGTCGAAAATGGGATCCCACCGGTTGCCCCCATCCGTCGTCTTCCAAACGCCGCCGGAGGCTGCACCCGCGTAGTAGGTGCTCGGATCACCGGGCACGCCTGCAATGGAAGCCACGCGGTTCCCAGCACGCGGACCTACAAATCGAAAGCGGAAAGTTTCTTCGTCCCGCGGAGCGGACGGCGGCCTTTGCGCGTACGTGGACGAGGCGGTGGCGCAGCACGCCGCTACCCACAACAACACTCCCGCATTGCTCCAGTTACGGCAGATCGAAGTAGCGCGCATTCGCCCGATCCTTTCTAGTCGTGGCTAGAAATTCAGCCTTGAGCCGCTGGCATGGTACGCATTTGTCCTTGAGATGAAAACAGGAAAATCGGAGCTTTGGACGTAAGAGACCGCCGGCCCGTTTCGTGCGCAGATTCCAAACTATGGAGTCAAGGTTACTGTTGCTACCGACATCCGTGGTAAATCCAGGCGCACGGAGGAGCCCTCCAACTTAATCGGATGGGGTTTTGGCACCACCCGATCAGGCGCGTCAAAACCGTTGTACGCATTCCAATCGTTGTCATGCAGCAGCACCGCGCTCCCGTCTTTCGCGCTCGCGCCGCGCAGGCTGCACTGAATCTCCATATCCTGATCCGGAAATGGATTCACTAAGCTCAGCACAATGACACCGTTTTTCGTTGAAGCCGAAACCGAAAGATCAAGCGCGGACTTATCTTTGTCCGAGACCGCCGCGTCGGTCTCCACTTTCACGGCCATCTTTTCCCGATGTGCTTTAAACAACGAGAAGGCGTGATACGTCGTAGTGCGCATGCACTGCTTCCCTTCCGGACCATCCGTGAGCAGCAAGGACTGCAGCACGTTCACGATCTGCGCGATGTTGCACATGTACAGTTTGTCCGCCTGCCGGTTGAAAATGTTCAGCCCCAAACCGGCCGCCACCGCGCTGCGCATGGTGCTCTGCTGCCACAACTTGCCGAATTTCTTCTCGTCCTCTTCCGCAATGTGGTCCCAAACTCCCCATTCGTCGAAGACCAGGCCAATCTTTCGCCCGTCGCGATAGCTGTCAAACAACGCGCGCTGCTGCACGATGGCCTCTTCGACGCGCCCGAAAATCGCCATCTGCTTTTTCAGATGGTCCGCGGTGAAATGCAGCGGATGATCTTCTCCGCCTTCGTAATAGTGCATCGAGATGCCTTCCGGCACTCCACCTTCCAGTGTGTCCATGAACCGGCGCGACCATCGCGTGTCGTTTCCATTTGGCCCACTTGCAACGAGAAACGGTTCCGTGTCGCCGTAATGCCGCAGGTAAACAGAGAACCGCCGGTAATGATCCGCATAAACTTCCGGGCGCATCCAGCCGCCGCAGCCCCACGCTTCGTTGCCAACGCCCCAGTAGCGCACGCGAAACGGCTCCCTGGCGCCATTCTTGATGCGCTCCTCGGCCAGCGTGCTCCCCGATGGCATGTTGCAGTACTCGACCCAATCCCGCATTTCCTCCGGCGTGCCGCTGCCCACATTTCCCGCAAGATACGGTTCGGCGCCAATCAACCGGCACAGCCCGATGAATTCATGCGTTCCGAAGCTCCCGTCTTCCACGTAGCCGCCCCAATGAATGTTGACGCGCTTCGGCCGCGCCTCGACCGGTCCGATCCCATCCCGCCAGTGATAGTCATCGGCATAACAGCCGCCCGGCCAGCGCAAAACCGGAATGCCAAGTTCCTTCAAATACTCGACCGCCTGCTTGCGGTATCCGTCGATGTTGGGGATGGTCGAGTTTTTTCCAACCCACAGCCCGCCGTAAACGCACGATCCTAAGTGCTCGGCAAAGTGGCCGTGAAATTCCGGCCGCACCTCGCCAATTTCCCCGTCGGCGCGCACGCTGATCTTCCGCGTCGCGGCAGTGCTTGCCCCAACCCAGCGCGGAATTATCGAAAGCAAAGACACTGTTGCGGCGCTCCCGGCGAACCTGCGGCGGGATATTTTCAATGGCATCGTTTCTCCCTGGAATGTATTTCAGGAAACTCGATCAGATTGCTTGTATCGCTATCCCTCTTCAACAGCCCTGCGGGTCCGGTTTGTGCCAGTGGACGTCCCAATTCAAATATCTTGTCGTCGCTTCATGCACGGGCGACGCCACAGTCGAGAAATTCGCTGCTACGTGGTGCTCAAATCCTCTTTCGCAGATGAACCGCAGCAGCTTCTGCAGCCCCGGGATTCGCACCACACCTGCCCCGCCGAAAGTTTCCAATGGATCGTCGGTGAACTCGCCTTCTCCGACATAACCGGACATTTTTCCTTCGCGGTCGTTGGTCGAAAAGCGAGCAAAGCTCATCGACCCACTCTTCACGCGCCCCACGCAGGTCCCGAAAGTGTTTTCCTTGCCCACCGTTCCCGCAATGATTTCCTGGAAATCCATGCGCACGTCGTTGAAAAAGTGCTTCGGGAGATTGCTGCAATGAAAGCAGACGGCTTTCTCCGGGTCGTCGGCGTAATTATTGTTCCAATCGAGCAGCGCGCTCGGAGTTTGCGAGGCCAGTTGCAGCGCGTGCATCCCAACCACGCCCGCAACGTCCACTTCGCACGCGCTCGAAAGCCCCTGGTCGCTCATCATGCTCATCACCGTGCATGGAACTACGCCAAAATACTCCTCCAGCGATGTCCAGCACTGAATCGCGCTGATCGTAACTTCCGTCTCTTCCATCCACTTGTGTAGCACGGCTCCGAGCTTCGCCATTTTCGTCAGCGCGGCCTCGGGAATCCCACTTGTAGCCACGTACCCGCGAATCGCTTTCAGCCGCTCCAGGACCGACGCGTCACTGTCTTTCAGCCGCCCAATCCTCCCCATCACTTCTGAGAGGTCCAGCGTCTCCACCGAAATTCCCGCCGACTCGAGAATTTTCTCGCTGTACCTTACGGTATTGAACGCCGCCGGCCGCGCTCCGACAGCGCCAATCCGCAATTTCTTCAGGCCCTTCACCACGCGGCAGATGGCCAGGAACCAATCCAGATCGTTTCTGAATTGCTCCGAATTCAGCGCCTCGGTATGAAGCGTCGTCAGCGAGTAAGGGATTCCATATTGCGTGAGGTTATTGCACGCGGACATCTTCCCGCAGAAGCTGTCCCGCCGGTCGCGAATGGTCATCTTCGATGGCGTGTCTGGCGTGGCTTGCACAAGCACAGGAACGTTCAGGTTGGCCATCCGCAGCGTTTCGGCGATCGCGCGCTCATCGCCAAAATTCGGCAGCGTCACCAAGATGCCGTCGATCTCTTCCCGATGCTTCTTGAACAGGTCTGCGCAACGCGCGGCCTCTTGCCGCGTCTCCACCGCGCCGTGTTTAGAGTCGCCTTCGCCCAGAACGATCGGCTTGATTCCCTTTGCCGTCAACGCAGCAATGGCTTCTGTGCGGCCCGTCCGCGCCAAGTGGTCCGGAAAAAACCCGCGGTTCCCAACAATGACACCGAGTACCATCGATCCGTTCGGCTGAGTCATGGCCCTACTTTGCGTCAGCTGCTGCAAACGCTTGCAGCGCCGACACTCTTGGCGACATTACAGTCCCTTCACGAATCCTGTCAAGGCGGCCCGTCACTTCTTGTTTTCGGCTAGCGCTCTTGTCGTTCGCGATTCCACGCTGAAGTTCCGTACCGAAGCCTATTTCCAGACGCGCACGAAGGCCGCCCCGCGCCGCGGCACCTGCGCGGTGAACTCGCCTTCAAAAGCTCCCAGGTCTTTGTGGGCCCACAAGTCCCGCACATTCACCTTTCCTGAGAACCCGAGGTCCTTGAAACTCACTTTCACGGGAAACGCACCCGCGCGGCTGAACAAGCCGACCGCCACGCTCCCATCCGCCAGCGGCTTCGCCCAAACTTCCAGCGGGCCCTCCGCCGAAACGCGGTGCGCTTGCGCACCTTTCGCGTCCTGGTCGACAGCAATCGCTTCTTTGTTCAGCAGAATCGCTAGGTCTTCCGCAGTCACACGGTTCAAATCGTTCCCCGCCAGCAGTGGCGCGGCCAGCAAACACCACAGCGTCATGTGCGTGATGTACTCCTCATGGCGCATACCGCCGTTGCCGATTTCCAGCATGTCCGGATCGTTCCAATGTCCGGGGCCGGCAAACGCATCCAGCCCCGCCTGCCCGAAGCCAATTCGCGACATCGAATCGTATTTGTCTTCAATGTCGCCCGTGGTCCGCCAAAGATTCCCGCCTACCTCCTTGCCCCAGCGCCAAACCAAATCCCACCCGTATTGGCACAGGCTGTACACGATGGGCCGCCCGGTCTTCTGCAGAGCCTTGTGCATTTTTTCGTAGACTTCTTTGATCTGGCTGACGGGATAGACCTGCGAGGCGGTGCACCAATCGTATTTCAAATAGTCGACGCCCCACTCCGCATACGTCTGCGCATCCTGCTCTTCGTGCTGATAGCTTCCCGCAAAACCCGCGCACGTTTCAGGACCGGGCGAAGAGTAAATCCCGAATTTCAATCCTTTGCTGTGGACATAATCGGCGAGAGTCTTCATGTCGCCGAAGTTCTTGCTTGGCTGGATGCGCCCTTGTTCGTCGCGGCCTGCTTGCCAGCAGTCGTCGACGTTCACGTAAATGTAGCCAGCGTCTTTCATACCGTTGCGAGCGATGGCGTCCGCGGCGCCGCGCACGTCAGCAGCTGTAACCTTGCACGCGAAGTGATTCCAACTGTTCCACCCCATTGGCGGCGTTTGCGCAACTGTTGACTGCGCTTGCGCGCGCAAGCTCCCAAAAAGAAGTAGCCCCAAAATACCTGCAACGGTCCCCATTCTCATCACATACGTCCTTGGCATCAGGAAATTCCCCTTGTCGCTGATCTATGGAGAACGAACCTGTCTTTGAAGATCTACTTTTCCGTGGTGAATTTGTAGATCGTCGTCGTGTGGTACCGGCCGCCGGGACTCAGCACCACAGAAGGAAACTTCGGCTGATTCGGTGAATCAGGAAAATGCTGCGTCTCCAGGCAAAACGCCGCATGCTTTGCGTAAGCGACTCCGCCTTTGCCGTGCACCGAGCCATCCAGGAAATTCGAGGTGTAAAACTGCACCCCCGGCTCAGTAGTCCAAACTTCGAGCACGCGCCCGCTCGTGGGTTCCGTTACGCGCGCTGCGAGCGACATCCCTGCGCCTGTTTTCCGCCGCAGCACAAAGTTATGGTCGTACCCGCCGCCCAATTTGATTTGCTCGTCATTCGTCTCGATGCGCTCGCCAATTTTCGTTGACTTGCGAAAATCAAATGGCGTCCCCGCTACATCGCGCAATTCCCCGGTCGGGATCAATCCCGAATCCACCGGAGTAAACTTGTCCGCTTCAACAGTCAAGACGTGCGCGAGAATATCTCCCATGCCCTGACCAACACCCGCAAGGTTGAAATACGAGTGGTTCGTTAGATTCACGACCGTCTTCTTATCCGTCGTTGCGGAATACTCGATCTTCAATTCATTGGAATCAGTCAGCGTAAAAACAACGCGCACGTGCAAGCTTCCCGGGAAGCCTTCTTCGCCATCTTTGCTCAGATAGGTCAACTCCAGCGCCTGGCCATCTTTCGTTGGAACTTCCTTCGCTGTCCATATCGCCTTGTTGAACCCTTTGATTCCACCGTGCAGGCTGTTCGCGCCATTATTCTTTGCGAGCATGTACCTTTTGTGGTCCAAACTGAATTGCGCGTGCCCGATGCGGTTTCCGTAACGGCCGATGATCGCGCCAAAATAGGCCTTGTCGCTGACGTAGCCGTCTACGGAGTCGTAGCCGAGCACGATGTCCGCAAGCTTGCCGTCGCGATCCGGAACCTTTAGCGAGACAACCGCGCCGCCATAGGTGCTGATCGCAGCCTCGAGGCCATTTTTGTTCGTTAGCGTGTAAAGCTCCACCTCGGCGCCGTCGGGCGTTTTCCCGAACGACGATTTCGTGATACCCGGCTTTGCTATCGCGCCGCTCGACGCCAGCGTTGTCATTAGAATGGCTCCCGTCATTGCAGTCCACAGCATGCATCGTTTCATGCGTCCCCCAGAAAGCAGCGGAGGAGAGTGAAACGCAAAAGAGCAAAGTAGTCAAGGAGATAAGTGCAAGCGCTTGCAAGTATCGGGAGCAAATCCGCCCCTCTATGCCTTGGTTGGCTGAGGCTCTCCGCTCTCCTGTCCATACGCGCCGTGCCTAGGACACCTACACGTAAGGGCGCATCTGCTTGAAAACCAAGGAGCTTGCAGGCGGTTGCAGGTCTTGCTTGGGTCAACAACAGGGATTCGCATGAACCCAAGAAAAAAAGAAATGTAAGCGGTTGCAGAAAATGCTTGACACGAGAAAAGGTGTGGGCTATAAGCCGAACATCAGTTTTGCATATTTTATCCGCAAACTCTCTCAAGCCGCGGATTCAACATGCAAGGTCGGGGTGCCGGTCGAGACAATTGCGATCTTTCATTTTGCCTCAGCGCATAGGGGGGTGTATGGCGCAGCATAACTTTTTTGGCTTCGTTTCCAGGTTTCGTTTGCTGGGCATTGTTGCGGTCTCCGCTCTTCTGCTCGGCGTTTGTACTGGCACGCGCGCACAGATGACAGCGCAAGGAACGGTGACCGTCGCTGTAGTGGACGCCACGGGCGGCGTCGTGCAAGGGGCAAAACTGGAACTTCAGGATTCTGCTACCAACGAAATTCGAACGGCCGAAACACAGCAAGCCGGCGGTTACAGTTTTGTGGGCTTGCCCGCAGGAACCTATAAGCTGACCGTCACGAAAGCTGGGTTTCAAACCGAATTGCTGGACTCAGTGACCGTGCAAGCATACCGCGTGACCGACATCAAAGTTACTCTCAAAGTAGGTGCAGCAGTAGAGAAAATCGTCGTTGCCGAGAGTTCCGTCCCACTGTTGGAAACTAGTTCCAGCGCGATTGCTTCCACCATTGACATGAAGCAAATTGAGGACCTGCCTATCGAGGGGCGCGACATTAGCTCGCTGGCTTTCCTCACTCCCGGATTCACTGGAACGCCGGGGAATGGCACGTGGAACGGTCTTCCGGTTATTGCCCAGGGAAACAACATTGACGGAGTATTGTCTTCGACGAGCCGCATGAAATTTGCCGGGAATTCGGCGCCAGGGCTCCAGGCGCGGCTCGAAGGCATTGAGGAAATGACCGTGCAAACTGGTCAGACTGATTTGAACCAAGGCCTGGGCACAGCCTCAATGCAGGTGAACTTCGTGACTCGCAGAGGTAGTAACAACCTGCATGGGCGCATTTTCGAAGATTTTCGGAACACCGTCCTGGATGCCAACAGCTGGTTCAATAATGCCAACGGATCTCCGCGCAACCCCATCATCCTGAATGATTTCGGCGGCAGTGTAGGCGGCAAGGTCATCAAGGACAAGCTCTTCTTCTTTGGGTCATTGGCAATATCCAAGCAGCCCGGTGGCTACACGGCCGGAACCCCGCAGACCGGCAACCGTTATCTGACTGCGACGGCGCAGCAGGGAATCTTCACAACGAACATCGACCAGACGAAGAAGGGTGGCCCGCCGGCGGGGACGCAAATCAACCTGTTCCAAATTGCCCAAAACCTTGCTTTGACTTCTTCTTCCGTTAACTCATTTCCTGGCGGCATAGCGGACGAGCTTACGCTAATCAAGAACAACATCAGCGGCGCGGCCGTTTCGGGCTCGAGCGACGCGAACCTGAATTCCATTAGCTGGCTCGAGAGCTCCCCCACCACGAGCTACTTTCCCGCCGCGCGGGTCGACTACAACTTCACGCAGAAGCTCAAGCTCGATTTTTCCTTGCAGGAAACCAAGATTAACCAGCCCAACGCCTCGGCACCTCCGCTCCCTGGGAGCGCCTTTGCCAGCCAGACGGGACGCAACTACTCAAACAATTACATCACTTCGCTCGGATTGACCTGGACTCTCACGCCCAATATCACTAACCAATTTCGCGGCGGCTATTATTACAACGCTTACTGGTACGGCTCGGGTTCCAAGGCCATTTGGGCACCTCCCACCAATGCCCGCCAGGTTAGCTGGGCCTATGGAAACTCCGCCCAGACGTTTACACTTCCGGTTGCCACCTACTATCCGCTTATCAATGCTGTTGATAACGCGGCTTGGACGCGCGGCAACCATACCGTCACCTTTGGTTTCGATTTCTATCGGGAGCAGGACCATTATTGGAATGCGCCCGATGGCATCAATAACATCAGTCTCGGTTTGAACTCCGCTGACCCTGACTTTAAAAAGTTGGATCCCTATCTTCTTAGCCTCAATCTGAGCAACACGGATCGGGGTAACGCCGAAGCTCTGTACGCAACGTTAGTGGGAAGAGTTACCGGGGTTGGGCCAATCGGCAGCGGTTTCCCCTATAACCCAAAGACGAACCAATACGCTACAACCGCCGGGTCAGCTTACAACCTGGACGAACTGCAGAAAGGATGGGGTCTGTACGCCCACGATTCCCAACGGCTGACGCCGCACTTCACTTTCAATTATGGGCTGCGCTGGGATTTCACCGGGGACGATCACGACCTCACTAAGGCCTATCACGGCGCGACTCCTTCGGCCATTTTTGGTCCATCGGGCGTCGGCAACCTCTTTAAGCCCGGCACTCTTACTGGCGACATGAACCCCGCTTACGTTGCCAGCAGTCATCAATACAACGCCTGGAACGTCAGCCCCCAACCCACAATTGGCCTCGCCTGGAACCCCAACTACTCAAGTGGACTTTTGGGGAGTTTGTTCAGCAACGGCAGCACGGTAATCCGGGCAGGTTTCGACGTTAAGCGCTTTACTGAACCTTACCAATTCTTCTGGAACAATGCGTCCAATCACGGGTTAGCCTTCTTCCAATCCTATTCGGACACCGCAACTGGAACGCCAGGTTGCACCCCCGCTCCCGCTCCCGGCTGTGGTCAATTCCCGGCCGGTAGCTTAACGTTGGCCGATCCGAACAACCCCATTCTTCCACACGACCCGAACTTCACATATTCACCGACAGCCTATGCCGGAAGCATCCCGGAATCGACGTATACGTGGAATTATTACTGGGGCGGTGCCGGCATTGACCCGCACATTCATCAGCCTTACGTTATGGAATGGAACCTCGGCGTCCAGAAGCAAATGGGGCGGAACAACGTCCTAGAGGTCCGTTACGTGGGACATCGCTCCGTTCATCAGTGGATCAGCGAGAATCCTAACGAAGTAAACATCTTCGAGAACGGGTTCCTGAAAGAGTTCAAAAACGCCCAGTCCAACCTTGCCATCTGTATGGCAAATCCGAGCTGCGCTTCTAATCCCAGCTTCGGTAACCAAGGTCTGACCGGGCAAGTCCCCCTGCCAATTTTCACTGCGGCCTTCGCGTGCCCGCCGGGTGCGTCGGGATGCACACCTGGGGCCGACTTCACGAACACAGCTTTCACGACCCCAATCACTCAGGGTGCTGCCGGTGTTGTGGCCGATATTTTGGCGTATCCGTTCGGGACCGTGCCTTATATCTGCAATTTAGTTGGGAATCAACTGGCGCCTTGCACCAATGGGAACTTTGCGAGCTACACAACGGCCGGCCAGTACCCACTGAACTTCTTCCAAGCCAATCCGCTTGCAGCGGGCTTTACAACGTACAACGGCGCAGGCGCAGGCCAGGCTTGGGAAGTGGCGGCGGGGTACGGCAATTATCACGCGATGCAGATCGATTTCCGGCAGCGCCAATGGCACGGCATGCAGTTCGATGTGAACTACACCTTTAGCCATACTCTCGGTTTGCAGCCGGAAAACTACCAGGGCGCGGCCGCTGCCTGGCTGAGCACCACGAACGAATTCACGGCTCGCAATCTGAGACTGAATTACGGGCCCACAACCTTTGATCTGCGCCACGTCGTTCATGCCAGCGGAACGTTCGACCTGCCTTTCGGCAACGGTAAGGCCCTTCTGAACAAGCCGGGCCCCTTCGACAAAGTTGTTGGAGGGTGGAGCTTGGGAACTATCATCCTCTTGCAGACGGGGGCGCCCTTCCAGCTCTTTGGCGGCTATAACACCTTCAACGATTATGCGGACGGCGGTTTGATCCTAAACGGAATCACAAAATCACAGCTCCAGAACGCCGTTGGAGTCTATCCTGTAGCGGGCGCTAACTTTGGCTCCCTCATTAATCCCAAGATACTTACCGGCAATACGTCCGGCAATTGCAACAGTGTCGTTGGAGGCATCTGTCAGAACACGACCCCAGGAACGTTTGGGACTAACCCTTGGCTCTACGGACCGCACGTCTGGAATGTCGACATGTCGCTTGCCAAGGTGGTTCCCTTCGGCGAGAGGGTGAAGTTCAAGCTGCAAGCAGAGGCCCTGAACCTGTTTAATCACACTAACTGGACGAACGCTCCCTTCTATCTCGGAAGCGCGAACGTTCAGTCGTCCGCTTTTGGCCAGGCGGCGCCGCTGTGCCTTCGCTGCAACCTGAGCGCTCCCGATCCGAACTCTGGCGCACGTTTGCTCGAGTTGCGCGCGAACATAACGTTTTAACCCCAAGGGGCAGCCCCTGGCTGCCCGCGGAGGCATTCACCGTGCCCCTGGCCCCCTCACACCCCGGGGCCGCCCTTTCGATGTAGCAAGGGCAAGCGCGATGAATGCCTCCTTCGTTTTTGGGGCGTGCCTCTGAAGGACGCCAGATCGGCCTCATGCGGCGACCGCCTTCGAATGTAGGGGCACGCACATCGTGCCCTTCTCGTTTCATGAGCGCGATATACTGAACAGCGTGAACTCGTTTTGCAAGCCCAGTTCTCTGCGCGATCCTTCGCTTCTATGGCTCTTTGCTGCTTTTTGGCTATCACTCGCGGTGGCGCCGCCAGGAGCGCATGCTCAAGCTCCGAGGACAAACTCAACGGTTGCGGAAGCCGCAGGCGTTGAACGTGGCATCGACCTCGCGGCAAAAGGGCAATGCGTGGAGGCGCTGCCAATTTTGAAGCGAAGTATGGCCGGGAGCGGGTCCCGTCTCAACGACAAACAACTGAAATACCGCGCGGGGATGGCTATGGCCAAGTGCGCGATGAGCCTGGGGCAATCGGAGACGGCAGTGCAAGCGCTGTTCGCGTTGCAGCGCGATTTCCCCAACGATCCGCAAGTGCTCTACATCAGCACGCACTATTTTTCGGAGCTGGCTTCGCGCTCTTCGCAGGAGCTCGCCGCCGTCGCTCCTTCCTCGTACCAAGCACACGAACTGGAAGCGGAAGCGTTCGAATCGCAGGGGAAGTGGGACGAGGCCGCCGCCGAGTATCAAAAGATTCTGGACCGGGACGCGGACGTGCCGGGAATTCATTTCCGGCTGGGGCGCGTGGCGCTTACGCGAGGCGAGTCCGAGGCCAACACCGAGGAAGCGAAATTGCAATTCGAGCAAGAGCTGAAAATCGATCCAACGAATGCGGCTGCGGAGTTCTCGCTGGGTGAAATTGCGCGGCGCGCCGGACAGTGGAACGAAGCCGTCGCGCGGTTCTCTGCCGCCGCTCGCCTCGATCCCGGTTTTGCGGAAGCTTACCTTGCCCTGGGTATGTCGCAGGTGTCCGCCAATCGCTTTGCGGAAGCGGTCCCGCCGCTCGAGAAATACGTAAAGATCGTTCCCGAAGATCCCGCCGGCCATTATCAATTGGCGATTGCTTACGACCGCACCGGTCGCAAGGAAAGCGCTGCGCACGAGCTTGAGTTGCAGCGGGCAGCCGCGGCCAAAAACCCGAACGGTTTGAATGCTGCTACGCCGCACTGACGCCATGATTTCGCGGCGGCGATGGCTGCAACTGCTCGGCTTGTCTGGATTAGGAAGCGCAGTCAGTTCCGCAGGCCCCTGGAACCCATCCGAGGGTGTAGCTCAGGCCTTTAGGCCTGAGGAATCTGATGTAAGATTTTCCGCAGAAAGCGATTCCCTTCCCGCCTTCGAAGAAATTCCCTCCAGCAAATCCGGAATTTCCTGGCTGCACGTTGCTGGTCAGTCCCCCGAGATGTACATGCCGGAAACGGTGGGGCCCGGCTGCGCGTTTCTGGATTACGACAACGACGGCTGGATGGACATTTATTTGGTGAACAGCGGGCCGTGCGATTTTTTCAAGCCGCCGCGCCCACTTCGCAACGCGCTGTACAAAAACAATCGCGACGGAACGTTCACCGACGTGACGATGAAGGCCGGCGTTGCGGGCGATGCTTACGGCATGGGCGTGGCCGTCGGCGATTACGACGGCGACGGCCTTCCAGACATTTATCTGACCCAATACCCTCACAGCATTCTCTATCACAACAACGGCGACGAAACCTTTACAGATGTGACCGCCAAGGCAGGCGTAGCCGCGCCAGGATGGGCTACCAGCGCCGTGTGGTTTGATTTTGACAACGACGGCCTTCTGGATTTGTTTGTTTGCCGCTTCGTCGACTTCAGCAAAGCAATGAATATCTATTGCGGCTACGGCGCCTCGAACAAGCGCTGGTACTGCAAGCCGACGGCGTACACGCCAATGCCCTGCTGGCTGTTTCGCAACAACGGCAACGGGACGTTTACCGACGTGAGCAAGGAGACGGGAGTTTCCAAGTCACTGGCAAAAGCCTGGGGCGTCGTCGCGGCAGACATTAATAACGACGGCTGGATGGATTTGTTCGTCGGGAATGACACAGTGCCAAATTTTCTGTTCGCGAACCGCAAAGGACGATTCGAAGAAATTGGACTGCTCGCGGGAGTAGGGCTCAGTCCGTTCGGGTTGGCGAGATCCGGGATGGGCGTCGACGCCGCGGACTACGATCAGGATGGCTGGATCGACCTCTTCGTCACCAATGTCGATCATGAACAGTATTCGCTGTATCGCAACAACAAGGACGAAACGTTCAACGATGCCGCGCCCGGCTCCGGAATTGCGGCCGCGACGAAACTGCTGAGCGGCTGGGGCGTAAAGTTCTTTGATTACGACAACGACGGAAACACGGACCTCCTCTTGTGCAACGGCCACCCGGACGTAATGGTGGGCGAGCGGCTCCAGGAGGTAAGCTACCGCGAAAAACTGATGCTCTTTCAAAGCACAGGAAAGGGCTGGAAGAACGTGAGTGCGCAAAGCGGCGCGATTTTTTCTCGCGAACTCGCCGGCCGCGGCATGGCGCTCGGCGATTTTGACAACGATGGATCGGTGGACCTGCTGATCGCCCAAAACGACGGCCCGCCGGTGTTGCTGCGAAATAACGCCGGACGAAGCAATCATTGGCTCGGTTTGCGGCTGATTGGCCGCAAAGCCAACATCGACGCCGTTGGTGCGAAGGTGAGTTATCAAGCAGGCGATTTGCTCCGCCATCAGTGGAAGGTTGGCGGAGGAAGTTATCTGTCGTCTCACGACCCGCGCATGGTGCTCGGCCTGGGCCAGCGCAACAAAATCGACTGGCTCGAAGTGAAATGGCCGAACCCGAGCGGCAAGACGGAACGGTTCACGGACCTTCCCGTGGACCGCTACATTACGATTGTGGAAGGCCAAGGCAGTTGGAAATAAGAGTTTGAGATGCACGCACAAGTTTTATTGCAGCCGTGGCCCGCGCTCCTATTCGCAGCATTTCAGTTGGTGAGTGCCCAGTGCGCGAATGGTCAAGCGCAGAAGCCGCAGTTTCCCGCCCCGGCGTTGTCAGAGCAAGCGGCTCAAGAAACTTCGTCGCAATCCAAAGCGGAACTTCAAATAGGAATTGCGTTGACGCGCAGTGGCAAATTTGTCGAAGCGATTCCACATCTTCTGGCTGCGCGCGGCCACGTTTCGAACGAATACGCCGCCGAGTTTGATTTGGCGCTCTGCTTCGTCGGTACAGGCGAATCGAAAAAGGCAATTCCGATTCTCCTTGGGCTGCGCAACCAAGGCCACGAAAACGCGGACGTGGAAAGTTTGCTTTCGCAGGCTTATTCGGGCAACGACGAACCGAAGAAAGCTTTCGAAGCATTTCAAAAAGCCGCCGCGTTCACGCCAAAGGACGAAAAACTTTATCTTCTGATTGCTGCCGCATTTCTGGAAAGGCAGGAATATCCCCTGGGTGTTCGGGTCGTGCAATCAGGGCTCCAGCAACTTCCGGAGTCCGCGCGGTTGCACTACGAGATGGGTTACGCACTCTGGCAGATCGACGAATCCGGCTTGGCCAAGCCGGAATTTGAGCGCGCGACCTCGCTCGCGCCGCATTCTGCAATAGGTTACCTCGCCGCGGCGCAAGAAAGTTTTATGCTCGGCTCTCTACCTCAAGCTGCTCAAGTGGCGCGCGCCGGAATTCGTGAAGGGTTCGCTGATTATCAACTGCTGGCCCTTTTAGGTGACGCTTTGATTCAAGACGGCGCAAGCCCCGGCCAGCCGCAATTCTCTGAGGCCAAAGACGCGCTGGAAAAATCCATCGCAGCGCGCCCGAATTACGCGAGCTCGCAAGTTGCGCTGGGTCGCCTCTTGCTCGAGGAAGGAAGCGTGGACGCAGCCATCGAGCATCTGGAACTAGGGAGACAGCTCGGCCCACAAAATCCTGCGCCTTATATGCTGCTGGCAACCGCCTACCGGAAGCGTGGGCAGCTCGAGCAAGCGCGAGCAATGCTTGCGATGGTCGCCAAGCTCAATGAGGCGCAGACCGAGAAGCGCCGACAGGCCGCTGACGAGGACCACGAATGACCGCGGAACGGGAGTTCGAACGGTAGTCTAAATAAGACTACTTAATTAGACTAAGTTTCGAATGCCGGTTTCTCGAAACACATTGCTCTCCGCCATTCTCAATTACGCATTTGCGCGACGGAAACATCCTGCCGTCACGCGGCGGGCTTGCGCGGAGTGAGACTCGCGATCTCAGGAAACGGCACCGGAGAAGTGTAAATGTGCTCTCCAATCGTGCCGCTCCTGCTCAATGCATCGGCCATGAGTTTTACGGCGCGGTCGGCGCTAGGCGGCACAATGACCGTTGCAGTGAGCTGACCGGCACGCACCCAGGCCTGCCCCGTCTTTGGCACGCCGTCGCAGCCGAGGATGGGCATTTCGAGCCAGTCGTCCCGGTCGGGACCAGTCACAACTTCCGCGATTGCCTTCTTCGCTCCCATTCCCATAACGTCGTTCTGCGCAAGGACCAAATCGATACGCAGCTTCTGCGCCGCCATCAATTTGAACCACGAACAAACGCTTTGATAAGCGCTCTCTTCGGTCCAACGCCCGCGCAAGTTCGTAAGATGCACGTTGGGGGGCAGCAATTCCATCATGCCGGTGTGTCGTTCTTGGGAAACAGGGCTCACAGAAGGACCTTGAATGTAGAGAACAGAGCCCCCACGCGGAAGAATGGCTTTGACCTGGCGGGCCAGAATGCGGCCGACTTCCAGCTGATCCGTGCTCACGGAGAAGATCGGAGCACGCGCGGACCTGGCAAGGTCGCGAGCATAGTCTGCGCGGCGGCTGAGAACGGCCCAACCAATCCCGGCTTGGGCAGCGGCATAGGCGGCTTGAGGAAAGGCAGTCGCTCCGAGAGGCTCGAGGACAATTCCACTGGGGCGCTCGGAAGGATCGGCCTGGATAGCCTTCAGCACTTGCGTGCTTTGCGTTATGGCGTCGTTATCGGCGTAAATGATTTCCGCGTCCACGCCGGCTTCTTTTGCCGCAGTGCGCGCCGCTGCCGCCTGTTCTGTTTGGTAGTCGTTTTCCTGTGTGATCAGCGCAACCAAAAAACGCAGTTTGCTCATTCCCTCCCTCTACCGACCATCAAACCTCCACTCTCTCTTTTAACGCCCTGGGACTGCCGGTGATGGCAATTTCGGCGAATTCCCTAGTCCGCCGACTTTGCCTGCTGGGATTGTGACAATTGTATCAGGGCCGGCAAGACGCTGCCGAATTCAGCAGCTTCCTGCTGGCCGAAAGCGAAATAAATCTTGCTGAACAGCGCATAGAGATGGTCGTACGTTCGTTTGGTCGATACGTCCGGCTGAAACGCGCTGTACTTCGGACAGATTTTGTCCTGCGCCTGCTCAATCGTGGGAAACACGCCAGCGGCGAGGAAAGCAAAAATCGCTGAGCCGAGACTCACCACGCTTCCGGCTGGGACGAGGACTGGCCGGCCCAGGACGTTGGCATAAATTTGATTTAGCACCTCGTTCTTCTGCGGGATGCCCCCTGCGTTGATGACACGGCGGACGTTAACGCCGTGCTTTTCCATGCGATCGAGAATGACGCGCGTGTGCAAAGCGGTGCCTTCGATTGCCGCGAAGAGTTCGTCCTGCGCAGTGGTTTGTAGATTCCAGCCGAAAGTGATGCCGCGCAGGTTGGGATTTACAAGAACGGTGCGGTCACCATTGTCCCAGGTCATACGCAACAGCCCGGTTTGCCCCGCTCGATAGCTCTCCAGACCCTCACTGAGCGTTTGCACGTCGGTTCCAGCACGCGCGGCGATGGATTGAAAGATGTCGCCGACGGCGGAAAGCCCCGCTTCGATGCCCGTGCGCTTCGGATGAACACTTCCCTGCACCACTCCGCAGACGCCGGGAACCAACTGAACCGAAGGGGTGATGCCAATGATGCAGGTGGAAGTGCCAACGACGTTGACACTGTCTTCGCTACGGCAGCCTGCGCCGATGGCATCCCAATGCGCGTCAAAAGCGCCGACGGGAATGGGAATGTCGACTTTCAAGCCGAGTTGTTCCGCCCAGTAGGCAGAAAGATGGCCAGCAAGCTGATCCGAAGTGGCGTATTCGCCGGCAAGTTTTTCGCGCACCCCGGAAAGCAAGGGATCCACTTTGACCAGGAAGTTTTCGGGCGGAAGGCCGCCGAGCGAAGCATTCCACATCCACTTGTGACCCATCGCGCAGATACTGCGCTTGACCTTTCGCGCGTCAATAATGCCGCAGAGCGTTGCCGCGACCATGTCGCAATGCTCGAAAGCGGAAACAAACGCTGGGCGCTTGGCGGGGTTGTGCCGCAGCCAGTGCAGTAGCTTTGAAAAACCCCACTCAGAGGAATAAACGCCGCCGCACCATTCGATGGCCTCGAGCTTTTCGCGGCGCGCTATTTCGGTGATTTCCGCAGCTTCATTTTTCGCGCGGTGATCGCACCACAGATAGTAATCGTCGAGCGGCTCGAGATTTTTCCCTACGGGAATCACCGAGGACCCGGTCGTGTCCAAGGCAATGGAAAGAACCTGATCGCCAGGGATTCCTGACTTTTGCAGTACTTCGCGCGTCGCGGCGGCCAAAGCACGCATGTGATCGGCATGCGACTGCGTCGCGTACTCAGGGTCTTCGCGCTTGCGATGGAGAGGATACTCGGCGATAGCAGAGGCGAGCAGACCGCGCTCGCTGTCCACCAGAGACACGCGGACGCTCAGGGTTCCAAAATCAACGCCAGCAACAACGGCCATTCCGTCTCTCCGTCCAACATCTAACTAATCTCTTCAGCCCATCGACGGCCGCACAAACGGCTACTCTGCGCCGCCTTTTGGGTAAAACTTAATGCAATAAATCAGGCCGAGAATGAGCAACAATCCGCCCCACCATACCGGGGCGTGTAGCTCCGACAAAACAGTAGTGGGTGGATGCGACCATTCCGCCAGGCCGCTCACCAGGATCAAGAATCCGTAGATCAGCAAAAGAAAGCCGACGAAGAACCAGACCGGAATGATGTGATGCTTTTCGCTCATGCGGCCTCACCAGAAAATGATTTGAAGAACGGCCAAAAGTACGAGAGCCACAATGCCCCAGACCAGCGGGCGATGAAGAAGACTCGTATGCCCTTCGTGAGCCACTTCCGTCAGGCTGTAAACCAGGCCTTTCAACTCTGCGTCGGGTTTGGGCTGCGTGAACAGCGTGACCAGCACGGTAACCACTACGCACGTTACGCACGACCAAAGAGCCTGATACATGTCCTGCGCAAGCCCTTTGGCTTGCGGCGAGAGCGCAAAGACGGAGATCCATTTCGCATCGGTCTTCATCAGAGTGAACATTGTGACGGAAGAAACAGTGCCAGCCAGCAGACCAAGAAATCCGGCAGTAGCACTCACGCGTTTCCAAAGCATCCCGAGCAAAACCGTGCCGAACAACGGTGCGATGAAGAAACCAAAGAGGGCTTGCACGTAGTCCATGATGCTGGCGAAGTTCATGGCCAGATACGCCGTGCCGATACTGACGAACAGCCCGATCATGGTGCACCAGCGGCCCATGGAAACGTAGTGCGAGTCAGGCGCGGTCTTGCGAATGAACGGGCGATAAATATCGTAAGTCCACACCGTGGCGAAGGCGCTGACGTTACCGGCCATGCCTGCCATGAATCCGGCAACCAGCGCGGTGATCCCAAGCCCAAGCAAACCAGGCCCGCAGTACCGCGCCAGCATCAGCGGCAGAACTTCGTTGTAGGTAAATTGTCCGGGCTGCGCCTGGCTCGCCGGCACCAGGTGCATCGGCAAAACGGCAAGCCCAAGCAGCCCAGGAAGAATGACTATGAGCGGCACCGCCATTTTGAAAAAGGAGCCGATGATGGGCGCCATTTTCGCCGAGCGAATGTCCTTGGCGGAAAGCACGCGCTGCACTACGAGGAAGTCCGTCGTCCAATACCCCATGGATTGAACCGCACCGAGGCCGAACACAATTGCTGTCCAGTGAATGCCCATAGGATTGTTTGAAAACGAATTCGTGGGACCCCACATGTGCGTGAAATCCTGGCCAGGGAAGTTCTGCTGAATCCGCGCGACCATGCCGCGCCACCCGCCGGTTTCAATCAGTCCGAGAATGGGAATCAGGAGCGCGCCAAACCAAATTAGGAAAAACTGCAGCACTTCATTGAAGATGGCGGAAAACAGCCCTCCGGCAGCAACGTAGATGCCCACGGTCACCGAGGACACGATTATGCTGAAGGTGATGTTCCACCCGAGGACGACCTTCATCACCACGGCCATCGCGTACATGTTCACGCCCGACATCAGGATGGTCATGATCGCGAAGGTGACTGCGCTCAATCCGCTGGCTGCCGAACCGTAGCGTAGTTGCAGATAGCCAGGAACCGAATGCGTCTTCGAGATGTAGTAGAAGGGCATCATCACGATGCCCAGGAACACCATGGCAGGAATCGCGCCAATCCAATACCAGTGCGCAGCCAGGATGCCGTATTGGTAGGCTGAGCCAGCCCATCCCAGCAGTTCTAACGAACCAAGATTGGCGGAAACAAACGCCAGGCCGGCAACCCACGCGGTCATTTCGCGCCCGGCCAGAAAGAAGTCTTCACCGGTGTTGGCGAACCGCTTCAAGTAGAAACCGATCGCCAAGACCAAAAGGAAATAGAAGGCAATGATCACCAGGTCAACCGCGGAAAGATGCACCAGGGTGGTCGGTACGCCAGTTGCCATCATCGCGATCATTTCCTCTCCTTGGATTGACCGTAGTAGGCATCCTTCCCGTGCTTGCGCAGAAAATGTTTGTCGTGAAGGCAGCGTCCGATCGCACGCGCCTGGGGGTTTATGACCAAGGCAAAGTACGCCATTCGCGCCACCGATTCCAGGATTGCGGCGTTATGCGCCGAGGCCAGCGGATCCGGACCCCAGGCAAAAGGCCCATGATTGGCAACAAGCACCGCGGGAATAGAGGAATAATCGGCGTCGCGAAACGCGCGGACAATCACGTGGCCGGTGTTCTCTTCGTAGTTCGAGGCAATTTCGGCATCCGTGAGCTCTTCGGTGACCGGAACCGGGCCATGGAAAGAATCAGCGTGGGTCGTGCCAAGGCACGGGATTAGGCGCCTCGCTTGCGCCCAGGCAGTCGCGTACTCGGAATGCGTATGACTGACGCCGCCAATCTTTGGAAACGCCTTGTATAAAACCAGGTGGGTCGGCAAATCCGACGATGGACGTAGCTTCCCCTCTACGAGCTTCCCTTCCAGGTCCGTCACCACGAGGTCGCTTGGTTTCATGCGTTCGTAGGGAACGCCGCTCGGCTTGATCACAACAAGCGAATCCTCACGAGAGATGCCGCTGGCATTGCCAAATGTGAAGAGAACCAGCCCGCTGCGGACGAGTTCCAGGTTAGCTTCCAGGACGGTGCGGCGAAGGTCAGGCAGTAGCATCGGTACCTTTGCAGCGCCAACAGAAGTGTGGTTGCAAAAGCGAAGCCCCGAGGAGTTCAGACGGAACCGTGCGAAAGACGCTGGAAACTGAACTTTGGGCACGCTGTGCCATTTTGAAAAACGACATCGTCACCGCCCAGCTCCCTGAAAGCTAGGAAATCTAAGGCTGGACGATATCATGCGCAGAAACGGCTGCCAAGTGCAAACGCTTGCATTGTTGCCAGTTCTGGCAATTGTGAAGCATACGCTTCCGAAGAGACAGGCTGGACGCTGGGGCTTTTCTCGGACGCCGAACGGTCATGCCTTCCCTGCGGGCGTGCTGCCGCCTGCTACGAGTTGGCCCGCTGCTCGCGGTGGCGGGTAATGAATTCCTTCAGGTACTCACCGGCCTCGGTGATGTGCTTCCAGAGGGCTGCGGAGGCCACCTCGGGATTCTTTGTTTTGCAAGCCTCCAGCAGTTCTCTGTGTGCCTTGCCGGCTCGGTGCAGGTCTCGCGTGAACACCAGGTGCAGGCGAGTGTAGCGGTCGCAATTGATATTGAGAGTCTTCAGGAAAGCCATCATGACCGGGCGGTTAGCGGGGGCGTACAGAGCCGAGTGGAAACTCCAGTTCCATCTGCCCCAGGACTTTACCTCGGAATCCTGCTCGAGCGAGTGTTCGTATTGGCGAAGAATATCTTCGGCCCGCTGGAAATCCTCATCCTTCGTGTTGGGAAGCGCACAGCGGAGCATGTAGCACTCCATGACCGCGCGGGTTTCAAATAACTGCATGATCTCGTCGGGCGAAAGCGCCGACACGACCGCACCGCGGTTCGCAACAATGGTGATCAGCCCTTCGGCTGCCAGGTGACTAAGCGCCTCGCGCACGGGGAT
>Ga0126378_10000210_pt1 | contig 44893 bp, 34 predicted proteins | sample PanSoiMetPlot_23_FD_92587 | JGI IMG/M metagenome (GOLD analysis project Ga0126378, IMG submission 92587) | Tropical forest soil microbial communities from Panama - MetaG Plot_23 | ecosystem: Environmental > Terrestrial > Soil > Tropical forest > Bulk soil | place: Panama | collected 2016-02-17 | reverse complement strand
GGATCCAGAAGTAATCTGCCGCCAATTGCTGGTGAGATGCGCCGATCACGTGCAGGAATTCCTCGCGCGGTAGCAACGGCGCACGATGCTCGGTCGGAATGCTCTTAAGCGGGGGCCGCGACAACGCGCCGACAACCGCGATGCAGAAGAAAAAAAGAAAGGGACGCAAGGGGGAGATGCTGTCGTTTAAAGCCGCTCGAGTCTATACCGTCCCGAAGAAAAATGGGCGACCAGACAAAGCCTGGCCGCCCAATTTTTCTGGATGTGCCTGGATGTTACTTGTCGCAGGTCACGTCGTTGTACGTGTTGAACGGTGCGCCGGCGGGAGATGCCGTGTCACTGTTGCCGCAGTTCGCAGCATTCGTCACGCTCATCGACGAAACATACCAGCTGTCGATACCGGTGGACTCAGAGTCGATGTCGCCCGCCGCGGTCCCGATGAAATCGCAGGTGGGGCATGAAGCGAGGTTGATCACGCCAATCGTGCCGGCGCCCGGGTCAGTACCACCCGCCTTGTAGGCGGGCATCAGCTGCATGGCCGAGTACTTGAACAAGTCGACGCTGATGCAGGTGTCCTGTCCGGCCGTATCTCTGACTGCGGTGGCGGTGCTGCGGTCTTCCTTGACGGCGCAGGCGGCGCTCAAGCGGTAGACGTAGCGATTTGCGCGCTCCGGCGAGAAGCCGATTTCGTCAACCAAAGGGCTGTACCGGTCCTTCTCCTGATAGAACGACCGCTCAGCGGTGAACATCGACTTGAGGTTGGCCTTGGCTTCACCCTGCTTCGACCTGGCCTGGAAGCGGATGAAGTTGGGAATGGCGATTGCCGCCAGGATGCCGATAATCGCAACCACGATCATCAGCTCGATCAGTGTAAAACCGCGTTTCTTTAGCTGCTTCAACATTTAGGGCTCCTACTGAAGGTAAGGGTTACGGAGAGTGACAGTCTGCAAACGCGAGTCCAAGCCAATTGTGCGACGCAACCGCGCGTTATTATTCCACGCCTGAACCCAGTCGTCTCACGCATCCTGGGTCTGTCGACATATTTTGTCACCTGAGTTGCCAAATTCCGGTTTGGTTAGACTTATCCGAGCTTACTTGTCGCACGTCACGTCGTTGTAGGTGTTGTACGGGGCGGTGTTTTTTTCGACTCTCATGCGCCAAAGGGCGACAGCCGCGCATGCTGCCACGGCGACGGCGCCAAGTGCTAGCCCAGGAAGAAACCCGGGGCACCGATATTCGTACACAACCGAGTGCCTTCCCGGCGCGAGGAGCAACCCACGCACCGCATAATTGGTGGGCAACAGCTCGGTTCGTTTCCCGTCAACCGATGCCGACCAGCCTTGATAGTAGGAGTCCGTCAGCACGAGCACAGAGGCGGCGGCGACGCGGGCCTCCACCTCCAGCCGCTCAGGAGCATAGGCGGTGATTTCCGCCGCACCGAGCCCGGCCTCCTGAGTCGTGTTTGCGGGTGCGCCATTGCATTCGACCAGCGCCTCCCGATCCCAAGCGAAGCCCGATGAACGCATGAACGCGAGTGACTCCGCGCGATTCACGCAACGCGCGCGAGCGAGGTAGGCGCGCGGGCGAACGTTGGGATTTTGCACCAAAAGCAACCCAAGCTGCGGCTGCTGCGCGACAATTCCCTCCGGCCTGCCTCCGAGACGTTGATACAAATCGGCAGGAACGGAGAGGTACTTCGCGCTGAAGAGCCGCATGTACCGGCGGTACCAGACCGGCCCATGCGACAAGAGATCATGGATGCGCGCAGAAAATGCTGGGAGGTAGACATTGATGGATTCAAAGTTCCAGATCGCCGTGGTAGTCGGAGCAAAGGCGGCGGATGCTGTAATTGCAGCCGCATCTGCCGGTGCAACGCCAGCGATCGCGGGGGGATGATAGTCGGCGTTTCCAGACGCCACGCGAAATCCCCCCAGGCGCGGCGGTCCGTCCCGTCGTTTGATTTCTGCGGCGAATGCGTTCGGGCGGAGCACCTCCGGGCCCGCCAGCTCATAGAGTGGCTCATTGGCGAGGTACAAAGTGGTGAAGACCACCAGGCAGATAAGCCATCTGAGCAATCGGGGATCTCTCACTCGTAGAAGCAGAAACATGGTGAGCAGCGTGAACGCCGCGGTTTGACCGCACCCGACGAGGAGACCGCGATGAAAGACTTGGGTTGCATCATCGGCGGTTCCTCCCAACTCGAGGCCGGAGAGAAGGTGACGCGAGAAAATACCGAGCCCCAGCTCGAGAAAAAACAGGCCGCCGCACGCCAGCGAGAGAGCTCCGAAGACAAAGGCGCCGGCCCGTCGTCTGGAAGGCTCGAGAGCGCTTTGCAGGCCAACCGCGGCGCCGCATGCGATGAGCAGCATCAGGTAGGGCGTCAGCTTTTCGGGAAAGCGGAACGGCCGCCAGAGCGGGATTGCCTTGAACAGCAGCGCGTAAGCGCCGAGATGCTTTCCCAGCAACAGCGCCACGATGCCTGCAGCACTGAGCACGAGGAGAATTGCCGGCCGGCGGCGGCGATGGTGCGCCACGGCGATCCCAGCGAGAGCGACTGCGGCCAGGCCGACGTGAACCGAGTCAGCCCAAAGCGAATTCATCGACGTCTGAAGGATTTTGGCAGCGATCGTCCGATTGCCGTTCGCGAAGATCGGACCCAGCACGAGCTCTGCCAGCCGCAATGGATGCATCGACCAGACGAGCGCGACGTCGAGCGACTGATGTCCGGCTTGGCCTTGGGACATGGCAGACAGCGCGGGAAGAATCTGCACCGCAGCCAGGAGGCCGCCCAACGCCCAAAGCGCGGACAACGTCGTCGCGGTGTGCTGAATCTTCCCCGGACGGTGGCGAATCGCAGCAAGAATCCCGCAGGCCACCGCGCAAACGGCAAAGCTCTGCGCATCACCGCAGAACAGCACTGAGCTGAGCAGGCTCGACGCAACCAGCGCGGCGCCAGGCGTTGGACGAGTGAAGAAGCGATCCGCTGCCCAGAGCGCCCACGGAATCGAAGCGGCCGCCATCAAATAGAGGAGGTTGCCGCTGATCGTCACCATGTACCCGTTAAAGGCGAAAAGCAGCCCTGCGAGGCTCGAGGCGGACCGCGGAAGCTCGAAACGCCGAAGCAGGCAGTAGATGCCTCCGAACGCGGCGGGAAAACAGATCAGTACATTCACCTTGATCGCTGCCGCGATGGGAAGGATGAGATAGAGGAGATTCGTCGGGTGGAGCGCTCCCGAGATAACCATCCCTAGGAACGGCTGGCCCAACCCGTCGTAGGGATACCAAAACGGAAACTCCAAATGAGACACCCGCTCGGCCCAGTATTGGCGGAGCGGATAGTAAACGCGCAGCATGTCGCGGGCGGCGAAAATTCCCGATGTGAAAATCGCGCGCTGAAAGAAAACAATCGTCGTGCCGAGAGCGATTGCCATCGCCAACCGGCGCTCGCGCCTCGCTTGCCAGAATGGCTTTTGCATCGCTTCGGAGATGCGGGGCCGGGCAATCAACCCTAGTGTGTGGACGGAGCTACCGCGGTGATGCCATCCGCTGTTTCAAGCCCCATTTTTGTCTCGGTGGGGATTTCGGCGCTCTGGCGGGCAAGCCCGGTGGCAAACGAAAACGTGGCCCGTTGAACGAATTCGTCCAGCTCAGCCGAGGCGCGAGCGAGGTCTGGTGAATGATTGGACTGGTAGCAGGACTGTCGCAGGGCGAGGAGCTCCGCGGTCCAGGGAAAGTGCGGCTCGTATTCCTTCAGCGCCTGCACGCAGGTCGCGGTGAAGTCCAGCTTTCGTGAAAGGCTGATGAGCGTGTTGATCCGCAGTATCTCCAGCCCCCGCACCGCGAACGGCTTCTGGAGCTGCTCAAAAGTGCGTCTACCCCAGTCAGGATCACCCGCGGCCAGCGGCACCACCAACGACAGCGCGCCGCTCATGATTCGAGACATCGGCCAGGGATCCCGCTCAAAGCGCGCAAGACAATCGGTCATCAATTGTCTCGCCTCGGCGACGCGACCTTGGTGGAAGCGCAAACGACTTGTTATCGCGATGGCTTCGGTGGGTTGATATTCACGAAGGCGATTGAGGTACGGCTCTGCTTCTTCCCCGCGGTCTGCCATAGCCTCGGAGACGAACGCTAGCTCGTTGATTGTCTCGGGTTCCCGCGACTGCGCGCGCCAAGCCCCGATCCCAACGCTGTCGTTGCCCTTGAGGAATTCGGCGAGAGCCCGAATTCGATTGCGCTGTTCGAGCGAGAAACCGGTCGGCGGCGAGGGGGGTTGGCGATTTCCGGTGATGTAGATGTCCAGTCGCTTCTCGTCAACGCGATCCCAGTCGACGTCTCCGTTCGCGAGAGCAGGTCGCTCGGTCTTCATCTCGCGCGAAACGCGGCGCAGCTCCTCAATCGCCTGATTTTGGTGTTTGCCCACGTCACGCGCGAAGCCAAACTCCGCGTAGTTGCGATCGTCGGTGCTGATGTATTCGGAGTCTCGCTGGTAGACCGCGCGCGCCACGTCCGGCGCCGCCATGTGGTGCGCCAGAAAGCCTTCCAGGCTGTTGGTTCGCCAGGTTGTCGCAAGCGCGGTTCTGAACGGTTCCCGCTTGAGCCTGGCCGAGAGGCTCGAGGCATCGTGAATAATTGGCTGTCGCGAGGCGACCAGAAGCAAGTCCTTTACCGCGAGCTGCCACGTTTCCACTTCCGGAAAGACCGACTGGATGGTCGCAAACACCGATCGCAGGGTTCGGCCGTCGATTTCGTAAGCCTGCACCCACTGCATGAAGATGCCGCCCTCGTTCAGTCGAGCCGACACCCCTTCGTAGAATTCGCGGGTGAACAAGCTGGCGACACCGGCGCGGTATGGATTCGATGGCTCGGAGAAAATCAGATCGTACTTTCGCGGGGTGGTGAGCAGCACCTCGCGCGCATCGCCAATGGCGACGTGGACCTTGGGATTGGACAGAGCATTCGCGTTGACGGGGGTGCAGGTCTTCGCCACGTGCAAGATGGCTGGTTCCAGCTCAACGGCGTCTACCCGGTCGATTTCCGGGACGGCGCCCAGCCAGCCAGCGGTGCTCCCGGTACCGAGCCCGATCACCAGCGCGCTGGCGGGCTTCGGATGGAGCATTGCACCGACCAGGCCACCCATCACGACCGTGGGCGAATCCAGGCGCGCATTGCCATCGCTCTTCCCGTTAACGATGAAGCTGTAGCCATCGATCGCGGTCAACGCGACGCTGCTCTCGACGCCTTCCGCCTCCCAGCGAAGCGGTATCTGCTCGCTGTTGATCCAGTCGTGAATGCCATTGACGTCGGACAACTTTTGAGCTTCGACGCGCCCGGCGCCGATCGGGCTGTGTCGCCACGCGGCGGTCGGGCCGACAGCGAAAGCGAGGGACACGGCGATGCAAGCCAACACCCCGTCGGGCAACAGCCGCGCCCAGTGCCGCTCTCTTGCCAGCGAAACTGCCGCCGCGGACAGGCCGAGGGCAGAGAGGATGAGAATGACCAAGCGCCAACATCCCGGCGCGGTCAAGGCTGGAATGAGCCCGAATCCTCCAGCCAGCGAGCCGCAGATCGCTCCCGCAGTATTCCAAGCATAGATGAGCCCAACGTGACGCCCAACGTTGCGACGGGCGTGGCCGATCAATGCGATCAGCAGCGGAAACTGCACGCCGGCGACGAACGCGGCGGGCATGACGACCAGCGCGGTGATCGAAGACCAGGCAGCCACGTGCCCGATGAATCCAAGTCCTCCCAGTGGGCGGAGAAGCACGGCAAGCACTGCAATGCGATCGCCGAGCGCGAAGGGGATTCCAATGCACGCGGCCTCCAACAGGCACGTATAAGCGAATCCGCGCAGGGTAGCGGGGCGGCTGCTGCGGTTGACAGAGTAAAACATGCCACCGAGGCCGATTCCGAAGAGGGCGACCGCGAGGATGAGGCCGAAGGTGAACACCGTGCCGCCCAACAAGGGTCCGAGCATCCGGTACCAGACCAGCTCCATCAGGAAGAAGGCAAAACCCACCAGCGCCGCGGCAGCGAGGATGAGCCAGGTCGGCGCCTGGGCGGACGCCGCAAGGCCGCTGGAGCCTTTCGCACCGTCGGGCCGATCGGGTTGAGAATCGCCCATCTCCGGCAGGCGCGAGAAACTGCGCGCGGTCATCGCCACGGCGAGATTCAGCAGCGCAGCGACCCAGAGGCACGAGCGATTGCCGAGGAATTCGAGCATGAAGAAGGTAGCGAGGAAGCAACCGGTCACCGACCCCAACGTGTTCACGCCGTACAGCAGCGCGACATGGCGCCGCCTGGTGTCGTCGTCCGTCTCGACCGCTCTTGCGATCGCCGGCAAGGTCCCGCCCATCAAGAACGTGGGAACGCCGATCACCAGCGCGGCGAGAATCAGGCGCACCGCAGTGCCGAGCGCCAGCCCGAGCACCACGGTGCCTCCCAAGTGAACGTAGATCCATCGAACCAGCCAAAGCAGCCCCGGCGAAGCGGCGGCGGAGAGGGCGATCGCCGTCTCGAGCTGCGCGTAAAGGGCGAGCGGGCGCGGATGTTGGTCCGCGCGTTTTCCGATGATCAGCCCGCCCATTCCGAGGCCGCCAATGAAGATCGCCAGGACGGCTGCGGACGCCGCGGTGGATGCGCCGAAGACCAACCGGAACTCTCGGGTCCAAACAACTTGGTAAATGAGCGCGCAAAGGCCCGAGGCGAAGAGAAGGGGCGCAACCTTTCGCGCGCGTGTATTAAGTGGGATCATAGCGTGGCTCGGGCCAGCCAGGTCCTCGTGAAAATGAGATTGCCCACCTCAGAGTTGTTCGCATTTAACAGCAAATTGCGCGTTGCCGCGATGCCCGTTCCGCATCCGATGTGTTCGCGTTGAGTACTTTCGCCTCCCCGATTGAGATGTTGTTTGCGGCCGGTCTGGCGGTTCTTGGCTTGATGGTGGGGAGCTTTCTCAATGTTGTTATCGCGCGAGTGCCAAACGACATCAGCATTGTGAGACCGCGCTCCCGCTGTCCGCACTGCGGGCATCCGCTGCCGTGGTACGAAAACATTCCCCTCATTTCCTGGCTCTATCTTCGCGGAAGGTGCAGCGGATGCGGAGCCTCCATCTCCTGGCGGTATCCGACGGTGGAGCTGTTGACATCGCTGTTGTTCATTGCCTGCCTTCGACGCTTTGGCTGGACCTGGGATCTCGCCTCGGCGCTGATGCTGGTGACGCTCCTCATTCCCCTGACCTTCATCGACCTCGAGCATTGGCTCTTGCCCTTTGCGCTGACCATCCCTGGGATCGCGTTTGGCTTATTGTTTTCAATTCCGCTGGGGTTGGAGCGATTTCGGGACTCAGCGCTCGGTGCCGCGGCCGGGTTCTTCGGATTTCTGGCGATGGAGCGGATCGGTCGCAAGGTGTTCAAGAAGGAGGCGCTCGGGGGCGGCGACAAATACCTGCTCGCGCTGATCGGCGCCTTTCTCGCTTACCGAGCGCTGTTGGGAGTCGTTTTCTTGGCGTCGTTGCAGGGAGCGGTGGTCGGCTCCATTCTGCTTGCGCTGTTCGGACGAGCGGGTCCCGCGCCGCCGCTCGACGAGCGCAGCGAGCCAGTCATCGAACCAGCGCCAACTCAACCGGTCAGCGCTGAGAATCCGCCAGGTGCATTGCCCTTGGTCCCGGACGAAGAGGACGACTGGCGTCCTGGTCCCACCAACCTGCCTTACGGCCCATGGCTTGCCCTGGCGGCGCTCGAAGTGATGCTGCTTGGGCCATGGCTGGCCGAGGTGTTGCCATGGCGGGCGGTCCAGATTCTCGTGAGTGGAGGCTGAAGCGAAATCGCCGATGAAGGTCCGCATCGCCAGCATTGCTTTTCTCTTCAGCTCGCTTTCGATCGGCATTGCCTGGCTGACGCTGCAACCTGTTTTTCTTCGGATGGTGAGCGTGCTGCGAAAGCTCGCACCGGCCAACTCTCCGGAGTCGGAGATGTTGAAGCAGTTCCGCGCGCTGTTGCCGCTCTACTTTGCGCTCAATCTCCTTCTGCTCACCGCCATCGGTTACTTCGTGCTCTACCTGATGGTCGGTCGTCCGCTGCGGCGCACCGAAGAAGCGATCGAGCAGTTGGGCAGGCTCCAACTGGAGCTGCCGTGGGAGACACAGGGCGGGCCCCTCCTCGCTCGGGTGCAAGCGGCGCTCAAGAGGATGGCGGAGGCGCTCAAGGGCGAACAGGCGACGACCCGCCGGCAGCTCTCAGAGCTGACCACCGCCAACGAAAGACTCACTCGCGCGCAAACCGAGCTGGTCTCCGCGGCTCGATTGGCGACAGTCGGCGAGCTCGCGGCCGGCGTGGCGCACGAGATCGGAAATCCCCTCGCCGGAATTCTTGGTTATCTGTCGCTGGCCAAAACCTACGGTGCGCAATCGGCTCAGCTTCGCGAGTGCCTGGACTCGATCGACTCGGAGGTTCACCGCATCGACCACATCGTCAAAGGATTGCTCGACCTCGGACGACCGCCGCAGGGCGCGCCCGGGCCGGTGGATGTGGCGGGCCTGGTGGAGACGTGCGTCCGGCTTGTCTCCGCCGGTCCCGATTTTCGGCAGGTGAAGGTGCAGCTGTTTTTGGAGCCGGGGGTCATCGCGCGCGGAGAATCGGGTCCGCTCTCACAGGTGCTGATCAACCTCTTGCTGAACGCGGCGCAGGCAATTCAGGGCGCAGGCAGTGTCGTGGTGAGAAGCCGGCGCGCGGGCGAACAGGTGTTGGTTCAGGTGGAAGACAGTGGAAAAGGCATTCCCCCCGGAGCCCTGCCGCGCCTGTTCGAGCCGTTCTTCACCACCAAAGGGACAAAGGGCTCGGGGCTGGGGCTGGCCGTGTCGCGGCATCTGGTGTGGTCGATGGGAGGGCAGCTCACCGCCGACAATCTCGAAGCCGGCGGGGCTCAGTTCACCGTCGGGCTGCCGGCGGCATGAAGGTCGGTGTGGTTCTATCTCTCGGGGCTGAACTGCGGCGATGATTCACTTTGCCGATGGCTCTGTTTCGCTCGATTCTCGTCGCCGACGATGAGCCTTCAATTCGACATGTATTGTCTTTGGTCCTCACCGACCATGGATACGAAGTTCGCGCGGTGGCGGATGGAGACGAAGCGCTTCGCGAATTGGCCGCTCGGCCCTACGACGTCGTCATCTCCGACGTTCGGATGCCGAAGGTGGACGGGCTCACCCTGCTGCACCGCGCCCTGGAGACGTGGCCGGGGCTGACCTTCTTGGTGATCAGCGCCTACGGTTCCCAGGATGCCGCTCTACAAGCGGTGGCCGACGGCGCCTACGACTACGTCCAAAAGCCGTTCAAGCCCGAAGAGATCGTCTTCGTCCTCAAGAAGGCGGAGGAACGGGAGCGGCTGGTCAAGGAGAACCGGCGGCTGCGGGCGGCGCGCGTCGGCAGCTCGCCGCTGGAGCGCATTCTCGGCAAAAGCGAAGCGATCGCGGCGGTGCATGCGCAGATCCTCAAGCTGGCGCCGGTGAGCACGACGGTGCTGGTGACCGGCGAGAGCGGCACTGGGAAGGAGCTGGTCGCGCGCGCGCTCCACGAGCTGTCGCCTCGCGCCGGGATGCCATACGTGGCGATCGACTGCGGCGGAATTCCGCCGGGGCTGATCGAATCCGAGTTGTTCGGACATGCGCGCGGGGCATTCACTGACGCCGGCGCCGCAAAGCGCGGATTGTTCAGCGATGGGGATGGCGGCACCGTCTTCCTGGACGAGGTGGGCGAGTTGCCCGGTTCCTCGCAAGTCAAGCTGTTGCGGTTTCTGCAGGAGGGAGAGGTCCGACCGGTTGGCGAAACCAGATCTGAAAAGTTGGACGTGCGCATCGTGGCGGCAACGCTGCGCGATCTCCCAAAGCTGGTGGAAAGAGGAGAGCTGCGAGCAGATCTGTTCTACCGACTCAACGTAGTGAACATTCACGTACCGCCGCTGCGCGACCGCGGTGCGGACGTGTTGTTGCTCGCGCGTCATTTTCTGGCGCGCTTCAACCGAGAGCTGAATCGCGATCGTCCAGTGACTGAGTTTGCTCCGGAAGCGGAATCAATGCTCGCCGCGTACAACTGGCCGGGCAACGTCCGCGAGCTGGAAAACACAATGGAACGAGCGGTGCTGCTGGCAGAGTCGGATCGGGTGCTGCCAGAAAATCTACCCGAGAAAATCTGGAGCGCCCGCGCCGATGCGACTCCCGGCGCCCGCGGTGCGCCGGCTCCGGAGTCGGTGAATTTCTCACTTAAGCGCGCGATGCGGGAGCTGGAGGAGCTCTACATCAAGACTGCTCTGCGGCGAACCCGCGGAAATCGCACGCGAGCCGCGGAGATACTCGAAATCAGCCAGCGCGCCCTGCTGTATAAAATCAAGGAATACGGAATCGATGCGGATGCGGAGGGCGAGCGCTCCTGACCGTTTTCAATACGTTGTAATCATTTGTCATCAATAAAATCTCGCAATCGACGGATCCCACGGATTGACGGGCTTTGCGTATCCCGTTGATAATCGAAAACCCGCACGGTCGATGATCTCCCGGAGAGGAATGCCCACAGCCGGTTTCCGTAGCCTTTTGCTCCTGCGACAGGGGCCGCTATTGATCTGCGCGCAGGATGGTCGCCGGCGTTTCGAGCGCATGGGTTCGGAGGCGTGATGGCGCGAGGGAAGCTCGCATTGGGCCTGGATATTGGTTCCACCTCGGTAAAGATGATCCAGCTCAAAGAGCAGCGGCGAAGGGGTGTGGTCGGGTACGCCTTGCAAAGCTTCGGGATGAAGCCGCTGCCGGCGGAAGCGATTGTCGACGGCGCGCTGATGAATTCCACCGCCATTGTACAGGCGATGCAGGAATTGATCAGCGAATTGCGGGTGAAGCAAAAAGAAGTGGCGATCGGCGTTTCCGGCCATTCGGTGATCATCAAGAAGATTTCAATGCCGCGGATGACTCAAGAAGAGCTGGAAGAGTCGATTCAGTGGGAAGCGGAGCAATACATTCCCTTCGACGTCAAGGACGTCAACATCGATACGCAGATCCTCAATCCCGAAGCGAACGACGCTACTGGACAGATGGACGTGCTGCTGGTCGCGGCGAAGAAAGACATGATCAACGACTACACCACCGTGGTCTCGGAAGCGGGCCTGGTTCCGGCGGTGGTTGATGTGGACGCCTTCGCGGTTCAAAACGTCTTCAGCGCCAACTACGACGTGCCGGAGCGCGAGACGATCGTGTTGATCAACGCCGGCGCCTCGGTGGTGAACATCAACATCCTGGCCAGCGGCATGACTGTCTTTACCCGCGACGTGACCATCGGCGGAAATCAATTTACCGAGGAAATCCAAAAGCAGCTCAACGTTTCCTACGAGGAGGCCGAGGCGCTGAAAATCGGCGGCGGACGAGGGGATGCGGACGCGGTGGTTCCGCAAGAGGTGGAGCGGGTGATGGGCGGGGTGGCCGAGCAGGTCGCTGGAGAGATCCAGCGCTCGCTCGATTTTTACGCCGGGACGGCGGCAGACGCGACTTTCACCAAGGTCTTCCTCTCTGGGGGCACCGCCAAGATTCCTGCGTTGTTCAAGACGATCGAAGCGCGGGTTGGGGTGCCGGTGGAAATCCTCAATCCATTTCGGAGCATCGAGATCGATGATCGGAAGTTCGATCCGCACTTCATCATGGACGTGGCGCCAATGGCGGCGGTGGCGATGGGGCTGGCCCTCCGAAAATCGGGAGACAAGCTGACCTAGTCAGTCCGAGATCTCAAGGACCCGATCGAGATGATGATCAGAATCAACCTGCTGCCGGTGCGGCAGGTCCAGAAGCGTGAGATCAGCCGTCAGTTTCTGGTGCTGGTGGGCGTGGTGCTGCTGCTCGCCGGGATCCTGAATTACCTCGCCTACGAAAGGCTGGCGTCGGAAGCAGACCGGAACGCGAAGAAGATCACCCAGACGCAAGCCCGGATCAACGAGCTGGAAAAGGTGATTGGCGAAGTGAACAACATCAATAAACGCAAAAAGGAGGTCGAGGACAAGCTCAAGGTTCTCTCCGACCTTCGCAAAGGCCGCTCCGGCCCTGTGCGGCTGATGGATGCGCTCTCCACCGCCATTCCGAAGAAGGTCTGGCTCACCGACTTCGACGAGAAATCCAACGCGGTGAAGATCACCGGGCTTGCCGCGAGCCACGAGGACGTGGCCGAGTTTATGCGTTCGCTGGCCAACGTGTGTTGGACAGCGAAGGGAATGGGGCGGTTGGTGGACCAGAAGCGCGACGCCAAGACCGCGCGGGTGGAGTTGCTGGCCTCCGGGGGCAGCATCGAAGACTTCAAGGTGATGGACGTGGGTTTCTTCTTCACCAACATCGAGCTGAAGAAGGCGGAGCAGAAGGAAGCAGCAAAGAAGGAATTTGGCGGCGGCAAGATGGTGGATTTCGAGATCAATCTTTCCGCCAACTACGCGATCTAGGAACGTCGATGGAACAACTGCTCGACAAGATTGCCAAGGCGCCGAGCGCGGCGAAATACGGCGGCCTCGCCGGTCTGGTGGTTCTGCTGAGCGTCCTCAACTTCTTTTTCGTGATTCAGCCGCTGCAGGATCAAATTGCGGACCAGGAAAATCAGCAGCGCGGATTGGACCGCCAGCTGGCGGAGAAGCAGGAAATTGCCCAGAACCTCAACGAGCGCCGCAGGGAAATGGACATCCTCGAGCAAAAGCTCGCCGAGGCTCTCACCGAGCTGCCGGAAAAGAAGGACATCGATGAGCTTTTGGGCCAGCTGAACGACATTGGAAAGAAGTCGGGGTTGGAGATCGCGCGAGTCGAGCCAGGAGTCGAATCATCGGCGACCTTTTTTGCCAAAATTCCAATCAAGATGGCGGTGAGCGGCAATTACCACGAGATCGCCATGTTCATGCAAGAGATCGCGAACATGCGGCGAATCGTCAATGTGAACAACATCAAGCTGGGCACACCGATCCAGAAAAATGACAAGGTGGTCCTCAGCTCGGAGTTCTTGGCGACGACGTTCCGGTTTGTGAATCAGGCAGCTCAGCCGGTCAAAAAGGCGTCGGGGGAATGATGAGGCTAACGCGATTGCTGGCGGTGGCGGCGGTTACCGTTGTTCTCGGTCACTGCGCCAGCCAACCGACGCCGCCGCCCGCCGCTCCGGCGCCCGCCCCGAAGGCAGCCGCCGCGGCCGCTCGAGACGCCGGAATGCCCGAGGCGCCTCCCTACGTCTACTCCTACAATCCGCTCGCCAAGCGAGATCCCTTTCGCAGCTTGATCGAAGAGGTGCGCGCGCCCTCGGTTGAGAACACGGTATGCACCGAGCCGTTGTGCCAGTGGGACCTGGATCAGCTCACGTTGGTGGCCGTAGTCACGGGAGAAGCCAATCCGCTCGCGATGGTCGAGGATCCGGGCGGTAAAGGTTATCTCATCCGCCGAAGCAGCCGGGTGGGCAAACAGGGGGGAAAAGTCACACAGATACTCCGGGACACCGTCACCGTCACCGAGTTTTGGACCGGACCGGATGGGAAAATAAATCCCAATCCGGTGACCTTGCACATGAAGGCAGACAAGGCAGTGGTGCCCGACGTCGATCTTGCGACGGGAAAGAAATACCCATGAGGACAGTGAAATGAGCCCAAGGATGTCCGTTCTGCTGTCCGCGCTTCTGTCCATTGCCAGCGCGGGGGCCGCCGAGCTGAACACACTGAGCGATCTCAAGGTGATCCCCACTGGCTCAGGAGCGCAGGTGGTGGTGCGCGGAAGCCGAGCTCCGACGTTCACGGTCTTTCGCCTCAATGATCCAGAGCGGCTGGTGATCGACGTGTCCGGTGCCGACGCAACGGTGATCCGCGGTCATCATCCTGGCGCCGGGCCCGTTTCGGGCGTGGTGGCTTCCCAATTCTCGGACGGACAGTCGAGCGTCGGACGAGTGTTGGTCGCGCTGGGCAAGGACGCCAGGTACGACGTGCGCCCGGATGGTAACCGCGTCGTCGTCTCCATCGAAGGCGGGAATGGTGCTTCGGAGGTGTCGTCCGCTCCGCCAACCGCGACCCCGCCTGCTGCGGCGACTCGCGCGGTTTCCAGCAAGACAGAAACAGCGATCGAAGACGCGCCGCCGAAGCTGGCCGAGGAGCGCGCGGTCGAGTCGCCGGCTCGGCGCGTTACTTCCCTCCGCTACTCGCGGGATCGGCTGCGGATCGGCGCAGATGGTCAGATCGCAAAGTACGAGATCGTCACGCTCTCCGATCCACCGAGGCTGGCGCTCGACATCTATGGAGTCTCGCTCAAGGCGAAGGTTCCTAAAATTCGCGGCGGAGCAGTGAAGGAAATCCGCGCCGGAGTTCATTCCGACAAGATCCGGTTGGTGCTCGACATGAAGGATGGGACGCCGCAGTACCAAGCTCTTCCCAACCGCCGTGGCCTGGACCTCGTCCTGTCCCGCGGGGCGATGGCGGAGTCGCCGGCGGTGCCGGAAACCGCGTCAGCCGCAGAGGCGCCGGCGCTCAAAGACGGGGAAATCGAGCTGGATGGAAAGAAGATCGACCTCAGCCGCACCGAGACGGCGAAGCTTGAAGTCAAGCCGAGCAGCGGCCGCCCAGCGGAGATCAAAGATTTGACCTTCAGCGAAAACCCGGCTGGAGGCAAGGTCGAGCTCAAGCTTTCCGCTCCCGTGGCCTGGAAAGTCGATCAGCCGGATGCCAAAAGCCTCGTGTTGACGCTCGATGCGGCGCGCCTGCCGAAGAAATTGGAGCGCAGCCTGGATACCAGCGCCCTGGAAACACCGGTGAAGATGATCAGTGCCTTTCCCGTGCCTGGGGAGCCCAACCAGGTGCGGGTGGTGGTCGCCGCCAGCGGTCCCATACACGAGAAGATGGAGCAGACCGGACAAGGCTTGTCCTGGCAGCTCACCTCGGCCGCCGGCAAGCCGGATGAAGCAGCGACCGCAGCCAAGGCAGCGGCATTCTCCACCGAGGCGCCGGCGATCGCCAAGGAAGGAGTGGTGCAGCGCGCCAGGTACGTGGGCAAGAAGGTTTCATTCGAATTCAAGGACATCGACATCCACAATCTGCTGCGAGTGATCGCCGAGGTGTCAAAGAAGAACATCGTCGTCGGCGACGACGTCACTGGAAAAGTGACAATTCGGCTGCGCAACGTTCCGTGGGATCAGGCGCTCGAGCTGATCCTCCGCTCGAAGAACCTCGGAAAAGAGGAGATGGGCAACATCATTCGGGTGGCGCCTCTGAAGCAGTTGGAAGAGGAAGCAAAGCTTCGCGAAGAGCGAAAGAAGGCCCAAATCCGCCAGGAAGAGTTGGTCGTGCAGCTGATCCCGGTGAACTACGCGACCGCGCAAGACATGAGCACCAGGGTCAAGGAAGTGCTCTCCGAGCGCGGAACCGTAACCGTGGACACGCGAACCAATGTCCTGATCGTCCGCGACATCGCCTCCAATATTTCTCGCGCGCGCTCACTGGTGCAAAACCTGGATACGCAGACGCAAGAGGTGCTGATTGAAAGCCGGATCGTGGAAGCGAACACCACTTTCACCAAGAACATCGGCGTGCAGTGGGGAGGCAACGCTCAAATGGCCCCCGGAACCGGCAACCCCACCGGGCTTGTTTTTCCTTACACCGCTGCGGCGCGAGGTGGCTCTTCTCCGGCCTCGAGCGCCGGAACGGCAGATACGCCCAACTTCGCGGTCAACCTCCCCGCGCCGGTGGGCCAGGGCTCCGGTGGCGCGGTCGGATTCGTATTCGGCTCGGCGGGCGGAGCGGTGAACCTCAATTTGCGACTGTCGGCGCTGGAGAACCAGGGCTCAGTGAAGACGATCTCCGCTCCGAAGGTGACCACGCTCGACAACAACACGGCGAAGATCAGCCAAGGCGTGTCCATCCCGTTCAGCCAGGTGTCCGCCGGCGGTGTGAACACCACCTTTGTCGAAGCGCGCCTGTCGCTCGAGGTCACTCCGCACATCACCCACGACGGGGCGATATTGATGAACATCAAGGCGGAGAACAATCAACCGGACCCATCCAACACCGGCGCCAACGGACAACCGGCGATCCAAAGGAAGGAAGCCGCCACCCAGGTGCTGGTGAAGGATGGCGACACCACGGTGATCGGCGGGATCTACGTGCGGCGAGGCGCCAATCAGGTGAGCACGATTCCGTTCTTCGGGAAGATACCGATCCTCGGGTTCTTCTTCCGCAACACTTCTGAATCCGACAGCCGGCAGGAGTTGCTGATCTTCATCACACCACGCATCATCAATCGCCAAACGATCGCCCAGAGCCTGTAGACGCTGCACGAAAAGAGACTGATCCATGAAGCTCCTCCTCTTCTTCATCCTGGTTGGTTCCGCGGTCGCCGAATTCGGTTGCACGGTTTCAAACGACAGCTCGGTGCGCTTCATCAACGCTCACCCGTTCGAGCTCGGCCCGCAGACGGCCGGATGCTCGCCTCAAACTGTCGGCATTTATCGGGGCTCGCTGGACCTCGCGGGGGTCAACAACTATTACGTCTCCTTCGAGTGGGAGTCGCTGTTTCAACAGATCTCGACTACGACGTCGCCGGATACCATCGCTGGGCCTCAGAAGAACGATTTTGTGCTCGATCACTTCGTGTTCAATTACAGCTCAACGCCCAGCCTGCCTTTCCAGTCGGAGCAAGTGGATGCCTACGCCATTCTTCGGGCGGGCGCTTCTGGCACCAACAGTTGGCTCGGCATCTCGCTTATCGGGCCACAAGCACTTCAGGTTCTACGCGATCACATCCAAGCGGGCGACTTGAGGGGAGTGGAGTTACTCGTGACCTTCCAGGCGTTCGGCGCTCTCGCCTCCAGCGGGCCGAAGGTCAGCTCGAACAAGGTGACCTATCCGATCAACGTCTATCGGAGCAGCTTCACGACGTGCACGGTGGCAGGAGACTTTCGCGCGCCCACCGGCCCCTGCGGCGCGCCCGGAGGCCAGGACGGGACCTTCGTCGGTTGTTGCAAGATGATTAGCCCGCCGCCGCCGGGGTGCCCGACGCAGTGAGCCGGCTTGACGCACTGCAGTCGCGACCCTAGAAGCAGACCATGTCTTTTACCGATCAGCTCCAGTCTGTTGTCTCACAGGTGGACGGGGCATTGGCATGCAGCATCATGGGCTTCGATGGGATCGCGGTGGAAACTCACCAGGTGGCCAATGCCGGTGATCTCGATCTTGGCACCGCCTGGATTGAGCTCGCGACCGTCTTGACCCAGCTCAAAGCGGCCGCGGAGCAGCTCAAGGCCGGGACAATTAGCGAAGTGAGCATCAACACCGACAAGCTCACCGCGGTGCTTCGGCCGATTTCGTCAGAATATTTTCTTGTCCTCGCGCTCAGGCCGGATGGCAACTTCGGTAAAGGGCGCTATGCGCTCCGCATCGCCGCACCGAAGGTGCGCGCCGAGCTGTAGTATCCTCGAAGTCGCTTCCCAGCGCTTTGTCCTTCAGCTTTCGACTTTCGACTTTCAACGTTTGACCTCATCGGTTACACACGACGACATTGGAAGCATGCAGCGAAGGAGCCTAGGCCATGGCGGGCGTGATCGACACTTCCGAGTTTCGCAAGGGGCTCAAGATCGAAATAGACGGCGAGCCCTTTGAGATCGTCGAGTTCCAACACGTCAAGCCCGGAAAGGGATCGGCATTCGTGCGCACCAGCATCCGAAGCTTGCTCACCGGCCGAGTGCTTCAACCTACCTTCAAGAGCGGAGACAAAGTCGGCCGACCGGACATCGAGGAAAAGGAGATGCAGTTCCTCTACAAGCAGGGCGAGGACTATTACCTCATGGACACTCGCTCCTATGAGCAGACCTTCATCAATGAAAAGGTTCTCGGTGAGCAACGAAGCTTTCTCAAGGAGAACGTCAACGCCTCCATCCTTTTCTACAACGGCAAGGCGATCGGCGTGTCGCTGCCGAACTCAGTCGACCTTCGCGTGGTGAAGTGCGACCCCGGCGTTCGAGGCGACACCGTTTCCGGCGCTCTCAAGCCAGCGGTGCTGGAGACTGGCTATCAGGTCCAGGTGCCGCTGTTCATCAATGAGGGCGACATCCTCAAGATCGACACGCGTGACGGCAAGTACCTGACGCGGGTAGCCTCCGCGCAGTAGCGAAAGGGAGGTCATGGCTCGCAAGCGGAAGGCATCACTCGATCAGAGCTCCGCCCGATCGGCGGCTCTGCCGGCTGTGGCGCAGAGTCCAACCCTGCTCGATGTAGAAGCGCTTCGGCAGATCATCGAGGTCCTGGAGACGTCCGATGTGACGCAGCTGACCTGGCGTCGCGGCGAGGAGCGCATCACCATCCGCCGCGGCGAGCCGCCCACCACCATCGTCCAGGCCGTTCCTGCCATCGCGGCGCCCGCCGCCACCGAGGTGCGCAGCGTGGAGCGCAGCGTTCGGGATCCGTCGACCGCCGGCAAGGCTGCCGCGGCCAAGCACCCAGCGGAGGAAAAGCCGGGGCACATCGTCACCTCGCCCTTCGTGGGCACGTTTTATCGGACGCCTGCGCCGGAGCAGCCGCCCTTCGTTGAGCTGGGGACATCCGTCCGAAAAGGACAGGTGCTGTGCATCGTCGAGGCGATGAAATTGATGAACGAGATCGAAGCGGAGGTCGCTGGGAAAATCGCAGAGATCTTTGTCGAGAGCGGTCAGACGGTGGAGTTTGGCCAACCGCTGTTCCGGATCGAGCCGGCCTAGGCGTTCGCACCCGAGGGTTCCGGTGTTCAAGAAGATCTTGATTGCCAATCGCGGCGAGATCGCGCTCCGCATCGTCCGGGCGTGTCGGGAGATGGAAATCGCCACCGTCGCCGTTCATTCAACGGCGGACTCCAACGCGCTGCACGTGCTGTTCGCGGACGAGGCAGTTTGCATTGGACCTCCGCCTTCGAAGGAAAGTTATCTGAATATCCCGGCAATCCTCTCCGCCGCGGAGATCACCCGGGCGGACGCAATTCATCCCGGGTACGGCTTTCTCTCTGAGAATGCGGAGTTCGCCCAGGTCTGTGAGACTTGCAAGATCCGCTTCATCGGTCCTCGCCCGGAGATGCTGCAGCTGATGGGAAACAAAGTCCGCGCGCGCAACGCCGCACGCGAGGCGGGATTGCCTTTGCTTGAAGGCTCGGACGGATTGGTGCGAAATCCAAAAGAGGCGGAAGGGATGGCGCGCCAGATCGGTTTTCCGGTCATCTTCAAGGCGGCGAACGGGGGCGGCGGGCGAGGGATGAAGATCGTGCGCAGCCCAGCCGCCGTTCCGGGAGCATTTTCCGTCGCCGCCGCGGAGGCGTTGGCAAGCTTCGGCAGCGGCGACCTTTACATCGAGCGATACGTCGAGAAGCCGCGCCACATCGAGATTCAAATCGTCGCCGATGAGCACGGGGCGATCATCCACCTTGGCGAGAGGGAGTGCTCCGTTCAGCGGCGCCATCAGAAGCTGATCGAGGAGAGCCCGTCGCCGGCGATCTCAGCGCGGATGCGCGAGCAAATCGGCGAGCTATCGGTCAAGGCGATGGAGCGAATCGGCTACAACAATTTGGGGACGATCGAGTACCTCTTGGACGAGAGCGGCAAGTTCTACTTCATGGAGATGAATACCCGTCTGCAGGTGGAGCACCCGGTTACGGAAGCAGTCTCGGGGACGGATTTGGTTCAAGAGCAAATCCGCCTCGCGGCCGGGGAGCCCTTGGGGCGGCGGCAGCAAGACATTCATCTCTCGGGTGCGGCGATTGAGTGCCGGATCAATGCCGAGGATCCGCTTACCTTCGCCCCCAGCCCGGGCAAGATCACCGCCTACAATTCGCCTGGCGGGTTGGGAATCCGAATCGACTCGGCGGTGCACGAAAACTACTCTGTCCTACCTCATTACGATTCCCTCCTGGCCAAGCTGAATGCGTTTGCGGACAGCCGCAAACAGGCGGTTCTGCGGATGCAGCGGGCGCTGGCTGAATACGTCATCCATGGAATACGGACAAACGTCCCATTTCTGCGCGCTGCGCTATCGGATGAGAGCTTCATTTCGGGCAATTACGACACCCGCTTCGTCGAGCGCCTGCTCGCGTCCGAGACCGGCTCGCGACGCCTCCGTCAAGCCATCGAAGACACGCCCTGAATCACCCTCGGTTGACCTGAAGCGGACGATTCCGATAGCCTAGAAGCGCTTGCCGTGTCAATAAATCCGCGGAGTTCTTGGGTTTTTGACGTGCGGCCGGACCTTTATCGATGGACAAGAACAAGATCATCGAAGCGGCCGCAAAGCTGGTCGCAAAGGGGGCTTACGACAAGGCGATCAAGGAATACCGGCGGATCCTGGACGCCGACCCGAAGGACGTGCGCGTCCTTCAGAAGATGGGCGAGCTGTATCAAAAGAAGAACGACAGCGAGCAGGCGGCGACGTATTTCACCAAAGTCGCCGAGAACTATTCGAGCGATGGGTTTTTCCTCAAGGCGGTTGCGCTGTACAAACAAGTGCTCAAGCTGAACCCTTCGCTGCTCGAGATAAACCTCCGGCTGGCGGAGTTGCATCAGCAGCTCCAACTCGTCTCCGAGGCGACCTCCTACTACCAGATCGTCGCGCAGCAGCACGAGAAGAGCGGAAACATCAAAGCCTCGCTCGACACGCTGAAGAAAATCATCGAGCTCGATCCGGAAAACGTGAGCTCGCGGATCAAGCTCGGCGAGATGTATGCGCGCGGCCATATGCGGGCGGAAGCGGGCGATGAGTTCAGGCGGGCAGCCGAGCATTTGAAGCGCAACGGTCGGATGGAGGAGTACCAACGCGTGGTGGACCGGCTCTCGAGCCTGGACTCCGACGACGTCACGCTCGCCCGCGAGGTCGCGCAAGGCTACCTAGCGAAGGGCGATGCCAAGCGCGCTATCGCCAAGCTACAGCAGTGTTTCAAGGCAAATCCACGCGACGAACAGACGCTCGGTTTGCTGGCTGAAGCCTTTGCGGCGATAGGACAGCTCTCGAAGACGATCTCCGTCTACAAGGAGCTTGCCAAAGTCTACGCATCCGAGAATCGGACTGCGGAGGTGAATCAGCTCTGGGCGCGGATAGAGCAGCTCGATCCGGCAGATCCGGATCTGCTGAGTCGCAACGGTTCTGCCTCGGCGGCGCCCCACCAAGGCGCGGCCGTCGCGCGGAATCCTCCAACCCGAGCTGCTGCCGCGCCGACGTCACCGGCCCCCCACTCGCCGACTCCTCCTCCGCTCGGGTCTCCAAAGCCAACTGCCGAGCAATTGGCCAAGCTCCTCAAGGAAACGGACGTCTACGTCAAATACGGCCTGCACGACAAAGCGCTCGAGCATTTGGGCAAAATATTTTCGAGCGATCCCGAGAATCTGGATGCGCACGAGAAGGCGTACCAGGTTTATGTTTCATCGGGAGACGAGCAGCAGGCCGGCGAGCAACTGTTGAACGTGCTGCGCCTGTGCACGCGCCTGAGCGCCGTAGATCGCGCGCAGCCCTATTTGAACGCAATCCTGCAGCAGAACCCTGATCACCCCGAAGTGGCAACCTTCGTTTCGGTTCTGGGCAGAGAGGGCGATCCGGTTCAAGCTACCGACATCGAGACCATTCAGGACGATGCAATACTGGTCGATGCCGAGGACGAGGAGATCCTCGTTGCCGAGCCGCCCGGCGAGGTGGTGGATCTGTCGACGGACGACCTTGCCTTGCAAGCCTCCACAGATGCCGACGAGGCGGTGGACGACGAAGGTTTCACGCCTTTCAACGACGAGGAACCGGCGCCCGCTTCGGCGGCGAAGGCGGCCCTGCCCACCGTCATCGTCGACGCGTCCGAGCTCGGCACCCTTCCACCGGACTATGCCCTCGAGGAGGACACCGCCGAGTGGGAATCGGCAAACCAGAGCTCTCAAGAGCCGCTCGCCGAGGAGCTGATTCCCGAGTACGACGTCGACATCGACGATGGCGGGGAGGACAAGTCCGCTGACGAAGGCTACGAGGTTGCGATCGATGATGCCGATGTGCTGGCGCAAGTCGAGGGCGCTGCTACCGGCACGGAGGAACCCGAGGCCGATTCAGCTGCCGAGGAATGCGAAGAAGCGCGCTTCTTCCTGGAGCAGGGGCTCCTCGAGGATGCCCGCGAACTCCTGGAAACGGTCCTCATCGCTTACCCGGGTTACCCTGCTGCGCAGGAGCTGCTTGCGCGCGTCGAGCGCGAAGCAAACCAGCGACCCGATCCCGCTTTACTGGAAGTGCCCCCGGAAGGACAGGACGCCTTCGATCTTGCGGCGGAGCTCGCGAGCGAGCTGGGCGAAGTCGGCAATGAGGAGACGACCGACGCCAACTCCGCGGACGACTTTCAATACTCCGTCGACGATGTATTCGCGGAGTTCAAGCGGGGGCTGGAAAAGGTGGTTCGCCCCGAGGACGTGGACACCCATTACGATTTGGGAATCGCCTACCGGGAAATGGGGTTGGTGGAGGACGCCATCGGCGAGTTCACCATCGCCCGCCAGGGCTGCGTGGGAGAGAAGAAGGAGATCGATTGTCTTACGATGATTGCCCTGTTGCAGAAAGGCAAAGGCGATCTGGCCGGCGCGATCGACTCGTACAAGCGGGCCCTGATGAGCGAGCACGCGGTGGGCGAGATGGAGAAAGCGCTGGAGTTCGAGCTCGGCATCGCCTGGGAAGATCTTGGCAATGCGGGAAAGGCGCTCTATCACTACGCCCGCGTCGCGAAGTTGGATGCTCAGTATCGCGACGTCGCGACCATCGTCTCGCGCCTGTCCTTGAGCACCGCACCGGAGGTGGATGCGCTGCCGCCAAGGAGAACGGGGGGCGGCTCATCGGGTGGGAAAGGTACCAACGGCGTTTACGGCAGGAGCTCGGACAAAGGGCTGGGCGAAAAGGCCGACGAGACTCGCGCCGATCGACCAGCGAGTGGAAAAACGAGGAAGGGGAAGGCCGGGTTCGTCTAAGCGAAAAGCGGATTGCGGGGTAAGCGGTGCCCGGCAGCGCGACGCAGCAACCGGTGGTGAAGCGGCCCAGTCGGCGGTGGCTGAAGCTGCTGTTGTTTCCTGTCGCGGTGCTCGGCGGCGCGATCCTCTTTCTGAATTCACAATTCGCTTGGGATCAGGGCTGCGCACTCGCGCGACGAGAGCTTCCCTCGCTGCTCGGGATGAACATCGCCATTGGACGATGCGAGCTGGACGCGTTGGCCCAAACGGTGAAGCTCTACGACATCTCCGCATCCGCCCCGGAGGGTGATGGTGGTGCGTCCTTCGCCGCTGAAGCGATCGAAGTACACATCTCATCCCTGCGGCCACTGTTTCGAAAGGCCGATCTCGACTCCGTCCGCATCCTTCGGCCTCGGTTCGATCTCACCCTCACTCATGCGGAACCGGCGCCGGCCTCGAAGGTGGGACCTTGTCCATTTGACGCACTGGCGCGGACGCACATTGGCAAGCTTGAAATCACCGGCGGGGCAATCAACGCTCGCTTTCCGGACGGCCAGCGAATCGATGTGACCGATGTTGGCGTGACATGGCTCGAGGAACACGGCACCGCTCAATTCGAGGTGCTCGCCGGCGGTGGTGCGGTTGCATTGACTCAATCGCACGAGTTGCCCGTCGCGAAGTTTCAACTGTCTGGGATCTTGTCCGTCGAGGAGCAGCGATTGGAAATCTCGCGGGCTCAACTCAATGTCGCCGAGTCGAGCCTGTCGCTGACTGGCAGGGTCGACCACCTGTGCCGTCCTCACCTCGCACTGGACGGGAGAATTTCGCTCCCACTACAGGCGCTGGTTGAAGCAGGTGTCCTGAGCGGGCCGGTCGCGGGGAAGGTCGCCATCAGGACAAGTATTAGTGGATCGCCCTCGGCGCCTGTTCTTTCGGCCAGAATCATCGGCAGCGACGCGCAGGTGCGGCAATACCACCCGGGCGACTTCGAAACGCGCCTGTCGTACGCCGACAACGAGCTCAAGCTCGACGAGCTCGTTCTCAAGATGGGCAGCGGCACGGCGAAGATCAGCGGCAGCGTAAAGTTGCAAAAGCGGCTACCCGCGCGGTTCAAAGCGGACATAGATAAGGCCGAGTTCGGCCGGATACTCGAGATGGCCGGGTTGCCCGGCGCGTGGGTGAATTTCTCCGCCGACGGGCGAGTTAACGTCTCAGGCCACCTCTCGCCCTCCCTACTGCTCTCGGGCGAAGCGGACATCAAGGCCGCCAATTTCATTCTCGCCACGCGCGCTTTCGACGCTCCGGCGCGCTCGGGCAAGTCGGTTCTCGCCTTCGAACAAGGCCATGTCGCGCTGAACGTTCGATTTCTTTCTGACCGCGTTGAGATGCAGCACGCGAGGATCGAAACGGGCCGCAGTCGTTTAAGCGCGGACGCTACGTTGTTCTATCACCCCTCGAAGGGCCTGGAGATCAAGGGAACCGCCGATCCGCTGGTCCTTTCCGATTTTCGGCGAGTGGCGGGTTTGGATGCCGATGGCGTTGGATCCGCGCAGTTCGAGATCGCGGGGCCCTATGCGGACGTTCACCTGGAAACGAGCACCTCATTTCGCGACCTCGACTTCTGGTATTTCTCCCTCGGCGCCGTTCAGGGAAAAATCCGATACCAGAAGAAGGTGCTGACCTTTGCGGGGCTCGCCGGCCAGAAAGGAAAAACGCCCTACACTGCCTCGGGCGAGCTGCGATTCGGGCCGGAGTTGCACGCCACCTGGGACGTGCTCGTTTCCGCTGGCCGGACGGAAGACATCCTCGACGCCATCGTTGGCCTTCACCCGAGCTTTGAGCTGTTTCAAGGTGCCTCCACCGGAGAGGCGTCGGGAGCGGTCCACATCAACAGTGCGGTATCGCGGCTCAACGGGAGGATCGACTTCGATCTCAAGGACACGCGGTACTACGGTCGGCGCCTGGGCGACGGGCACGTCGCCATTCGCTTCGTCAACGGCGAGTCAATGATCCTTGACCGGGCAACCTTGACCGGCCCGTTCGCGAAGATGAGCGCGTCCGGCACTTACTCGTTCGAGGGGCCTTTGAACTACCGGTTCCGCGCTGACAACCTGGCACTGTCTGAGTTGGTCGGGATTCCGATCTCTCGGAAGCTGGGGCTCAGCGGCAGCGCTACCGTGGTGGGCAAGGTGGCAGGCGACGCGACGACACCCGAGGTGAGCGCCTACCTCCATTCGCCGCAGGTGAACGTCGGCGAACGAGGAAGCAGCGAGGCTCACCTCGAGGCGCGCATCCTGGGGCGACAGCTTGAGGTCTGGGGCCGTCCGTTCAAGGACACACGCATTTCGGCGAGCCTCACGCTGAGGGAACCGTACCCTTACCGGGCCAGCCTGGGGCTGGCCCTTCAGGAGATTCGACCGCTGTTGCCGCCGGGGGCCGTCGCGCAGGGCCTATCGGGTGGCCTCGAAGGATCGATCACTGCGAAAGGCAATCTGCTGAACCGGCATTCGCTGGACCTCCGGGCCAGATTCGACAAGCTTCGGCTCTCCAGAGGCGATTTTTGGGGTGAAAACGACGGCCCGATCGCGTTCTCCTACCAAAACGACCGCTTCGAGCTTGAAACGGTCACCTTCCGCGGTCCGAACACCGAGCTGACGCTGGGCGTCTCCTACGGGCCGACGCAGGTCGATGCAAGGATGGATGGCTCGTTGGACGTGCGGCTCCTTGAATCGTTCATCCCGGCGCTGGAACGTTCGGGTGGACGCGTCCAGGTTTCGGCCGCGGCAACCGGAAGCGTCAATGATCCTTCCATTCTCGGAAGCGCAGAGGTGCGCGATGCGCGCCTTTCACTGAGAGATTTCCCCATCGCCGTCAAGGGACTCTCTGGAAGAGTCGAGTTTTCCGAAGCGCGTCTGTTGGTTCAGGACATGCACGGACTGCTCAACGACGGCAGGGTGCAGCTCCGCGGCAACGTCGAAGTCCGGCGCCTCGGCTTGCAATCGATGGAGATGATAGCTCAGCTCGACGAAGTCTCCTGGCGGCTGAGGGAATATCTCCCCGTCACTTTGTCGGGAGAGCTGAGCCTTGTTGGAAAACCAGAGGCGATGGTGCTCTCGGGCGATCTCGATGTGATTAAGCTTCGCTATGATCAGCCGCTGTCGATCGAAAACTTCTTGACGCAGATCGGCAGCTCACCCGGCATTTACCTATCCGAAAAAAGGGACGAGTGGCTCTCGTTCGACGTCGGTATTCACGCCAAAGGCGACGTGCGGGTGGAAAACAATCTCGCGCGGGCCAAACTGGCGGGGGACGTTCGATTTACCGGCACCAACGCAAGCCCAGGGCTGATCGGGACGATTCAGGCCCGCGAGGGAAGCCAAGCTTTCTTCCGTGGGAATCAGTTCGCGGTGAGGCAGGGCGTGCTCGAATTCAAGGACCGCAAGAGCATCGACGCGGTGTTCGATCTACAGGCCGAAACTCAAGTTCGCGAGTACCTCGTCCGACTGCATGCCTACGGAAGGGCGAGCGATCCGAAACTGATGCTCAGCGCCGAGCCGGAGCTCTCCGAGGGTGACATCCTGTCGCTGCTGACGCTCGGCATCACTTCGCGCGACAAGAGCAATACTGCGGCTACGTCGGCGGGTTTGGCGGCCGAAGCTCTTTTCACCGCCTCGGGCTTGGACCGGCAAGTGCAGCGGTTTGTGCCGAAGAACCCCGTGCTGCGGGATTTTGCGCTCCGCATCTCCACGTCGTACAACGACGTGACCTATGTGGTAGAGCCCACCTGGCAATTTGAATCGAAGTTCCTCACCGAGCAGCTTAAGCTGCGCTACACGCAGCCTTTCTCTGGCCGCGGCCGAAAGGCTGAAGCTGAATACTCGTTCGACGAGCGCATTTCTACCCAGGCACAGTGGGACGACGCTTACACCTATATCGGCACTGGCAGCCCCCTCCTCGGCACGTTGGGCAATCTCGGCTTGAATCTCAAGCTCCATTGGGAAGTCGAGTAGCGGCCGCTCTCGCGTTGCTGGCGAGCGTCTCGACGCTGGCCGCGCAGATGCCGCCCTCCCGGCTTACCGAGAGGGACGCCGAAGCCGAAGGCGGGTTGGTGTCCGGGGTAGAGCTGCACCTTCCCGCCGGATCCGATCCAAGCGGCTTTGCCGAGCTGATCGACGTGCGACGCGGGCAGAGGCTTTCGATCCGCGCGGTGCGACGATCGATCGAGCGCTTGTTCGCCACCGGCAGGTTGGCGGACGTCGTGGTGACAGCGGCTCGAGGCGACAGCGGGATGACGGTTATCTTCAGCCTCACGCCGAAGCGGCACATTACCGGGGTCGATGTTGAGGGCAATCACGTGCTCACCCGAGCTGCAGTGCGCGATGCTTCCGGGCTGGTGCGAGGGTCTGAGTACTTCCCCGAACGATTGGAGGAGGCGGAGCAAGCCGTTGCGCTCGCATATCAGCGGCATGGCTATTACCGCGCTCGGATCCGATCCGCCCTGCGGGAATCGGCGGAAGGCCTGGATGTAGTGCTCACGGTGGATGAGGGCCCACCGACGCGAGTGGCCGGTATCTCGATCGCGGGCCAGCCGGGTTTGCCCCTTTGGCAGATCGAGGATGCACTGAGTCTGCAAACCGGGTCAATTCTCGACCGCGACCGCCTCGATTCGGGGATCGAAAAGCTGAAAACGGTTCTGCGGACGGAGCGCTTCTACCGCGCCAGGCTGGGCCAGCCGGTATTCTTGCATCGAGACGAGAGCGCAATCGTCGCGCTCCCGGTGGATGCTGGTCCGCAATATGCCATCCACTTCCACGGGAACCGCAGCTTCCGGGATCGCGTCCTTTTCGCCATCTTGAGCTACGACGGCACTGAGTCGCTCGACCGCGCGTTGATTGCCCGAATGGCGCGGCGCCTGACGAACTTCTATCGGTACCGCGGCTTTTACGACGTTCGCATCGTGCCTCGAGACACCTGGAGCCCAGACCAGACGAGCGCCGTGCTCAGCTTCAACATCGAAGAGGGGCTGCCGCTCACGCTCAAAGACACCATCTTCCAGGGGAATCAAAGCATCTCGACGAGCGAGCTGCGGGCTATTCTGATCGAGAATATCCGCGCAAAGACGCCGGTACCACAGGGAGACGTTCATCCCACGGATGATCCTCTGGACCTCGAGGGCAGGACAGCGACGGCGGATAAGACCTCAGAACCCGATCCGGATCCTTCAGCTGTTTTTGTGGACGAGGCTTACCTCGATGCCGCGGAGAACATGACCCAGTTGTACCGCGATCGCGGCTTTCTCGATGCGAAGGTCAACCTGGCGGCGTTCGACGTCGACATCGAGCAGCGAACGGCCCAGGTGCGTTTCGAAATCGTCGAAGGCGTTCAAACGATCGTGCGCGAGATTGCTCACGCGGGGGTGCCGCCCGGAATCCAGCTCTCCAACGATCCGCAGCTGAAGATCGGCAGCGGCCTAAGCGGGTCGGCCGTCGAACGTACGCGCTCCTTGATCTCGCGAGACCTCGCGCGCAAAGGCTACCTTTTCGCACGAGTAACCGAATCCACCACCGTCCCTGCCGATCGCAAGGATGCTCACGTCCTGTTTCGGGTGGAGGCTGGACCGCAGGTGCACGTTGGGAAAATCATTATCCAGGGGCTGATTCGAACGGACGAGCATGTGGTCCGCGCGAATCTGCAGATCCACAGTGGAAGCATCCTTGACCCGGAGGATCTCTTCGAAAGTCAGCGCAACCTCGCTGCCCTGGGAATTTTCCGCAACGTGGGCGTGAAATTGATCGAGCCTGACGTGATGGAGCCGTCCAAGGACGTGGTCGTCGAGCTCAAGGAACGGCCGCTCCTCAACGGAAATCTCCTGCTGGGCTACTCGCTGGTGGAAGGACCGTCGATCGGCGTCGACGCTCTGTATCCCAACCTCTTCGGCGGCGGCGTGAACCTGTCCGGGCGATTCAGATTGAACTACTACCCGGGGGGGATCTCGGTCGATCCGAGCACCGTCCCCGGGATCAACGGATTCGGCGGCCGCGCGAACATCGCATTGCACCAGCCGCGGTGGTACAGCCTCTTGCCTGCACGGGTCGGCTGGCGGCTCGACTTGGTCGGCGAGCATGTGTTCCGCCCCAGCTATCGATTCACGCGCTACGCCGCCATTCCAGGCATCGACTGGTCTGTCTTCAAATGGCTGACCCTTTCGCTGCAGTACGAGCTGGAATACGACCGAGTGCAGACCACGGCCGGGATACTTTCGATCCTGCCCTCGCTGTCGAGGGTGGATCAAGAGCGGCTCCGCTTTCCGCTCGGTAGCTTTGCGCTTCAGAGTCTGCGGCCATCGGTGGCGATCGATTTTCGAGACGATCCGCTCAATCCGCGCAAGGGCTTCTTTCTATCCGGGTATACCGAGGTGACGCACGACATCGCGGCTTATCCGACCGACGTAAGCGGTAATCCGCTACCGCCATTTCCAATCTCCACGTTGAAGGTGGCGGGCAACTTGACTTTCTATTTGCCGATCTCGTCGCGGATGGTGCTTGCTGTCTCCGGGCGCGCCGGAAAAATCTTTCAGCTCCGGCCGGACTCGCAGTCCATCGCCCCGAAGCGCTTTTATCTCGGCGGCACAACAACGCTCCGCGGTTTTCGCGAGGACGGCGTCGTGCCGCAGGATCGCCGGGACCAGCTGCATGGGGAGGTCGCTGACTGCCGGGCTTTGATCACTCAAATCGGCTGCACGCCGGGCGCCGCGGCCGTGATTAGCGGTCAAGAGATTCCCTCAGAAGGCGGTGAGGTTTTCAGCTTGGCAAAAACCGAGCTGCGCTTTCCGGTGTTCGGCGCGTGGGACCTCGGCTTCTTCTTCGAGACAGGGAACCTCTGGCTTAATCCTTCGAGCTATCGGCTCCGGCTCAACGAGCTGCGCTATTCGGCCGGCGCCGGTGTCCGCTACCTGTTTCCCATCGGGCCGGCGGCCCTGGACTTTGGGTTCAACTTGGACCCCGACAAAGTCCTCAATGAATCAACCTTCCAGATTCACTTCAGCATCGGGGTGTTTTGACGGCGTATACTCCGCCCGCTTGTTCTACTCTTTCGTCCGCACCATCGTCGCATTCGCCCTGCGCCTCTTTTATCGCGTGAGGATGGGTGCTCCACCCGAGGAAATCGATGGGCCGGTCATTTACGCGGGGAATCATCCGAACGGGCTGATCGACCCAGCGCTGGTCTTCATTATCACTCGCCGCCAGGTGACCTTTCTGGCCAAGGCCCCCCTGTTCGCGGTGCCTGTCCTCGGGTGGTTGCTCAGAGGGCTCGCGGCATTGCCGGTCTACCGAAAGCAGGACGACCCCAGCTTGATGAAAAGGAACGAGGCGAGCCTTGACGCAGCTGCCGATGCCCTGGTCTCCGGTCGGGCGATCACCTTGTTCCCCGAGGGCCGAAGCCACTCCGAGCCCCAGCTTGCGGAATTGAAGACCGGGGTTGCCCGCATTGCCATCGCGGCTCGCCGCCGGGGCGCTCAGGTGAAGATCGTTCCAGTGGGCCTGACGTATGCGGAAAAGAATCGGTTTCGCAGCGAGGTCTTGATCGAAATCGGAGAACCGATCGACGTGCCGGCGGATGAAGGACTCGAGGCGGTGCAGTCGCTGACCAACCGCATCGCCTCGGGTCTTCGGAAAGTGACGCTGAACCTGGAGCGGTGGGAAGACCTGCCGCTGATCGCGACGGCGGAGGCGCTGTACGCGCTTCGTACCGGGGATGGTGCTCGTGACCCGGAGCGGACGCGCGCGTTCGCCGAGGGAGTCCGCCTTCTCCGCGCCGAGCAACGGGTGCGCTTTGAGAGCGTCCGGAAGGAGCTGATGTCGTTTCGCCGTGCCTTGGAAGTGGCGAGTATTCGCCCCGGCGATCTGGCAGTGACGTATCGCCCTCTGGCTGTTCTCTCATTCGTCCTGCGCAACTTGATCCTCCTGGTCGTGGGGTTGCCCTTGGCGGCGGTCGGGCTGATCCTGTTCGCGCTGCCCTTTTACGTCCCGCGTTGGATCGCCTCGGCTTTGAAACCCGAGCTGGACGTGGTCGGAACGGTGAAGTTTTTGGCATCCCTGGTGATTGCTCCGCTGTGGATCGGTCTTTTGACGGCGGTGGCCTGGACGGTGCTTGGCCTGCCGTGGGCAGTTGCGGCGATGCTCGGATCGATTCTATTGGCGCTGCTGACACGCTATTTCCTCGAGCATTGGCGACGAGTCGCGCGGGACGTTCGCACCTTCTTTGTGCTCGGCGGCCGCAAGCAACTCAAAGCGCGGCTCTTTCAAGAGGGAGCCGCGCTCGCGGCGGAGATCGAATCGATTGCCGCTGAATTGCGGCCGAGGATCGGAGAAGGGACGGATCGAGAAGCCGTAGCGCCTCGGGTCACGCTTTAACCGGGCTGGTCTGAGGTCGAGCAATCAGCCTCGGTCCGAGCAGGAGCAGCAGGCCTCCCGCGAGCACTGGCAGGGAATTCACCTCGATTGCGGCGGCGATGCTGAAGCGCTTGGCGATCGCGCCGATCACGGTGGGAGACAAAGCGTCCCCGAGAAGGTGGAAGAGTAGAACATTGATGCCCATGGCAAATGCGCGGAATGCGGGTGCGACGCAGTTGAGGATCGCAGCGTTGAGCGGACCGGTGTTCAAGAAGATCAGAAATTGAGCGACGAAGCTCAGCGCGTAGATCATCCAGGCGTCAGAAACGGTCGCAGCGAGGAACACAAACGGGGCCGCAAGGGCCAGTCCCAGCCCGGAGAGCCAGATGCCGCCGGTTGCGCTTCGTCGCTCCGCCCAGTCCCCCAAAACACCGCCGGCAAATGTTCCCAGCGTGCCGGCGATCGCGGTGATGCCTCCGAACACCACACCGGCAGTACCGAGAGGCACGCCGCGCTCGAGATTGAGGAAGGCCGGCATCCAATTCGCCAGGCCGCCGATGGAAAAGGTCATCAACGTAAGACCGCCGGTGACGATCCAGAAAATGGCATTTCGGCGAAGCTGCCGGATTCCAATGCCGAACGGAATTTTGTCGGGCCCGGAAACCTCTTCGGTCGCGCCTCGCTTGGGCTCGGGGAGAAAGAGGGCCAACAGTGCGAGTGCAAGGCCTGGAATGCCGCCGACGAAGAACGCTGAGTGCCATGAATAGTGCTCCCCTACCCAGCCACCGACCCCAAACCCGGCGGCGGCTCCCAGTGGAAGCGCGACGTAGAAGAACGCGAGCATGCGCGTGCGCATGCTGCGAGGAAATAGGTCCGAGATTATCGCCGGTGCGACCGTCCCATAGCCCGCCTCGCCGATTCCGATCAGCGCTCGGGCGAACAGCAGGATGGCGAAGGTCGTGGCCAGACCCGATCCGATGGTTGCCAGGCTCCAGATGAATACGCCGCCGGCAACCAGGAATCGCCGCTGGACTCGATCCCCCAGGTAACCGCCGATCGGCGAAGCCAGCATGTAGACGATCATGAACATGCTGGCCAGCAGCCCGGCTTGCTCGTGGTCGATTCGAAGCTCGGCTTCAACCAGCGGAACGACGCCCGCAACGATGTAGCGATCGAGGTAGTTGAAAAAGTTGATCAGCGACAGAACCGTCAGCCCAAACCGCGCGCGGGGCGAGGTCTTCGCCGTCCGTACTGCTTCAGAGGCAATCTGCGTCATTGAACGGTACCGAATCGCTCGAGGAGCAATCCCCAGCGAAGCCCGCGATCGCTCACCGTGCACTCGTCTGCGTTCAACAGCTCCATCGCGGTCTGGAGGATCAGGCCACCCGCGCAAATCACGTCCGCCCGCTTGGGGTCAAGGCCTTGCAAGGTCCGACGCTGCGCAAGTGGCATGGCGCAGAGCCGCAACAGCAGCTGGCGAAGCTGACCCAACCGGAGCGTCCCTGCGTGCACTCGCCGCGCATCATAGGGATCGATCCGATGCTCAACCGCGTAGAGCGTGGTCACCGTTCCGGCCACTCCAACGAGCTGGAATTCGGCGGGAGGGGGAGGCAGCCGGAGCACGCTGCGCAACTGATTGACCAATCGATCCCGCTCTGGGTCTGCAACCGGATCTGTGGCGATATACCGCTCTGTCAGCCGCACCGAGCCGACATCGAAGCTGCGGCGAAAGGCGATCCCGGAGCTGCGATCGAGGCCGCCGTAGACGAATTCGGTGGACCCGCCGCCGATGTCAATAACCACCAGGGGGCGTCTGGGATCGCGGCGGCCAAAATCATGGAAGACCGCCTTGAAGGTGAGCTGTGCTTCCAGATCGCCGGAGATCACCTCTGGCCGAACTCCGGCGCGCCCTTCCGCTGCTTTGAGAAAGTCGTCACCGTTCGTCGCATCTCGAGCAGCGCTGGTGGCGGAAACGACGATTTGGCTGGCCCCAAACCGGTGGGCGTCTTCAACGAAAGCAGCGAGAACGCGAAGCGTGTCCTCCATTCCTCGAACGGAAAGCATCCGCGATTCGTCAACGCCTCGCCCAAGGCGCGTGATTTCGGCGCGCTCCGCGATAGCCGCGAAAGTCCCGTCCTCGTTCCGCTCGGCCACGAGAAGCAGCACCGTGTTCGTCCCGATATCGATCGTTGCGTAGCGCGGGTTCATTGCGCTGCAGACTTCGGCCGCAGGACCTCGAGAAGGCCGGCGGCAAGCTGCTGATACTCGGACGGCTGGTTGTAGATCTGCGCCGAGATGCGGACGAGTCGCTTCGGTGGGTCGGGCCACGGGACCAGAGGCACCTCTACCCCAAATCGGTCGAGGAGCTCGATCTGTTGTGGATCGGCGTACAAGGAGGACTTCGCTGGCTCAGGCGAGCCGTCGGCGATCGGCAATGCCGCCATGCTCCCGAGCATGTGGTCCGGCGCAGGCGGAGAAATCCCGAGCGACTCGCACAGAATATTTCGCCCGTCGATCGCCAGCTGGTGATTGCGGCGCATCAATGCACCCCAGCCCTCCGGAAGGAGTTTCCCCAGGAAACGAATCGCTTCCGGCACGCAGAGGTAGGGCGACGGGTCGTCGGTCCCGGTCCAGTCGAACTCGAGGCGAAAGCGCGATCGGTCCTTTCGCCGCGAATTCATTCCATGGCTGATCGAGAGCGGATGAACATCTGCTCGGCGATCCTCCCTCACGTACAAAAAGCCCGCTCCCTTCGGCGCGCAGACCCATTTGTGACAGTTGCCTGCATAGTAGCTGGCGCCGACCGATTGCACATCGAGAGCGAGCATCCCGGGCGCGTGTGCGCCGTCGACCAATGTTTCGATCCCGCGTTCACCGAGGGCGGAAACCAGCTCGCCGATTGGCAGGATCAGCGCGGTGGGGCTGGTCACGTGATCCAACAGAGCAAGTCTCGTTCGCGGCGATACCTTCGCCATGACCCGCTCCACCGCTTCGTCTGCGGCTCGAAGTGGGAACGGAACCTCGGCGACGATCACGCGTGCATTGGCCTTGGCAGCGGCGAACTCGAGGCTGTTGCGGCACGCGTTGTAGGCGTGATTGGTGGTGAGAAGCTCGTCGCCGGCGCGAAAATGCAGGGAGCGCAGCACGGCATTGACGCCCGCGGTCGCGTTGGGGACAAAGGCCAAGCCCTCGGGATCCGCGCCGATGAACGACGCCAGCGCCTGACGAGCCGAATCGAGCAGCGGCTCGAGGTCGCGCACGAAAAATTGAACCGGCTCGCGCTCCATCCGATCTCGGATTGCCTGCTGGGCGAGCAGTACTTCGCGAGGGCAGGCGCCGAACGAGCCGTGGTTCAAGAATGCAATGCGGGGATCGAGTTGCCAAAGATGAGCTCGATCGCCTCGCCCTGAGTCGAGCGCCACCTCAGCGCCCCCAATCGGGCGTGCTGTACGTGCCACTCTCCATCGGCAGCGGCAGCTGGTTGCTGCCGTCCGAGCTCATCACGAAGAGTCGAGACGTCCCCGTTCGACCGGAGGAAAAAATGATCAGGCGGCCATTCGGCGAGAACGCCGGCTCCTCGTTGTCCCCCTGATCCTGGGTCAGCCGCGTGATTTTCCCGGTGTCCACATTGACGGTGAAGAGGTCAAAGGCCCGGCGCTCGTCGCGCGCGGTGAAGGCAATCAAGTCGCCGCGAGGAGACCAGTCCGGGGTCTGATTGTAGTTGCCTTGGAAAGTGAGGCGACGGACGCCGCTGCCGTCGGTGTTCATCACGTAGATTTGGGGCGAGCCGCCCTGATTGGAGACGAAAGCGATTCGCTTTCCATCCGGGGCCCAGCTCGGGCTGGTGTTGATGAAGTAGGGGGTATCGGTGAGCTGCTTGGGGCCAGAGCCATCCGCCTGCGCCACCCAGATCTGCGTGCTCTCCGCGCTCGCCAAAGAATAAGCGATCCGCTTTCCGTCGGGCGAGAATGCGATTCCCGTCGCCATGTGATCGGACTTAACCAGAGGCGCCGCGGGAGAGCCGAAGCGCTGAACGAATATCATTGGTTTGCCGGTCCGATAGGTTGTGAAGGCTACGCCCGAGCCGTCGGGGAGGAGCGCAGGCAGAACGTTCAGGACGTTGGGCCCACCGCTGTTCATGACCTGTCCGTTCTTTCCGTCCCAATCGGAGACGTAGACTTCCTTTCCCTGAGCGGTCTTTCGCACGTAGGCGAGGTGGCTCTGAAAGGGACCGGGCTCCCGCGTCAAGCCCCGGTAGACGCCGTCGGCCAAAATGTGCGCCAGCTTACGAACGTCGCGTTCGGGCGTGCTATGGGTCAGCTTGAATTGCTCTTTCCCGGTGCCCACGGTGAAGAAGTGGAGGTCCGCGCGCAGCAGGTCTCCTTCGGAGCTGAGCTCCGTCTTCACCAGTCCGTCCGCTCCGACGTTCGCCCAGCGAGCGAAGTTGATCGAGCTGGCGGTCACGCCTTCATTTCGATCCGCGAGGAAGCTCTTCCGATCGAGGACCTGAAAGATGCCCGAAGCGGACAAGTCGAACAACAACGTGACGTCGAACTCCGCTGCTTTCACCTTTGCCTTGGGGTCTTGCGCCTGGGGTGCGGCGACGGCGAGCGGCATCGGCCGAAAGTTCGCGCCGGAGATCTCCAGCACGGGAACCTGGGCCTCGGCTACGGCGGCGACTAGAAACCATCCCAGGCCGGACACGCGAAGAAACAACCGGGGTTTGATCAAGGGCGAAACTCCAGTGCGATACCCCTTCGCTGCAGGGCGTCGCGCAGGTGATCGGGTGGGGGAGCGAACGGCGATGCCTTCTTGACCGCCGCCAGGACGGACCCGTCGAACAGCGTGTTCCCGGACGAGCTGGCGAGCTGCACCTTGAGGACCTCTCCGGTTCGACCAATGAGGACGATCACCCTGGCTTTGAGATGCAAGCGCTCCTGCTCAGGGATGGTCTGCGAGACGTCGTAGTTGCGCTGAACCTGCGCCTTCAGCAGGCCGTAGTATCGCTCGCCCTCCTGGGTCGCCGAGTCGCCGTTTGGATCCCCATCCAGCTGTCCCTCCATCTCCTCGATCTGCTGCGCAGTCTTTGAGCCGGTGGACCTGGAAGTGCGATTCAAAGCAGTAAGCAGTTGCTTGCGTCGATCTGCCGGGCTCTGTTCCGGAGGCTTCTTTGGGGTTGGACCAATCGAGACCGCCTTCGGCTCGGGGGTGGGGGCGACCGCCTTCGGCTGCTCGGGCTTTCGCGGCTCTGGCTCGGGAGGTTTCTGTGCCTCTTGTTGCGGCTGAATCCTGGGAAGAAGCTTGGGGTCGGGAGGCTTGCCGAGCCGCACCAGTGACGCCTTGATCGGCTGCTGATTCAAGTCGATCCTCGGCCCGAGTTGAAAGTAGGTGGCCGCGCTGATGGCTCCAAACAGCGCGACGTGTCCAATCACCGAGCCGATCAGAAACCGGCGCAAGGGAAGGCGGTATCCAACCAGCAGGCTTCGCTGGACCGCAGGGTGTATCTGGGCTTCCGCCGTGGCCATGTCACCGACGCTTTGGAGGACGGGGAGAAAAGGGGTCGGTAATCATCCCGACATTGGTGATTCCCGCCCGTTGAGCACTGGCCATCACCTGGACGACCGTGCCGTAGTTAATGTCCGTGTCGGCCCATAGGTAGATCTCCTTGTCCGTCTGGGCTTTGGCATTGGTCTTGAGCTTCTCCTCGAGTTGATCGAGAGGAACTTCAACATCGCCAATGAAAATTTGCTTGCCGCGGTTAATCGACAAGGTGATCTTCTGCTCCTTCGCTTCGACTGGCGCCGCCTTAGCCTGAGGCAGATTAACCTTGACGCCTTGCTGAATCAGCGGAGCAGTGACCATGAAGATGATGAGCAACACCAACATCACGTCCACCATCGGCGTGACGTTGATCTCGCTCATCGTGGTGCGCCCGGGCGACTCTTTTCCTGTTCCCATTGCCATGGCTACTTGAAGAAGTGGCGCTTCACGATGTTGAGGAAGTCGGACGAGAAGTTGGACATCTCGGTGTCGAACACCTTGATGCGCGAGACGAACGAGTTGTAGGCCACCACGGCCGGAATGGCGGCGAAGAGCCCCGCCGCCGTCGCGAACAGCGCATTTCCAATCGGCGCGGCGACCGTGGACAAAGTGGCATTCCCCTTCTCGGCGATTTCGTTGAAGGCGCTCAAGATGCCCATCACCGTTCCGAACAGCCCGACAAAGGGCGCGGACGAGCCCACCGTCGCCAGGAGGGAGACCTTCGATTCGAGGTGGGTTATCTCCGAGGTCGAGGCGCGATTGAGCGCGCGCTGCACGTTCTCGATTCCTCCGAGCTTCTCGGCCATCGCACCTTCCTGGGGATCCTTCGATTGGGCCAGCCGGGAAAGCTCCTCGTACCCGGCGCAAAAGACTTTCGAGAGGGGCGAAGAGCCAAGGGTCTGCGCTGTCTGATAGATCGAGTCCAGGCGCGAGGCTTTCCAGAAGATGTCCAGGAACGCCAGCGATTGCTGTCGAGCCCGGGAGAGCTGTCTTAGCTTCACCGCGATCACCGCCCATGAGTAAGCGGAGGCGCACGCGAGCAGGGCCAGTACGCTCAACTCGACCAGAGAGCCAGTGCGAATGATTTCGATGTAGTTGAGCGCTGCCAGCGGTGGAGTTCCGAGAAATGTCATGGAGTACGTCGATACCTTCGGGCGTTCAGTCGGTCAAAATATCCCGCAGTCCGCCGGTGATGCGCCTTACGGCGCTTGTCTTACCTCTCCTACATTGCGGTGAGGGGAATTGAACGGGATGCTTCAAGGGGGATTGAATCCAGCCACGGTCCATGCGTCTAGAAACCCGAGCGATGGGCCGGTCGGTCGTCGTACAATTCGGAACGTAACCTATGAACACCAAAACTCTCGTCTTATTTCTGTCGCTGGCAAGCCTGAGTGGTTGCGTCGTTAAAGACAACGGTCCGTACAGCGGAAACGTGACCTTCACGTGGACGTTCGGTGGACTGACCTGCTCCAATTTACCTCAGATCAGGTCGGTGGCGATCAACATTCCCGGCGAGGTGTTGGACAACAACGGCGTGTATCCCTGCCTGACGAGCAACTACCCGGGGATCGTCCTGCATGACTTCTACCCTGGTACCTACAACTTCACGATTCAGGCCCTCGACGTCACCGGAACGGTGCTCTACTCGGCGAGCGGCAACTTCACCATAGACGGTGATGTCGCGGTGAACGTCGATCTCTCCCCGGTGTCGACGACCTCCTATGCCTATCTGACGTGGTCGTTTCCGGCCAACAGCCTCAGCGCCAATCCAAGCTGCGCTCAGGCAGGGGTCAACGTGGTGGACGTCACCATCGATCAGGGTCAAACCCAGCGCTACAACTGCGGCGACGGACAGGCGCAGCCTGGAGTGATCACCATTCCGCTCAATCCTGGTAACCACAACATTGCGCTCGCAGCTTCCAACACCAGTGTCGGCTATCCCTATTATCGATTCGTCGGGTCGCTGCAGACCACGGCGGGAAGTCCAATCGCAGCCGCGTTCCTCCTCAACTGGATCGGCGGCGTAACCGTGCGATGGCAGATCAGCGGCACCACCTGCGCCAACATTCCGACGGTGTACGTCAACTTCCGCGACCCCGTCGGCAACTTCCTCTATGCAGGCAGCGGCGACCCGCAGAACTGCACCGACGGCCTCGCTCCCGGCGGCGCAATTCGATACGACTTCCTGCCGCCGGGAAATTACTCCCTCATCTTGCAGGCGTCGGCATTCGGCGGCGGGCTTTACACGAATGCCCCCTACCCACCGGTCACCATCACGCTGGGTTACGCCAGCGACTCGCAAACCGTCACCAGCACGCTGCATCTGTGAGCGACGGTGAGGCGTGAACAGGGGCGGTTTCGAGAGGGACCGCCCCCTTTTCCTGCCCGCGCTTAACTACGGGTGGTTGCGCAGTCCGGAGCGGTGCTCCCAGGAACGGTCAAGCGCAGCGCCTCCGCCTGCTCAGCTTCGGCGACGATTCGCGCCGCCGTCTCACCGATATCGTCTCGCCGGGGCAAAGCGCCGGTCAGCGACGTAATGACTTGTTCGAGCGCAGGAAAGAAACGCATCTTAGTCAAAGGCCAGTTCAACCATCCGGCGGTGATGCAATAGTACCGGCTGAACGGAGCCGTGTGGTGGGTCGCATGATGATCGGGCGGAAGGATGAGGTGCAGGCGCTGCAATCCAGCAATGAAGAATGGCGGGTTGGTGAGGTGCGCCCACTTGTGGAATTGATTGGTCGCAAAGACCCAGAGGATCAGCGAGCCAAGCAGCGTCGCCGCAAAGAGCCCGACCTCCTCCCCTGGCTGAACCGGAATCAAGAGACTGCCCACCGCAGCCGGAAGCGAGATCAAACAATTCGCGCCGTTTGTTTCAATGAAGTCGTGCCGCGTGATCGCCGTCTGATCGACGTGGTGCTCGCGAAACGGCCGAATCACCCAGGCGCCGACCAGAGGCACGTCCGGAGAACCCCACGTATCCCCCATCCAATGCACCAGGCCGGAGAAGAAATCCGCCGCGACATAGCCGACAGCGATTGCGGTGAGAACGAGCCAGGGACTGCTCCTGGCCGGATGCCAAATCCGAGCACAGAGGCAGCCCAGCAATCCGAAGAAGGCGAGGATGCTGATAACTTCGATCACCCGGAAGCGGTGTGAGTAGCCTCGCGCGAGGGCTTCAGCGTCGCGCTGCCGAAGCCAGGGGTACTGTCTGGACGATGGTGCCATCCGAGCCGTCCTTGAGTTCAATACAGTATCCAAAATTGGAATCGACCGATACCCGACAGACTATGCGCCGGATACCAATGAGGTTTCCTCTGATACGGAGTCGATGTCGACTCGGATCTGTCTGAGCGGGCGCGGTCCCGGCTATGGCGTGGAGGCCGCGAGCCGCTCGGGATGCGTATAGACGTTCAGGCTTCCGTTCCGCACGAAGCCGGCCAAGGTGATCCGCGAGCGCTGCGCGAGATCGATCGCCAGCGAGCTCGGCGCGGAGACGCTGGCCACGATTGGGATTCGCGCGATGGTCGCCTTCTGCACGATCTCGAAGCTGGCTCTTCCACTGACCACCAGCAGCGCAGGGGCGCTCACGGGCGACGGCAGGAGCCGACCCGCGGAGCGAATCGCGGATTCGGCGCTCACCCGTCGCTCTTGGATGAGCGCGCCGATCACCTTATCGACGGCATTGTGACGGCCGACGTCCTCGAAGGCGGCAAGGACTTGGCCTTGGGCATTCATCGCCGCCGCCGCGTGCACGCCTCCGGTTTGCGAAAAATTGTGCTGAGCGCCCAGGAGCCGCTCGGTGGCAGAAGCGACCAGGCGCAAATCAACGGTTGGCCCGGGCGGCAGCTGGCCGCAGATCGCGAGCAAGTCGTCGACGCTGCGCCGTCCGCACACGCCGCAGGCGGACGTGGTGAGGGTTCCACGTCGAGTGGCTTGCACCTTGTCGACATCCAGCGAGACACCGGGGGCGGCGGTCACGTCAATGACGTTGCCAAAACCCTCGTCGCCCGGACGGCCGCAGTGGGAAACCGCGCCGACGTCGTCGATCGACCGGATAATCCCTTCGGAGAGCAGAAACCCCAATGCCAGACGGGCGTCGTCCCCCGGCGTTCGCATCGTGATCGCGACGGGTTCTGTGGTCACCCGTATCTCCAGTGGCTCTTCGATCGCAATCGAGTCTGCGCGGGTTGCTGGCTCGGCGCCGCCACTCGCAAAATGCTTCACCTCGCGTTCAACGATTCCCTTCACGGAGCCACCCTAGTCCTCAGATGCCGGCGGCGGAGCGTCGCGATCGGTGGCATCGCCATCGGACGTGCGGACGCGTTCGCCAATCCAATGCGTCAGAAAATCTGCGAGCTCGGACACGGCTGCGGCGCTGAATCGGCGGAAATGGGAAGGCAGCGGTTCATCCGTCACCACCGCAAGCACGTCGCTGCGTCCCGTCGCCAGCAGGGGACCCAGCTCTTTCCGCCATACCTCGATCTTGGGGAAGGGTCCATCCTTCCAACCTTCCACCAAGACGAGATCCGCCTCTGGGGCGAGGGTCTCCAACATCGAGGGAAGAGCGCGCGCCGTTTCCTGGGGAAAGGTCAACTGGACTCCCTCGGGGGCGGCAAGCGCCACCGGCGCCGCGCCTGCGATTTCCAGACGCTCGGTGTCCGAGCCGGGCTTGTGCAGCCGATGGCTGTGGCTCGAGTGCTTTACCGCTGCCACCGTCAACCCGCGCTGCCGAAGGGCGCCGATCAACTGGGTCAGCAGCGTCGTCTTGCCGCTTGCAGACCAACCAACGACGCTGACCCAGGGCGCCTTCATCGTCTCACGCTCCGGCCCTCGAGGTGACTCGCCCCACAGAAGACCGCGCCGGACTAAAGCTTGCGCCGCGAAAGAGCTCCATTGTCGTTTCCTCGCCAACGGCAAAATCGGCCCGCCCGGGCGGCAGGAGAACCCATCCATCCGCTCCGACATTTTGCAGCAGTTGCCCCGAGCCTTGCGGCCGGATTCTGGCCGTCGGCTTTCCAGCTTCGTCTCGCTCGAGCTTTGCGCTGAGCAAGTAGGTGAGGCCTCCCTGTTTGTGCTGCGGCGAGCCCAGGCGCACGGCCAGTCTTTGCCTTGCTTCGATCACCCCTTGGCGCTTGAGCAACATCGGCCGGGCGAGCTGGTCAAATGCCACCGCGGCCGCCCCCGGATTGCCGGGGAGGATGGCGACAGGGTGCCCGCCGAGCACGCTGACGCCGGCGGGTTTGCCGGGCTTGATCGCCACCCCGTCGAAAATGGTTGCTGCGCCGAGCGAGCGAAGTGCCTGTTTGATGAGATCCTTGTCGCCCACCGAGGCGCCGCCGGAGGTGATCAAAAGATCGCAGCTCGATATCAACCGCTCTATTGCGCGGCGCACCGCGCTCTCCCGGTCCGCGGCGTGCTCTAGAGTCGTCACCTGGGCGCCGGCTTCCATGCTCAACGCCGCAAGGAGCGCGGCGTTCGAATTGTACGTTTGGTGTTCTTGAGCGGCATTTCCGGGCGCAACCAGCTCATCGCCCAGTGTCAGAATCGCCACCGTCGGTTGGGACCAGACCGCTGCGCTTTCAAGGCCGAGCGAAGCGAGCACGCCGAGCGCAGATGCGTCCAGCCTTTGACCGGCCGCGAAAACCGCATCTCCCTGCGCCAGCTCCTCCCCTTTGCGGCGGACATTGCTGTGGGGGCGCGCCTCAACAAAAACCAAGACCCGGTCGTTCTCCGCGCGGGTTGCTTCCTGTCTCACCACGCAGTCAGCACCCTGCGGCAACGGGGCGCCGGTGAAGATGCGAGCAGCCTGCGCTTGACCCAGCGCGCGTTGCGGACGAGCACCGGCGTAGATGATTTCGACGACTTGAATGCGGGCGGGGCGATCCCGATTCGCCCCCGCAGTATCCGCGCTGCGCAGCGCATAGCCATCCATCGCCGAGTTGTCGAAATTCGGCAGCGAGCGCGGGGCGCGCAGCGGCTCAGCCAGGAAGCGGGCGTGCGCTTCGCTCAGCGGCAACTGAACTGAAGTGCCAACCTCGATGCTGTCAACCGCAAACGCCTTGGCTTGGTCAAGGGGAATCATCGCTGCTGCCTGGTCACCTGAATTCCGTATACGCTCCTGTCACCTCTTTCTGGAAGATGCGACGCCATTCCAACGTATCCCTCGCCATTATCGCGGGCGGCCGAGGCAGCCGGTTGTCGGGTATCCCCAAGGGCCTGCTGACCTACGATGGGCGATCTGTTGTGTCGCGCTTACTGGATCTGCAAGCGCTGGTCTCCGAGGTATTGCTCGTTTCCAATGAACCTTCGCCCTACGCATCGTTTGCCCTGCGCACGGTCGCAGACGTCGTCCCCAACCGCGGCGCGCCCGGAGGCCTGCATGCCGCCCTCGTCCACGCCCGCACCGAATGGGTGTTGGCGGTGGGCTGCGACATGCCGTTCATTGTCCCCGCGGTGGCGGAGCTTATCCTCTCAGCGCGCGCAGCAGATGAGCAAATCGTCGCTTTCGAAATCAACGGGAGGCTCGAGCCCCTGTTGGCGCTGTATCACTCAGCCATCGCCGGCGCTTGGGGAGCGGCTCTCTCGCCGCAGCCTTCCTTCCGCGATATTTTTCAGCTCTTTCGGGTTCGGCTGCTCTCCGAGGAGATGCTGCGCGCCGTCGACCCGTCGATGCGTGCAATTGTGAGTATCAATACCCCCGCGGATCTCGCCCAGTTTGGAGTCAAACTCCCTGCCTCGACCCCTTCCGTGCCTTGATCTACGGGAATCTCTGTTTGATACTTTCACCGCCGGTCCATGCCTAAGAACTTTGAAAAAGTTCTCACCGGTTTCAACCACAACATCAAGCACAGGGGAAAGGTGTATCACGTCCAGACCGAGGACTCGGGCGTATCCAACCCGCACATCATCACGCACCTGTTCGTCGGCGGAAACATCGTGGCGTCGAAACGCACTTCGTATGCGGACATCATCGGCGCCGCGCACCTGGCGGAGATCGTTCGCGAGCTGATGGAGGAGCAGCACAAAGAAATGCTGCGAAACTTGATCGGCGGTGCCTTCGACGACGCGGAAGCCGGCGCGGTGCCCAAGCAGTACCAGCCGGGGCAAGTCGCCGAGGTGCGGACGCCAATTCCGGCGGGTTCTACGCCGGCGCGCGCCGAAGCCCCGCTTTCGCCGCCGAGGGCCGTCCCAAAGGCGCAGCCGAAGAAAGAAGGTCGCGCGGAGACTTTGTTCGGCGAGGACCTGATCTCCGAAAAGAGCCTCGACGAGGTGATCCTCAGCTACCTTGCCGGCGAAGGCGATCAGTAGACAGACCGTTCACCGAGCTTGAAGCGAAGCGGAGGTTCCGTTAGATGGATCGGCGTTCCCTCGAACAGCTGGTTCACCCGGAGTCCTCGGCATGGCGGTCGCCCAAAGAGTTGCAAGTTCCACGCAGATCTGGCGCCTCAAGGAAATCGCGGCGCGAATGCGAATCGACATCATCGAGATGCTGGCGAAAGCCGGGTCCGGTCACCCCGGAGGCTCGCTCTCGGCGATCGACATTTTGGTGTGCCTCTACTTGTCGCAGATGCGGTACGACTCCAAGAGACCCGATTGGCCGGATCGCGATCGGTTCGTCCTCTCCAAGGGCCACGCAGTGCCGGCGCAATACGCGGTGATGGCGGAAGCGGGGTACTTTCCGCGGCAGGAGCTGATGACGCTGCGTCAGCTCAACAGCCGGTTGCAGGGTCACCCGGTCAACACAGCGCTTCCCGGGATCGAGGCCTGCACCGGCGCCCTGGGTCAAGGCCTCTCGGTCGCGCAGGGGATGGCGCTCGCGTCCAAGCTGGAGGGCGACAAGTTCCACGTTTACTGCATGATCGGCGATGGCGAATCTCAGGAAGGGCAGATCTGGGAAGCGTCGATGAGCGCGCCGAAGTTCAAGCTCGATACCCTCACCGTCATCCTCGACAACAACAACGGCCAGATCGACGGCCACGTGACCGAGGTGATGAATCTCGCGCCGATTGCCGACAAGTGGCG
>Ga0126378_10000209_pt1 | contig 45023 bp, 44 predicted proteins | sample PanSoiMetPlot_23_FD_92587 | JGI IMG/M metagenome (GOLD analysis project Ga0126378, IMG submission 92587) | Tropical forest soil microbial communities from Panama - MetaG Plot_23 | ecosystem: Environmental > Terrestrial > Soil > Tropical forest > Bulk soil | place: Panama | collected 2016-02-17 | reverse complement strand
GCCGATACCGGTGTCGGAGACGGCGAATTCGACGAAGCTGCTGCCATTGCTCATCTTGCGTGCCGCAAGCTTGACCTCACCCGCTTTTGTGAACTTGCAGGCAAGCTCAGTGCGAGCTGAGAACTGACAAAATTCCCGCCGCGTTTCCTCCTACGCCCGATGAAAGCATTGCAGATCACGTTTGGCACTAAGCGGACTTTAATTGCAGGAGGTGATCCGCCGCAAACTATGACGCCTGCTCGTGGACGCGAAGATCACCATCCAGTTGGATCTCGGCCGCCGTAGCTTAACAGTTTCTCCACCTTCTCGCCCGCCTTGCCGATCGCGCTGGGAGACTCGCCGGTTTGGAGCTGGCGCTTAACCGCGACAAGCCATCGGTTGGCGGCGTCGAGCCGTCGCGCAAGAACCGCGGCGACGTAGAGGGCGACGGTTGGATTGCCAGCAAGAATTGCCGGCGCGTCGGCGACATAGAACTCAGATTGCTCCAGGGTCCTCACGTCCGCCGTATGGGGCTGGTTCAGGAGGACAGCTTGTTCGCCGAACACCGAGCCGGGTGCATTCACGCTGGCGATCTGCACTTCATCCTTGACGACCTCTACAGTGCCACTCCTGAGGAAAAGCAGCCCGCCCGTTTTTGAACCGGCGGCTAGTACAACTTCCCGGGCTCGATGCTTGACCACGGGCAAACCTGCAAGCCTCCTCTCGAGGGTTGCGAAATCGGGAATCAGTGAGGGCATGGGCCGTTCCCTTTTTCGGTTTCCAACCATTAACATACCGAGACTACTACATAGTGGGACGACTTCGATGCGACCTACCGGGCTGCAGTGGCGCGGTTGCCAACCGCGCGGATCACGCTGCGACAAGGAACGCGCGTGGCGCATGAGAACAAAAGTAAGACCCTCCCGATGGAATGCAATCAACCGCAAAAGTAAGGCCGCGTGATACGGCGCGCGCGTGCTGTAGCACTATGGCTTCTCTTGTTCGAAAACACCTTGGCTAAGAGCAATATCAGTCCGTCCCCAGCGGCGCCGGCTCAGCCGCCTCCCCTCGAGGTCTCTTCGCACTGGTTGCGCGTGAGATCAGATTCTTCCTCGGCCTTCGCATACGGGCCACGCGCGCGGGCATCCTTCGATGCCGACGGGATATAGCCGCTGGGGAGATAGCCGGCCGGAGGGTCCCTCAGCATCGCCGCGGAGCCGAAGGCGGCCGAGCCGAGGACGGCGCCGAGGGCTGCGAACACAAGGGTCAAGTTCCCGTGGAAGGCGCGCATCAGTATCGGCGCAAGCACGACACTGAGGACGAAGGCGCCGAGCCCGAACCCCATGGCGACGATGCCGGTCAGCAGCCCCCGCTTGTCGGGAAACCACTTGGTCACGGTACTCATTGGGGTGACGTAGCCCAAGCCGATGCCAATCCCTGCGACGACGCCATAGCCCAGGTAAAACAGCATCAGACTCTTCAGCGCGAGCGCGACCGCCGCTAGGACATAGCCAGCGGCGAAGAGCAGGCCGCCGGCGATGGCCAGCTTGCGTGGTCCAATCCTGGCGAGGTTGATCCCGCCCCAGGCCGATCATTTCGCCCAAGCCTCCCACTCACCGTCGCGGAATGGCACGAAGCGACCGTCTCTGACCACGGTATAGTAGACTTGGTCCGAGGCCTGTCGGCGGCCCGAGGGGCCGCCGAAGGACAGCGGCTGTCCCATGCCGAGATCAAAGTCGCCCATGTTTAGTACGGTCCGCGCCAGATCGGCACGTCTGGGATCGACGCCCATCCGCTGGAGGATCGCCACGAAGAGCTTGGCGTTCAGGTAACCCTCGAGGCTGATGAAACCATAGGGGAGCGGCGCATACTGCCGCTCCTTCCTCTTTCCTTCCGGATAGAGCAGGGAGTCCGGCGGCATGATGGCATCGCGATAGCGATCCATCGCCTCGCGATACTCGCGCACGGTCGGGACCGAATCGTCGTCATAGCTAGGTACGACCTGCGAGCTCACGAGCCGGGACGTGTAGTCCTTGTTGGACTCCTGGCCGGCCGTGGACAGCAGCTTGAGCATGGCCCCGCCCCCGACGAACGAAATCGTCGCGACGGGGCAGTCAACGCCTCTGTCACGCATGTCGCGGATGAATCCTGCACACGCCGGATAGGTGCCTACACAGATAACGGCGTCGGGCTGCAGGCGCTGCATAATCGCTACCTGGCGATCGTAGCTTTGGTCGAAGGGCGAGCCTCGCCTATACGTGGCTTCGCCAGCAATCTCCAGGCCGTGCTTGGCCAGTGCTTCGCGCAAGCCGGCCCAGCCCGCTCGCCCATAGGCGTCGGCCTGATAGAAGGCCGCGATCCGCGTTCGGTTGACCGCGATGAAATGGTCAACTAGTCCCCTCGTTTCCTGGTCGTAGGAGGCGCGCAGATTGAAGGAAAGCTGGTCATAGGGTGGAATCCGATTGGTGTCGGCCCCAGTGAAGGGAAAAAGCAGCAGGAAATCCTTGGCTTGATGCATTCGCAGGAGGGGTAGAGTGCGGTTCATGGTCGGCGTGCCGACATAGCTGAACAGCGCGAAGACGTTCTCCTCGTCCATCAGCTTTAGTGTGTTCCGGATCGCGAGATCGGGCTCATACTGGTCGTCATAGGCCGTGATTGCGATGCGTCTTCCGTTCACGCCACCAGCGTTGTTGATCGGGCGCAGGTAGGCCATGGCGCCGCGATAGAGTTCGATGCTGAGCGCCCGCGCGCTCGCCGAAAAATCCGCGGACATGCCGAGTCGGATTTCGCTCTGACCGGTCGCACCGGCACTGGCTTCCTCAGGCAATGCCGGTTCGACGAGGAGCGCGGTGATGAGCAAGAGCGCGAGTGTGAAGCATACGTCTCGTGCGGAGGCCAGTTTGCAGGTCCCCCTTCGCCTACCCCTTCTCGCAAGGGACGAGGGCGACATGGAAAAGGCAGCTCCGACTGTAGGTCGATCGTTGGGTCGCGCGGCGCGGATACTTACCTTGCGCGCGTCCATAGCAGCCGCCTCGGAGACCCGATCGAACCACCGAAGGATGTGCATTGGGTATCAACGACGTTCAGTACCAGCTCCGCAAGAGTGCTGGCCTAGACCAGCTTTATCCTGATGTGGCGCACTGAGCCAGGCGCGCCTATCGCAGTCGTTGTCGCCTGGTTGATTTCTCTGATATGAAGGTCGCAGCAGCATCAGGTTCCGCGTCCTCGTGTCGGTTGGGCGTCGCAACCCCGATCTCGACGGCAAGGGCGTATCAGCTCAAGGGAGAGTATCATGTACCATTTCGCCACACCTTTAATCGCCGGCATTATCGCCGCGGTACTTAGCGGCTTTGCATTCGTGCCTACCCCCGCGGAGGCTGCGAAGCTATCCGACGCTGAAAGGGTTGCCCTAGAGAAGGCGACCGTTGCATGCAAGGAGGAGGCGAAGGGCATGAAGTTCAAGTGGCACTGGCGGAAGCGCCAGAAATACGTCAAAAATTGCATCATAAGGTCGGCTAGCCAACAGGGCATAGACGTCTCCGTAATCACGGTGAATATGAAGGGCCTGCCGAGCCAGGACATTGACGACTGGAGCTTCGTATTCTCAAGAAGCCGCAGTCGATAAGATTGCGGTCGCGCGCTCCTTGATTAGGGGCGCCGAGGCAACGTGCGCCGCGGCCCCGTGTTCCGAAACCACCAGGCGGCCGAGAGCTCGTCTGGATCAACGTCACGGCGCACGTCCTTCATGGCACCCCCCAACACGGGCCTAAGCGGGACGACACAACATCTTTTAGCTAAAATATAAGTTTTCCCGTTTTGTGTCGAGTGAACGCAGACCCAAAGCGCCGCGGCTACACCGATCAGACATCACTATGTAATGTGCCTTCAACTGAGCCCGCTGCTTCACGTGGCTCACCGCCCCGCGAGTGAACCTTTCATCGGCAGCCGTCGTCATCGCACGCTAAGGCCTCGCCATCGATTAGGCATGACAGCACCTTCAGCGCGAGTGCGGCACGCGCGATCAGCGGGAAGCGACCAGTCCAGTCATGCCCGTTGCGGGTAAAGAGCCGGACGCCCGTAGCGTCGCGGGCGCATGAGCATTCGGAAGCCGTCGTACTTGATCTGGTGCAGCCAGCCCGTATGTTAGTTGGTATTGTTGTTGGGACGTGTCGGATGATCACGTCAAATTTGACTGTAATTTCAATAGGCTTACCGTCCTAATGCGGCTCCGCCCCTGCACCACTTCCCAACACGGCCGGGCTGATGCCGCTAGGTCGCAGCTTCTCTCAAATTCCTCTATTGATTCCAGTAACCGAATTTCTCGGATCAGGTTGTCTTTCCGCTAGCCCTTAGATTTCGCTTTTCGGCGACCGTCCTCGACATGCGCCGTTTGGGCGTGATGCTCCCGCTTTGCGTCGCGCACCGATTTGGCATCGACGTGCTCGAGCTTTGCGTGCTGAGTCGGTTTTCCGGCGACGCGTTCGACCTTTGCTTGCCGCCCTGGTTTTTCGGCGGCCCGCCGCGTGGCCACGCGCGCACTTCGCTTTGTTCGCTGGCGGGCCGCAGCGAGTACCGTGGGCTCAACGTCCTTGGCGGCAGCTTCCAGCGCGCGCAGCGGCGCGGGCGCGGCTTTCGAGAGCGATTGGGCGGCGCTGGCCATGTCCTCGATCATGACATTGCCGACCTCGAACATACTCTCGAGATCGAGCGGGCCCGCGGAGCTTACGGTCTCACGCAGCGGATTGTCGCGCGTTACCATTCTAATGCTTGTCGGCTGACAATGATTCCATTCCGCCCGGTTGCGCGGGCCGTACGGACACACGACTCCGTTCTTGGCGGCGATCTCGTGCCACAATTGCGCTTCGGGAGAACCGGGCGCACCGATGCCGTGCATGTCGACGGCAAGCCCATAGGTATGTAGCGAATTGAATTTGTCGGAAAAGCCGCCCACTCCGAACGCAGGTGGCCGATAGGCGGAGAAGATTGACGCGAAAGGGAGCCCGGCGCTGCGGGCCTCGCGAATCGCGTGTTCGAGCCGAACCGCAAACTCGGGATGCAGCCGGCCGATTGCGATCTCCGGGCCTTGTAGCGTCATGGTGTAACCGGGGCTTGCTGTTTCGACCAAATAGGCGCGAGCTTGCGCAATCTCGTCCGGCATTGTCGTGGCGGCTGTGCAGGCCGGGTCGTCGGCGAAACGTGCGTCCTGTTCGCTCCCGCATGCCGGAACGGGAGATGGTGCGGAGAGTGAAGAAGCCGCAGCGTCCGAACCGGGCGAACCGTCGGCAGGGGCAACATCCGAGGGGAGTGAAGGAGCCGCAGCGTGTGAAACAGGCGAACCGTTGGCAGAGGCAACATCCGAGGGGAGTAAAGGCGCCGCAGCGTGCGAAACAGGCGAGCCATCGATAGGGACGACATCCGACCCTGAGGGCAGTGTGATGAAGGGCGCGGCCAGCGCGGCCGCGCAAGCGAAAATTCCGGCGAGAAGTCGTCGCATGAGTTCCCCGTGCTGATTTTTGAGGAGAAATGTCCGCGCGCTGACGGACGAACCGCAGGTCTATGACGATTGCGTCAACAATGTGATTGTGTGCGCGCCCCGACGCTCGGCTGCCCTACCGAATGTTTTCTTCTGATGCAAGAGGTGATGAGCAAGGACTTTGTGTCGTTCGAGTTCCGAATTCGGGAACCACATGCATCAGATGTGTGACTCGAGAAACTACATCGATCATGTGCGTGACTCGAAAACCAAATGGATGACACGCGTGGGCGATCGGCGCTCATTCGGTCGGCCCGACGCCGTCAATTATCTTTTGTCCGGCAACCCAGGTCGCAAGAACGGTGATATCGGTCGGCTCGAAAGCCACCAGGTCGGCGCGATATCCCGGTGCGAGCTTCCCAAGCGTTTGCCCGAGACCCACGAACGTCGCCGGATGCGCTGACGCAAACCGTAGCGCGTCCGGCAAAGCAACGCCGAGCAGGCGAACGCAATTCTTAACCGCCGTTGCCATGTCGAGAACCGTGCCCGCCAGCGTCCCATCCTCGCTGACGCAGTAGCCGTCGCGCGCAGCGATGGTCTTTCCGTAGAGACTGAAATGGGAATGACTGCCGCCGACGGGCGGCATGGCATCGCTCACGAGCATGGGCTGGCCGAGGCCCCGCAGCGCAAGGCGGAGCATGGCGGGATCGACGTGCACACCGTCGACGATCAGCCCATACCAGGCCTGCGGTGATTCCAGTGCGGTCGCGATCGGTCCTGGCTCCCGACTGGCCAAAGGACGCATCGCATTGAAGAGATGGGTGAAGCCGGTCAGTCCCTCGGCCATCGCGGCACGCGTCTGCGGGTAAGTTGCCATTGAATGACCAAGTGACACGCGTACTCCGGCGGCAACGAGTTGTGCGATGAATCCCGGCGGCACGACCTCGGGCGCCAAGGTCATCATCAGCACGCCCCTGCGCGGGGCGGTCAACATCGCGAGCTCGTCGGGCGAGGGCGGCCTGAGCTGGCGGCGATCGTGCACGCCCGGCTTTTCGCCGGAGAGGTAGGGCCCCTCGAGATGAAGGCCCAGAACACTTGGGTCGCTGCCGACGGCGGCGTTGACCGAGTCCAGCGCGCGCCGCATTTTCTCGCCGCTGTCGCTGATCAGCGTCGCCAAAAGGCTCGTCGTTCCGCGCCGCCGATGCGCCACCGCGATCGCGCGGATGCCCTGCACGGTCGGCTCATCGTTGAAGAGTACGTCGCCGCCGCCATTCACTTGCAGGTCGACGAATCCGGGCGCCAGCCACGCACGCTCCGGCAACGCTTGAACGGGAATCTCCCGAGGCAGGTTCGCCGTGGGGACGAGATCGGCGATGCGCGCCCCGTCCACGATGACGGCCGTGCGCTCACGCAGAGCGGAGCCGTCGAACAGACGCTCAGCCGCTATGGCGTGCAGCCCCGCGCCGTTCATCTGGTCCGCGTCACCTTTTGCAAATGGCGCGGCACGTCCACGTCAGTGCCGCGTGCGCGGGCGACGCTGATTGCCAAGGCGTAGAAGCTCTGGATCAGGCAGACCGCATCGGTGTCGGGGTGATCTGGCCTGAGCGCCGGCAAGGCCTCATCCTCGCCGGTCATGAATACGTTGGCGTTCTTGCGGCGAAGGTCTCCGGCGAGCGCGCCCAGCCCAGGCGCCGCCTGGTCTGTCGGCACGAATAGCAGTGCGGGATAGGACGTTTCCACGAGCGCGATCGGACCGTGGAGGAATTCGGCGCCGCTGAACGCTTCGGCATGGAAGTTCGAGGTCTCCTTCAACTTCAAGGCGGCCTCACGCGCGATTGCAAGCGTGGGACCGCGTCCCAGGCTCACGAGGCTCGTCGCCTCGCGTAGCGCCGGCAAAGGCGCGCTCCAGTCGAGCCCCATGGCAGCCGCGAGCCGGTCCGGCAGACGCGCGATAGCCGAGCGCAAGTCGCCGAGATCACCCCATGCGGCGGCGAGATGAAGCCAGGCAGAGAGGCTCGCCACGAAGCTCTTGGTCGCCGCGACGCTGAGCTCGGGCCCTGCGGCCATCGGCAGCACGATGTCGGATACTCGCGCCAGCGGACTGTCGGTGTCGTTGAGGATCGTTGCCGTGAGTGCACCGGCGGCCTTCGCCATTGCAACCGACTCGACGAGGTCGTCGCTCCTTCCGGATTGGGAAACCGTGATGAAGAGTTGGCCGGTCAGCTTGAGTCGTTGCCGGTAGATCGTGGCCACATTCGGCGCAAAGGCGCCCACCGCAATCCCAAGATGGCGCTCCAGCAGATGCTTGCCGAACGTCGCCGCGTGGGCAGAGCTTCCGCGCGCGCAGGTGAGGGCGAAACTCGGCGGGTTCCGCCTGATGCGGCGGACGAGCTCGTCGAGCGCAGGTTTGAGCTCCATTGGCTGGCGCCGCACCGCATCGGGCGCCTTTTGCCATTCCGCCTCCATATTGACGCGGATGTCGCTCACCTGGATTGCCTTGGACTGGGGGCTTCTATGCCAAGCAAGAGGACGTCTCGCGCAATATTCATTTACGAATTGCTCCCTTGCTCTCCTAAAACGCCAGAACCAAGTAAGATGAATAACCGTTCTCTTGCGAGTCAACGATTCGCTCAAGCCCATGGATACCGAACGCGCAAGCCCGCGATATTCCGATATCGACGTTTGGGCGCCTTTGGACATCGCCGAGGCCATGATCGAGGGCCAGTTCACGGCAGTGGCTGCGGTCCGCTCCGCCCGCTTCGCGCTTCTGGAAGCCGCCCTGGGCGCCGCGGAACGCCTGCGAGAGGGCGGACGGCTCGTTTATGTCGGCGCCGGAACCTCCGGGCGGCTCGCGGTCCAGGACGGCGCGGAACTCGTTCCAACCTTCAATTGGCCGCAGGAGCGGCTGCTCCTGCTCATTGCCGGGGGCAGGACCGCCTTGCTTCGCTCGGTCGAAGGGGCCGAAGACGCCGTCGACCAAGCTGCCAGACTTGTTCAACAGCACGACATCGGGCCAGCGGATGTCGTCGTCGCTGTCGCCGCGAGCGGTACCACACCGTTCACGGTATCCTGTTTGAGCGAAGCAAAGCGACGGGGCGCCTTGACGATCGGCGTGGCGAACAATCGCGATACTCCGATCCTTAAGGAGGCGGATCATGCAATTTGGCTGGATACCGGTGCGGAGCCGATTGCAGGATCCACCAGAATGAAGGCCGGGACGGCGCAGCGTATTACCCTCAACGTCTTCTCCTCGTTGGTCATGATATTGCTAGGCCGCGTCTATGACGGCCTTATGGTCGACCTCCAGGCCGTCAATCAAAAGCTCGTGCGGCGCAGCGAAAGCATTCTGACGCGACTCACCGGCCGCAGCGGCGAGCAGGCGCGCGAGGCATTACGCCGCGCAGACGGCAACGTGAAGCTCGCCGTTCTGCTGCTGCACGGCTGTGCGGTGGAGGAGGCAACCGAGGTTCTCAATCGTGCGGGCGGCCAATTACGCGCCGCACTCGCCGCCATCGGCAAGCCGACCCCCGAACCCGCCGACCTGAGTGATCTGCCGACTTGAGGCTAACCTGCCTCGCGAACGGCGTCCCGCCGCTCGGGCGCGGGCGCAAGGAATTTGGAATCCTCTTTGTACCAGAAGTGTTCGCACGCACAGAACGGGCAGAATTTGCGCGCGAAGGCCCCGAATGAGTGGGTGAATTCTTTGGGATCGACGTCCATGCCCATGAACATGTAGTGGCCGGTGAGCCGGCAGCGTGTAATGACCTGAGCCATCGGACGCCTCCGTCCTAAAATACTAAAGCACGGGGACAACATTTCTGTGTCGGCAAAGGTTCCCGAGTGCGCGAGGCTTTGCCGCGTGAAGTGTCCGCTAGCGCTCATTGGCGGCGATCTCGGTGATGAGCTTTTTGAGGATGGCGTCGGCGAAGGTCTCGTAGTTCTGCGCCGCGATGACGAAGGCTCCGGGGCCGCCGATGACGTTCTCATAATAGTAGCGGTCGAGGTCGGGCTCGAGCGCGAGGATCGGCAGGCCGTTGATACCGATGCCGGCCGCGACCGCGGCGTCGCGGGAGAGCGTCACCGCGCGACCGCGGTTGTTCGAGCCGTCGCCGGAGACGTCGATGACGCGCCGACTCGCCTGGAATGGACTCGTTGCAAACAGCGTCGCCGCATAGTCGATGGCGCCGCTGATGGAAGTGCCGCCGCCGAAGAGTTGGCGCGGCGCACGCTCGATGGCGCCCGCAAACGCGGCGGCGCTTTCTTCGTCACCCACAAGGCCCCATCCGGCGACTTGAATCTGCAGCGCAGGCCCCGTCCATTGCACCATGGTCACGGCGATCGCCCGGTTCGGTCCGGAGCGGATGGCTTGCAGCACGCGTGCATGCCGGAATGCAGCAACATAGCCGCGCTTTTGCAGCTCGAAGCGGATCTGATCGACGCTACCCGATGCATCGACCGCGAGCACGAGCGCAAGATCGGCTGCGCTTTGCGCGGCTGCCTTAGGGGTGCCGGCAAACAACAGCAGCAATGCCAGCCCGACAAGGCGGCGGATTGCGGCCCGCTGTAAACGGCGTTTTCCGGTCACTCTCACTTCAACCTGAGACACTATGATCGCGCCTGCGCCGACCGGTCTCGCTCGAAACGCGGGCGAAGGTGGCAATGATGCGCACACCCGCGCGTAGCGTGCCGATGAGGCTTCCCGCAACTTTGGAACTTCCGCCGCGCCGCCGGTGATAATCGACGGGGATCTCCAGAATGCGCAGTCCCGCGCGCGCAGCCCGCATTTGCATTTCGACGTTCCAGCCGTACGTCAGCTCGCGCATGCCGAGTTGGAGCAGCGTATGGCGCCGGATGGCGCGCAACGCGCACATATCGGTATAGCGCACCCCGTATAGGAGCCGCATGCCCCAACCGGCGAGGCGTCCGGCCGCCAGTTGATGCCAGGCGATGCTTCCCGCCTCGCGCTTGCCGCGCGCGCGCGATCCGATCACGAAGTCGTAGCGGCCGGCGTGGATCGGCTCGACTAGCTGGGCGATATTTTCCGGATCGTCGGCGCCGTCGCCGTCCATGAACACGACAATGTCGGCGTCCTCGGCCGCCATCGTCGCCGCAAGGCAGGCCCGGCCATAGCCGGGCCCGGTGTCGATCACGTCCGCGCCGGCGGCGCTGGCCCGCTGCGCGGTGCCGTCGCGGCTGCCACCGTCCGCCACGATGACACGGGAGACGATCGCGCGGGGGAGGCTGCGCACTACGTCCGCGATCGACTCCTCCTCATCGAGCGTCGGGATGATGACGGCGATACTGCTCGGATTTCCCGCAGCGCCGTGGTTGCTTGCAAGCGCTGGCTGGGCCATTCAAAGGCTCCAGCGCAAGCCGCAGTTTGCGCAGCACTCCGGCGGCTTGTCCGATAAGAGCTTGTCGCGAAACGAGCGGTAGGCCGCGCCGTTCCAAATCTCTCGCAGGGTTTGCTGGGTGGCATCGCCCAGCGTGTAGTTCTCGTAGCCGCGCTGCGAGAACGGCGCGATGCAGCAGGGTAGTGCCCGTCCATTAGCGGTGAAATACATCACCGTCCAGGGCCGCCGGCAGAGCGTCCAGGGCGATACGCGGTCATCGCGCTTGAGGCTCAAGCCCGGTTCGGATGCGCCGCCCGAGGCGGCAAACGTGATGCCGTAAGAAAGCGCGAGCTCGGTTGCCGCTTCGACGTAGGCTTCCTCCTCGCGCGTCATTTGCTCGTAGAGTGCCTGGTCCGGCCGGGCGAGACCGATGGCGTCGGTTGCGAAGAACACCAGCCGCTGCAGGTAGACTTCGCGCACGCCGATCTCGGCGGCAACCTCTACGAAGGCCGGCAGTTCGGCAATCGTTTCCTTGAGCCCGGTGAGCCAAAGGGAGACGCGCGGTCGATCCATCCCTTCGCGCTCCTGCAGATTGCGAAAGGCGCGCACGTTGCGCAGGATGCGGGCAAAATAATCCTTGCCGCGAACCGCCAGAAAGGACTTGGCGTTCGACGCGTCGAGCGAAACGCGAAGCTCATCCAGACCCGCCTCGATCAGCGCCCGGCCGTTCCTCTCGTTGAGAAGCGTGCCGTTGGTATTGAACAGCACGTAGGCACCGCGGTTCTTGAGATAGCGCACCATGCGCGCGAGATTCCTCACCAGCATCGGCTCGCCTACGCCATGGAGGACTGCGCGTTGCAGGTCCGGGATCTGGTCGACGATCGAGACGAACAACTCCCAGCTCATGTCGGCGGGAGGCTCGAGCTCGGCATAAGTGCGCGGGCAGGTGGTGCACAAGAGATTGCAGCGGTTGGTGGTCTCGAAATAGACGCAGACCGGCTGTTGTGCCGCGTGTTTGCTGCGCCGCTCCCCGACGCTCTCGAAATAGCGCCTCGGATCGACCTTCGCCTCAGGCGGTGACTGCGTCGGCATGAGATTCCTGCGCCTTGCGTCGATGACGTAGCGCAAACTCCGCGATGAGAACAAGGATACAGGGCATGTAGATCGGGGTATTTTCCAACAGCGTTGGCGGCCACTGCGCGAAATAAAGCAACGCGCAGGCGCAGGTGAGATAGATCACGCCAATGACGGGATAGAAACACAGGAACGGCACCAACCACGCGAAGTACCAGGCGTAGTGCGGTGAAACGAGGAGAGTGAAGGCAACCGCGAGTAGCATGGCGCCTGCGAGATCAGTCTGCGCGCTTCGAGTGCGCATAAGGACGAAGACGGCAAGGACCGCGAGCACCGCCGCGGCCGCAACCGCGTAAAACGCCAAGGCTTGCTGGGGCAGCGGGAGGATCGCCTCGATGACCTGCCAGAGCCAAATTCCGCGGCCCTGGTCCAACCCCTCTTCGCTGACGTAACCGCCGAGGAAGCCGAGGACCTTCGCCCCGATGCCGATGTAAGGCAGGTATAGCGCAACGATCGTAACGGCGAAGGCGACGGGCAAGCGCCAGTCCCAGCGCTTGTAAAGGGCGGGACCGGCCACGAGGGGAAAGAACTTGGCCAAAACGCCGGCAGCGAACGCGACGCCGGCAAGGAGCGGAGAGCCGCGTTCGCTGGCCAGGAAGGCTAGCAGCAGAAACGCGATGGCGATGATATCGAGATGGCCGCTGCGCGCGAATTCCCAAAGTGGCAACGGGTGCCACGCGTAGAGCAGGATGCGCGAGCGCGGCAGACTGCGCAGCGCCAGCAATTGCAGCATCGTCCAGAGCGCCAGCCCCTCGAAGGCCACCATGGCGGCCTTCATTGCGATCGGCGCCTCGGATATTCGGGTGACGAGATAGAAGACGATCTGCGAGCTCGGTGGATAGATCGTCGGAGCATAATCGGCACGATTGATGAAAGGATAGATCGCGGCATCGCGCAGTGCCGATAGCGCCGGGTCGGCGGGCACATAAAGGTATGGATTGATGCCGGCGGCCTGCACCCGGCCGTCCCAGATGTAGCGAAACAGGTCGGTCGACACCGGCGTTCCCGGCAGGAGCAGGCAGCGCATGGCGAGGCCAACGAGGAGAATGCTCGCCAGCGCGCGGCCGCTCGCAGCGCGCTCCGCCCGGCCGCGGACAATAAGCCAGCTCGCAATGGCATAAGGCAGGCATTGAAGCAGGAGAAAGATGCCGACTTTAGGATCGTCGAAGTGGTCAACTTCAATTGCCCCGACCGCCGAAAGCACCAGCAGGCACGCGGCAAGCGTCAGAAGCGGCCAATCGAGCCCCGTGATGCGCCTCACTCGGCAGCCCTTCGAAGCGTGTGGAGGACGAGACGGTCTTTGAGTTCCGGGATCCCGAGCAAAGATTGCATTAATGCGCGCGTGTGATGCGCTCGAGCGGGAGAGACATCCGGCGCGAACGGTTGGCCGTCAAACAATTCGCAGAGCAGCATTTTGAGCGTTGCGACATCATCCACGTCGTACCAGGTCGGCAGCATATGCACGGGCAGACGCAATTCGGCGGCGCGTTCCAGCGTTTGTTGGGTCACGCGCGGCGTGCTCCAGGCAATGTCTTCGAGCAGGCGATGATGCCTCGCTTTCACGCCGAGGAGGTAATAACCCCCGTCAAGGGCGGGTCCGAGCACGACCCGCTCGCCTGACCGCCCAAGTAGCTCGGCGGTCTCCACGAGAAGCGATGTTGGCAGCGTGGGGCTATCGGAATTGACAACGACCGCAGCACGATGGCCGCGCGCGAGGAGTTGCGCGATGGCGTGATCGAGGCAGTCGCCGAGCGACGGATAAGACGCCTCGATCAGAGCGATTTCGCGCGGCACATTCTCCTCAAAGAAGCGCCGCGCGTCGGGGGGACCGTAGGCAACGTAGCCGGCGATCGAGGCCTTAGTCGATGCTGCGAGGATGTTGTCCGCGATGTCGCGCAAAAAAGCCGTATTGCATTGCGCGGCTTGGTCGAAGGTCAGCGGAGGAACCAATCGGGTCTTGGTGCGTCGGGCGACCGAAGCCTTGGTCATCACGGCGATGCCGCAGGCTGGGACCATGGCATCCTCGTTTCCACGGCGCCGCGCGGGACCTCATCTCGTGCCCCGCCAGACGCCAACCGGTGCTCGCTTGTTATAGCGGAACAGGAAAAAGCAATTCCTGGCCCCTGGCTAGCCCTACCGCGCAAAAGCTCAGAGGTGCAGCGGCGGTCGGCTCACATGGTCGTGAACGCGGGTTCGTGCAGTTACTTCCGCTGCTTAGCCCGTTCAGGGCACCGTGCGTGGGCTCGGAAGAAATGCACCCATCAAATCTTGCTTGCACCGCAAGCGCGTCATGATCTTGGGCGGCGTGTGGTGATGGGGCGCACGGCGATGGGGCCTGACAAAGTGATCAGTCGAAAGACACGCTTCATTCGGCGGCACTTGTCGAACTGATACGGCGCAGTTATTGCAACGCTGGCCGATGCGAGGGGCGGACGGGGTGGCCGAGGACGCGGCCGTGCCGTGAGAGGTTGTTGCCGTGGAGATGCATCAGGTCAGGTATTTCCTAACCCTGTGCCAAGAGCTGAACTTCACGCGGGCGGCGGAGAAATGCAACGTCGCCCAGCCGGCGCTGACGCGTGCCATCAAGTTGCTAGAGCAGGAGTTCGGTGGGCTGCTGTTCCATCGCGAGCGGGCGCGAACGCATCTGAGCGAGCTTGGGCAGGCTGTGCGTCCCTATCTCGAAGAGGTTGTGCAGCAATCGCAACAGGCGAAGCGTCTCGCCACGAATTTCGTCGAACTCAAGGGCACGCCGTTGAAACTAGGGATCATGTGCACGATCGGTCCCAACAATTTCGTCGCACTACTGACTAACCTGCAGGCGCAACATCCGGGCATCGAGCTACAGATCATGGATGCGGGCGCCTCCGAGCTTCAGGAGCGCCTGCTCGCAGGCGCATTGGAGGCCGCTATTTATTGCTGGCCCGACCAGATCGACGAGCGGCTACATTATATCCCGCTCTTTCGGGAGCAATTCTTCATCGTGCTCGGCCGGCAGCACCGGCTGGCCAATCGCCACGAGATCCGCGCGGGCGATCTCAACGGCGAGCGCTATCTCAATCGTATCAATTGTGAGCAGGCGAACCTGGCACGCGACATTTTCGCAAGGCAAGGGACGAAGGTCGAACGCGTGTATCGCAGTGACCGCGACGATTGGATTCTCGCGATGGTCGCGGCTGGACTCGGCTTTGCCTTTATGCCGCAATATTCCATCACCGACCGTCCTGACATCGTGGTGCGGCCATTGGTGGAGCCGGAGTTCTGGCGCGAAGTGAGCCTAGTGACGGTGCGTGGACGACCGCATTCTCCGGCGATCGGGGCGCTTGTGCGGGAATCAATGCGCACGCAATGGCTTGGTAAGCCCGCGCTGGCGGCGCAGAAGAGCCGCGCGCGCGACGCCGGCAAGGTGCATTAGTCGCCCGCACGTATGGCTTGGATCGCCGCGGCTGACTCAAGGTCGCCTTTCAGACGCTGAGTCAGCGCCGCCGCAACGCCGAGCGCGAGCGCAATGCCGGCGATGCAGGCCGGCCATCCGATCCGGTCGAAGATTTGCCCGAGGATCGCCGTGCCGACCAGACCACCGGCGAAATAACAGGCGAGGTAAATGCCGCTGGCTGCGCCGCGATCCCCGGTCGCGGCGCGGCTGACAAAGCCGGTCGCCGTGGCCTGAGCCAAGAACGTGCCCACGCCGACGAGGACCATCCCCAGCAGAACGGAGGCGAGATTAGGCAACAGCAACAGCGGCAAGCTCGCGCCCGCCAAGGCGAGCGAGCCCCACAGAGTGACCCGCGTGCCGTAGCAACGGACGGCGCGCCCTGCCCATAGCGTTGTAACGACCGAGGGCAGGAACACGAAATAGACGAGGCCCAGCTGCATGGGCCCGAGCGACAGCGGCGGACGTACAAGGACGAAATTCACGTAGGTGAAGGTTCCGATGAACGCGAATAGGATGCAAAACCCAATGCCGAAAGCCGCGCGCAGCTGGGAATTGCGCAGGTGCACGAGCCACGCCGCGAAGGCAGCGGGCGCGACTGCTCGGGCTTGCTCCATCGGAGCCGCGCGCGCAACGGTGAAGTAGACGAGGACAGCGCCTGCGAGATTGAGCGCCGCGAAAAAATAAAAATTCCAGGCGAGCCCCAGATGATCGGCAAGCGCCGCCGACATCAGGCGGCCGATGAGATTGCTCGCAACATTGCCGGTGATGTAGGCGGCGAAGGCGCCGGCGGCGTCGGCAGCGCTGCAGTTCTCTCCCAGATAGGCGAGTGTCAGGGTAAAGGCAGAGGCCATGCAAAGGCCCTGCGCGATACGAAGCAGCGTAAACGTGGTCAAGTCCGGCGGGACTGCCAAGAGCGCAGTCGGCAGCGACAGCAAGGCGAGGCTCATCAGTATGCCGGATCGCCGCTCGACGTGTCGGCTGAATACCGAGACGACTAATCCGGCGACCGCCATACCCATCGTAGTGGCGTTGACGGCAGAGGCCATCGCGGCCGGCGTCACCTGATAGGCACGCGTGAGTGAGGGAAGGATTGCTTGGGTCGCAAAAAGGTCGACGACCGTGAGGAAGGCTGTCAATCCGATGACGAGCGTGCGCAGCAGCACCCCGGAAGATGGCTGCTGCACCTCTATGCGCGAGGATGGCAAAGCGGTTGCCACGTGTCCCATGACGTTCCTGCAGTCGATTCGTTGGAGAATGTGACGCCCAATTCAGAGCGTCACACTGGCCAGGTGAGACGGATATGCCGTCACATATTGTGGTCGGTCTTGTCGTGAAGGACATCGCCTACGAACAGAACGGCGGTCTTATTGCCGTTGTTCTGCCACCAGTGGGCGGTGTCGCTCTTCTCCGGCCTGATATCGCCCGCCTTATGCACGATCGGATCGGCGCAGTTGCTGGCGTATTCGACGATCTCGCCCTCGGCGATGTAGATGATCGCAGGACGGTCGCCGTGGCTGTGCCAGGGCACGATACCGCCAGGTTCGATCGTGAGCTTGCGGAAGCGCAGCTGCCGGTCCTTGATATTCGCCGGCTCCTTCTCGAGGTCTATGGCGGCGAGCACCGTGTCGGTGACGCCCTTACCGGCATGCGCGACCGGCGCGCGCGCATCGGCTTTGAACTTGCCAGCGGGGCACTCGCCGGCAGATGAGGTCGATAAACCGGCGAGCGTCGCGCCGGCCGCGACAGCGGCCAGCACAACACCTCGGCCGCTTGCGATGTAATCGAACATATTCGTGATCTCCTCTATTGCGTTCCGGCGCGAGGACGGCCGTAGCGGTCCAGAGGATTGATCGAACCGGCGGCTGACGGAAATGCCGAATGGGCTTCGAGTCGATATCCGACTGCTATCGTCCATGAGCGAAGATCGGCGGCCGCGTCGAGAACGAGGACAGCCGACGGCCTCGATGCTGCACGCATTCTCATATCGGAATTGTATCGACCCGTTAGCCAAACGGCATTGGCGTCGTGTTGCTGCGGTCCGGCAAATTAGCGCGGAAGATCGATTCCATATCATTGCTGCAACGGAGACAGTGGGCCATGAACGTCGCTATCAAGCCGCAAACCCTCGGACAAACGCTTGCGGGTAAACTGTCGCTGATCACGGGCTCAACCAGCGGTATTGGGCTGGGCATTGCGCGGGCGCTTGCGGCCGCGGGTTCGGACGTCGTTCTTAACGGGTTCGGCAAGCCGGAAGAGGTCGCGCAGGTGCAAGCGAAGATCGCCACGGATTTCAACGTTGGGGTGACCTACTCGTCAGCCGATGTGTCGAAGCCGCTGGCCATCCGCGAGATGATCGAAAAAACGCTGCAATCGTTCGGCCGGCTCGACATTCTCGTCAACAATGCGGGAATCCAGCATGTGGCCCCGTTGCAGGTTTTCCCGCCCGAGAAGTGGGATGCGATCCTTGCCATCAACCTGTCGTCCGCATTCCACACGACGCGGCTTGCTTTGCCGGCGATGCTCAAGAGCAAATGGGGTCGCATTATTAATGTGGCGTCGGCGCACGCGCTGGTGGCCTCGCCGTTCAAATCAGCCTATGTCGCCGCGAAGCACGCCCTTCTTGGTCTGACGAAGGTCACGGCGCTTGAGACCGCGGAGTATGGCATCACCTGTAACGCCATATGTCCGGGCTACGTCTATACCCCGCTGATCGAGGCGCAGATCGAGGGGCAAGCGAAGGCGCACGGCATTGCGCGCGAACAGGTTATCCGCGACGTGCTGCTCGCGCAGCAGCCGAACAAGCGTTTCGCCACAGTGGAGGAACTGGGCGCGCTTGCCGTCTTCCTTGCAAGCCCGGCCGCGGCCTCGATCACTGGCGCGGCCTTGCCGGTCGATGGCGGTTGGACCGCGCATTAGAGCGAACGGCGCCGCCAAGCGCTGGTCGAGGAGGAAAACATGCTGGACGTCTCGAGCGCACGGCCCATCGAGCGCGGTAAAGAGAAGGCCGAGGAAAAGCCCGCCCAGGAGCGGCAGATCGTTCTCGTCTTCCAAGGCGGCGGCGCACTCGGCGCCTATCAGGCGGGCGTCTACCAGGCGCTGCACGAATCCGGAATCGAGCCGGATTGGATCATCGGCACATCGATTGGCGCCATCAACGCCAGCCTGATCGCCGGCAACGAGCCGGAAAATCGCGTCGAGCGGCTGGAGGAATTCTGGCGTCGGATGCGGCGCAAGGAATTCTGGGCGCTGTCGAATTGGCCGGGGCTCGCCGACGCAACCTCCTATTGGTCGACGCTTCTCGGCGGCATTCCGGGATTTTTCGAGCCCAATCCGCTGGCCTTCCTCGGCGCTCACTATCCGCTCGGGCGCGACAAAGCCGGCTTCTACTCGACGGCTCCGCTGGAGAAGACGTTGAGCGAGCTTGTCGACTTTGCGCTCACCGCGCGCTGCACCCCGCGGCTCACGGTCGGCGCCGCGCATGTGCGCACCAGCGAGATGCGCTACTTCGACAGTCTCGAGACCGCCATCTCCGCTCGCCATGTCATGGCGTCGGGAGCGCTGCCGCCCGCGTTTCCGGCGGTGCGCATTGATGGCGAGCTCTATTGGGATGGCGGCATTCTCTCCAACACGCCGACCGAGGCGATTTTCGATGACAACCCCCGCCGCAACTCGCTGATCTTCGCGGTGCATATGTGGAATCCGATGGGACCCGAGCCCGACACGATCTGGGAAGTGCTCCACCGGCACAAAGACATCCAGTATTCGAGCCGCGTCGCCAGTCACATCGCCAGGCAACGGCAGGTGCATAAGTTACGCCATGTGATCTCAGAACTAGTCAGATTGATTCCCGTCGAGGACCGCGACGATCCGCGCGTCAGGGATCTCGCCGAGTATGGCTGCTTGACCCGCATGCATGTCGTGCGGCTGCTTGCACCTCGGCTCGACAATGAGAACCACACCAAGGATATCGACTTCAGCCCGAGCGGCATTCGTATGCGCTGGGAAGCGGGCCACGCCGATACGATCCGTGCGCTGCGCCGCTCCCCATGGAACGAGGCATGCGACCCGCTCGAAGGCGTCATCTTGCATGAGCCGATGCCCGAGACGGGGTTTGAATGATGGCGCTCGGCAACTCGTCTTATCGCCGCCGGCGTTTGGCGCGACGCCTTCTGCTTGCGCGGATCTCGGCGCGTTTTTTCCGGCAAGCCATGCACTTGCAGCCGACGGCCTTGATGAAGGAGTCGAAATAATCGCGGCCATAGTGGTACGTGACCTCGTCGCCCGGCCTGATGTTCTTGATGGCGCGGATCTTGATCACGTGCTTGACGAAATAGACTTCGGCGTTCGGCCGGCACGAGTGATTGATATAGCGCGCCCGGTTCCTGCGGCTCGAGCCGTCGATGGTCCAGCGGCTGTTGATCTCGAACATGTAACGGTTATCGAGCTCGTCGGCGACTTGCGCACGCAGCTTTCTGCCGCTGTAGCGCACGATGAATTGCCCTTTTTTGATTGGAACGCGGGCGAAGAGACCGAGCCCGGCTTTCGATCGGCCGATGCGAAGATGACGCGACGGTGACAGTCTCGCAGGCATGAGATTATGATGATGTCCCCCGGTGCCGGTGCCCGGCAGCGATCCACGGCCGGCCGATCAGCATGATCGCTCGATAGTCACTCACGCTTCATGCGCGACGACGTTTGCAACCGATAAACACTGAGATGAGTTCCATTTGCGCAAGAATACAAGAAGTGGCGGAGCGCAGCGCATGACGCATTCTGCTGCGCGCGCTCGCCCTTCTTAGCTGATTCTCCTCGATGCAGGCCTACGACGTCGTCGTCATCGGTGCAGGTCACAATGGGCTGACTTGCGCCGCCTACCTCGGCATGGCCGGCCTCAAAGTCAAGGTCCTCGAGCGACGAGCGATCGTGGGCGGTGCCTCGGTCACGGAAGAATTTCACCCAGGATTCCGAAACTCGATCGCGGCTTACGCCGTGAGCTTGCTCAATCCGAAGGTCGTTGAGGATCTTCGCCTGTTCGATCGGGGCTTGAAAATTGTCGAGCGCCGCGCACAGAACTTCCTTCCAACTCTGGACGGCCGCTATCTCCTTGCTGCCGAAGGCTGCACCGAAAGCAGTATTGCGAAATTCAGCCGTAGCGATGCCGAGCGATTCGCGGCGTTCGCGCGCGAGCTCGATGCGAGTGCCGATCTGATGCGTGAGCTGGTGCTGCACACGCCGCCAAACGTGACGGGCGGAGCAAAACTCGAGAACCTGCGCCAGCTGGTCAAGATTGGACGCTTGGGCAACCGGGTGCGGCGGCTCCCCACGGAAAACCTGCGGACGCTGCTGGAGCTCGTGACCAAATCGGCCGCCGATTATCTTGACGGCTGGTTCGAGGGCGAGCTGGTGAAGGCTTGGCTTGGGTTCGACGCCATCGTCGGTCACTACGCAAGTCCCTACACGCCTGGCAGCGCGTATATTCTGTTGCATCATGCGTTCGGCGAGGTGAATGGAAAAAAGCGCGTTTGGGGGCACGCCATCGGCGGAATGGGCGCGATCACGCAGGCCATGGCGCGGGCGGCCGCAGCCCACGGGGTTGAGATCGAGACCGATGCGCCTGTTCGCGAGGTGTTGATCGAGAAGGGCAGGGCCGCCGGCGTCGTTCTCGAGGATGGCCGGGCGATTCGCGGCAACGCCGTCGCCGCCAACGTCAATCCCAAGCTCCTCTATACCGTGATGATCCCGCAGACCGCGCTCGATCCGGACTTTCTGCGCCGGATGCGCGCATGGCGCTGCGCTTCCGGAACGTTCCGGATCAATCTGGCGCTGTCGGAGCTGCCGAGCTTCACGGCGCTGCCGGGGCGCAATTGCGGCGATCATCACACCGCCGGAATCATTTTGGCGCCGAGTCTCGACTATATGGATCGCGCCTATTGCGACGCGCGAACGTTGGGATGGAGCCGCGAGCCGATCATCGAGTTGGTCATCCCCTCGACCTTGGATAACACACTGGCGCCCCGCGGGGCCCACGTCGCAAGCCTGTTCTGCCAGCACGTGGCGCCGCAGTTACCGCAGGGGCAATCATGGAGCGCGCATCGGGAGAGGGTCGCGGATCTGATGATCGAAACGGTCGATCGCTATGCGCCGGGATTCAAGGCAAGCGTCGTGGCGCGCCAAGCTTTGAGCCCGTTCGATCTGGAGCAGGTGTTTGGGCTCACCGGCGGGGATATTTTCCACGGCGCCATGACGCTCGATCAGCTGTTCTGGGCGCGCCCCGCTCTCGGGTATGCCGATTATCGGGGAGCGCTGAAGGGACTCTACCATTGCGGATCGGGCGCTCACCCCGGCGGAGGCGTGACTGGAGTGCCCGGGCACAACGCCGCTCGCGCCATCATCGCCGACCGGCGCTGGCACTTTTGGCGGCGGTGAAATCATCGTCTGCCGGAAGCAGGCTCCGCAGCCGATCGGCGGACGCCGATAATTGCGCGAGCGCGGTCCCGCGCGCGCGTTCGCTGAAGCGTCCGATCAGCCCGGAAACGGCAAGCGAGCCCCTGAACGTCCCGGTGAGATCGAAAATGGGGACTGCGACCGCCGCGAGCTGCGGGTCGCGCTCGCCCAGAGATACGCAATAGCCGCGTTGCCGCACCGCCTTTGCTTTGGGCCCTTTGCCATCGGAGAAGGCGGCGAGCACATGCGCGCTCGCTCCAGCGTCGAGCGGCAACAGGGCTCCCTCCTCGAGATGGTGCCGCGCTGATTGCAGCGAATTGTGCCGAAACAAGCACACGCGCGAGCGCCCTTCACGAATGTAGAACGAAGCCGTCTCTCCGGTCGTTTCGGCCAAGCGGCGTAACTCGGGTCTGATCGCCTCGCCGAGATCGAATCCGCCGCGGTAGATTGACCCCAACCGCCAGAGCGCCGGTCCGAGCCGAAAGGCGCCGCTCTCCTCACGGACGAGATAGCCGAACCGTTCGAGCGAGGCGGCAAGGCGCAGGATCGTGCTCTTATAGAACCCGGTCGCGGCGGCGATCTCGCCCAGTGTCATCACCGGCCGCTCGGTATGGAACGCCTCCAGCACGGCAAGCGCGCGTTCGACAGCTTCGACCTTGTCATTGCTCATGATCACGAGTCGCAATGTCTCGATTTGGCCAAGTATATTAGAATGCTGTTGTGTTGTACAGAACGTTGTGGTACTCAGAACGATATTCTGTGCTACAGAACAAGGTTTGCAGGATGGCCGGCCTTCTCGCGGGTATGCGGGTGCTCGATCTGACCAATGTGCTCGCCGGCCCGTTCTGTTGCTATCAGCTGGCGCAGCTTGGTGCCGAGGTGATCAAGGTCGAGGTGCCCGGGTCGGGTGACTTGGCGCGTCAGCTCGGCGCCGATCCTGAGCTCAATCGTCGCGGCATGGGCGCCTCCTTCCTCGCGCAAAACGCGGGCAAGCGTTCGATTACGCTGAACTTGAAAGCGCCCAAAGGCCGCGCCGCGTTCGCCCGATTGCTCGCCACGGCCGATGTCGTGGTCGAGAATTTTCGCCCCGGCGTCATGGAGCGGCTGGGGCTCGGCTATGCCGCGCTTAAGGCTATCAAGAGCGACATCGTCTACTGCGCGATCTCCGGTTTCGGACAGGATGGGCCGCTCAAGTACAACCCCGCCTACGACCAGATCATCCAGGGGCTGTGTGGAGTGATGAGCGTCACCGGCGACGCGCAGTCGGCGCCATTGCGAGTCGGCTATCCGGTCGCCGATACGATGGGCGGAATGACCGCCGCTTTCGCGATTGCCGCGGCGCTCGTTCGGCGCGAGCGCACGGGAGAGGGCGAGTTCATCGACGTGTCCATGTTGGAAGCCTCGCTGGTGGCGATGGGCTGGGCGGTGTCGAACTGGCTCATCGCGGAAGTGAAGCCGCAACCCATGGGCAACGAAAACATGACCGCGAGCCCGTCGGGCACGTTCCGCACCGGCGAAGGACTCTTGAACATCGCCGCCAACAAGCAGGAACAATTCGAGACGCTATGTCGCTTGATCGGCCGCGAGGGACTCATCTGCGATCAGCGCTTTGTCGGCCGCGAGGATCGCAAGCGCCACCGTTTCGAATTGAAGGCGGAGCTCGAGCGCGCGCTTGCGGCGCGATCGGCGCGAGTGTGGGCCGCGCTCCTCAACAAGAACGGCGTCCCGGCCGGGGAGGTTCTCGACCTACCCGCCGTGCTCGAGCATCCGCAAGTGCTCGAGCGAGGACTGCTCAAGGCCTTCGCCTGCGTGCCAGGCGTCAATCGTCCGGTCCGCGTCGTGCGATCGGGGTTTCGTCTGGCGAGCGGCGATCCGGAACCGGCTTCGCCGCCGCCAGCGCTCGGTGGCGACACATGCGAGCTCCTGGGCGAACTCGGATTTGCCAAGCGTGAGATCGAAGAGCTGGCGCGTGAAGATGCGATATGAGGAGTAGCGCGCCCGTGAGCAACGAAACGCCGCAGGATTGGTGGTCAACGTCGATCATCGAGATGAAGCCGGGCATGATCCGCTATCGCGGCTACGCGATCGAGGAGTTGATCGGCCGCCTCGGCTTTGCAGAGATGATCTATCTCATGACCCGCGGCGAGCTTCCCCATCCCGCCGCTGCCAAGCTGCTCGAAGCCGCGTTGGTAGGGGCGGTGGACCATGGCCCGCAGGCACCGTCGATTGCGGCAGCCAGAATGGCGATCACCTGCGGCGTCGGCATCAACAATGCCATGGCTTCAGCCATCAATATGCTCGGCGACGTGCACGGCGGGGCCGGCGAGCAATGCGTCATGCTTTATAATGCAATCGCCGCGCGCATGGGCAGCGATCCGACTGGCGAGGGGCGGCTCGCCGAAGTGGCAAGGGCCGAGATGAAGCTGCTGGTTGAAGCCGGCATCCGATACGTCCCGGGCTTCGGGCATCGCTTTCATCCTCGCGACCCGCGTGCGCCGCGCTTGCTCGAACTGGTGGACGTCGCTGCCGCCGCCGGCGCGGTGAGCGGATGCTTTGCCGCCATTGGCCGAGCGGTGGAGGCGGAGCTTGCGGCGCAGAAAGGACGACCCGTGCCGATGAACATCGACGGCGCCACCGGCGTGATTTTCGCGGAGCTTGGCTTCCCGCCGCCGCTCTGCCGTGGCCTATTCGTCCTGTCTCGCGCGGTCGGCGCTTTGGCGCACGCTTTCGAAGAGATGCAATCAGGCGAACGCAACAAAGGGCCGATTCCGCGGCATCTGACTTGGACCTATACTGGCCCGCCTGCGCGTACGCTTGGCAGAACATAGCGGCTCGACTTCGACCAGTTCTCCTGCTTTCGTGACGCGCGGGAAACAACCCGCCTCAAGAGCGCGATCAAGCAGCCCGAGGAAAGGAAACGCTATGCTCACCCGTCGTGATTTGTTGCGCAGCGCCGCGCTGCTGTCCGCTGGCACGGCCCTGCCGCTGTCCTTCGCGGCCGTACCGGCTCATGCGCAGTCGGTCGACCTTCTCAAGCTGTTCGTCCCAGCCGCGCCCGGCGGCGGCTGGGATCAGACCGCGCGCGCGATCGAGCAGGTGCTGCGCGCGACCGGTGCAGTCAAAGGTGTGCAGGTCACCAACGTCGGCGGCGCGGGCGGCGCGGTGGGACTCCCGCAATTCCTCAACCAGTGGAAGGGACAAGGTAACGCGCTGATGGTGGCGGGCATGGTGATGGTCGGCGCCATCATCGCCAACAAGAGCCCGGTGCGGCTCTCGCAGGCGACGCCCGTCGCGCGCCTCACCGGCGAGTTTCTGGCGCTCGTTGTTCCAGCACAATCGCCGTTCACGAGCGCGAAGGATTTTGCGGCCGCGCTCAAAGCCGACCCTACGAAAGTTCCGGTTGCTGGCGGCTCGGCTGGAGGCTCCGACCACATCCTTATCGGCATGATCGCCAAGGCGCTCGGCGTGGCGCCCAGCAAGGTCAGCTATGTCGCCTTTGCCGGCGGGGGACCGGCGACCGCCGCACTGCTTGGCAACCAAGTGGCGGCCGGCATCTCGGGCTATGGGGAGTTTGCCGAGCAGGTGAAGGCCGGGAAGCTGCGCGTGCTCGCGATATCATCGGACAAGCGGCAGGAGGACATCGCAGCGCCGACGCTGAAAGAGGAAGGTATCGACGTGGAGTTGTTCAACTGGCGAGGTGTTTTCGCTCCTCCCGGAGTGAGCGCCGCTCAACGCGGCGCGGTGATCGCGCTGATGGAGAAGATGGCAGCAACGCCGCAATGGGCTGAAGCCTGCAAAATGCGGGACTGGACGCAAATCACGCTGCTCGGTGATGATTACAGGACTTTTCTCGACGGCGAGACGGCGCGCATCGAAGGCATTCTCAAAGAGCTCGGACTTGCATGACAATGACCAGCGGCTCGCCAGAAAGTCCGGCCGCTCCCCGGCGACCCGCCATCGGCGAAACGCTCATCGGCGCGGGCGTGCTCGCTCTTGCGGTCGTCATGTTCTGGCAGACGATGTCCATTCCGGTATCGCCGATCTATGCCAAGGTCGGCCCCATCGTCGTTCCGATGATGACCGCGGCCGCATTGGGAATCCTCGGCGTTCTTCTTCTCATTGACGCCTGGCAAGGAGGTTGGCAGAGCGAGGAGGAGAAAGCCGTCAGACCGGATCACGCGGCGCTCTTATGGATCCTCGCCGGGCTCGTGCTCAACGTAACCTTGACCGGCCCGGCGGGATTTACCATCGCTTCGGTCATTGTGTTCGTGTGCGTGGCGCGCGGCTTCGGATCGAACGCGATCGCGCGCGACGCTCTGATCGGCGCCGCGTTCGCGCTCATCGCCTATTTCGGTTTCGCCACGACCCTCGGCATTAATATCGGCTCGGGTCCTCTCGAGAGCGCCATCGAGCGGGTGCTCGGCATCGAGGGCGGCTGACGTGGATGCCTTCTCCCAGCTCCTGAACGGCTTTGCGGTCGCGCTCACTCCGATCAACCTCCTGTGGTGCCTCGTGGGCACCACATTGGGGACGGCAATCGGCGTCCTTCCCGGACTCGGACCTGCACTCACCATTGCCCTGCTGTTGCCGATCACGTTCAAGATCGAGCCGACGGCGGCCTTCATTCTTTTCGCCGGCATCTATTACGGCGCGATGTATGGCGGCTCTACTACCTCGATCCTGCTTAACACCCCTGGCGAGAGCGCCACGATCGTTACGGCGCTCGAGGGTAACAAGATGGCACGTAACGGCCGCGCCGGCGCGGCGCTCGCGACGGCGGCTATCGGCTCGTTCGTGGCCGGGACGATTGGCACCCTCGGCATCACGTTCCTCGCCCCAGTCGTTGTGGATTGGGCGCTGAGGTTCGGGACGGCCGATTATTTCTCACTGATGATATTCGCCTTCGTCACAGTATCGGCTGTGCTGGGCTCCTCGGCGGTGCGGGGACTAGCGACGCTTTTCTTCGGCATCTGGCTCGGTCTCATCGGCGTGGACCTGCAGACCGGCCAAGCCCGCTTTACCTTTGGGCTCGCGGAACTGCTCGATGGCATCAATGTCGTGGTCGTGGCAGTTGGTTTGTTCGCGGTCGGGGAGACGCTCTACGTCGCCTCGCGCTATCGCCTGGGGAAGGACGAAATCGTTCCGCTTTCGGGTTCGCTCTGGATGACGGCAGAGGAATGGAAGCGGTCGTGGAAGCCATGGCTGCGTGGGGCGGCCATTGGTTTTCCAATCGGAGCGATGCCGGCAGGCGGCGCGGAGATCCCAACCTTTCTGAGCTACTATATCGAAAAGAAGCTCTCCTCGAAGCCGCAGGAGTTCGGCAGAGGCGCGATCGAAGGGGTTGCCGGACCGGAAGCCGCCAATAACGCCTCGGCCGCCGGCGTGCTGGTGCCGATGCTCACGCTGGGTTTGCCGACATCCGCGACCGCCGCGATCATGCTCTCGGCATTCCAGAGCTACGGCATCAATCCGGGGCCGCTGCTGTTGCAATCGCAGCCGCAGTTGGTTTGGGGACTGATCGCCTCCTTGTTCATCGGCAATGTCATGTTGCTCGTGCTCAACCTGCCGCTCATTGCGATCTGGGTGAAGCTTCTGCAGATCCCGGCGCCGCTGCTCTATGCCGGGATTCTCGTGTTTGCGACGATCGGCACGTACGGCATCACCCAGTCTCCCGTCGACCTTATTCTTCTCTATCTCATCGGCGGCGCCGGGTACCTCATGCGCCGGTATGACTTTCCGGTCGCTCCCGTCATCATCGGCATGATTCTCGGACCGCTCGCGGAGCAGAACTTCCGTCAGGCCATGACCATCTCGGCCGGCGATTGGACGGTCTTCTTTACGCGGCCGCTATCGGCCACGATCCTGGCGCTCGCGGCGCTCGCGCTGTTCGGGCCCAAACTCTACCAGCTTGCCATGCGGCCCAAGCCCGACCACGTGCCGGGCGACGCGTGACCGAGAGCTTGTCATCGGCTGCCCTCTGCCTGCCTGGCCTGAGTGACGCGCCTTAGTGGGGTCGCGCGACGAGCAATTTAGGGCGGCTCTTTCTCTCTAGCGTCTCGGGCATCAATCTCCACGTCAGCACAAGTCCGATACTACCGATGCAGGCGAGGCCCAGGAAAGCGATGCTGCTGCCGAGCCGGTCGCTCATCCATCCGGCCATCGTTGTACTCAATGCGGCGCCGATTCCAACGGCGCTGCCCACGATGCCTTGCGCCAAGTTGAAGCGCCCCGTGCCGCGCGTGATATCGGCAATGGTAAGGGGGACCAGCACGCCGAATACCGCCGCGCAAACGCCGTCGAGGACCTGCACCGCGACCAGGAGGCGCGGGTCCGTCACCACCATGAACAAAAGGGCGCGGATCGGCAGGGCGGCGAACCCGATCAGCAATACGGGGCGGCGTCCCCATCTCTGCGCCAAGCGCCCGACCAAAGGCGAGAACGCCGCGACGACGATTTGCGGCACCACGATGCAGGCCGCGACCAGTGTCGTTGCCCATGCGCTCGAGCGCATGGTGACGATGCTCGCCATCAGCGGAAGCATGGCCGTGTTTGCGAGCTGGAAGAAGGTGACACACGCGGCAAACGTCAGCAGCGGTCGATTGGTCAAGAGGCTCCCAAGGCCCGCCGTTGCAGTGCGGCCCTCGTCCAGCCCGCCGTGGGCGCGAACAGGATCGATCTCGTTCGGCGGGATGTGCCTAAGCGTGATCAGCGTTGGAACAATGAGCGCGGCGGTGACGAGGAATACTGCCTGATTCGACCAGAAATAGCCGACCGCCCCCATGCCCGCTGCCGCCAAACCATTGCCGATCGAAGCGAAGCGCGCGTTGCGGCCGAATCGTTCGCCGCTGGCGGCATGACCGACGAGCCCCAGGCTGATGGCCGCAAGCGCGGGGCTCACGACGGAGCTGCCGGCGGCCTGCAGAAACTGCGCGCCGAGCACGGCCGGAAAGATCGGCCATAGTGCAATGATCAGTGCACTCGCGCTGATAGCGATCATCGCAAGCGCGGCGACCGCGCGCTCCGACCGCGCCGCATCCACGATGGCTCCGCCGGGCATTTGCAGCGCTAGCGCGACAAGCCCGCGCGCGGTGAGAACAAGCCCGATATCGACCTGCGTCCAGCCCTGTGCCGTGAGATAGACGGAGACGAACGGCCCAAATCCGGTCTGCACGTCGGCAACGCAGAATGCGAACCAATCGAGGCCACGCTGGCTGCGCGGCGAGGCGGTGATCGGCGGCTCGGGCGGCGAAGTCCGCTGCGCAAACGGCGGCGCTTCGTCGTCCGCCGCTCGCTTGGATTGGCGGAAATGGCGTGCCGGTGCGCTGGGCAGGGTTACCTCTCCGGTTCTGCTGCCTCGCTCGATGGCGTGCTCTGCCCCGGCGATGCCGAGCTAACCACCACCACCGGCTCGCCGCGCTTGTACTCCGGCGCGAGCCGCACTTGGTTGCGGGTAAGGTCCACGGTAATCGTGCCGGGCTTGCCCCCAGGAGCGAAATTCAAAGCGCGCCAATCGACGGCGATCTTGCGCATACCGATACCGAGGAAGCCGCCGAAGTCGATGATCGCCGCGCGGACCTGCCCGTCGTGGCTGACGATAATGTCCACGATGCGACCCATGTCCTCGCCGGCGTTGCTGCGCACGCTCTTGCCGAGGATCGTGGAGATCTCTTGATCATCGAGCACGACCGCGGGCGTACCGGGAGGAGGATTGGAAGGCGGGCCTGCCGGTGGTGCAGCCGTCGACGGATTGTCTGGCGCAGATTGCCCTGGTGGCGGTGGTGACGATGCCGGAGTTTGCGCGAGCTGCGCGGGTCGCGCCGACCCGGCTCCTCCCTCCGCGGCACCGAATGCGCCGCCACGAACCTCGGCTGCCGCGATCAGGCTGATCGCCACGGCGGCGGGGATGATGAGACCGGTACGCATTTTGTGCAATGCCCCATGCACACTAAGCCGCACCGATCAACGCGGATGCCGGGTTCAGGTTCCTTTTCGGCGTGATGAGTCGGCGATTTTGTTCCGCTCGCACTTGCAGCTAGCCCGCGGCAGCACTGGGGATCGAAAAGCGTCGCGCCGGGTACGGTCTGTACTGCCGTTTTCCAGGCGAAAAGCGGAAGGAACGAGAGCCGTCCCGCGGGTTTGGTATGGGATCTGTGGGCTGCGACCCCGAAGCGATGTATCATGCGAAGGGCTGGGCTCATGCGTTCGGCCTCAGAGGGCAGCGTTCCGTGACACCTCGATCCATGATCCACGGCTCCATGAGCGGGCGGCGCAAGCGCCGGCCGGAAATACCGAGCGCAACGGATTTGGCGGATAAAATCGACGAAAGTTCGGAGGAAAGCTTTCCGGCAAGCGATCCGCCGAGTTGGACGCTTGTCACACGCATTGGCGCTCCGCGGCGGAAGCCTCGCAACTTTGACGATCCCGAGACTTAGTCGGGATCGAGCGGCGCCGCGCTTGGACTCGCGGGGCGCGGGTACGCCGGGGAGCTTTTCTGAAGCTGCGGAAACGGAGGTCTCATGGCGACCCGCAAGCTCGAGAAGAAGGAGTGGCGAACCTTCTTCGATCGCCTCTCCACAACGCTTCAAGGCAAGGAGGCCGAGATCGAGGTTGCTTCGCTTCGCCTCGGCGATCAGGTGGAAGCGGACTGGTTGCCGCTCATCGGCATCGCTTACGATCCCAATGACGACGTGGTCGAGGTGGCGCTCGAGGATTTAGACCACCTGATTCCCAAGCCGAGGGATATTTACATCGCGGATGGGCCTGCTGGCGTGATGGCGCTGGAAATTATCGATGCGGACGACGTCAAGCAAATTGTCAAACTGCGCAGTCCTTTGATGCTGCCTTCGCCATCGCAGGCGCGCTAACCTTGGCGAGTCTTTGCGGGACAAGCACCGCGTTTCCGCACCGGGAGAGGTAAATGTTGCGAGAAGTCGCCGTCCTCGCCGCGGCTTTGTTCGTGACCGGCGCCGCGACGGGCGGAGCAGCCGCGGAGCTGCTCTCTTCGCGTCCAATCACCGTCGTCATTCCGTTCACGCCCGGAGCAAGCTCCGATACGCTCCGGCGCATAGTCGACAAGAAGGTCAGCGAGAACACCGGTCAAACACTCGTGGTCGAGTCGCGCCCGGGCGGCAGCGGGGTCATCGCCGCAACGGTGGTCAAGCAGGCCGCGCCGGACGGGCACACTCTCCTACAGGCGAATGCGGCCACTCACACGTCCAATACCTCGCTTTACCCAACACTTCCCTACGACCCGATCAAGGATTTCCGGCCGATCGCGCTGATGTGGAGCTTTCCGCAGTTGCTCGCGGTCCCACCCGATAGCCCCGTGAAATCGGTGTCCGATCTCGTCGCGCTCGCCAAATCGAACCCGGGCGGCTTGAGCTTTGCCTCCCAGGGCACAGGCTCCGGCGGACATCTCCTTGGCAAGATGTTCAAGCTCAGGACCGCAACAAACATGGTGCACGTGCCCTATGGCAGAGCCGCTCCCGCGGCGATCGACCTCGCCGCCGGCCGGGTCGACTTCTTCTTCGTTTCCTATTCGTCGCTGCTGTCGTTTCTGCAGGGAGGCAAGGTGCGCGTGATTGCGGTCACCTCACCGAAACGTCTGCCGGCGCTGCCTGATATTCCGACGATGACGGAGGCGGGCTTTGCCGGACTAGCGCTCGACGCGTGGTTCGGTCTCGCCGCTCCGGCGGGCACGCCAAACGGCGTTATCGCCAAGCTCAATACTGCGTTCGTAGCGGCGGTGCAGGATCCGCAGGTCATGAGGCAGATGGCCGATCAGGGAGCCGAAGTGCACGCCACCACCCCCAAGCAGTTCGCGGCGTTCATCGCCTCCGAAACCGAGCGCTTGGGCAAGCTCGTGCGCGCGATCGGCGCAAAGGCGGAGTAAGGAAAGCGCTGCTCAGGAACGCAATGCCTGAGCCTTACGCATGCCCGGCGCGCAGCGAAAATGCGGTCTATCATTGCTGGCCTGTGTCGCCGTTTTCGCGAAGACGAGCGAAACGATTGCCCGGCAAGCACGAGGAGCCATTCGATGCCAAAGACTTCGGATTATTTCGTCGGCAAGACGATCATAGTTACCGGCGCGGCGAGCGGCATCGGCCGCGCTGCTGCAATGACCTTTGCGCGCGAGGGCGCAAATGTCGTCTGCGCCGACATCAATGCCGAGGGCGCCAAAGAGACCGCCGATCGGATCCTCGGCCAAGGTGGCAAGGCGCTGGCCCATGCGACCGACGTTACCTCGCGCAGGGAGGTCAACGATATGGTGCACCGAGCGATCGAGACGTTTGGAGGCGTGCAATTTCAGTTCAACTCGGCGGGCGCGGCACTGCGGCGATCGAAGTTTCTCGACATCGATGATGCGCTGTTCGAGAGCACGTTCGCGCTCAACGTCCAGGGCACTTTCTATTGCATGCAGGCGGTTTTGCCGCACATGCTCGAGAACAGGCACGGCGTAATCGTCAATATGGCGAGCATGGCGCACCGCCGCGGCGGGCCGGGCTCTTCGGTACATTACGCAGCGGCAAAGGGAGCCGTCGTGTCGATGACGCTCGGCGTGGCGCGCGAATTCGCGCAGTCCGGTATCCGTTGCCTCTCGATTTCGCCCGGGCCCATTCGCACGCCGTTCCAGAGCGCGGCGCAGACGCCGCCGGAATTGATGCAGCGTTTTCTCGACGATGTGCCCATGAAGCGGTTTGGCGAGCCCGAGGAAATCGGCGAGCTGGTGCTTTTTATGTGCTCGGACGCTTGCCCCTTCATGACGGCCGATACCGTCTACGTGAACGGCGGCGGCGGCTGGCGTTGAGTTTGCTCGACCTCGTCCGCGAGCCGCAGCACCGCATTGAGCAGCACCGAGGCGCCAGCCTCGAGGTGCTCGGGCGCGGTATATTCGTGCACATTGTGGCTCAATCCGCCGACGCTCGGCACGAAGATCATGCCCGCCGGGCAGAGCCGTGCCATCATTTGCGCATCGTGCCCGGCGCCGGAGAAAAGCCGGCGGCAAGGAAGGGCGAGCTCGCGCGCTGTCGTTTCGACCAGCGATACCATCTTGCTCGGAAAGGAGACCGGCTCGAAGCGCGCGAGACTACGCGTTTCGATTGCGACGTGCTCCCGTTGAGCCAGGCGCTCGAGGAAGTCACTCAACTGTTGGGCAGCCTGTTGCAGCAGGCTCGCATCGGTATTGCGCAGATCGACCGTCAAGACTGCCCGTTCCGCGACCACGTTCACGAGATTGGGGTAAAGCTCGATGCGACCGACCGTTCCCTTCTGCTGGCCGCCCATCTCTTGCGTGAGGCGGCGCACGAACACCGCGATTTCGCCCGCGGCGCAGGCTGCATCGCGCCGCAGATCCATTGGCGTGGTGCCGGCGTGGGCGGCGCGACCGGTGATCGAGACCTCCGTCCAGGAGAGCCCGGTGATCCCTTCGACCGCGCCGACGACGAAATGTTCGTTCTCGAGGATCGGCCCTTGCTCGATGTGCAGCTCGAGATAGGCGTGCGGCGTGAGAAAGCCGGGGCGTGCATTGCCGGCATAGCCGATGCGCCGCAACTCCTCGCCGACCGTTGCACCGTCGATTCCGCGCACCGCGTAGGCCTCCTTGAGCGCGAGGCCGCCGACAAAGACCAGGCTTCCCATCGCATAAGGTGGGAAGCGCGATCCCTCTTCATTCGTGAAAGCGACGAGTGCCAGCGGCCGGCGCGTGACTCGATTTGCGTGGTTGAGCGCCTCGCATGCTTCGAGGCCCGCCAGCACGCCGTAAAGACCATCGTAGCGGCCGCCAGTACCCACCGTGTCGATGTGAGAGCCGAACATGACCGGCGCCAACTCCTCGCGGCCGGCACGCGTGCCGATGATGTTGCCAATGGCGTCGATCGTCACCGTTAGGTCGAGTTCGCGCATCCACCGCACGAGCAGATCGCGGCCAGCGCAGTCTTCGTCACTGAGCGCGAGCCGGCAGTTGCCGCCGCCGGGCAAGGCTCCGATGCGGTTGAATGCATCGAGCTGGCCGAGCAATCGTTCGAGATCGATCCGAGGCGATGTCGGCATCCCCGCTCCGTGGCGCATTCTCGTGCAGGCTGCCGGTCCAGTCTATCATGGATGACATGAATTTCGGCATCACACTCTCGAAGCAGATCAAACGATACAAGGCGCGTCGGGTTGTCGGCGGATCACCTTCTGGATTTCCACCATGGGTGATCAGATGGCGCAATTCCGGCGCGTCATCGAGGACGTGCTGCCATACCTCGATTAGACCGCGTAACACGATGGAGAGACGTGCATGCAGACGCTCGGCCTTGGCTTTACCTGGGAGCAGCTCTCGGCGGGACAGCGCTTTCGCACGCTCAATCGCACCATTACCGAGACCGACCTGGTGCTCTTCACCGGCGTCACCGGAATGCTGGAGACGATTTTCATCGATCGCACGTTCGCTGCGGAGAAGGGCGCAATTCAAGGCCAGTTCGTGCCGGCCGCTTTGACCTATAGCCTGATCGAAGGGTTGCTTTGCCAAAGCATGATCCAAGGAACGGGCCTTGCCATGCTCGAGCTCAACCAGCAGGTTCTGGCGCCTGTACGCGTCGGCGACACGGTCCACGGCGAAATCGAGATCACTTCCGTTCGCCCCACGTCCAAGGGCAACCGCGGCATCGTCGTGTCGAAGGTCGACGTGAAGAATCAACAAGGCGATGTGGTGATGACCTATGAAGCCACACGCATGCTGGCAGGCCGCTCGGCCGATGCAGACACGCCGCGAACAGCATAAGGTGCGCCGCACATGCGAGGATTGAAGGATCGCAACGTGCTGGTGACCGGCGCTGCCAACGGCATAGGCGCGGCGACGGCGCGCCGACTTGCGGAAGAAGGCTGTGCGGTCGGGATTTTGGACGTGGATAGCGCGGCCGGCGAGGATGTCGCCGGCGAGATCGCCGCGCGGGGCGCCCGGGCAAGCTTCTATCCCGTTGATATCGCCGACTACGATGCGGTGTTGCGTGCGGTGGAGAGCTTCGAAGCGGCCTTCGGGCCAGTCTCATTTCTCGTCAACAATGCCGGCTGGGATCGCGCCTGCAATTTCCTCGATACGGGGCCTGACTTCTGGCGCAAGATCGTCGCAATCAATCTGTTCGGTCCGCTGAACGTCACGCACGTTGTCCTGCGCGGCATGGCGGTGCGCGCTTTCGGACGGGTCGTCAATGTCGCCTCCGATGCTGGGCGCGTCGGCTCCTCGGGAGAGGCGGTCTACTCCGCTTGCAAGGGCGGCATCATCGCCCTGACAAAGACGCTCGCGCGCGAGCTCGTGGGCAAAGGGGTAATCCTCAATACGATCTGCCCGGGTCCGACCGACACCGCCATTCTGCGCAGCTTCCTCGAAGGCGCCGAGGGCGCACGCATCGCCGAAGCGCTCAAGCGCGCCATTCCGATGCGGCGGCTTGGCGTGCCGGAGGATTATCCTGGGCTCATCGCGTTCCTACTGTCGGATGATGCGGCCTATATGACGGGCCAGACCATCAGCGTCTCGGGCGGTCTCACCATGCACGGGTGAAGCACAGTTGGGGCACCGTCGGCTGGGATGGCCGTGGCAGAATAGGGAAGGCGGTTCTCACCCGCCATCGACCGCGTGATGATGATCGACATCTTCAACCACTTCATGCCCAAGGCCTATCTCGACCGGCTCGGCACGCTCATCCCCGGCCACATAGTACTCACCGCCTTTCCGCGTCTCGCGACGCTTTGGGATATCGACGCGCGGCTCGCGCTCATCGATGCGTTTGACGGACTGCAGCAGGTGCTCTCGCTCGCCAACCCGCCGCTCGAGCTTATAGCCTCGCCCGACAAGACGCCGGAGCTTGCGCGCATGGCAAACGATGCGTTGGCTGAGCTCTGCGTCAGACACGGCGATCGTTTTCCGGCTTTCGTGGCGGCGCTGCCGATGAACAACATCGACGCCGCGCTCGCCGAGATCGACCGCGCCATGAACGAGCTCGGCGCCCGCGGGGTGCAACTGTTCACCAACGTCGCCGGCAAGCCGCTTTCGGCGCCCGAGTTCCGCCCGGTCTTCCGGCGCATGGCAGCGCTCGACGTGCCGGTCTGGCTGCATCCCATGCGCAGTGCGAATTTTCCCGATTACGCGAGCGAACAGACCTCCGAGGCGGAGATCTGGTTCAGCTTCGGCTGGCCCTACGAGACCAGCGCCTGCGTGACCCGGCTGATTTACTCAAAAATCTTTGACGAGCTGCCGGGCCTCAAGATCATCACGCACCATATGGGCGGCATGATCCCGTATTTCGCAGGCAAGATTAATCTCGGTTTCCGCCAGATTTTCTTTGGCACACCCGAACGCAATCCGGCGGTGGAGGATGTAGGTCTGGAGAAACCGGTGATGGACTATTTCAAGATGCTTTATGCCGATACCGCTCTCAACGGGGAGATTGCGCCAACGCGCTGCGGACTCGCTTTCTTCGGAACATCGTCGTGCCTGTTCGCAACCGACGCGCCGTTCGATGCCGAGCAAGGCCGCGGCCTGATCGCCAATACCATCAAGGCGGTCGAGGCGCTTCCAATTTCGGCGGCGGAGCGCGAAAAAATATTCACCGGTAATGCCCGCTCGCTGCTCAAGCTGCCGGCGCGGACCACAGCCAGGGCGCCGGCATGAAGACGCAGGCCATCAGGGTCAAGCTGCGCGACGGCGAGATGGGAGCCTATCTCGCGATCCCGGACCGCACCCCGGCCGGCGCCATCATCGCCATCATGGAAATCTGGGGCGTGAACGATACGATGCGCCGTCACGCGCACGAATTCGCGCAAGCCGGATTCGTCTGCCTGGTGCCGGACCTATTCTGGCGGCAGGAGCCCGGCGTCGAGCTCTCGGACCACGATCCGGAGCACGTGAAGAAGGCCTTCGATCTCTACTATGACTTCGACTACGACCTCGCCGTGCGCGACATGGAGGACACGTGGCATTTTTTGCAGAAGTTGCCGGAGTGCAACGGCAAGGTCGGCGCAGTCGGCTATTGCCTCGGCGGCAAGCTCTGCTACCTCATGTGCTGCCGCACCGACGTTGACTGCGCGGTCGCCTATTACGGCACCTATATTGAGCACCACATCCGCGAGGCCAAGAACCTCCACCGGCCGTTCGTGCTGCACATGGCGCTCAAAGATCGCTGGGTGCAGGCAGAGGTGAATGATCTGCTGGAGCGGCGGCTCTCACCCAATCCGCTGGTCACAATCCACAAATATCTCGGCGCCGACCACGCCTTTGCGCGCTACGGCGGCCAAACCTATTCGAAGCCGGAGGCGGAGCGGGCTCTGGCGCTGACGATCGACTTTTTCAAGCAACATCTCGGGTAGCGTTCCCAAGCTCAGCCGTCATTCTTGGCCGAGCGAAGCGAGGGCGTCGGCTCAATCGTACACCGTATCGACGTAGTGATCGGCATCGACGACGGCCTCGATCACGGTCGGTCCCTTTGCTGCCAGAGCCCTCGTCACCGCGGCTTCGAGCGCATCGGCGCTATTGGCGGCGAGCGCCGGCACGCCGAAGTAGTGCGCCGGCGGCTCGCGGTAGGCTTCCGCCTGGAGCTCGGTGCCGTAGAGCGGCAGCTGGCGCCGGATCTGCTTCACCTTGATGAGCGCGAGCCAACGGTCGTCGAGCACGACGATGGGAAGCGTCATGCCGAGCCGCTTGGCGGTTGCAACCTCGCCACACGTCATCTGGAAGCAGCCGTCGCCGAGCAGACAGACCACCGGCGCCTCGGGGCGCGCGAGCTTGGCAGCGATCGCGCCCGGAAGGCCGAAGCCCATGGACGACCAGCCGTTGGTGATGTGGAAACTCTTGGGCGCGTGCGCGCTCCATTGGCTGGCGATCTGGTGCGTGTGCGCCCCGACGTCAAAGGCGAGCACTCCCTCGCGCGGCAACGCGCGGCGGACTGCGTCGATGGCGGCATGCGCGGTGAAACTGTCGGCCGACGGACGCAAGGCGGCTTGGAAACGTCGGCGATGCTCCGCCAGGATCGCCAAGCTCCATCGGTTTGTCGTGGCCGGCATCGCGCAGAGCCGCGCCAGGGAGGACTCGAAATCGCCGGTGACCTGATGGATGAGGTTCACCGAAAGCGCGACGTCCACCGGTTCGATATCGATCTGCAACAAGGGCCGATCACCGATCCAGGCCTCGTATTCCACCTCGACCGTGTCGTAACCGAGTCCGATGATGAGATCGGCAGAACGCAAGAATCTGCGCTGCACTTGCCGGCAAGCGCGCTCGATGCACCCCAGCGCGAGCGGATGATCTTCGTCGATCATCCCCTTGGCCATGGTCGTGGTGGCGAACGGCAAATTATGATGCTCGATCGTTTTGCGCAGCCACGCCGGATTGGCGAGCCGCATCGCCGTTGCGCCCAGCACCGCGATTGGTCGCTCGGCCGCGGCGATCAACTCTCGCGCTCGGGCGAGCACCGCATCAGGCGCGGCGGCAAGCGTTGCGGGTCGCGCCGGCGCAACGAGTTCTTCGTTCGTGGCGGCGAGCGCAACGTCTTCCGGCAGATCGAGATGCACAGGTCCTCTCGGCTCGCTCAACGCGAGAGCGATCGCTTGCGTCAACGTCTCAGTCACGCATCCCTGCTCGAGCTTGAGCGTTGCCTTGGTAATCGGTTCAAACAGCGCATGATGGTCGATCCACATCTGCATGCGCCGGCCGAGCTGTTCGGTGTTGAGGTTGCAGGTGAGGGCGATCACCGGCGAGCGATCGAGAAAGGCTGAGCCCACGCCGGTCGCGAGGTTCGTGGCGCCGGGGCCTAAGGTGGCGATGCAAAACCCCGGCGCGCCCGTCATCCGGCCAGTGACATCGGCGGCAAATCCGGCCGAGCCTTCGTGCGCGGTGAGGACGAACTCGACACCTCCGCTGCGCATTGCCTCCATCAGCGGCAGTACGTTGCCGCTCGGAATGCCAAAGCCGCGGCTCACCCCATTCGCTTTGAGCGTGGCGATGATCAGATCAGCGTTGTTCATGCCGGCAATGAATGGCGAGTAACGTTTCTCATGCGCCGCTCACGCAGGCGCAGGCGTGTCGAGTTTGTTTGCAACGAGCGGCGACGGAACGTCGTCCTCGCCCAAATCCCAGAACAATCCGGCCATGAGCCCAAGCCCTTCGCGCGCGAGAGGCGCGAGCAGGTGCTCGTCAGGCGCGTGCTGCGAACATCCGGCATAGGAGTGCGGGATCCAGATCGTGCGCAAGCCGAGCACATCGGCGAAGCTGTCGTTGGGCAGCGATCCACCGAGATTGGGAAGAACGGTCGGCGCGCGGCCGGTGGTGCGCTCGATCGAGCGGGCGGTGAACACAACCCACAGGTCCTCGGGATCAAGCCGACTCGCCTGGAAAAATCCGCCGCCGCCGCGGCGCACCTCAACCTGGGTGAAACCGTGGCGGTCGAGGTGGCGCCGTAGCGCTGGAATGATGTCGTGCCGACGACGTAACGCAACTGGCAATGCGCGCGCGCTTGGCCCGGAATGGCGTTGACTGGACGCTCCGGCGTTCCGGTGACGAAAGCCAGCACCTCAAAGCTGTTCCAGGCGAAGACGCGCTCGGCTGGCGTGAGCTCGGCTTCGCCCCAGTCGCGATTAATCGTCGGGCCATTTCCACCGCCTTCGACTTCGACGCCGGCGAGCACGTGGCGCACCGCCGCCGGCAACGGCGCATGCGCGAGAATGATGCCCGGATTGGCGAGGAGACCGCCCCAATTGCCGGAATGATGGCTGCCCTCGCGCAGATCGACGACGAGCTCGATTGGATGGCTGCCGCGCGGCGTCGGCCGATCGGGTGCGGCGCGCGGGCCGTCCGATGCAATGAGCAGGTCGGCACGCAAGAGGTCATGCTTCTGCGCGACGCAAAGCTCGCGCAAGCCGGCAGAGCCCACTTCCTCTCCCATTTCGATGAGAATTTTCGTGTTGAAGCCGAGCCGGCCGCGCTCGGCCAGGACCGCCGCGAGCGCGGCGATGTTGACGCTGTGCTGCCCCTTGTTATCTGCAGTACCGCGACCGTACAGGCGCTCACCTTCGACCGTGAGCATCCACGGAGACAGTCCCGCGCGCCACAAATCATCGAGGCCGCGCACTGTGTCGCCGTGCCCGTAGATCAGCAGCGTGAACGCGGCGCGCTCCTCCTTGCGCTCGGCCACCAGAAATGGAGGACCCGATGGATTGTCCAGAATGCGCGAGGCGAAGCCGAGCGAGGCTCGGCATCATCTCGTCCTCGAGATAGCGCCGCAGCGCGGGAGCGCGTTCCGGTTCCTGGCTGCTACCAGGAATGGCAACGCGACGCCGCAAATCGACGAGAAACTCGCCGCTGTCGAAATAGGTGTGCGCGCGGGCGATGGCGGCGGCGCGGCTCATGTCGTCACTCTTTGCGGCTGCATGCTTGAGTTGGTCGGCCCCGACAATTACCGTCCGCTCGATATTGCATGCGGGCGGACGCCGCGGCAAGGACGAGCCGGAGAGCGCACGTGTTCAAGATCCTGAATTTGGATGAGTGCCCGGTAAGCGCGATGCCGGAGGGACGGGGCGAGCAGATCAAGCTGATCAATGCAAGTCTGGCACCGAGAAGCTCGACTTGCATTTCAATCGGTTGTTTGCGGGCGGAGCGCGCGGCAAACGCCATCACCATACCAAGGCGGATAACGTCTATATCGTCAAACGCGGCGAGGGCACGCTCACGGCCGAAGGCGAAACCTATGTCATCCGCGAGAACGACGTGATCTACATCCCCGCTGGCATAGTCCATTCCCTTGCCAACCACGGTGAGGATGTTCTCGAGATTTTCGAAATCTACGCGCCGGCCGGACGCCAGTTCGATGTCGTGCTGGACGAGTGAAATGCCGAGCTCATCGGCTGAACGAAGATATGACCGACAATAGAGGCGTCCTGTTCGTGCCCTACCTGGACACGCTCGGCTTGCTTGGCGTCGAGGATGCGCTGCGCATCTGCGAGGAGGTCTACGCCATGCATGCGAGGGGCAGCATTGCGTGGGCGTCCCCGGCGAGCTTCAAGCTCGACATGGCGGAGGGATTCAACAATCACTGGCACGTGAAGGCCGCCTTCCTCAAGGAGGTCCCCACAACCGGCGTTCGCCTTTACAACTATTACGACGACGGTACGCGCAACACCATCGGCGAGCTTGGTTGCACGCGGTATATCGTGCTGTCTGATCCGCACAGCGGTGAGCCGGTGGCGATTGTCGACGAGCATTGGAGCTACGCCATCCGCAGCGCGGCGGCGGCGACGCTCGCCTGCAAATGGTTGGGATCGAGCAGCCCGAAAGTTCTGGGTCTCGTCGGCGTCGGCACGATGGGAATGAATTCCCTGCGGTGTCTTTGCACCATGTACAAATTCGCGGAGATCCGGTGCACCTCGCGTCGCCCCGAGACGCGGGCAGCGTTCGCGCGTAAATGGTCTCAGGCGCTCGGGATACCTGTCCTGCCCAAGGAGACGGCCGAAGACGTCGTGCGCGGCGCCGATATCGTCGTCGGCGGCACCACCTCGGCTGAGGTCGTCAGCCGCGAGCCTTGGCTCAAGCCTGGCGCGACCTTCATTTCGCTGGCGCGACGCGAGCTCGATCCGGCCGGCTGGTCGAAAATGGATAAGGTCGTCATCGACAGCTGGGAGTTCAACATGCTGCAACGCGAGTTCAAGCGCACGATCGAGGCGGGGCTATTCTCGCGCGAGAAGCTTTATGCCGAGATCCACGAATTGGTCTCGGGCGCGAAGAAAGGCCGCGAACGCGATGACGAGCGAATTCTCATCCACACCACGGGGCTCGTCTCGCAGGACGTCGCGCTCGCCCACTTCTTGTATCGACGCGCGCTCGACAAAGGCTTGGGCCTGTGGCTGCCACGAAGCTTGCCCTCCTCTCCGGCTTGACCTCAGGGACAGCGCGATTGGCCGTTGTTCCCACGGCCTGTGGATAACCGGGACAAACGGCCGCCGGGCTGCGGGCGTGGCGCACGGCTCTATACTGGGAGATCCAGCGAATCACTCGGCCGATCTCATGCGCTTTCCGCCTCAATTCCTCGACGAGCTGCGGGCGCGGCTTCCAGTTTCGGAAGTCGTGGGCCGGCGGGTGCGGCTTAAAAAGGCGGGGCGCGAGTGGAAAGGGCTGTCTCCGTTTAACAAGGAGAAGACGCCGTCGTTCTTCGTCAATGACCAGAAAATGGCGTGGTTTGATTTTTCCTCCGGCAAAAATGGCACGATCTTCGACTTCCTGATGCTGACCGAAGGGCTCAGCTTCCCCGAGGCGGTCGAGCGGCTGGCCGCCCAGGCCGGCATGCCGTTGCCCAAGATCTCGCCCGAGGAGGCGGCGCGTGATGAACGGCGCAAAAGCCTCAACGACATCGTCGAGCTGGCGGGGAAATTTTTCGAGGACGCGCTCGCCTCGCGCGCGGGTGCAAAGGCGCGTGGTTATCTTGCCGACCGCAGGCTTGATCCCGCGATGCAGGTCAAGTTCCGCCTGGGGTATGCACCACCGGAACGCTTCGCACTGAAGGAACATCTCGGCAATGCCGGAATAACCACCGCGGACATGATCGAGGCGGGACTGCTGGTCGCGGGCGACGACATTGCCGTTCCCTACGACCGCTTCCGCGACCGCGTGATGTTTCCTATCGCGGATTTGCGCGGTCGCGTGATCGCTTTCGGCGGTCGCGCGCTCGAGAAGGACGCGCAGCCCAAATATCTCAATTCGCCCGAGACAGCGCTCTTCCACAAGGGCGCAACCCTCTACAACATCGCTGCCGCGCGCGCGGCTGCGCACAAGGGCGCGCCATTGATCGCGGTAGAAGGCTATACCGACGTGATCGCCATGGTCAGCGTCGGCTTCGAGGCAACCGTCGCGCCCCTCGGCACCGCGCTCACCGCCGAGCAGCTCCTCCTGCTCTGGAAGATGGCGGATGAGCCGACGCTGTGCTTCGACGGCGATGCCGCCGGGCGGCGCGCCGCCTATCGCGCGGTCGATTTGGCCCTTCCGCTCATCAAACCGGGCAAGAGCTTGAAATTCGCCAGCCTGCCGGAAGGTCACGATCCCGATGATCTCGTGCGCGCGGGGGGGCGCGAGGCGATCAACGAAGTCATTGCCGCCGCGCGTCCGCTCGCGCACCTGTTGTGGATGCGAGAAACCGAAGCCGGCACCTTGGATACGCCGGAGCGACGAGCAGCGTTCGAAGAACGGCTTGCCGCGGTGACGGCGATGATCGCCGATGACTCCGTGCGCAAGCATTATCGCCGCGACTTCGGCGACCGGTTGCGGCGGCTGTTCGAGGGTGACGAGCGGACCACGCGCCAGCGGCTACCGCGTTTGGCAAAACGCGAATGGCCGGTGAATCCAGGCGGCCGGATCGGGCGCTATGCGCCGCTGGCAGCGCGCCATTCACTATCCGCTACGCGTTCCCTGGCTGAGCCCTATGTCGCCACGAGCGCGCAGCTTTCCTCAAGCGCCGTGCATCGCGCGCATCGCGCCACCATTGCGCCGCGCGAGGCGCTCATCCTGCAGGCTGTGATCAATCACCCCTGGCTCTTGCACGAGCATTTAGAGGAGTTCGCGGCGGTAGAGTTTCGCCAAGCCGAAGCCGCCAGGCTCAAGAGCGAGCTGATCGACATTTTCGCTCATGGGCGCGCGCCGGACGGGGCTGCCATGGTGGCTGAGCTCGACCGCCGGGGACTTGCCGAAGCGGCCGCGCGAATCCACAAGGCGATCACCACCCCCTCGGTTTGGGGCGCTCGGTCGGAGGCTGCGCCGGACGATGTCTTGACGACTTGGAAGCAGCTTGTCGCCTTGCATCGGCAGTGGCATTCCTTACTTAAGGAACTCAGAGACGCGGAAGCGGCCCTGGGTCAGGACCCCTCCGAGGCGAACTATTCCTGGTTGCAGGATGTGAAGGCTCGGCTGGGGCTACTCGATGGCACCGAGGCGCTGATCGAGGGTTTTGGAGCCTCCTCGGGCCGGCCGGTTCAGTCTCTATGAATGCTGGGAAGCCAAGGGGTGCCCTGGTGCGGAACCGGAGCTAAGCCTTTGGCTTTCTGTTGTAATGGAGGCTTAATCGGGGCTTAAGCAGGCTCCGGCAACACTCGGCGGGTGCGAATCGAGGCGCTCCGGGGCGCGGCCAGGCCGGCGCCCGCGAGAAGCGTCCGATTCTTCCCGCATAGGGTAGGGGTACCGTGCTTGACGTTCCCCAACGGGACCGTCTCCAGGAGAGGACGTATGGCGAGCAAGACCAAGGCAGCGCAAAAAGAGAAAGAAAAAGACGAGGCGCCCGAAAAGGAGGCCTCCGAGACGCCAGACACCCCGCTGCCGCTGCTCGACCTTTCCGACGCCGCAGTCAAGAAGCTCATCCGCACCGCCAAGAAGCGCGGCTACGTCACCCATGACCAGATCAACTCGGTATTGCCCTCCGAGGAAGTCAATTCCGAGCAGATCGAGGATGTGCTGGCCATGTTCAGCGAGATGGGCGTGAACGTGGTCGAAACCGAGGAGACGAGCGAAGAAGGCGAAGAGGCGCGCGAAGAGGCCGACGAGGAAGGCGAGAGCGAGGGCGGCGAGCTCGTCGAGGTGCAGCAGAAGGTCCCCGCCAAGACCGAAGCGAAAGAGCCGGCCGAACGCACCGACGACCCGGTACGCATGTATCTGCGCGAAATGGGCTCGGTTGAGCTGCTCTCGCGCGAAGGTGAGATCGCGATCGCCAAGCGCATCGAGGCCGGCCGCGAAGCGATGATCGCCGGACTCTGCGAAAGTCCGCTCACGTTCCAGGCCATCATCATCTGGCGCGATGAGCTCAACGAGGGCAAAGTCTTCCTGCGCGACATCATCGATCTTGAAGCGACCTATGCGGGCCCCGACGCCAAGGCGATGCCCGGCCCCGTGATCGGCTCGGATGGGCAGCCGATCGCGGCAGGAGCGGCACCGGCTGCTGGCGGCGCCTCTGTTCTGGCGCAGACGCCTGCGCCGCCGGCCGCGCCCGCGTCGGCCACCCCATTCAAGGGAGCGGCCGAGCGCGAGAGCGGGGAGGGCGGCGAGGCCACGCCGGGCGAAGCGGATTTCGATGACGACGATATGGAGAACTCGCTCTCGCTTGCCGCCATCGAGGCCGAACTCAAGCCCAAGGTGGTCGAGACCTTCGACAACATCGCCAGCGAATACAAGCGGCTGCGCCGCCTGCAGGACCAGGACATCGCGCTTAGGCTTAAGAGCGGCGCG
>Ga0126378_10000208_pt1 | contig 45198 bp, 43 predicted proteins | sample PanSoiMetPlot_23_FD_92587 | JGI IMG/M metagenome (GOLD analysis project Ga0126378, IMG submission 92587) | Tropical forest soil microbial communities from Panama - MetaG Plot_23 | ecosystem: Environmental > Terrestrial > Soil > Tropical forest > Bulk soil | place: Panama | collected 2016-02-17 | reverse complement strand
GGAATCCGCAATACGAGTGCTGCCGATTTCGAGGTAGCGTCTCGGCGCTGGACGCCGCGACTGGAAAAGTTCTGTGGAAGAGTTATACGGTTGCGGAGGAGTCCAAGCAAGTTCGCAAGAGCACAGTTGGCGTGCAACTGTGGGGGCCCTCGGGGGCGGGGGTCTGGTCTTCGCCGGCCGTGGACGTGAAAACGCGAACGGTGTATGTGACTACGGGCGATAGCTATTCGGACCCTGCGGCGCCGACTTCCGATTCTTTCCTCGCGTTTGATTTGGAAACGGGAAAGCTGAAATGGTCGCAGCAAATGACCAAAGGGGACGCGTTCAATGTCAATTGCGGAGCACCTGAGCAAATGCGCACGAACTGTCCCGAAGCGAACGGCCCGGATTTTGATTTTGGCTCTTCGCCGATTTTAGTGGACCTGGGGAACGGGAAACGCGCGCTGATTGCGGGACAAAAATCAGGAATCGTCTACGCCTTGGATCCGGACAATCACGGCGAGCTGCTATGGCAGCGGCGCGTCGGTCGCGGCGGCACAGCCGGCGGAGTGCAATGGGGCTCTGCTGCGGATGCAAAGAACGTATATGTCGCCGTGTCGGATGTGACGATGAAGCCCGTGCCTTTGGGCACGCCGGGAGCGCGCGATACGGCTTTCGGATTCGCTGCGCAATTGGATCCAAAAATCGGCGGCGGGCTTTTCGCGCTGAAGCTCAATACTGGTGAAGTCGCATGGCAGACGCCGCACCCGGGATGCGGCGAGACTCCAGGGTGCAGCCCGGCGCAGTCCGCCGCGGTAACCGCAATTCCCGGCGTGATTTTTTCCAGCGGACTCGACGGCCACTTGCGCGTGTACTCGGCGCAGGATGGACACATCCTTTGGGACGTGGACACTGCCAAGGACTACAAAACCGCGAACGGCGTAAAAGCGCATGGCGGGGCCCTCGATGGGCCGGGAGCCGTCGTTGTGGGTGGAACGCTGTACGTCAACTCGGGATACGCGTTTTTGGGAGGGGCTCCCGGCAACGTCCTGCTGGCATTTTCCGTGGATGGTAAGTGAGAATCGCGCCACACAAGTCCACGTTGTCGAAAACTGACGGGCCCCCGAGGCAAAGCCCCATACAAGAACAAAGAAACAGGCAGCCAAGAAAGTTTGCTCGCTTACGTAAGGCGCTATACCATACTTAAACGCGCCCAGCACAATCCAACGAGTCACAACCGGGGGAAATCGTGAGCTTTTGCACAAGACTCGCACGGCTTTTGCTGTTTTGTTTGCTGCCGGCTTCGCTGGCCGCGCAGACCAAGGGTATTCCGGAATGGTGCAAGCCTCTGCCGCGGCCGGAATACAAGGCCCTGCTCCGCATGCCTGTCAGCGATCCATGGTTTGAAGTGTACCGCGTGGCGCCGGAGACGTTCGCGATCTACGAACCGCATCAGGCCGAAGAAACAATTTCGTATCTCATCGTCGGCACGAAACAGGCGCTGTTGTTTGACACGGGAATGGGCATCGGCAACATTCAGAAAGTCGCCGCGCAGTTGACCAAGAAGTTTATTGTGGTGCTGAACTCGCACACCCACAACGATCATGTCGGAGGCAACTCGGAGTTCTCGTATATCTTCGGGATGGATACGGATTTTACGCGCAAGAACGCGCAAGGCTCGCGAGTGGACGCTCAAGCCGAAATTGCGCCGGGTCAAATCTGCGGAAGTCTGCCCCCGGGATTCAATCCAAAAACGTACGCGACGAAACGCTGGAAGGTCTCACACTTTGTGCACGACGGTTTCGTCATCAATCTGGGCGGCCGCAAGCTTGAAATCATCGCCGTGCCCGGACATACACCCGATTCGATCGCGCTCATCGATCGTGTGAATGGTTTGCTTTTCACTGGCGATACCTATTATCCCGCGCCGATCTGGCTGTACCGGCCTGAGACAAACATGGATGCCTACATTGCATCCGCGAAGAAGCTCGCCGCGCTTGCTCCGCAAGTGAAATTGGTTCTCGGCGCGCATAACATTCCCGTGGCGCAGCCCGACGTGCTGCCAAAGCTGGTGGATGCGATTCAGGCGGTGCGTTCGGGAAAAGGCGAAGTGAAAGCGGCCGGAACTGGCAAAGCCATGCATACGTTCCAGGACTTTAAGTTTCTTCTCGCCGCACCCTCGAAAGGGCTAGATTAGTAGTGAGAACTATTTCGAATGCGGTCCGTTTGCTCCAAGCCGGTCTTGCTTGCGCCGTTGCTTTTTCTTTTTCTGGCTCCCTGTGTTTCTGCGCAGGCAGCGAGGCGCGGAAAGCATGAGGGGCACGGCCAAACGGTTTGGAATTATGACGGCGGAGTCCTTTTTGAAACAGATGGCTCGCTTCCCAACGGAGTTTGCTTCCGCATCTACGGCATCATGAACTCCGGCGAGTTTTTCGACGGCCTCAAGCGCATTGATACCGAGAACGGCACGCAATTCCGGCGCAGCACGGAAACGGTCACGAAGTTCCCCGATTCGGTCACCGTTGCGTTCACCATTCACGACCAGCTCTGCCCCCTAGGAATGCAACAGGTTGGAACCCGCAAATACATGACACAGAAAATGACCGATGATCTGCGGCTCTCGCTGTATTGGAAACACGGCGTGGATTTGAAACCGGTGAAGGACGCAAAGGAAATTGCGTCGCACGTAGACCGCATCCAGCCGTATGCGGCGTCGCTTGCCGCGGAGTTGCCGGCACGCTACGAGTGGTCGTTTGAATTTGTGGTTCCCAGTGCTGGCGTTTCCCTAATGGATAGCTTGGCTTTTGTTTTCCGCACGCCCGACGGACATATCGCCGCCCGCGTCGCCGCGCGACTGTGAGTTGTAAGTGGTGAGTTATGAGTGTTTAGTAAAGAACAACATCTAAAATAGGAATGCGGAGAGAAAGAGCACACCGCTTAACGGCCGCGACCGAGTCTCCCAACTTCGGGCCCAAACTTACAACTTGAAACTTAATACTTAGCTTAGAGAACGTATTCTCAGCCCATGGAGCTGACTTTTTCGGGCTCGATTTTGTAGATGACGCGGACTTCGCCGGGCTGGCGAAAAGGATAAACGGGATTGCCAAGGTATTTCTGCGAGAGTTTGTTGATATGGTCGTCGGCGCCTTTTTCGGTGATTTCCACGACGCGCCCGCGGACTTCAAGGTGGCGGTAGGGATTCGCGGGATCCTGTAGCGAGATGGCCACGCGGGGATCGCGTCGCATGTTGTTGTCCTTGACGCGGCCCTTGGCGGAATTGACGCGAACATGCTTGCCGTCGAAATCCACCCAGACGGGCGTGACTTGCGGGCTGCCGTCTTTCATCAGCGTTCCGAGATTTCCGAAAGCTTGCTTTTCAAACAAGTCGGCGTATTTTTCTGGAATCAAGTCGCTCATATTCTCCTCCCAAACGACTAAACGAGAACTCAACTCAAACCAATTTCGGGAACAAGGCCTTTTGCACTCAACCGGGCGCCCGTTAACTTCTGCACTTCTTCCCGCGTCCAGCCGGGAGCGATCTCGCGTAGCACCAAACCCTCTGGCGCAACGTCAATCACAGCGAGATCCGTGACGACGGTGTCCACGCATTCGAGGCCAGTCAGCGGATACGTGCACTTCTTAACGATTTTCGGCGCGCCGTCTTTGGTGACATGCTCCATGCACACGATCAGCTTTTTTGCGCCGGCGGAAATGTCCATCGCGCCGCCGATGCCGCCGGAGCCTTTCGCGCCGGGAATTTTCCAGTTGGCGAGATCGCCTTTCTCGGAGACTTGAAAGCCGCCGAGGACGGCCACGTCAAGATGGCCGCCGCGGGTCATCAGGTGCGCGTCGGCCTGATGAAAAAAAGACGCCCCGCGAATCAGAGTCACCGGCACTTTCATGGCATCCACCAGGTCGTAATCTTCTTCGCCGGCCTTAGCGCGGCGGCCCATGCCGAGGATTCCATTTTCGCTGTGGAAATAGACAGTAATTTCTTTCGGCAAATAATCAGCGATGAGATTGGGGATGCCCCAGCCAAGATTGACGTAGGCGCCGTCGGGCAACTCAAGCGCCGTGCGCTGTGCGATTTGCTCGCGGGTTAGGCGCGGCTTGTCCAACAGCATTTTTTCATGAGCGCTCTCAGCCGGCATAGTGAAGCCCTTTCGCTTGCACGATGCGATGCACAAAAATCGCGGGAGTCATCACGTGCTCGGGCTCGATTGTGCCAACGGGAACGAGTTCTTCCACTTCTGCAATTGTAGTTTTTGCCGCCATGGCCATGATGGGATTGAAATTGCGAGCGGCGAGCCGATAGCTCAAATTGCCGAGCTCATCGGCTTTTTGCGCTTTGATGAATGCGTAGTCGGCGTGAATGGGCGTTTCCAAAATGCAGCGCCTGCCTTCGAGGGTGCGTTCCTCTTTGCCTTCGGCGACTTCAGTCCCGACGCCAACGGTGGTATAGAAACCTTGCAAGCCCGCAGCAGCTGCCCGCATGCGTTCACAAAGAATCCCTTGAGGAACGAGCTCGAGGGTAACTTCCTTGGCGGCAAAGCGTTCCTGAAAATGGTTCGCATGTGGGCCGGGAAAGGACGCAATTACGTGTTTGATCTGGTTGTTTTTGAACATCAGACCGAGCTCGCCGTCGCGCGTACCGCAGTTGTTGCTGATGGCAGTAATGTTTTTGACGCCTTTGCGCACCAGGGCCTGAATCAAATTGTTTGGAAAACCTGCGCCGCCGAATCCCCCGAACATGATACGCGCGCCATCGGGGACGTCGGCTACGACTTCGTCGAGGCTGGGATAGACTTTCTTTTTCATCGCGCTCCTAGAGGTGATTTCCGGCGACTACGCCGGTTTCCTTCTTCCTGGCGCTTTGAAACTTTACATCCAAACCCTTTTCGCGTAACCAACGGCCGGTTTCCGTCCCCGTCAAGTCATGCTCCAAAAGAGCGCGCAGGTCGGATTCGTCGTCGACATCCATTTCGAGGCGAGGATCATGGCGAATGATGACGTTAGCGCCTGCACGCTGCGCTTCCGAAACATGCTTTGCCAAGCTTCCTTCGCCAAAATACGAAGGGAACAGTGTGGGTGGGGTCCGAAGGATTGCATTAGTCCCCGTACCGTCGCGGGAGGGCACGATCACAAGCCCGGGGGCGCCACATTCTGTCGTCAGGAGTTCATCGATATCGCTAGATTGCACGAGCGGCACGTCCAGCGGAACTCGCAACAATCCAGTCACGCCGCGTTCCTCGCAAACGCGTGAAGCAAAGTCCACGGCGTGACTCTCTGAGATTTGGCGGTCTTCGCGGAGAATCGCCCAGCCGTTTTCCTTTGCTATATCCAGGGCCGGCGGATAGTTCGTGACAATGAAAATCTTCTCAGCACAACAAACGCCTCGTACTGTTCGAATCGTATCCGCGAGCATGGCCTGTGCCAGCCCAAATCTTTCTTCGGGTGTGAGCACATCCGCGAGGCGCTTTTTGGCGTCTCTGAGGTCTTTCACGGGCAAAAGAAGAGCGCGCATAAATTCGGCCTAGTAAGCGCCTTCAGTATACGGAGCATGGGTCTCGGCCCGAACAAGACGCAGCGGCGCAGGGACAGAAGGAGGATCATCCTCAGGCCGTTCACACATGCGGCGAATCTTGTAGACCGTGGAGCGCTCCGCGGGGACGCGGCCAATCCTTCGGATGTGGCTGCGGAATTCCTCCGGAGCAACATACTCGCCAAAAGTAGCTCCGGCGGCTTTGGAGATATTTTCCTCCATCAGCGTCCCGCCAAAATCGTTGGCGCCCGCTTCCAAGCAGGCAAGGGAAGTTTCGATGCCAAGCTTCACCCAGGACACTTGGATGTTGCGGATGGCGCCGTGGAGCAGCACACGGGAAAGGGCGTGAACGCGCAGATGTTCGTCGTACATAGCTCCGGGCCGCGCACCGCCTTGCTTGTAGATGCGCGTGTTCTGGTGAATGAATCCTAGCGGCACGAATTCGGTAAAGCCGCCGGTGCGCTTTTGGATCGAACGAAGCAAGAGAATGTGGCGCACCCAGTCAGCGGGCTCTTCGACGTGCCCATACATCATGGTAGAAGTGGTGGGAAAGCCGAGTTCGTGTGCCGTGCAAATGATTTCCACCCAGCGGGCGACAGGCAATTTATTGGGGCTGAGCTGCTGTCGGATGCGGTCGTCGAGAATCTCGGCAGCCGTGCCTGGGATGCTGCCCAGACCTTCGTCCTTCATCATTTGAAGATAATCACGCAACGGCATTCCCGTTTTCAGCACGCCGTAATCGATTTCCATCGGTGAAAAAGCGTGCACGTGCATGGCGGGAATGGCCCGCTTGATGGCGCGCAAAAGACCGCGGTAGAAAAAGCCGTCAAGGTCGCGCGGCAAACCGCCTTGAATACAAACTTCCGTGGCTCCGCAATCCCAGGCTTCCTGGGCGCGCCGTACCACTTCCTCGAAAGAAAGCGCATAAGCGTCGGCGGTTTGCGGGCCACGGCCAAATCCGCAAAAGCTGCAACCAACGAAGCAAACGTTGGTGAAATTGATGTTGCGGTTGACGACGTAAGTGATGGTTTCACCGGCGGTTTTACGACGTAAATGATCAGCGACAAGCACTAGGGCTTTCAGATCAGCGCTGCGCGCGGTCGCGAGACTCAAACCCGGCTCAAAGGAAAGCTCCTCACCGCGCAGAACCGCTTCAAGAGAATCGCGCACCGCGGGCGCGCAGCGTAGCACTGCCTTTTCGAGTGTTTCCGACGGCGCCGATTCGCTTTTTATGGCTTTGGTCGCGTGCTCTTCCATTGCAGTCAGCCTGTGGCGCTCGTCTGTTTCGTTTCCTGTGAATTCTCATGGCCATCCTATCAGAGCCGGGCCGACAATCGAAATCAGGATGCTCATCTGCAGGCATTAGAGGAAAGCCAAGAGTCGAGCCTCACCGGGTTGATCCGTAAGAACCGCGCAGGATAATGCCGAAAGTCACGCTATCATAGCTGCTTGAATATGGAGCTGGCATGAGGAGAATTAAAGTAGCGGCCCGATTCGCCGCTTTGGCGGGTGTGCTGGCGACACTCTGCGCCACCGGCGTGATCGGGGAGGATCTGGTGAAAACAGAGAGCGGGGTAGTTGAGGGCGTGGCCACCGCCTCGCCGGGCGTTCGCGTCTTCCGCGGAATTCCGTTCGCCGCGCCGCCGGTGGGAGCCTTGCGATGGAAAGCGCCAAAGCCGGTAGCGCCGTGGAAGGGAGTTCGCAAAGTCGCCGAATTCGGTCCGCGCTGCATGCAAGCGCCGATTTACTCCGACATGATTTTCCGCGACAAAGCCGACAAGCCAATGAGCGAGGATTGTTTGTACTTGAACGTCTGGACGCCAGCGAAGTCCGCGAACGACGGCCTCGCGGTGATGGTGTGGTTCTACGGCGGGGGATTTCAGGCCGGATCAAGCTCCGAGCCCCGCTACGACGGCGAGAACTTTGCGAAACAAGGCATCATCGTCGTCAGCGTCAATTACCGGCTGGGCGTTTTCGGATTTCTCTCTCATCCGGAGCTGACGAAGGAATCGCGCGAGCACGCTTCTGGGAATTATGGGTTGATGGACCAGATCGCGGGATTGCGCTGGGTAAAGAAAAATATCGCGGCGTTTGGCGGCGATCCCGACAAAATCACGATCGCCGGCGAATCGGCAGGGGCGCTCTCGGTCAGCGCCTTGATGGCGTCGCCACTGTCCAGCGGATTGATTCGCGGGGCGATCGGAGAGAGCGGCGCTTTCTTCGGGCGTCCACCGGCCGGCTCGGCAATGCAGGCACTGAGCGAAACAGAAAAAACCGGAACAAAATTTGCGGAATCGATCGGGGCGAGGGACCTGGCGGGGTTGCGGGCGAAGACTGCGGAAGAGCTGTTGGCTGCGGCGCAGAAAGATCCTTCGGTAAGATTCTGGCCAAGCGTTGACGGTGATGTGCTGCCGAAGGATGTCGCTACAATGTTTGCCGAAGGCCGGCAAAGCCATGTGCCGCTGCTCGCCGGCTGGAACGCTCAAGAAGCAAGCTGGGCAGTAGTCTATGCAAAAGAAAAACCGACGGCGCAGACCTTTCTGGAGCAAATGCACGAGCGGTTCAACGACCGGGCGGCGGAGATTTTGAAGCTTTATTCGGCCAACAACGACGAAGAAGCGCGGAAATCGGCCATCGCCCTGGCGAGCGATTTGTTTATCGTCTACATCACCTGGGAATGGCTAGAGCAGCAGAATAAAACCGGTCACGCGGCGGTCTATGGCTATGTGTTCGACCGCACCCCACCGGTTTCGCCGGATATGAGGGTAAACGGAGTTTCTCCGAAGGAACTTGGCGCGCGGCATGCTTGCGAGATTGAATACGTCTTTGGAGCTTTGAAATCGCAGCCCAATCCCTGGGAGCCTGTGGACGTCAAGATTTCGGATGCCATGGCTTCATATTGGGCAAACTTCACGAAGACGGGAGATCCAACTGGCACAGGCCTGCCGAAGTGGCCTGTTTACGAGGGAGCGGATCCTCCAATGATGCACTTTGGAGAAGAGATTAAGGCGGAGGCGCAGGAGCATCGGGAACGGTATGTATTTTGGAGCGGAGCGGCGGGCAAAGCTACGGCAGGGCATTGAGTCTGATTGCGGTCTGGCGAGTGAAGGGTGCTGGATGCATAAACAAGGCTCCGGCTAACGCATTCTGGCTTCCATGAGACGCGGCACACTCTTGATTCTTCTCGGCCTCGTGCTTATCGGCATCGCTGTTGCGATTTTCGCTTCCGTTCTGCACGACGGATTGAGCGCAAAGGCCGCGCCGACAAACCTGGAAGCGTTTGTTGCGCGCAATGCGCGTCATCTGGCGATTCCAGGTAACGCGCGGCTGGCACAAAATCCTGTGCTGGATTCGCCCGAGATTCAGCGCCAAGCGAGGCTGCACTTCGCGGATCACTGTGCGATTTGCCATGCCAACGACGGCAGCGGGGACACGCCGATCGGAGGCGGACTTTATCCCAAGCCCCCGGACCTGCGCAAACCGGCAACGCAGGAATTGAGCGATGGAGAGTTGTTCTGGATTATCGAAAATGGCGTCCGATTCACGGGGATGCCGGCTTTTTCCAGTAATCTCGAACATGATCACTCGGGCGGGAATCACGGTGGCGGCCAGGACAGTTGGAAGCTGGTTCATTTCATCCGCCACCTGCCCCATTTGACGGTGGCCGAGCGCCTGGAGATGGAGCAGGATAATCCGAAGGGGCCGGAGGATCGTGCGGAGGAGCAGGAAGAGGATCAGTTTTTGAATGAAGCAACACCTAAGGCTCGGCCGGAATCACAGACTCATAAGGAAAAGTGAGACAGCACCGACAACTGACTGGGAGATGACGGAGGCAAATATGAAGATGAAATGGATCACTCTGGCGCTGGCTCTCGCGTTTATGGCAGCGGGAACCTTGGCTCACGGAAATAAAGTGCACGTCAAGGGAAGGGTTGAAAAGGTCTCCCCCGATTCTTTGCAAGTAAAAACGTCCGACGGCAAATCCGTGGAAGTGAAGCTGGCGGCTTCCACAATCTACATTCAGCACGTTGCTGTAAAACCAGGCGAACCTGCGGATATGAATGCCGACAAGCCCGCCAAACTGGCGGACCTTGCGGTTGGCGACGCGGTGGTGATCCATGCCACGCCGAAGGGCGGAGCCCTGGAAGCCGACGAAGTCAAGTTCTCGGCTGTGGAGTCGAACAAGGTGGCTTCGACAGGGGCGAAACCGAAGTCCTGACCTGCTCTGATTTCAGCCCGCGTTAGTGAAACGATCCCTCAGCCAACTAGATGGCAGGAATGCGTCTTCAAAACCAGCCAGACCTGCTTTTCACTTGCCAGTTCGAGTGCACGCACCGCTCCCGGTGTGACGTGCGCGATGAACGTCACACCGCAGTCTACGCGCGCAACAAAAATCGTTCCCCGCTGGTCCAGTGAATGGATTTTGCCTTCCAATATATTGCGCGCGCTCAATCCGTGAGGACGCTGCGATGCCAGCAAGATGTCGCCAGCCCGGATAGCGATTTGGACGCGGTCGCCGGGGGACGCATGAGCGAGCGGGATTTCGATTTCACACGCGCTCGCACTGAGCCGGACCCGCATCACGCCGTCCGGTTCGCGAAGATCGAGGACCGTGGCGCTCAGCAGATTCTCGAATCCAGCGGCCTGCGCGAGGCGTTTGCGTCGGGGTGCATCCAGAACGTCCATCGGCGCTCCACGGCTCACGACGTGGCCGTTATCCATGGCGATTACTCGCTCGCCCAAAGCGTCGACTTCTTCGCGGCTGTGGGTGACATAGAGAATCGGAATGCGTTTTTCAGAGTTCCAGGCGCGCAAGTCCTCGACGATTGCAGCTTTCAGTTCCGCATCCAAGCCGGTCAGTGGCTCGTCGAGCAACAAGAGTCGCGGATTGGTGACGAGGGATCTGGCCATCGCGGTCCGCTGTTTTTCTCCACCTGAGATTTGCGAGGGTCTTTGGTTTCGCAGATCGCCGATGCGGAAGGCCTGAAGAGTGTCTCCGACGCGCGCGCGACGGTCCTCCTCGGTGAGGCTTGCCAGCCCATACGCAACATTTTGCTCGACGGTCAGATGGGGAAACAGCGACAGGGACTGAAATACATAAGCGATGTGACGCATTTGTGGCCGAACGTCGATGCGTCTGTCTGGGTCGAACAATACACTCTCACCGATTGCGATCTTACCGCCATCCGGGCATGTCAGGCCCGCGAGGCAATTTAGAAGTGTGGATTTTCCCGCTCCGGAAGGGCCGAAGAGAATAGTGATGCCGGGAGGCGCTTCGAGGGAAACGTCAAGAATAAAAGATGTTGCGTTGCGTTGCTCCTTGCGAATCCTCGCGACGAGAGTGGAAGAGCTCACTTCGCGGTCCATCGGGTCCACCCCGGCGTCCACGCGCGCCGATTCAACGCGTATACGACGCAAAGCACGGAGAACGCGATTGCCAGAAGAAGCAGGGCCAGGCGGTTGGCTTCGCCGTAGTCGAGCGACTGCACGCGGTCATAAATGTCAATGGACACGGTTCGCGTCACGCCCGCAAGGTCCCCTCCGACCATCAGCACGACCCCAAATTCTCCCAGCGTGTGAGCGAAGCTCAGCACCAGAGCTGTGACCATTCCGGGCAAAGACAGCGGCAGAATGACGCGCCGAAACGTTCGCCATTTCCCCGCGCCTAGAATGGCGGAGGCTTCCAAGAGCTTGCGGTCTACTGCCTCGAACGACACGATCAGCGGTTGCACTGCAAAAGGGAAGCTGTAAACCACGGAAGCGAAAACCAGTCCCGTAAAGGTAAATGCCAGGCCGTGGCCAAACAGTGCGATCCATAGTTTGCCGAGCGGACCGCGCGGACCCATCGCAAGCAAAGCGTAGAAACCAAGAACCGTGGGCGGCAGAACCAGCGGCAATGCGACCACCGACTCCAGCAGGAATTTGCCGCGCCAGTCTGAAAACGCCAGCCAGTAAGCGACCGGCATGCCAATCAACAACAAGATCGCCGCGACACATCCGGCCAGCTCAAATGACAAACTCAACGAATTCATTCCTGCTCCATGTTTCTTAGCGGCAGATTCTTGTGCGACGTTTCAGATGGATTTTCTGCTACTTGCTCGCCGTAATCGCAAATCCGTGTTTTTCCAGGATTGCTTTGCCCGCCGCGCTCTTTACAAAATTCAAAAACTCAAGCGCTGCAGCCTTGTTCTTTGAATTCTTTAGGACAATGGCGCCCTGCTCGATGGGCGGATACATATCCGTTGGGATTTCCCACATCTTGCCGTCTTTCATTCCAGGAGAAAGCGCCAGGCAACGCGCGATGATCCCAGCCTGCGCGTTGCCGGACTGCACGAATTGGGCAGCCTGCGAAACATTTTCGCCGTAGACCAGTTTTGTCTTTACCCGCTGATAGACTTCCGCCTTTTGCAGGGCCGAAACTGCCGCTCCTCCATAGGGTGCGAGCGCTGGATTCGCAATCGCGATTTTCTGGATGCGCGCGTCCAACAAAGCGTTCCACCTGGCTTGTGCGACATCCACCAGTGAGTTGGCTGGCGTCCAAATAACAATCTGACCCAGCGCATATTCAAACCGGGTGCCCGACTCGGCAAAGCCTGCCGCTTCCAATTTCTTCGGATATTCCATGTCTGCCGAAAAGAACAAGTCGAAAGGCGCCCCGCTCTGAATTTGCGCGAAGAAATTACCGCTTGAACCCGTCGTCACGTCTACTTTCACTCCAGTCTTGCTTTCAAACTCTTGGGATATCCCATCCATGGCAAATTTCAAATCGGCCGCGGCCGCCACGCGGACCATTTTCTGTGCTTCCGCATGCAAACCACTCGATACGGCAGCCAGCGGCACCAAGATCGCGAGGCAGATCGGGTGCGCACACAGGTTTGTTCTCGCGCGAATCACGAGTCACTCATTTCGAGTCATGCGGCAGCTCACACCCGGAGAATCATCACTTCGGTGGATTTGATGAGCGCCGCCGCGCGGTCGCCTGGTTTCAGTCTCAATTCTTTTGCAGCGTCCGCGGTAATGATCGAAGTGATGTGCTGTTCGCCAATGGCCAGCGTCACTTGGGCCAGCAGTCCGCTGAACTTGAGCGCGACCACGCGTCCAATCAACTGATTGCGCCCGCTTATCTTGCGGAAATGCAAACGCCGGGCGACGAGATCGCCACGCTCAAACTTCTTGGGGATCAACCGGTCGATTTCACTCTCGGGACGCGGTGATGTCCGCCGGGTGTCTTCACGGATTTGAGTTTTCCGTGGTAAATCCACTGCTTTAGCGTGGGATAACTGATGCCTAGAATGTTCGCCGCCTCGCGCGGGGCAAGCAGCTTCTGCACGACACAGTCCTCGGCGTATATAATAGGATGGATTAAGTCGTATTGGCAAAGCGCTTTTGTATGGATATCTGCGTTTGGCAGGGCTTTGATCTTGCCCGAGGGATGGCAAGGAGCGGTAACGTTCCCATCACATCAGGTTCAGCCTTGTCCTCCAGCGCTTACAATACGCTCAAGCCACCGGAATCACAGTTGGCGCACTAATTGCGAGGGTGTCTTGGAAAAGGTTACAAACGAAGAGATACGCAAAGCGGTCGAGCTTTTCTGGTCCACGTTTCTGGCGAAGTCGGAAGATCAACTGCACTCTTTCTACGCGGCGGGAAGCACAGTCTTCCAGATTGCCATGGGGCGGTCCGAACCCGGCCGGCTAGGCGCGATGCGGCGCTCGCGTGAGTATTTCGGCCCGGACACGCGGATGGAGTTGAAACTTGGCCCCATCGATGTAGTGCTGATCGGCAACGACGCGGGCGTAGCGAGTTACACTTTCTCCTTCCAAGCTTCCGGCCGTGATCTTGGAGGCGGCAAGCGCGCGGAAGAAAAACTCGAGCTGATCCGTGCGACGCACGTCTTTCTGCGAGACGCGCAGGGCAAAATGCACATTCTCCACGAGCACTTCTCAGTTCCCCTTGCGGGCTAGATCTTATTCACACGAGGCGGCGGCTTTGGTTGCGCGGTAAGCGCTTTCTCGCCATCTATACCACCTAGTTTCGAAGGGGCTTGCCGGTCTTCAGCGTGTAAGCGATACGCTCCTGTGTTTTCTTTTCCCCGCATAAAGATACGAACGCCTCGCGCTCAAGATCCAAGACATATTGTTCGCTCACCATTTGTGGGGCGGTCAGCGGTCCGCCGGCCAGAATGTTCGCGAGCTTGCGGCCAACGTGGGCGTCGTAGTCAGAAGCGTAGCCCCCGCGCGCCATCATATGAATGGCGAGCTTCGCGCCGGCTAGGAATTGTTCGCCCAGCACTTTGATTTGCGTGGTCTGCGCGCCTTCTTGATAACTCGCCGCAGGCCGTTTGTAGCCGCTGCGCGACAACGCGAGCGCGGCCTGTTTGGCGTCGGCAACCAGCCGGTCACAGTTCATCGAAACACCGTCTTCGCGCCGCAAGTATCCCAAGTCACGGCACTCTTCCGCGCTGGTGCCGACTTTCGCCATAGCAATCGTTTCAAACACCGGTTTCATCGCATGAAACAAATCCAAGTCCTCTCCCCCCGCCGCATGCTCGTTCGCACGAATCAACATTTCCTTGGTTCCACCGCCACCCGGAATCAATCCCACTCCCGTTTCCACCAAGCCGATGTACGCCTCCGCAGCGGTCAGAATTTTCGCTGCGTGCAGGCTAACTTCACAGCCGCCGCCAAGCGCCATCCCTTGCGGTGCGGCAACCACCGGCTTCGGTGCGTATTTGATGGCCAGATTGACGTTTTGAAATTGCTTCACTGCCATGTGCAGCTCGTCCCATTCCTGTTCCTGCGCGGCGACAAGAACGAGCATCAGATTCGCGCCCACAGAAAAATTCACCGCTTGATTTGCGACCACCATGGCGTCGAAACCCGTTTCCAGCCGTTTCAACCCTTTATGGATCATCGCGATCAAGTCCGCGCCAATCGCATTCATCTTCGCGTGAAATTCGCAGCAAACCACGCCGTCGCCAAGGTCGATCAGGCTTGCTCCTGAATTCTTCTCGATTTCGCGCCCGGCTTCTTTCAGCGATTTCAGGATAATGACGCCTTTGGGTTCTTCGACTCTCTTCGTCCCTCCAGTGCAAACATCAAAAACCGTTGCCGCGCCTTTTTCTGATTCGTAGAATCCCTTGCGTCCGCTCGATAGAACTCTCTCGATCACCGGCGCAACCGCACGCCCTTCTTTCTGCACTTGCGCGGCGAACGCTTTCACTCCAATCGCGTCCATCATTTCGAACGGCCCCAGTTCCCACCCGAAACCCCAGCGCATCGCGCGGTCCACGTCCACAACGTTATCGGAAATTTCCGGTACGCGCCGCGCCGCGTACAAACACATCTCAGAGAGCCCGCCCCAAATGAACTGCTGTGCCTTGTCGCCCTTGTGCCCTTCGAGCAGCGGTCCCACCAAAGCCCGCAATCGCTCGCGTGTGTCTTCGATAGCCTTGCCCATTTCGAGCGAGCCAAACTTCGCCTTCTGCCGCGGCCGGTGCTCCATGGTCTTGACATCCAGCGCAAGAATTTCCTTCTCGCCCTCGCCGCGAACTTTCTTATAGAAGCCTTGCCCGGTCTTGTCGCCCAACCAGCCGCGCTTGACCATTTCTTCGACCATCGCCGGGACTCTGTACCGCGCGCGCGACTCGTCATTGGGTGCGGTCTCGTAAATGTTTTTCACCACGTGAACGAGCACGTCGAGCCCTACGATGTCCGCGGTTCGAAATGTCGCCGATTTCGGCCAGCCCACAGCGGGCCCCGTACACGCATCCACCTCTTCCACCGTCATGCCGAGTGTTTCCATCAGCTGGAGCGCGTTCAGCATGGAGTACGTCCCTATGCGGTTGGCGATGAAATTCGGCGTGTCTTTCGCTATCACCACGCCTTTGCCGAGCCGGCGGTCGCAAAAGTCGCTGACCGCCGCAACCACATCGCTCGAAGTCCTTGGCCCCGGAATCACTTCGACAAGCTTCAGATAGCGTGGCGGATTGAAAAAATGCGTGCCTGCCCAATGTTGCTGAAACTCCTGGCTCATTCCTTCAGCGATCAGATGCACCGGCAATCCTGAGGTGTTGGTCGTGACGATTGCGCCGGGTTTGCAGAACTGCGCCACCTGCGCCAGCAATTTCCGCTTGATTTCCAGGTTTTCCGCCACCACCTCAATAATCCAGTCCGCTTCGGCACAACGCGCCAGATCGTCGTCAAAATTTCCAATTGCAATTTTGTCAGCCAGCGCAAGCTTAAAAAACGCAGCCGGCCTTGATTTCTTCGCAGCTTCCAGCCCGGCTCTTACAATCTTGTTGCGTTCCGCGGCCGCGGCGTCTTGGGGCAAATTGGGTGGAACCATATCCAGCAAAACGCAAGGCAAGCCCGCGTTCGCGAAGTGTGCTGCGATCCGCGAACCCATCGTTCCTGCTCCCAGCACCACTGCCTTTTCAATACGCCGTTCCATAACCCGCCTTTCTCGCGAACTATTCCCGGAACGAGGTTACAAAACCGGCAAGCAACGGTCAAACGGGCGCACGCGTCAAAGCTATGGCGCTAAGATAGGTTAATGGCGGATGAAGAAAAAACCTTGGGTCCTCTCGGCTGGTTTAAAACCGCGAAAGAAAAGATTCGTGCGTTTGCCTATGGCAACGAACCGCAGCACACGGGGCGTCCCCGCGTTGGCCTGGCTCTCGCTGGCGGTTTTGCCCGTGGCATCGCGCACATTGGGGTCATTCGCGTGCTTCGCGAAGCAGGCATCCCCATCGATTGCGTGGCGGGTACGAGCGTCGGTTCTTTGATTGGCGCGGCCTACTGCGGCGGCGCCTCGCTCGAGGAGATGGAAAGAATTGGCTCGATTACCACGTTCGCGGATTTCGGCCGCTGGACGCCTTCCTGGCTTGGGCTCGCCACCAATCAGCGCATGGAAAAATTCCTGTCGCGGTTTACGCTCTGCAAGACCTTCGAAGAATTGCAGACCCCGCTGTCCATCGCCGCCACGGACATCATTGACGGGGTGAGCGTCTACTATTCGACGGGACCTCTTGCCACGCCCCTTCGCGCTTCCTGCGCCTATCCGGGGTTGTTTGTGCCGATTCAATATGAGAACCGCACGCTCGTGGATGGGTTCCTGACCGCGCCCGTGCCCATCGAGGGCGTACTCCTGCTTGGCGCGGATCTCGTTATCGCTGTCTATTTGGAGTCGGGAAATCTCGAGGAGCCTCGCACACTTACCGACATCCTCAGCCGCTCGTTCAACATCATGCAGCGTCATTCCGACCTTGCGTGGCGCACGCAAGCGGATGTCATCATCGAGCCGGACGTAAAACAGTTTGTCTGGGACGATTTCACCAAGACACCGGATATGGTGGCCGCCGGCGAGATTGCTGCCCTTCACGCTCTGCCTCAGATTCGTGCCGCGTTGCGCGGCGAAAAGCACGACGCTGCTCCCGGTGCAGACATTCTTCCAGCACGCTCGAAATAAGCTCCGCGCGAATCCGTCTTGCGCCTGCCTAAGCGTTCGCAACTCCGTTGGGCGTCATCCTGAGGATGCCTGCCGCAGGTAGGCGAAGCGCACCTTGGCGCTCCGTTGCTGCTGCGGAGCGCAGGATCTCAGCTGCTCCTGGCCTCGCTTCCTACCTAGGAGTGACCTTCACCACTACCGGTTGACCATTGCCTTTTCCCCGCTGCGTTAGCCACGCAGCGAGCCCCTCCGCGAAGCGTTCCGGCGCAAGGCGAAAACTCGCCTCAATCTTTCCATCAGCCACTGGCAGGGTGTCGTCGAAGTCAGCGGAATTTGTGAAGTTGCGCATGCAGAATTGGTCCAGCCATTCGAGTGGACAGGGTTTTTCTTCGCTTTGAATCACCACATTCACGTTGAATTTCTGTGCGTACATGGTCTGTTCAAACGCTATGAATCAAGGCAGGGGAACCCTCAGAAATTTGATCCTCTGGTGCTCCGCCGGGTTCAGGATCAATCTTTGTGTCTGCCGTTCGTACTCGCCCAGATAGGCCTTGGCCCAGCTTCCATTTGCGACGAGTGCCGCCATGTTTTCATCGGACTTGTATCCCGCATGTTTTGCGTCCGAAAAAAAGCTTACGGCCCACGTCTTTCCCCAATCTGGCCGGCACTGTTTCAAGGACGCTTGAAGTGGCAGCAGTAACTTTCGCGCTTTGACGCTCGTATTGATTTGGTCTAAGTGGGCTATGACAAATATTCTTTCGTTGCGATCATCAATTCGCACGATTCTTGCGGAATCGTCACTTTTACAGTTCTGTTCGGCAGCCGTCTGGGCAACAACTGTGCCTGCCCACAGAAACGCCAAAGCAAAAGCAGCCCAAAATTGCTTACGAGGTCCCAAGATTTTCACCCGGATGGTTTTTAGGAAACGCGAGGCCGCTTGACCGAATGCGCCAGGCCTACGGCTTCCAGCAGGCAGATGAAATACCAGCCAATGTCGGTCTGATACCAGCGCAGGCCGAGGCGGGCGGAGCCGGCATGCGTGTGATGATTCTTGTGCCAGTTTTCGCCCCACGCCGTCAGTTGAAATGGCCCGAGCCACCAAACGTTGATGCTCGAGTCGCCCCCCTCTTTTTGCTCGCCTAAGTGCGTCAGGCTGTTCACCAGGCACTGGAGATGGAGTGAGTAGACCAGTCGCATCGCCCCCATCCAGAAAAAGCCCATCCAGCCAAATCCAAGAATCAGTCCGGTGAAGATCGAGAGCACGATAACTGGGGTTTCGGCCCAGCCCCAGATTTTGTAAATCCCGCCTGTCATTTCTGGAGCCCAGCGCTTCTTGTCAGCTGGTTCCGTCTGATACAGCCAGCGCAAGTGCGCCCACCAGAAGCCACCCTGCTTTGGGCTTGAAATATCTTCCGGCAGATCGGTAACCGCATGGTGCAGCCGGTGGTAGGCAACCCAGCTCGCCGGATGCCCCGAACCATTGAAAACCGCCCAAAAGATCAAAAATTGCTCGACGATAGGATGAGTCTTCAGCGTTTTGTGCGCCAGCATCCGGTGATAACAAACCGTTGTGCCAAGTCCGCCGAACGCGGTGAACAGCGCGGTCAAGCCAAGGACCTTGAGGCTGGGGAGCGGGAAAAGAATCAGCCCGATGATGGCAAGAGCGTGAATGAGGATCAGGTAGGTAAAAACACCCTCCTTGCCGTGAACCGGTTTCCAAAACGGACGGTCCCACGGATGCGCCTGTGGCGCTTGCTGCGTCAAGCTCGATTCCATGTATTCTCCGATGAACTGCAAAGTTGAAGGCGCTGGTAACCCGAGGCCCCTCAGCGAAAGGACAAGCATCAGAATAACATTGTCTGCGTTGCAGTGCTTGGAAACTCTCAAAAAAGTTGTGGAACTGGTGAATGCGAGACGATGACCGGCGTCTGGTAGCGGATACCTGCGGTCTTGACCCGCTGAAAGCAGGCGTCGGCCAGAAGCACGGTGGTGCGTAACGAAATACTCCCCAAGCGCACTATTTCGTAGGTCAGAACCTGGTCGCGGACCAAAACTCTTGAGGAGAAGTATGGCACCACAAGCATCCAGCGTCCTTCGCAGACTGGCCCGCGCCGCGGTCATCCTGCTCGCCTGCGTCCTTCTTCTCTCCTGCAACCCGCCCAATTACCCCACCAAGCCGATTGAGCTGAAGTACTACTCCAACGGACCTTGGACGGTCACCGTTTCGATTGGCTCTTATTGTTGCGATTCGGCCGGAAACAAGTTCGATGTCTACTATCCAAGCAGCCCGGCTCCGCCTACGGGCGGTTTCCCGATTCTCACGTGGGGCAACGGCACGAATTCGACCTCCACCAATTACACATTTTTCTTAAAGCACATGGCCTCCTGGGGATTCGTTGTCGTTTCCGCGCAGGATAAGAACTCCGGTTCTGGTCAAACGATTCTCGATGCCGCAAACTTTATGATTGCGCAGAACGCGGTTCCCGGTCCTTTTCAGGGAAAATTGAACGTCAATCAGGTCGGCGCGTTCGGGCATTCCCAGGGCGCAGGTGGCTCGATCAACGCCCTGATCAAATCCGCCGGCTTGATCAGGACCGTAATGCCCATTGAATTGCCGGCACAGGTTTTCTGCCTCATTCCCGCGGATTGTCCTGATACCTCACACCTCGTGCAGGGCACGATCTTCCTGCTGGACGGTTCGCTGGATGTCCCCATCTCTCCGCCGACACAGCCCGCCACCACAGGCGGTTTGCAATCTATCGATGCCTTTTACAAGGTGGTGCCTGTGGGCATCGTGAAGGTCAAAGGGACATTGGTGGGCACCACTCACAATGACGTTCAAGGTTCCCCGAGTTGCACCGGTGCGACGGTTCCATGTCTCCTGGGCGTTTACGGCTATCTAGGCTACCCCACGGCGTGGATGAGCTATCAATTGCAGAATGACAATTATGCGCACGGTGCTTTCGTGAACGGCACCGGAGAGATTTTCTCGGAGACCCAGAACTGGCAACACGTCGCCAGTACGGTCCCGTAACGCGATTCCCTTGCGGCAAAATCGCACACTCTTTGCCAATTCTTTGTAGTGGCGCAGCAGGCGCGTCCCCCGCCAAGTGTGTGCTCGTTCACGTTTTGGTCTTCCACAGAATTTGCCGGAGCATGCCAAGGAGCAGTTCTGCATCCTCGGAGGAAATGCTCATTCTCCGAATTAACCGGCGAATTTTTTCTTCGGCGGGAGCAGCCGAACGCGATTTCGCGCGGCCTTGGGTGTTTTTCACGTAGCCGCTTGCTTGTAGCACCTCCAGCAAGACGGAACAGAGCCGCTCAAGATCGCCTGCAGTGGCAGGCGCCCGCTTCTCCCGGGCGAACGAAGACTTCTGGTCACGCGCAAGTTCGTACAAGCAGACGGCGACGGCCTGCCCAAGGTTCATCGAGCGATGCTCTTCGCAAGTGGGAATGCGCAACAGCCAGTGGCAGTGACTTAGGTCCTCGTTCGAGAGGCCGCGCTTCTCCGAGCCAAAGAGCAGCGCCACGCGCCCCGTGGCGAGGGCCTTTCGGATCAACTGAGCTCCTTGCCGCAAGTCGCGCACCGGATGCTGCGGGTCGCGCCGGCTCAGCGCCGTCGTGCCAACCACCAGTGAACAATCCACAACGGCTTCTTCCAGTGATTTGAACTCTTCCGCCCGCGCCAGCAGAGGCGCGGCTGCAACGGCGGAACGGGCCTCACGAAATGCCAATTCGAAAGGATTCACCACCCGCAGATGCTGGAACCCAAAGTTGCTCATCGCGCGCGCGGCTGCGCCAATGTTCAGCGGATTCCGCGTGTTCACCAGCACCACGCCGAGCTGTTTGAATTCGTCTCTTCGAGACAAGCTCTCTTTGCTCAAGGGGCTAATCCATGCCAAAAAATCTATGCCATCAAGCCCGCGAAATTGCGCTCAAGGCGCCCCGTCACGGACATTTTGACGGTATTTAACAACACGCCGAGTTGCAACCAAGCCGACCCCTAACATAGACTGTCCTCGGGTAGAATCATCGCGCCTGCCAACCCGGGTCGTCAGTTCCCGCCTTAAAAAGGCCTGTTGGCATGGTCGGCTCCGTTTGCTCCAGGACCTCGCACTGCGAGGGACTTTACTTTGAGCGGTAAGGGTGTCGCAAGGCACTCCACGCGTCGCACACTGAAAAGTATGCGGCCACTCGGCGCAAGCAGGGAGAGTAATTGGCAACTCCGCTGGAAAACTGGGTTGAAGACGCAGCGCGGCTGACCAAACCAGATCGCGTCGTCTATTGCGATGGATCCGAGGCAGAATACCGCCGGATGATGGACCTGCTGTTGCAGGCTGGCGACACCTTCCAGCTTAACGAAAAAACCTATCCAAACTGCCATCTGCACCGCAGTTCCGTAAATGATGTCGCGCGCACCGAGCACCTGACCTTTATCTGCTCGCCGGACAAAGACGACGCCGCCAACCAACAACTGGATGGATCCTGATGCCGCAAAGCATAAAGTTGGCGCGCTCTTCGATGGCGCCATGCGGGGCCGCACCATGTATGTGGTTCCGTACATCATGGGGCCGGTCAATTCGCCCATCAGCAAAGTCGGCGTTGAGGCGACGGATAGTCCTTACGTCGTCGCCAGCATGCGCATCATGTCTCGAATGGGCCAGGTCGCTCTGGACCGCCTCGGTCCTTCGAATGAATTTGTTCCGGGTCTGCACTCACTGGGCGATCTCGATCCCATGCGCCGTTACATCGTGCATTTCCCCGAGGAAAAGCTGATTTGGAGCATCGGCTCGGGCTATGGCGGAAACGCGCTGCTCGGCAAAAAGTGCTTTGCGCTGCGCATCGCCAGCGTGATGGCACGCGAACGGGGTTGGATGGCCGAGCACATGCTCATCCTAGGCCTCGAATCCCCCGGCGGAAAAGTCACCTACATGGGAGCGGCGTTCCCCAGCGCCTGCGGCAAGACCAATCTGGCCATGATGGTTTCCGCGCTCGAAAGCCAGGGCTACCGCGTTTGGACCGTTGGTGACGACATCGCCTGGATGCAAATCGCCGACGATGGCTATTTGCACGCGATTAATCCGGAAGCGGGATTCTTCGGCGTCGCGCCCGGCACCGGCATGCTCACGAATCCCAACGTGATGAGCGCGCTTCGCAAGAATACTTTATTTACGAACGTCGCCATGACCGCGAATCGCGAGCCCTGGTGGGAAGGTGTCGGAAACGAACCGCCAGCCGGTCTCACCACCTGGAAAGGAGAGGCTTGGGATTCGTCTAAAGGTCCGGCCGCGCATCCGAACGCGCGATACACCGTGCCTGCAAAGCAGTCGCCCAGCATCTCGCCAAAATCGGAAGCACCCGAAGGTGTGCCGATTTCCGCGTTCATCTTCGGCGGCCGGCGCGCTCGCGTTGCGCCGCTCGTCTACGAATCCTTTGACTGGCAGCATGGCGTTTTTGTCGGCTCCACAATGGCTTCGGAGACCACCGCCGCGGCCACCGGTGACGTGGGCATCACGCGCCGCGATCCCATGGCCATGCTGCCTTTCTGCGGCTACAACATGGCAGATTATTTCGGCCATTGGCTGCAAATGGGGAAGGAAATCCCTCGGCCTCCAAGAATCTTCCACGTCAACTGGTTCCGCAAAGGGGCGGACGGAAAATTTCTGTGGCCTGGCTACGGCGAAAACGTGCGTGTGTTGAAGTGGATTCTCGAGCGCGTCGAAGGCCGCGGCGTCGCGCAGGAAACACCGATCGGCTATGTTCCCGCTAAGGGAGGCCTTACGCTCGATGGGCTGAAGATTTCTGACGAAGCGCTGAACGAATTGCTCCGCGTGGATCCCGGCGATTGGGAATGCGAGCTCGAGGATTCAAAACAGTTCCTCATGAAGCTCGGCGCACGCCTGCCGCAGGAAATTCGCGAAGAGCACGGCAAACTCTCCAAGCGCTTTCAACACCTCGTCACCGCTTAGGACTAGCATTACACGACTCAGTAGGCGATAAGCGTAACCCGACGAAGGCGGCTCCCTCTAGCGATATGAGCTGCGATCGCAAGAAATTTTAGCGCCGGCTCAGAACTTATAACGTAGGACTAACTCCCCGGGTGGTACTCTCGCTCCGTGTGCCCGTTCAGTTGCTCGCGATAAAAATAGACTTCGCGCAAATCGCCGGTGCTGTACCGCACCGCCTCATCGTCGAAGTGTGGCGATGTCGGATGGCCGCTCTCGCCTCCGGCGGTGATCGCCCTGGCATGAATCTTGGGACCAAACTCGACGACCGCCACAAAACTGTTCCCCAAAGTGCCGTACCATCTCTTTGTCCCCGGATAGGCGTGCGCTCCAAACGCCGCCAGCGAGCCCCAGAACGATGAGGTGAATCCCACTGGAATGCTGGGCCCGGCGTCGGTAAACGGTTGAACAATGTCGCCGGTCAAGCGCTGAAAGCGATTGATGTCCCCCCAAGGGGTTTTCCACGTGCCGAAATCCGCCGTCAATTTGTCGCAAGCTTCGGCGAGTGATTGCAGGAGAGTCGCTGACGGAACCTTTGCGCAGATGTAGTCGCTGAGGTAGATGCCCGCATTTCTCGCCTCCGGGCCGAATCGATGCTGCAGAGCGTCGCCCCAGAACACCGCGAGCGACGTCGGCACTGAATCCACTCCCCACCGCAAATCCCATTTTCGCAGAGCTTCGATGGGCTCGGCCAACTTTGTCTTCAGCGGATCGTCGGCGGGGGAATCGTCCCAAGCCCTTACCAAACAAGGAACAGGCTTCTCAAACCACGTCAGGTACCTGTCGTACGCCGCGGCAATCAACGAATCCACGGTAAAATCCTTGCGATCTTGCAGTACTCGGATGGCGTGCAATCCGCGCGCTGTCTCTCCGCCAGTTTCGACATACAAAGGAAAATCCTCCTTCTTCGGGCTATCCGGTCCCGCCGCCGACCACGGCCAATTGTTCGAGTTATAGAGCCAGCCAACTCTAGGATTCAGAAGGTGCGGCGTTTCGTCGACAGAAAGTAACCCGTGCCAGTCCGTCGCGGGATTACTCCCATCCACCGGTTTGGTCCAATCAAAACTGGCATCGCGCCTTGGAATGAAGTTCGCATGGAAATAGGCAATGTCTCCGTCGCCATCGGCAAAGATCGTGTTGTTCGACGAGTTGGTGTGCAACTCCATTGTTTCTCGAAACGATTTGTAATCCTTCGCCTTGGTCCGCGAATAGGATTGCGTGAGCGCCTTAATCGGCTCGTTCATCAGTCGGACGGTCAACCACTTCCCGCCGGATTCGCCGATCACCGGGCCGTGCTGGGTCCGGAACACAGTGAACTTTTTCTCCGCCAACCCAGTGCCTGTTTTGTACGGCACCGTGATTTCTCTGGCCTCGACGGGAAGTTCGTCTTTGCCGTACTTGTAGTAGAAACGATCGCCTTTTTTCTCTACCGTCTCGAGATAAAAGCTGAGCTGGCTCACGCCGCTCGACGTATGCATCCATCCGGCATGCTCATTGAATCCTTGATAGACGAAAAACTGCCCCCACGTCACCGCGCCGTAGGCATCTAGGCCCTCCTCGCTGGCCATTTGCAATTCAGAGCGGAAGAAAAAAGACGTATGCGGATTAATCAGCAGAAGAGCGTGATGGTCCACAGTGTTCGAGGGCGCGACGGCAATGCCATTCGAGCCGCCAGGCTCCTCGATATCGTCGTCAAACACCGGCGCGTTCTGGCTCACCGGGACTTTGCTGTAGAACGCTTCAAGCGGCCCGAGGTTTACGCGCTCGATGTCGCCGCCAATGCTCCCTTCGCTAAACGTCAGCGCCATCCACGGCTCGAATTTTTGCAATACGCGCGGCTTAACCTCGGGGTGTTTGGCGAGGTAGTAGTTCAATCCGTCCGCCCATGCATTCATCAGCTTCTTCAACCATTCCGGACTCTTCGCGAAATCCTTTCTGATTCCCGCCGGGTCAATAAATAGCTTCATGCGCAAGTCCTGATAAATCTTCGACTCGCCCTCCGCTTCCGCCAGCCGCCCCATCGCGTTGATATAGTTCGTTTCCACGCGATTGAAGTCGTCTTCCGCCTGCGCATAGATCATTCCGAACACCGCATCGGCGTCCGTCTTCCCGTAAACGTGGGCGATCCCCCAATTGTCCCGAATAATCGTGACGTCCCGCGCCTCGCGCTCCCACCGCGTCATGTCCGGATTCTTGACAGCTTGCTGTGCAAAGCCGACGGACACAGCAACAAGAAAGAAAACAAGAGCAAGCTTCTTCATTACCCTCTCCCCACAAGAGAAAGATACCTTAGCGAATTTGTAGCCAGTTAGAGTTGATCGCTGCCGCGTTTCAGGCGGCGCATCGCAAACGCCGCGGCAAGGCATCCCATCGCGGCGAAAAGCAGCCACGAAGACGTCGGATAGATAAACTCGCGAAAGTCCGCGTCATCCATCATGGAAAGCAGCGGATAGAGCGGGTTCAGGAACAGCGGAGCTTGCACATAAGCCGGCGGCCCGTCCCCCCGACGCATCAGCATGAAATGACGGCTCGACCAGTGGCTCATCAAAATCCCAAAAATCACCGCCGTGACCACCGAAAGCACCAGCACGATTCCATAGCACGCTGCGGTGGAATGGATGCTACGCCGGAATGTCGCGGAGCACCACAATCCCACGGAGCAGATCGCCGCGAGTACGAGAACAGTGGAAGCTGTTGCCCGGACCAGTTGTAGCGGCTCCACGCCGCCAAATGCAAACGACAATGCCAGAATGGGCAGCGCGCTCAGCAGCAGCAGCAAGAGATACAGCAAAGCCGCCACGAATTTTCCCCACCAAATCTGAGTAACGCTGAGCAAACTCGTCAGAAGTCCGGTCAGCGTGCGCTGCTCTTTCTCGATGGTAATCGAGCCTGCGCTGAAAACTGGAGCCATCAGCAGAAGGGCGATAATCTGCGTAAACACTACTGTGAAAAATATCGCCAAGCCGATGTCTGCGCCCTGGACTTCGCGCTGGCTCCGCATTTCTGCGTCTGTAGTCATGTAGTACGCGAACGAGACGGTGCCCGAGAGGATGAGCAGGTAGAGCGTGGGCAGAAGCCATGCGCGGCGTTCCCGCAGGCGCTGCCGAAGCTCCTTGTTGATCATCGGGTTGGTAATCAAGCGCATCATGAGAGCCGCTCTCCAAAGGCGCGGCGGTAGCGCTCCTCCAGCCCAGGGCCCCGGGCGTCGAAGTGCTCTACGACCATCCCCGAATTGACAATGGCTCGCAGAAGGGAAGAAGCCTCGGCAGCGCCGCCTGGGATTTCGATCAGAAGGAACCCTTCTTTTCTTTCCAAAACGCGTGCGCCTGGAATATTCTCCAACGCCTGATTGGCCAGCTCGGACGGGCCTTGGAACCCGATTTCGCATTGAATGCGCGTTTCAGGGATTCCCGCCGAGAGCGCGGGCGCGCCTGGTTCCGATACATTCTTTCCGTCCGCGATAAATAGAATTCGCGTGCACATGTCTTCGAGATCCGAAAGGATGTGCGAAGAGATAAGAATGGCCACGCCTTCGGAGTGCAGGCGCTTGAGCTGCTCCCGCAAGCTGATCCGCGCGAGTGGGTCTAGCCCAGTGGCTGGTTCATCCAGAAGTAAAACCTTGGGCTCATGCAATAAAGTTTTGGCAAGTAGCAAACGCTGCTTCCACCCAAGCGACAGATGCTCGACATACTCATCGGTCCGGTCTTGCAGCCCGGAAAGTTCCAAAGCTATTTGGATGGCCGCGGACCGCTTTGGTTCCTTCAGCCGAAAAGCGTCAGCAAAAAACTCGAGAAGCTCCCTCACGCGCAGATCTTGATAAATCCCGGCAATGTCCGGTAGATAACCGGCCACCGCCCGAACGGCGCGAGGATCGGCGGAAACATCGTGGCCTCCGACGCGCGCCTTTCCCGAGTTGGCCGGAATCAGCGTGGCCAGGATTTTGATCAGCGTCGTTTTTCCCGCTCCGTTAGGCCCAACGAGCCCGACGAGTTCGTTGCTCTCCAGCCGAAATGAAAAGCCGTGAAGTCCTCGCCCGCCGCGATATGTTTTGCGAAGCTCCTCCACTTCAATCATGGCCATTCCTCAAAAGTGATCATGGTTAGCGTGGCTGCCTTGCGATCCGGTGAACGATCGCGCAACGTTGCGCCCAGAGTCGCTTCGTCGCTCTGGCCAAAGAAAACCGCCCTCTTCGTGGAAAAAACGGCTTTGCCGTCTTTTGGCCACCCGCGTATCAATTCTACGAGGGCAAAGTGTTGTTGGGACAAGTCCTCGAACTCCTTGTCCGAACGTTTCATCCACGCTTCATCAAAGCCTTCCTGCTTTTCTAGCGGCTTGTGTGAGAAGGGAATCGCCGGAAAACTAGCAACTGCGTTGGAGGTGCGACGTCCCGTCTCATCTTCGTAGGGATGGTGGGGAACATGGGCGAGATCCACCACCGCCCCAGCGGGGAGTTCGCCTAGGAAGAATACGTCACGCCCATCAACAATCATCGCTTGCCGATAGTTCAGGCCGGTCTCATTGTGAACGCGCCCAAGGTTGTCGCGCAGCATCGTTCCTGCGAAACGCTTCTGTCCTTCGAATTCAAGATCGCTGAAGGACCAGCGCCGCAGAGGAAGAGAGGTTTCCCACGTCGAGTTCAGATGCACTTCGCTTGCAGGCTGTGACGTTCTTCCCGAGTCAATCGCAAACTGAAAAGGAGAGCGGCGCCCCTTTCCCTGAACCAGGTTACCGGGAAGGACCGGGCTAACCACGCTTCGTACCGGAGCGGAAATTCGAACCCGGGCAGAAGTTACGGCCAACGGGCTAAGGCTGTCGAGGCGATAGACGGTCATTTCATCAACCCCAAAATTGCTGGGATGATTCCGCGCGCCAACCGCGTAGAGCAAGACAGAGAACAACATCGCGAGAACCGGCGTCGTGATCCATCCTAATTCGGGACGCCCGATGCGGCGCAACACCATGAAATTCACAACGCCAACCAGAATCAGGTAAGCAATAATCCAGGAAAGCATTTCGAAAAAGCTGGGAAAATGAAATGTAGTCCCGAGCCGCCGCATCAGCCAGGCGTTCAACTGATCAGGCTCTCCTGCTTGACCCGCGATCTGCAAGCGGTCAACGATTTCGCGCACTTCTTGCGGAGTATTCGAGCTAACCCCAAGAGCTCGAAAATGGTCGGAGAAACTCCGGCTTGACACAGATTTCAAGTGTACGAATTCGCCGTCCCCAACACTTAGCGTCTTGCCCTCTGCAGCGCGGCTCCGGTACGCATCGAGAAACCCTGGTTGCTCCTTCGAGGACGAGTCCGCGAGCCGGTCATCCACCAGTACAAGGTTTCCTCCGCGGTGCAGATAAATCTCAAGAGCATCGCGTTGCGCTGCAGAAAATTGCGCCATCGGCTCCGCGAGGATCAGGGTGTCAGCAGGCGAGTATGCCCATCCCGTGGGTGCCGGCTTCGTAAGCTGAATCAGTCTCAGCGAAGAAGACTTCCTCGTTTGTTCCTCAGCGCTCCCGCTCAGCAGGATAGATTGCCGGATCGCGTGGCACAACTCCGGCGTCGCGCATAGCATCGCTATGACTTGGCCGGCGATTTTTTCCCCAACCGGCATGCCTGCGCGGCCTAGTAGTTGGCCTTCTATGCTCAGCGCTTGAACATACAGAACGGCATGGCTTTGACCGACAATGTGCACGGGAACGTCGAAAACACGCGTTTCCGAAGCCCCGAGTTCAGCTGGAACATCAACGGCTTCACTGACGGCCAGTGCGTCATTCTCCAGGTTGACTTCTGATACGACCAACCGGAAAACATGATGATGATTGGAATTGTTATGAGCTGTGACCTCAATCCAGGTCGGTTCGGCTGGCCCAGCGTAGTTTCCTTCGAGACCAAAGTGGGTGATCTTTACGCTGACCGTATCGGCGGCGAAACTCGTGGTGGAGAAAGCAAACAGCAAAAGAAACAAGGCTGCCGGGCGAAGACGCATGGCCGCGTTACATGCTACTCGATTTTCATTAGCGCTGACAATGAAGCAAGGTTTCGCGAAAGAGTCAGTGCCCTTCGCAACCTATGGCAGACGGGATTGGCAAACGCTGTGAGAGATTCACGCCCTTGTCCCTTCACAGCGGTTCATCCGTCGTGTAAATTCCTTCCTCTATGCGCATGCTCTTTGCTGCCGTCTTTGGACTCTTAGCCGCTGGCCGTTCGATGGCAACAGAACTGCCGGACGGCATCCCGCGTGACCTGGCGCGCCAGCGCGCCGCTCAAATCTCAGACGTTCACTATCAACTTCACTTTACCGTTACCCCTCATGCGCCCTCTGCCTCCGGCCGAGAAGAGCTTCGCTTCCGCGCTGGCCTCCTCGGCCCTGTTTTGCTCGACTTCCGTGAAGGAACCGCGGCAAACCTCACCATCAACGGCGTTCCCGCTCCCGCAGAAATAGAGAACGGTCACATCGAGTTGCCTGCAAACCTGATTCAGGCTGGCGAGAATGTGGTTCGCCTCGATTTCACCGCACCTGTCGCTCCCGCCGGAAAAGCCATCACTCGATTCGAAGACAAAGACGACAACACCGAGTACCTCTACACGCTATTCGTCCCCATGGACGCCGAGATGGCCTTTCCCTGTTTTGACCAGCCCGACTTGAAAGGCCGCTTCCATCTCGAACTCACCGCTCCCGAAGATTGGACCGTCCTTTCCAACACTGCTATCGAGTCCCAAGGGCGTGCCGTCTCCGGCCAGCGCACAACAATTTTTTCCGAGACTCGCCCCATCAGCACCTATCTTTTTGCTTTCGCCGCCGGCCCCTTTCGCAAAGTTCAGGAAACCACCGGCTTGCCGGGGCTGTATGTTCGCCAGTCGAAATTTAAAAGAGCACAGGGCGAAGCCCCGGAAGTCCAGCAGATCACTGCCCAAGGCATTGATTATCTTTCTCGCTTCTTTGCGCAACCTTTTCCGTTTCCCAAATACGACATGGTCTTGATTCCCGGCTTTGCCTACGGCGGGATGGAGCACGCCGGAGCTACTTTTCTGCGCGAAGAATCCGTTCTCTTTCGCATTGCGCCTACCCACAGCGACCATCTCAATCGCGACATCCTCTTGCTTCACGAACTGACCCACCAATGGTTCGGCGACTTCACCACCATGCGCTGGTTCGACGATCTCTGGCTCAAGGAAGGCTTCGCGCAGTACATGGCGTATCAGGCGCTGGCTTCTCTCAAGCCCGATGAAAATATTTGGAAGCGCTTCTATCAATCGATCAAGCCTGCCGCTTACGGGATTGACTCGACCAATGGCACCACGCCGATCTATCAGGAAATCGCCAACCTCAAGGACGCGAAATCCGCCTACGGGGCCATCGTCTACTCGAAAGCTCCCGGCGTCATCAAGCAGCTTGCGTTTGTCCTGGGAGAAGAACATTTCCGCGATGGTCTACGCTTTTATCTCAAAGAACATAGTTACGCCAACGCCGAGTGGAGTGACCTGGTCCACGCGTTCGAGCGCGTCTCCAGCAGATCACTCCAAGAGTGGGCAGCCTCCTGGATTCGTCGCCGCGGCATGCCTCAAGTGGACGTTGCCTGGTCCTGCGACGCGCAAAATCGGATCGATCGCTTTTCGCTGACCCAACATGATGTGCTCGGCGAAGTCAGCACTTGGCCCATCGCCATGCAAGTCGGGCTTCATTACCATGACGGTGCGCCTGTTCATCTTCGTGCCGAACTAAATACCGAAAAGTCGGACTTGCGCGATGCCCTCGGGAAGCCATGTCCAAACTATGTTTTCCTCAACGATCAGGATTATGCATACGGCCGTTTTTTGCTGGATGAGCGCAGCCGCAAACCTGTCATCGAAAAGTTGGGAGAAGTTGCGAACGTTTTCGAGCGAACCTTGCTTTGGGGTTCGCTGTGGGATTCCGTGCACGAAGCCGATCTTCCGCCCCGCGACTTTCTGGATCTCGCGCTTCACCTCCTCCCGGCCGAGACCGATGAATCCCTGGCGCAAAATCTCATTGGCCATGTCGCCACGGCTCTCCACCGCTACACAAACGCAGGCGTGCGCGCGGAAAATGTCCCTCGAGCTGAAGCACTCGCTTCAAATCAGATGCTCCATTCTCCTAGCCAGGACTTGCGGATCATTTGGTTTCGCGGCCTCCGCGCCATTGCAGAAAGCCCCCAAGGACGCGCGCAACTCAAGGACCTTCTCAGCGGAAAACTTTCCGTTCCCGGCGTCGAACTTCGCCCTCTGGACCGCTGGACCATCGTCACCACGCTCATTGCCTTGCACGACTCCGATGCGGAAGCGCTCTTTGCTGGGGAACAGAAACGCGACAATACAGGTGACGGTCAGAAGTACGCCTACATAACGCAAGCGGCCCGCCCGGACCGCGCCTCGAAGCAGCATTATTTCGACGACTACCTTCACGAATCTGCGCGTTCGGAAGACTGGATCGAACAGAGTCTCGGTCCATTCAACTACTGGAACCAATCCGAGTTGACGCTGCCGTACTTGAAGCCTGCTCTCGAAGCACTGCCGCAGATAAAGCACGAGCGCAAGATATTCTTCGCGCTTGGCTGGCTGAACGCATTCATTGGCGGCCAGCAGTCCCCAGCGGCGCAAGCGCAGGTCCGCGAATTTCTACAGACCGCAAGGCTCGACAAGGATTTGCAGCTCAAGGTTCTGGAAGTTTCCGACGAGCTGGACCGCACGGTGAAAATCCGCCAGCGTTATCCATAGAACCCGCGGCTTAGACCCTGAAATCTTCAAAGGATGGATTCGATCTCGCCATCAAGAGAGACGTGTGTAGCTGCGATGCCATTGATTAAAAACTTCAGGCCGCCGGCTTCGGAGAAATGGAAGAAGCGGCTGATGTGGTAGTCCTCGTCGTAAGAAGAAAAGATGCGCTCGATTTCGTCATGGTCAAGCGGGAACGCGGAGAGCGCGATGGGCCGGCCGAATTCACCGGCCTGTGAACGATAGTGGCGAACCAATTCGCTCAACGACATGTTAGGAGCGCGTCGCGCAGCTTCAGGGCCCACGAAATTCTCCTCGGCAAAGTGTTCAGCCGGGGAATCACGAAAAAAATCTCAAAAGCCTGCGACGATTCAGTCGCCGTGAACCATGACGCCGGGTCTAAGCCGTCGCGGCCTTGACCTGTGACAGCGCGCCGGCCACTTCCGCCAGATCGGGAACCACCGGGATGTCGTAATTCTTGAACCATGCGACTTTCCCTGCTTTGTTCACGATGGCGATCGCGCGGCCGGTGATTCCCTTGTCGGCTAGGTAGATGCCGTACTTTTCGCTCATCGCTCCACGCGGATGAAAATCCGCGAGCAGCGAATACTTGATGCCCATTTTTTCCGCATAAGCTTTGTGCGACCACACGCTGTCTACGCTAACGCCGAGCACTTCCGCGTCCAGTTGGTCGAAATTCCTCATATCGTTCACGAAGCAGGCGTGCTCGCTGGTGCAAGTCGGGCTCCAGTCCAGCGGATACCACACCAGAACGACATTCTTCTTACCGGCAAAATCCGACAGCTTCACTTCCTTCTTTTCCTGGTTCAGCAACCCGAAATCCGGCGCCACTTGACCTACCGCAATGCTCATGATCCTTCCTCCCGTGTGTCGCAAACGTCCCTGAACATCTTACCGAATCTCTTCACTCCTGACCAACGGCCCACTCGACCTGCGTCACCGGCCCAATCAGAAAAATCCAAGATGCGGCTCCGAGCAGGCACATTACGGCAGTAATGGCAAAAGGCCAGAAGAAACTTCCCGTGTGGTCCAGCACCAAGCCCGTGACGTTAGGAGCGACAATCCCCGCGAAGTTGCCTACGAAATTCTGCAGCCCGGTCCACCGGCCCGCGGCTTGCGGTCCAGCAAGCGCCTGCGTGATAGCCCAAACGTTCGACGAACTCATGCCGAGGAAGGAAGTGGTGAGGATGACGGCAGCGGTGGAGAAGCCCGGGCCGGTCAGGACTGCGGCAAACGCGAAAATTGCCGCGCCAGCCATTCCGCCGCTGGTAAACGCCTTGCGAACAAGTGTCGGAGACACTCCCCGGCGAATCCACCAATCCGACAGACGCCCACAAATGGCGGCAGTCACGGCACAGGAGAAGTACGAGCCCCCCGCAATCACCGCCATACGATTCATCGGGAAGTGGCGCCCACGAACCAGATAAAACGGTAGCCAGGTGATGAAGAAATATTGGAGGTAGTTCAAAAAAAACAGGCTAGCGAAAGTTCCCCAGACGGAAGGCACGCGCAGGATTTGGAAGACGCTCGGGGCAACTGGCGCCTTGCCAGCTCGAGAGCTTTGACCGCGAGGCATCCAATGAAGCCACGGGAAAAGCCACGCGAAACTGGCGAGTCCAAGGATGATGAAAAACGGGCGCCACCCGTAGCGGCCCATCAGTATGCCTCCAAAAAACAGGCCGAAGGCCGGTCCGGCATAGAATCCGGTGATGATAATGGAATTGGCAAAACCGCGCTGCGACTCGGGGTAATGCCGCGCCAGGATGCTGGAGTAAGAAGGATAGGCGACGGACTCGCCCATGCCGAGCAGCAGACGCAATACCAGCAACAACGCAACGGTGTGCACAAGACCGGTGGCAGCAGTGGCCGCCGACCACAAAAGGAATCCCGCTGCGATTACCCAACTGGCGTCGAAGCGGTCCACCAGCCACCCAGAAACAAGCTGGAAGCTCGCATAGGTCCAAAAGAACGACGAAAACAGGGTGCCCAGTCTGCCCGGAGACAGGCCCAGCTCGTCCTGAAGCATCGGTGCCGCGATAGACAGGTTCCCGCGATCCACAAAATTGAGAAACGCTGACAACGCCAACAGGATTAGCGCTGGCAGCATGGCGCGAGGGATTTTGGCGCGAACGCCTGGTGCTGCCGAAGTTGGAGGCGATGAGGCCATGGAAGCAGTGGGCCATTCTAACAGCGGACGTGAAGCGTGATTGGTGATTCGTGACTCGTGAGGTCCCCACCCCCCGACTTCTGTGGAAAAGTGCGAAAATTCCGGAGCACACGCGCCCATTAGGAAAAATGGCACATCCAGAATTTTGAATTCTTGTGGATAGAAAATTCCAAGAATGACGAAAACTTGCCGAAAATGAAATTCTTGTATAGAAAGACAAGGTTCGCTTCAGCTTGTAACTTCTCCCGGCCATGCCGCTCACATGGCGGTGCGGCACTTGCGCTTGTTCGAAATTCTATGGCTCATCCTCTCGGCGTCGAGGGCCGCACAACTACGAATCAGGAGCCACGAAATGAAGAATGGTATTCGCAAGATGTTAGAGCGAATCGCCTGTCGTTGACTCTCGCGCCAGGTAAGGGTAGGCTCGCGGGCAAAATAGGAGGCGTGCCAGCGATTCCGTGGGCCGCCTGCATTCCTTAAAAGAAAAAGCCAGGAGGGCGCGAATGGTTGCTATTCACACGCTTTGGTTGCCGATTCTACTGTCGGCAGTGATTGTGTTCGTGGCCAGTTCGATTCTTCACATGGTGCTGCCGTATCACCGCAGCGATTACAAGAAATTACCGGACGAGGACAAAGTCGCGGCGGCGCTGCGGTCGACAGGAGTGGCGCAAGGACTCTACTCGGTTCCGTACTGCACACACAAAGAGATGAAGTCGCTGGAGATGCAGGAAAAGTTCAAGCAGGGTCCCGTGGGCTTGATTACGGTGTTTCCCAGCGGCGCGATGAACATGGGGAAGTACCTTGGGCAATGGCTTGTGTACTGCTTGGTTGTGGGTGTCTTTACCGCGTATCTGACGGGGCGCGTGTTGGTGCCGGGGGCGAATTATTTGACGGTATTCCGTGTGGCCGGCACGGTATCGTTCATGGCTTATGGCGTGGGCCAGATCGTAAGCGGCATCTGGGGAGGCCACCCCTGGAGCAACGTGGCCAAACAGGTCTTCGATGGCCTGGTGTATAGCTTGTTGCTCGCGGGAACGTTTGGGTGGTTATGGCCAAGATCGTCCTCGGAGATCAGAGATCGGAGACCAGAAACTAGAAACCAGTCTCTGTTACTTTTTCGGCGTTTCGGGCGGCGCGGAGGGGTTGCTGCCAGTCGAAGCGAGTTGGGAGAAGGAGCGGACGAGGAAGACGAGTTGCCAGCGTTCGTCTTGCGTTAGCCGGTTTTTGAACGAAGGCATGGGCCGGCGGCCAACAGTAATCTGATAGAAAATCTCGCCGTCGGCCGCGTTGGCCAGGAGCTTCGGGTCGGTCAGATCGGCGGGAAGCGGGTAGTGCGAGCGAGCCTGCGGACCATCCCCTGTGCCGCGATCGCCGTGACATTGAGCGCATTCTTCAACATAGACTTGGCGCGCGGCATTCAGGTTGGATTCAGACGGAGTCAGGGGATTCTTCAGACTTTTGTATTCTGGAGGGACGATCCACGGTTTGTTTTCCTCGGTCACCCAGTGAATGACCAGGATGCAAATGAGGACGAGAACAGCGGCAAAGAGAAGCTTGCGAAGCCAGAGAGAGCGCGGCGAGTTGGCTGACATGGGTGCGAGAAAATTCTCGCATATCGAGCTGGCTAGCGAAAAGCGTTGTACACAACATCGTAAGGCAGGATCTCAACACAGCGGGCGCAGAGAACACAGAGAAGAGGCTAGGCGGGGCGGAAGATGAGCCAGAGGAGTTCGGCGTTGAAAAAGAAGATGGCGGCGGCGACGATCCAGGCGAGGACTGTGACTGGGCGGGAATTGGCGAACACGCCCATCTTTGAGTGATCACTCGTGAATTGAATGAGAGGAATCACCGCGAAGGGCAACTGAAAACTCAAGATCACCTGGCTGAGAATGAGCAGGGAAGTGACTTTGTTCTCGCCGGCAAGCCCTATCACTAGCGCGGCGGGAATAATTGCAATCCCGCGCGTGATGAGACGCCGGAGCCAAGGCTTCAGGCGAAGATGGAGGAAGCCCTCCATGACAATTTGACCAGCGAGGGTGCCGGTCAAAGTGGAGTTTTGGCCGGAGGCCAGCAGGGCGAACGCAAACAGCGTGCTGGCGAGGCTTGCTCCCAGGACGGGGCTGAGGAGCTTGTAGGCGTCGGCGATTTCGGCGACCTTGTTCAAGCCGCGTGTGTGGAAAGCCGCGGCACCGAGCAGGAGAATCGCGGCGTTGATGAAAAGGGCGAAGCCGAGCGCGACGGTGGAATCAAAAACAGCGTAGCGGATGGCCTCGCGTCGGTCGCTCGCTGAGACGCCGAAAGCGCGAGTCTGCACGATGCTGGAATGAAGATAGAGATTGTGCGGCATCACGGTGGCGCCGAGGATGCCGATGGCGATGTAGAGCATTTCGCGGTTGCGCAGGATTTCAGCGCGGGGGAGGAGCCCGATAGCAGCTTCGCGCCAGAGCGGATGCGCGAAAAAGATTTCGTAACTGAAACAAAGGGCGATGGTGGCTATGAGCATGACCACGAAGGCTTCCACAAGACGGAAGCCGCGGCCTTGCAAAGCGAGGATGAGAAGAACGTCGAGCGCGGTGATGAGAACTCCGGCGAGAAGAGGCAGGCCGAAAAGCAGCTTCAGCGCGACGGCGGAGCCGAGAACTTCCGCGAGGTCGCAAGCGGCGATGGCGATTTCGCAAACGACCCACAGGAAGAGCGAGGTGCGGTGCGAGTAGTGTTCGCGACAAGCTTGGGCAAGATCGCGGCCGGTGGCAATGCCAAGCTTTGCCGACAGAGCCTGCAGAAACATCGCCATTAGATTGCTGATCAGGATGACGCTGAGAAGCGTGTAGCCAAATTTCGAGCCGCCGCCCAGGTCAGTGGCCCAATTGCCGGGGTCCATATAGCCGACAGCGACCAGATAACCAGGACCAGCAAAAGCCAGAATCTTGCGAAGCCAGGATGCTCCCGAAGCAATAGGAATCGAACGGTGAGCCTCGGGCAGGGAGGGATGGGCGATGCGCGCGCGCAGATCCGCCGTCGTGGGGAGTAGACGCGTGCGAGATTCAGTTGTGGAGGGCGAATCGAGTTGAGGCGTCGTAACAGGTTCCATGGCCTGAGTTAACTATATTAAATAACATTTATAAACTACACTTAATATGAGCCGCCTGTCAATAGGACTTTATTCTCTTTTTTTAGCCACAGGAGTAACACAGAACCGAAAAGGAAAGGAGCCGAGCAGGCTGGAGAGGCTTGTGGTAACTTCGAGGAAGCATTCCGGGAGCGAAAGCCGATGGACCAACAGCAGCCAGCGCAAGGACAAGTGCAAATCAAGGCGGATGAGAAAGAGCTGCAGGGGCAGTACAGCAACCTGGTGATGATTCATCACAATCTGGAAGAGTTCACGCTGAATTTCATTTATGTTTTTCCGAACGGGACGCAAGGGAAACTCTTGAGCAGCTCGATCGTCAGCCCTGGGCACGCCAAGCGGATTTGGCGGGCACTCGGCGAGAACCTGAGTCGGTACGAAGCGCAGTTTGGCGCCATCAAGGAAGCCCCGGAGGGCGGGTCCATGCCCAACGTGGGGTTCGTGCAATAAATGGAGGTTCCGGTCGGCGAGCGGAGGTTAGAAGAAAACGCACCGGGCCTGCTAAGGTTACAAAAGTCCATTCCACACGGGCCTGTAGTAAAAGAGTCTGTTGTTGATTCTGGGTTGCTTAGGTCCATTTTCAGGCCCTTCAAACCCGCCTTCTTGTACACAAAATGTACACAATCGCCGGGGAATGCTTCACATTACTTCTAGGTTTCCCGGGAATCGGGATTGATGTGCCGTCCTATTGCTGCACGAGCGCTTCTCGAAGGGTTTCGACGTTCTGCTCGAGACTTCGATGAGCAGTGTCTATCACAATGTGCCCGCGGTCCCATGGATGATACTCGCGAGAGATCACCTGTGCCCAACTTGGCAGTCCCAATCCGATGATATCTGGTTTGCGTCTTTCCACTCGGCTGCGATGCTCACGCAAATCAGAACATATGACCTCAATTTCGATGGTGCTCGCTTTTGTACGACGACCGACTTCGAGCCACGCATCGCGCGTAATCTGCAGTGGATTGACTGAATCGGCGATTACCGTCCGCCCGAGGCGAATGTTATCTTCCGCGATCGCATAGGCGACCCGATAGCCCGCCTCATCAAGCCCCACAGCGTCAGGGGAACAATCTCGAATCGCTTGCTCAATCGAGTCGATCCGCAAATGTATCGCGCCGATTTGACGGGCTAGCTCGCGAGCAATCGTTGTCTTCCCCGTGCCTGGCAGGCCGCCGAAGATGATGAGCACTGGTCACCACGTCGTCCAATTTAGCACCTCGCTCCGACTGAATGCGATACCGCGTGGGTTGTCGGCAACCCTTCCCCAATCCGATAAGGTGAGGTTTGCCCGTGATACGCCCCCAATAGCCTTGTCCGCGCTGAGTGTAGTCGCCTGTCACCGGCAATGCGGGATTGAGCTTTTTCCGGATCGAATCGTTGGGTTGCGTCGCTCAAGGCGCGGCCGGTGCGGCCGTCGAGAGCCACCAGCGTTGCCCACTGCACCAGCAGGTTTCGTCCGGCGTCCCTTCTCGCCTTAGTGACCGCACGGTGCGGGCGTCGCCGCGCGCGAAGGCAACGGTCAGCTTTTCGGCGGTATCTGTGTCGCGCGCCCCAATACAAGGAGTAAATGCCGCTTGGCAGACGAACCGCGCCCGGAAATTCCGCTCAGCTGCGTACGTGATAAGCAACATCATTCCGGGTGCGGGCCGACCAGACACCTCGGCGGGCGTTAGAGGAAGCAGGAGCCGACCACCGCTCTTCAAGGAGTCGAGCCAGCAGTCCTGCGGACCTGTCGCTCCCGCATTCACATATATAGCGTCGCACTGCGGCAAGGGGCCTTCGCTTGCGTTCCCCGCGATAACGGTAACGTTACTCATGTAGCCTAGGTTTAGGACCGCCCTGGCAGCGAGCTCTTGATCAATCTCGTACGCAAAAACTCGGCCCTGATCGCCCACCATCGTGGCAAGGAGAGCCGTATAGTAGCCGGTTCCCGCGCCGACATGGATAACAGTTTCCCCAGGTTTCGCCGCGAGCGCGGCAAGAGATGCCGCGTGTAACAATGGCTGACCATTGTTCAACTGTTTGTCTCGGTCCAACGCGATCACAACGTCCTGGTACACAAAAGCAGCGTTGTTGTTTGGCGTCGCGATATAACCGGCTGCCGTAAAGACCTGCCACGGTCCCGGGCCGAGGAAATGCTCGCGAGGGACGGAAGCGAAAGCCTTGACAACTGGGTGCTCTGGATTACCGATACCAATGTTAGCGGCAATGAGTCGTGCAAAGAAATTTCGGTGTGCCTCCAAGTGTTCCATATGCGACTCCCAACCAATATTCTGAGCGGCTACAACATCGCAGGCTGATGCCGATAGGCCTTTTTCGACGGCACATAGACCAGTTCTCCTGACGCGGCAAGTCGTTTGAGCGTAGTGTGGACTGCGGCAGCTGGATTGCGGTACTCGGAAAAGTCAAACCCCATAGTGCGTAGTACCGCGAGCACAATTGCTGGAGTCTGGATCGGTTGAGCGGTTGAGCTTCGCATCACCATCCGAACGGCCTCTGTCAGCCCAATACCGGTTACGCCTTTCTCGCGAATGGTACGCGCCGTATTCTCGTCAATCGCTATTACCACTTGCACATTCTTGAGGCGATTCATCGTTTGCATGATTCGTACATTCAGCCGGTCGCGCTGCCGCACTAGGTCAGCTAGGTCTTTTTCAAGTTGACATCGAATCTCGTTAATGTCTCTACGTTGCATTTTTAGTTTGCCAGTATAGTTTATACATGTGTGTAATATCAAGGTGACAGCATGAACTCCTGAAATTCTTGATGAATCCCTGACTGCATCCCGGCCAGCGGCTTTTGCCATCACCTGGTGGATTGTCGGCAACCCTTACCTTATCGAATTACGGAAGAATTGCCCGTTATCCTGGAGTTGAATTAAAAAGAAGACCAGTCTGCGTCAGTAGTTCGGTGCTCATGTACTGCTGGCATGCTGAACGTCGCGATAACGGCGTGGTGTGAGCCCCAGCAGCCGGACGAACGCGCGCCTCATCCGATCGACGCTACTGAATCCAGCGGTTGAGGCAACCTGCTTTAGGCCTTTCTGCGTGCGTTCGAGCGCGCGCCGTGCAGCCTCGACTCGCATCTGAAGCACGTATTGCGATGGTGTCGTGCCCACTTCTCGCGTAAAGACGCGCTCGAAATTCCGCAAGCTCATCGACATCCGATTCGCGAGGTTGTCAACCGAAAGCTTTGTTTGAAGATGCTCCGCAATCCAGATCTGAAGCTCCCGAATAGACATCATCTCTGATGCTTGCGAGGCAAGTGACACGCTCAACTGCGGCTGTCCGCCCGGACGTCTCAAGAACAGCACCAACTCGCGAGCAGCCTCATGCGCCAGACCAGCGCCGCAATCCTCCTCCACCCAAGCCAAAGCCAGATCGATGCCCGCAGAAATGCCCGCCGACGTGTAGATATTTCCGTCTTTGACCCAAAGCGGATCGTGCTGGACACGGACCCGTGGAAATCGGCTAGCCATTTCCCGGCCGAACCTCCAATGGGTAGTTGCTGTGCGGCCGTCCAGGAGTCCAGTCTCAGCGATCAGAAAAGCGCCAACGCAGACGGCACCAAGGCGCCGCACATTGGACGCCACACTCCTCAGCCAAGCCGAGAGTGCGACGTCGCGGACTGATCGGCTCTTCAGCCCGCACACGAGAAGAACGGAATCGCATCCGTCTTCCACTTTGCTGAAGTGGTGCTTGGCGACGAAGGTCAGAACTTCACCCTCACCTTGAACGATCAGGCTCTTTATGTTGGTGACGATCTCAATCTCGTAAATCTTCCTGCCCGCAAGGCGATTCACGGAGTTGAACACCTGGAGAGGCCCTACCAAGTCGAGTTCATCCACTGGAGGTACGATCACGACGACCATCCGTCGGCAGGGGAAATTGCGAGCAGCGACGGAGTTTCTTTTGGCGACGCTCATAAGTTGGCTAACTATGCCGCGAAGGAGAAACTTTTCCAAGCTTGAACGTCAAAATGGCGGATTTCGACGGATCAACGTCCGAAATCGTCCGTCTTTCATCGCTAGCATCCCTCCACTCGGCAGCGGAGTGAGAATCGGACAAAAATCGCACTGGCCCGGGGGGAAACATCATGAGACATCGTTGGGTAGAACTTGCACGCGCAGTACTTCTCCTCGGAGCTTTGTCTCCCACGCTCCTCATTTCTCAAACAACACAGAACAAGCAGGTGTCCCGTCCCTACGCGCGCATCGGGATCATGCGGGCGCCTGACGAAGGCCACAGCGCAGCCTTGGAAGCAGGGTATATCCGCCACCTTGAGTGGCACCGGCAGGTGAACGATCCGTTTGCCTGGTACAGCTACTCAATTTGGGCATCAACTGAGCGGCAGGGATGGATCATTTACGCGACATTCGGCCACACGGCCGACGAACTTAGCAACCCGGTGTCTCCTGCCGAAGACACCCACGATGCGAGCATCACCCTCTCGCCGCACGTCGAATACACGGGGAACGCGATCTACGAATTCCTGCCCGCACCCTCGCGCGGAAATGGCGTGCCTACTCCGACTCCGCAGGCCGAGTACACGACAGTGGAACTCAACTACGGTGCGGGAAAGGCCTTCGAGTCCGCGCTTGCTGGTGAGCAATCCAAGCTGCAAGGCGAGACGCTCTGGTACCGTCTTGTCGAGGGAGGAAATGCGTTGCGCTACGTCCGCCTTCGCCCGCGTGCAAGCTTGGCGAGCATCCTAGACGAGCGCGCCGATCAGGCGCTTCCCGACAAGGTGAACGGCTTAATCTCGAAGATGACCGTCGAGACGTTGATCCTACGGCCCAACATGCTGGTTAATGTCACACCGGTGCCGGTGCGCTGACCCCGATCGACGATTCTAAGGTCACAGGGAGTTGACAAATGACCATAGCGCGGACGAAACCAATTGTTTCGGCTCCACACCCATATCGCGAAAGGATGCTAAGCCTGGTTGGTAGCCGAAATCCTCTGGAGGTGCTTGCGCAGACGGCGGGCCGTTTGACGCTTGACCTCTCATTTCGATCACAAGGGTAATCATCCCTCCAGCTTTCTTCGTAGGGGAATCCGGGCCCGGCATAACTTCCTGTTAGCCCGTGATCCGGGCGGAATCCTCAACCGCGACCAAAGAGCCGCGCTGTTTCCGACAATTCAGAGTTGCGCTCCACCGTTTTTTGAAGAAGCCCTCTTGTGGTTTTGCGCCGTGTTCGAGTTGCCTTCAGTTGCCTTCAGGGTTGACAACTCCAGACTGAAGGGAGCACGATTTTGCTGAGTTTCCCTGGTGTTTTCTCAGTGGTTTCCCTGTGATTTCTCAACATGTATTTCCGGGACCCTCGGTCACTATTCGCAGGTGAGCAGGTTCATTTTATCCGCGCAGATGTGTGCAAGGAGAACGACAATGAACGAACCGGGCTACAGTCCATGGAAAAAACTTCAGGAGCACTGGCTAAGCCGCCGCAGTCTGATCCGTGCAGCAGCGGGCACGGCGCTGGGAGCGGGTCTAGTCCGTCCAAAGTTGGCCCACGCCGACGATGAGGATGGCGAAAGCGAACGCGCCGCCTGCATTGGTCCTAATCCGATTCCGGGGGGTGTTGTGGGACTTAAGCCCTTCGGCATCTTCATCCACCACAATCCGCTAAATCCTGCCAAGGCACTGGCCGATATCAACGACCCATCTCAGATTACGGACTTCGACGGGTTCGTGGGACTGACGCACATCCGTGGCGGCGGGATGGGAACAGACACTGCGACGGGCTCCATGACGCGACTGGCGTTCCAGGCCGATATGGGTTTCAGCCAAGGCAAATTCATCGGCACCGATGGCCAACAACATCGAGGCACGTTCGCCTTTGTTTGACTTGACGTCTACACCGGTCCGGTTGGATCGGCCAGCCTGTTCTTGCAGATTCACGACTACAACGTACATGTTGATCGCAACGACGTGTTTTGGATGATTCCTGTTAGGCACGACGCCGTTGGCGTGGACTTCGATGATGCGCGGGCCCGCCTGCGCGTGCGTGACTTAACCGTCTTCGATGACCACGACCTTGCCAACTCGCTGACACAAGGGCTGGGGCTTCCCGCCAATCCCGCCGCCATGCCGCCCACTCCGGCCATCCCCGGGATGTTCCCGGTTCGCGCGAAGGTTTCCTTCGACGTGGAATGGAATGGGGCCCTGGCGATGGCCGAAATTGAAAACAGCTCACAGAATTTCAAAGGCAGTTTCTTAAGCACAGGAGCTACGATTCGTTGGTCTGCCGAGCAGCCCGGTTTTCGATTCGAGTCAGACGCGCCGCCCGACCCGAACGCGAACTTGATTTCGGTGTTAGGACGCGAGCGAAACGGCGTTTTCTTTTCTTGACCCGCCTTGCACACAGCGCAAGGGAACACACAAAACCGACCTATTGACGGCGTGCCGTGCTTGGCGCCCCGCTCGCCACCTTGCCCGAGCCAAGCGGACCGCTGCGTCGATTGCTTCCAGTTTGCCCGTCATTCGTCCGCGGACTTACGCGCCCGCGTGCTGTCGGGGGTTGTCTACTCACCAGCCCTTGCTAGAAAGGTGCGCAGTGCGGCGATGACCGATTCCGGTGCGTCGAGTGGCAGGAAGTGCCCAGCCTCAAAGACCAGGAGGTCCGCCCCGAGCAGATCGGCAAGCGGGCGCGCGACCTTCTCCACTGGGAGGAACGGGTCGTGATTGCCCCATAGGACTAGCGCCGGCACCTGGCGCATTTTCAACGCCCCGAGGATGCCAGCGGTGTCCCGTGGATCAAGATCTTGCGCCGCCCTGATGAGTCGACGACCGCCTTCTTCGCCCTCGTAAGCGGCAACAATCCCGCGCATTTCCTTTCCTAGCCGGCGCGCGAGCACCGTTGCGAGGCGCGCGGCGTGGCCCGCTTCCCACCTCTGGATGCTGGCCACAGCTTCCATAGCCCATTCTCCGCCATAGACGCCGTCCATCAGCGCCAGCGCGCGTATGCGCTCCGGCGCGCGCACCAGCATGAGCTGTGCGGCTGCCGTGCCCACGTCGTGTGCTGCCACCGTGGTCCGCTGGATGCCGAGCCTGTCTAGCAGCTCCAGCATCCAGCGCGCCTGGTTCCCCATACCTGTCCCGACGCCTGCCGCAGGCTCAGACTCGCCGTAGCCAATTAGATCGGGAGCGACCACTCGATGCCCAGCTTCGGCTAGCCGTGGTGCGATCTGCGACCAGAGCCGACGCGTCGCAGGGAAGCCATGCAGGAGCAGTATAGGCTCCCCTGCACCGAGCTCATCGAAGACGACGCGGGCATCGCCCAGGACCACAGTCGGCATCCGATTGGCTCCTTTCCTCGGTCAGTTCTTGCCTTCTTTTGCCGTGCTAGCAATGAGCATAGCAACTCCCTGGCATGAAAGGCTCTCTTCTAGGATGGATTGAATCCTCGGGCGTTTCTTTACTCTGGACTCAGTTCCGCGGGCGAAGAATCGCGGCTAAGCAAATAAAGACCAGCACAATCCACAGCACCGCGCTAGTGAGCAAGGCCGCGTCGTTGGAGGCAGTGTATCCGCCAAACGGAACGCTGTAAAAATGGCCTTCTCCGCGAAGAGCAGCCGCGATCATTCCCGACCCGATGTAGGCGACCAGGCCCAACGGCACCGACAGCAGGAAAACGCCGGTCCAGAACCTCGCATTCGCACACGCATTAGTGTTGCGGGACTTCAGGACAAGAAGGATTCCGCCAGCAACCAGCAAGATCGGCAGCCCCATGACTACGAAGTTCGCGAGCAAGGTCCGGAAGATCATGTCAATCTTGCCAAACTCTAATCTTTGAAGCGCGCCTTTCGCGGGCACTATACCTTGGTTGTGTGCACTTAGGTGGGTGAATTCTTGTCCGACAACAGCTCCCTTCATGACGAATACAACCCGCCGAGCGGTTGCGATGTCTCCGGCGGAAGCCACTCGGTGTCAATATAGATGCCAGTGACTTACGCAAAACTTCAGGGAAACTCATATTGCGATGTTACGCCAAGAACCCGTCCGTGCCCGATTTAGCGGCTAATCGCCAGAGTGGCAGCTAGTACCCAAACGGACGGTAACGCCGTTAGCACGTAGCCGCTGCGCGGCGGACGCTTCGCGTGAGGTAATGGAGCGGTGGTTGCCCGGCGGCTGAGATAAGTTTGGGTCACAAGGAGGTGTCCCTGTGACCCATCTTCGAAAAAT
>Ga0126378_10000207_pt1 | contig 45332 bp, 40 predicted proteins | sample PanSoiMetPlot_23_FD_92587 | JGI IMG/M metagenome (GOLD analysis project Ga0126378, IMG submission 92587) | Tropical forest soil microbial communities from Panama - MetaG Plot_23 | ecosystem: Environmental > Terrestrial > Soil > Tropical forest > Bulk soil | place: Panama | collected 2016-02-17 | reverse complement strand
TGTGATTCTTGGCATGCTCGCGCTCACGTAGCAGGACTGGGAGATGGCTTCACCGGAGGCTCGGCCGGTGCGCGAGCGAACGAGTCGCCCGCGACCGCCGAGGTCACGAAGACCCGGCTGTCAGCCGACTTCTGGGTGAACCAGCCGGAGCCGTCGAAGCCCTGGTTGCCGACCGATAGGTTATACGACGCGCGGCAAACGACGCGACATGTCAATTTCTCACGCGGCCTGTCGAGGTCGTTGCCAGGAGCAGCTTCGACGCCCGGTGGTGCACATGGCGCGGGCATGGCGTGCCCGGTGCGCCAGCTGACCACGACTGCCTGACCTCAGGGCACGCCGCTGCGGCGTCGGCGGCGCACGAAGACCAGCGCGCCGATCGCGATCACCAGCAGCGGCATGACGCCCAGGGCCAGCACCTCGTTGATGCGTACGTCGCGGTCGCTAAGCGTCAGCGGTCCGGCCCCCGCCGGTTTGGGCCCGATCGAGATCAGAGAGTCCTGCTCAGACAGCCAGTCGAGCGAGGCCAGCAGCAGGTCGGGATTCGAGCCGTCGGCAAAGGGGGGCATCGTCCGGTTCTCCGCCAGGCCCGAGGACCCGCTCAGCAGGATCCGGGTCGTCTTGCCGGCTGGGTGCTTCTGTTCCAACGCCTGGAGCAGGACGAACGGTCCGGTCCTGTCGATCGCCCGCTTGTCAAGGTTGGTCCGCTGCTGCGCGACCGCATACGAACGGTCGGTGCTCGACGCGAGATTGACAGCGGTCGTATCGCCGGTTTGCGTGCTCACGATGGGGGTCGCCAGTGGCAGAAAGACGTACCTGCCGGCCAGGTTCCTGGTGATCGGCGACTGGCCGTAGGCGTAGACCACCGGTACCGTCGCGTCATCCTTCGCGGAGTGCGACGGGTCCGGTTCCACGATCAAGGCGCCGTCGAAGCCTGCACCGTACGGCTTGAGGACGGCGTTCACGCTGGCAAGCACCTTGGGGTCGAGCCAGGGGTCAACCCCAAGCAAGAGCTTGCCCCCCTGACTGAGGTACTGCTTGATCGCCTTGACACTGTTATCGCTCAGGGACCGACCGAGCTCGACCAGCGCCAGTATGTCGCAGCTCGGGGGGACGCCCTGCTGCACCAAAAGGAGGTCCTCCACCTTGTAGTTGCTCGTCTTCAGAAGCTCCGCCACAGACGAGTAGCCGCTGACCTGGTTGGTGTCTTTAAGGTCGCGTTCTCCATCCCCCGAGGCCCAGCACACGACCGGTGCGCGGCTGGATTCCAGACGGAGGATGGCGCCTGTCAGGTCAGCCTCGGTCTGTGAGGCTATGTTGAGCACCACCGGGGGCCGGCCCTTGTACTGCAGGACGACGCTGCCGGCGACCGTAACGCCCAGGCTGAGCGCCTCTGCCCCGTTCTGATCGGGATCCAGGAAGCGAACCTTGACGCGCGGGCTCTGCTGTGTGTAGAGATCGAGGAGAGCCTGTGCGTCCCGCTTGCTCCCCAGCTCGTCAGGTCGGAAGAAGCCGGTGACGATCAGATCGCTGTCGACCTGCTTGATGACCTGCACCGACTTCGGCGACAGTGTGTGCAGCCCCGACTTTGTGAAGTCCGCCGCCTGTGCGCCACGAGAGGCGATCACGTTGACCGCAACCAGGATGCCGATCACAACCGCGCCAACCAGCACTGTCAGCGACCCGAAGCGAGCACGCCTGGTCCGCACAAGCTCGAGGACAGCACCCGGGTCGACCACCCCGTAGGCGATTACCAGCGCCACACTAGCGAAGAGCAGGAAGGTGGTCCGCTGGGTCAACCCGCCATCGACGAACACGAAGCTGAGCGTCGTGAGCAGCAGCAGGAGGCCGGCGACGGCGCAGAGCAGGGCGATGCGGCGGTCCCAGCGGACCATCAGCGCCACTTCCTGGATTCGACGACTCGGGTCGTTATGAAGAGCGCTCCCAGGGTGAGGGTCGCGAAGTAGAGCAGATCTCTGAGTACGATCTGGCCCTGGTTGAACGACTGGGCGCGGTTGGATGCCGCCAGGTAGTCGAACAGATCGGACAGCGGCGGGGTTACAACCCCCGCCAGGGCGCCAAACCCATACTGCAGCGCGACCAGCGCGCCGACGCCAACGGCGGCGGCCACGATCTGGCTTTGCGTGAGGCTGGAGGCCAGCACGCCCAGGGCAACCCAGGCCGCCCCGACCAGCAGGATTCCGGCATACCCGGTGATGACCGACCCGTAGTCGACGCTGGGCAGCGACACGTGTACGCCCAGGATCGTGGCGGGCGTGTGAAGCTGCTGGTAGGCAGAGATCAACATCACGTAGACGAGCGTGAAACTGATCGTGACCACGTAGAAGAGAAAGCTGCCTAGCCACTTGCCGGCAACCAGCTCCCAGAATCGGATGGGCGAGGTGAGCAGCATCTCCAGACTGCCGGAGCGCTGTTCCCCGGCCAGCAAGCGCATGGTGCAGAGCGGCACGAAGAATGCCATCATCAGCGCCAGCCAGCTGAAGACCCCGCTCATGCTGACCGGCGCGCCTGCGTTGACCTGAGGCAGGTAGCCGAAAATCGACGTCAGGACGATTACAAGCGCCCAGGCCACGTATGCGATCGGCCACGCAAGGATCGCAGCCAGCTCCCTCCGGGCTATCGCGGCGACTGGGAGCAGACCGGTGCCCCACATGAGCTCGTAGAGGCCACGATCGGCGGGGGCCTTTGCCGGCGCAACAGCGACGGCCGTTGGAGTGGCTGCCGGTGGAGGTTCGAGCACAGGCTGCGGCCAGTCGGCGCCGGCTTCGGCCTCCGCCGGCTCGGCCGCAGCGGCCACAGCTTCAACCTCCGCCGGCTCCGCCACCGCGGCCGCAGCCTCAACCTCGGCTACCTTCGCCTCGGCCGCCTCGGCCTGAGCCAACGGCTCGGCATCCAGCGCGGACGCTTCTGGCTGCCGGTCGGCGACCCGGGCTTCAATCGCCGTCTCCTCAGCCGGCTGGGCAGCAAGCGCAGACGAAGAGATGTCCAGGGCCTCTTCGGTCTCGCCCAACTCGGCGGTCTGCGGTCCGGAATCGCCCGCGGTGGCAGCAGCGTCCTCTGTTATGGGAAGAGGCTGCTCGCCGGCGCTCTTTTTGCGAGCCGCCTGGCGGCGCTTCCGCCTCGGCGGCTTACTGCCGCCGGCGGGCGCCACCGCTAGCGAGCCTCCTGAGCGGCCAACTCCGGAAGCGTGACCTCAAGAGCCAGGCTTCGAGAATTCAGGTGGCGCAGGCTGAGGCCCTGGCCGACGATGACCCTGGCCACGGCGTCCTGCAGATCGTCGCCGTCCCCGGTCACCGTCAACCGGTTCTCGCCATCACCGTTGGACGTCACGGTGACCTCGCTCACCCCGGCCAGCTTGCGCAGCTGCCGATCGACTGCCACCGGGTCTCCCGCGATGACGGCCTCGACCTGTCGTCTCCGCTTACCGGCCAGCCGCCGGCTCAAGCTGCTCGGGGCGTCGTCCGCGATCAGCCTGCCGTCATTGATGAGCAACACGCGGTCGTAGGTCGCGCCGACCTCCGACAGGGTTTGACTCGACAGCACAACCGTGCGCTGATCGCCGAGCGCTCTTATGAGCTGCAGAGTCTCGTGGGTCTGGGTGGAATCGAGGCTCGCGCCCGGTTCATCAAGGAGCAGTACCTGAGGGTCGTGCACCAGGGCCTGCGCGAGGCCAACCCGCCGCCTCAGCCCATTCGACAGATGTCCGATGATGTCCCTGCGCCGCTCCGTGAGGCCACAGACGGTCAGTGCGTGGTCGATTCGCGGACGCCGCTTCCGCGGCGACACTCCCCGCAGCCGGCACATGGTATGCATGTAGGATTCGACACTCATCTCGTTGTACAGCTGTGCGGACTCAGGCAGGTATCCGATACTCTTGCGCGTCTCACGAGACTGCTCGAATACGCTGTAGCCGGCGACCCAGGCGCTCCCTGAAGTTGCGCTCAAATAGCCGGTCAGTATGCGCATCATCGTGGACTTGCCTGCCCCCGTGGGTCCCACAAAACCCACCACCTGTCCCCGTGGGACCGAGAACGTGAGGTCAACGATCGCAGGCCGGCTGTCGTAGTACTTGGTAAGACCCTGGACCTCAATCAACTGGACAGCGGCCATTTTAGGGGTGCTCGTGACGTTGGCGTCTTCGCCGAAGTGCCGGCACTGCTATAACCGATCCGTGGCTTCGACCATCATCGCCGTCGGAGACGAACTTCTCGCCGGCTTCACCCTGGACACCAACTCCCACTGGCTGGCCGAGCGGCTGCGCCGCCTCGGCTTCCCCCTCAAGCGCATCACCGTGGTCAGGGACCGCAAGAAAGACATCATCCACCACCTCCGATCCGACCTTGCCGATGAGGAGGTCCAGGACGTCTTCTGCTGTGGGGGTCTGGGACCGACGCCGGACGACCGTACGCTCGAAGCCGTCGCGGCGGCGCTCGGGAGGGACCTTGTGACGTGGCAGCCGGTGCTTGAGCGTATCGAGCGCCGCGTGCGGCTGATGCACGAGGCCGGTCTGATCGAGTCCTTCCAGGTCGCCGACGGCAACCGGCGGATGGCCCGGATTCCGGCGAGTCCGGATCACGTCTTTCGCAACCGTAGGGGCATGGCGCCAGGCCTGGTCTATCGGCTCGACCAGCGCAGGCTTTTCGTGCTTCCCGGCGTACCGAGCGAGTTGAAGGGGATCATGGCCGACGAGCTCGAACCCGAGTTCCTGAGCGGCCGGCTCGCTGCCGTTGTGCACGAGCTCCACTTCATGTTCGCGGTCGAAGCGCGCTTCTACCCGGTCATGCGCGACCTGGAGACCTCCCACCCGGACGTATCCGTTGGTTCCTATCCAAACTTTCAGACCAAAGAGCTTGTGATCCGCTTCGCGGGAGAGGACGAGCGGCGGGTGCTGGAGGCTGTGGACGTCGTCCGCCAGCGCGTCGCGCCGATGGGGCTGGTGCCGGCGCCGGGCTGAGGCGCCAGCTGCCCGGCACGCTCTCATCCCCCCGCAAGGGACGGGGGATCAGCGACCTTTGAACTCCGGCTCGGCTTTCTGGAAGAACGCCACGATGCCGGCCACCGCGTCCTCGGTCAGGACCGTCCGCGCGAAGTTGCGGGCTTCGACGGCGAGACCTTCCTCCAACGGCAGGTCCTGGCCACGATTCACCGCATCCTTGATCATCGCGATCGCAAACGTCGCCGCCCGGGCCAGGCGTGCAGCCAGCTCGTCCACCAGATTGTCGAGCTCGTCAGGCGCGACCGCCCTGTTGACCAGCCCCAGAGCCTCCGCCTGGACGGCCGATAGTCGGACCGACTCGTAGAGAAGCGGCAGCGCCCTGGCACTGCCGAGCAGCCGGACCAGCCTCTGAGTGCCACCACCTCCCGGGATGATGCCCAGCGCCGACTCGCTCTGCCCGATCTTCGAGCGCCCGTCCTCGACCATGATCCGGTAGTCGCAGCACAGCGTCAGCTCGCAGCCGCCGCCCAGGGCGTGGCCGTTGATCCTGGCGATCACGGGCTTGGGGCACGCAGCGATGGCGTTGAATGCCGCTCGGTTGGCCAGCATCATCTCCACGATGCGCTCTTCGGCATCGGGCGCGGAGCGGTCAAAGCCGCCCATCGAGCCCAGATCCGCGCCCACGCTGAAGTACCGCTCGTGGGCGCTCTGCAGTATGACTGCCCGGCAGGCTGGATCGGGGCCCAGCTCGGTGAACGCCGCTTGCAGCTCGCTCATCAGGTCGGAGGCGATCGCGTTGTTGCCGCTGCGGTTCATGATCACACGCGCAACGCTCCCCTCGCGGACGACGTCGACAACTTCGCCCATGTTCAGGCTGTGAACAGGGGGATGCCGCCGGCCACCTCGATCGCAGCCCCAGTGATGTAGCCGGCCTCCTCGCTGCAAAGGAAGCCCACGGTTGTGGCGATGTTCGACGGCTCGCCAAAGCGCTTGAATACGGTGCGGTTCTTGAAGCGCTCGTAGAGCGGGTTGGTCTCGGCACCCATCCGGCCTGCCTCGGACAGGATGATGCCTGGCACGATCGCGTTGGCCGTTATGTTGTGCCGGCCGCCCTCCAGCGCGGCCGTCCTGGCCAGCCCGATGACTCCAGCCTTGCTCGCCGAGTAGCTGGCCTGACCGAAGCCACCCAGCGTGCCCGCCACCGACGACATGAAGATGATCCGGCCCCACCGCTGTTCGACCATATATGGCCAGACCTCCTTCGTACAGTTGAAGGACCCGGTGAGGTTTACGGCGATGTCGCGGTCCCACAGCCGGTAGTCCTGGTTGGGGATCTGGGCTGTGTGGTCGAGGGTGGCCGCGTTGTTGATCAGGATGTCGATGCGGCCGAACTGCCCTCTCACCTGCGCCAACACCTGGCGGATCTGGTCGCGGTTGGTCACGTCCATCTTGATGGCGGTGGAGCGCCGGCCCATCTGCCGGATTTCCTCGGCGGTCGCGTTGGAGTAAACCCAACCCTGACTGATCGCGAACTGTGCCAGCGCCGAATTCGCACCCTCGGCTGTGGTCTGGAGGTTGGGGTCATCCTCGATCAGGATGTCTGTGATTGCCACGTCCGCACCCATGCGAGCGAGCGTAAGTGCGTCCTCGCGTCCCAATCCGCGCGATGCGCCGGTGACGAGGGCGACCTTACCCGAGAGATCGAACATGCACAGCTCCTTCAAGCAAAGCGGCTATCATCGCGCCCGGTCGTCGGCGGAATTCAGCTCGGCGATCGCTCTGGACACCACCGGCTGCCCGTCCTGATTAACGGCCGTGAGCTGGACGGTTTGATCGTGCTCATCGCCGCGAAACGTGACTGTATCACCGGGCCGGACTATGCCGGCGAACCGGCAGCTTAGCCTGCGCAGCCGGCCAGGCTCGCCGGCCACACGGGCAAGGAGACCCATCTGCAGCATCCCATGAGCGATTACACCCGGCAGACCGACCGAGCGCGCGAACTCGTCGTCGAGGTGAATCGGGTTGCTGTCGCCCGACGCCTGGGCGTAAGCCGCGATCTGCTCCTTCGTGAACTCGACGACGAGCTCTCTCATTGTGCTCCGCCGATCACGAAAACCGCGCGCGAACGGCAAACAGGTACGCCACCTGCGCTGACGTTGCTCTCGAAGGTGATGAAGCGCACACCACGGCGCTCCACGTCCGAAGTCACCTGACCCTGGGCGATCACCATCTCCCCCATCTCGGGCTGGCGCTCCCACTCGAACTCCTGCTCTCGGTGCAGAAGCCTTGCGAAGTCGACGGCAGCCTCAGAGTCCTCGAAGAGCTGGCGCGCCGTCGTGCCCAGCGCATAGACGGCAGCGTAAGTTGGCGGGACGCCACCGGCCGGGTCCGCGCCGAGTGCCCGGGCGAACGCCTCTACATGCGAGGCTTCGATCCTGAACTCGACGGGCGGATAGACACGCCCGGTCACTGCCGTTACGGGAGTCGCCCTCCGGTCCCGGTGCTGTACTCGAGGTCACGGCGCTTCCGTTCGGCGGCCTCCAGCTCCTTGAAGAATATGAAGTGGCCGCGACCGTGGACGTAGTAGCCGCCGCCCTGGTCGCGGGTCACCTTCACGTAGGGGAGCTCGATGTCGTAGACCTGGCCCGACGGGGAGACCTTCAGGAGTGTCATGTTGGTCACGAGGCTAACTTAAGACGCCCCCTGACCCGCCTCAGCAGCAGCGGACGCAGCTCCTCCCAGGCGGCCATCACAGGGGTCCGCGTGGCGGCCGCAACATCATGGGGCGCATAAGCCGCGACCGCGAAGTTCTGAGCCAGCTCGCGTGCAGGCGTGGCAGCCTCGGGCATCTCGCGAGCGAGCCGAGCCCCGAATTCGATGGGCGTCTCGCCCGCTCGGGACTTGACCCCAGCCAGACCGGACAGCAACGAGGTGCGTCGCCAGACGCCGCTGACGGTGCGCGGCCGAAGGTAGCGTGAAACGAACAGCCAGATGCCGGCAATCAGGAGGGCCAGCGCCACGAGCAGGGTTGGGAACCCGCCAGGAACTGGGGATTGGCCAAACGCGCCACCGCCGAGCCCCAGCTCACCGGTGTCCAGCGCGCCCCTGTCGGGGCCTCTGACGCCGCCGGCCTCGGCACCGGCGGCCACCTGATCACCCGAGCTGCAGACCTCCGAGTCCCGCGCGCATACGGCGCTGGCTGAGCCTCGGGGGATCGGGAAGTACGTCCCGTCAGGCGTCGGCTCAAAAGGTATCCAGCCGTAGCCGGGGAAGTAGGCCTCCACCCAGGTATGGATGTCCGACTCACGAACCACGTATTTGCTCAGCTTCTCGTCGAAGCTGCCGGGACCGTAGCCGTTGACGAGGCGGGTCGGAATGCCGAGCGATTTCAGCATGTCGCCCATTGCGGAGGCGAAGTACTCGCAGTACCCCTCCTTGGACGTGAACAGGAAGTAGTCGAGCGGGTCTACGTCCCGCGGTGGAACCGTCGGGGTCAGGGTGTACTGGTAGGTGGAGCGCAGGTAGGACTCGATCGCAGTCGCCTGATCGTAGGGGTTGTCCTTGCCCTGGGTCACCTGCACCGCAAGGTCGTGGATGCGCTGGAGCGTGCCCTTTGTCCGGTACGCGGAGGAGGTAAGGGGTACGACGTCAGCCTGTCCGGGCGACCTGTAGGTGCCTGCGAAGTTGCGGTATGGGTCGAGCCAGGGCGGATAGGCGGAGCCGGCCGCCCTGAGTTGGTCCTCGGTAGCCGTCGAGTAGCCGACGCTGACCGCGTAGCTCCCCGCCGACCCGTTGCTGCCCGGCACCGAGAGTCGATCGATGCTCTGCAGCTTGTCCGCCGGCAGCAGGCCGGGCGGCGCCTGGTTGCCGCGCCATGCGTGCGCCGTTGCGGTGCGGTCGACCTTGAGCAGTGTGCTCGGATAAAACAGCACATTGGGAGCGGTCTCGGGCGGCTTCAGCATCTGGATCTTGAAGGTCGCCGACGCCTGACCGGAGTAGCTCTCAGCGTATGGCGGGCTGACGTTTTTCTCGACCGGCAGGCTGAGCGCTGCTGCATCACCGGGGTAGCGCCAGTAAGAGCCGCCCTGGCTGGTCGCGGTGCTGTCCAGGTTGAAACCGCGGAAGTAGCGCGGGCCTCCGTACGACCCGCTGATCGTGTACGTGAAGACAACACCGCCGGTCTTGTGGATGGGGCCGGCGAGCTGAGCGAGGGAAGCGAACCCGGTCGAAGTCCCGGAGCTGGTCCCGCGGCCGAAGGCGACCGGGTGATTGAGCCGTTGCTGCAGCTCAGCCCATCCCCGGAAGCTGCCGTTTTCGATGTCGATGGTGCGATCGGTAGTCGTCAGCGGCGGGGCCAGCAGCCCGATGACGATAACACCTGCCATCACGACCACGCCGGTCTCCCAGAAGTCCCACCGGGCGTCGCTGCTCAGCCGCACTCTGCGCGCGGTTGCCGTGTCCATCGAGCGCACATAGCTGGTCCAGAGCAGCACGCCAAGCGTCAGGAAGAGGAAGCTGACGACATACCCGCTCTGGTTGTCGGGGGCGTTGAGAACATTCGTCGCAAACGCGGCAGCGCCGGGTGCCAGGCCCAGGAGTGGCTGCCGCCACCGGAGCGCGCACCAGCTCAGCCAGCCTCCCACGACCCAGAAGAGCATGTAGAGCATGTAGAGGTCGAACGAGGGGTCATAGATGTCGTCGCCATTCAAAATCCGGCCGATCCAGGTCCCTGCGAGTGCCAGTGGGTCGGTTGGGTCGCTTGGGTGGGAGTGTGCCAGCGCCCGATGCGCGCCGAAGAACGCCGCTTCCGGCGCGAGCAGTGCACCGATCCCGAGAGCGACCGGCCAGGGAACGCGCTTGATCAACGCCAGGATTCCCATGAAGAACGCTGCAACCAGGGCCAGGTTGGTGAGCCCCGCTGAGTCGGGAACCCAGTTGGCCTCGACCGTTGAATTGCCGAAGCAGATGGCGATGAGGACGACGAAGACTGCCATGGGCAGGGTGCCCGTGGGAGGCCGCCACGCGATGGGCAGCGATCTGGCGCGGTTAGACCAGGCGGACAGCATCTCTCGTCCTCAGTAGCCGGGCGAAGTCGTCTCCCTTTCTGACCACATAGAGATCGACGTCCGAGCCCAGGTCGAAGCTCAGGTTTGGCTCAGGTGCACCAAAGCTGGAGGCGTCGATGTAGATGGCCAGCAGCGATGTGCCACGGCCCCGAATGGCCTGCATGGTCCGCACCCAGTCAGGGTCCGCGCTCGGTGTGATGACAGCGATGGCGCGCCGGGGCAGGCGGCGGATCCGGTCCCAGGCCATCGCCCTGGGCAGGCTCTGCGGCCCATCGGCCCTGGCCACCGCCAGGTAGTCGAGGATCAGCCTGTCCTGACGCACCGCGCGGTGAGGCTCGAGCAGTGTGCCCCTCGCGTCGTTGGCGATCAGACCCACACGACGACCGCGGTTGTGGATCTGCATCGCGACCGAGGCAGCCAGGCTGACGGCGTACTCCAGAGTCGACTCCTCGCCCACGCCGTAGTGCACGTTCCGATGGAGGTCGAGCACGATCCACAGGTCTGCAGTGAGAGGCTGCTCGAACGTCTTGCTCATCAGCCGCTGGTGCTTGAGGGACAGCGGCCAGTGGATGCGGCCGAACGAGTCTCCGAGCGCGTATTCGCGGACGCCCCCCGTCTCCGGCGGATAGTCGGCCCAGTTGCCGAATCGCTGCGCAGTGCCGGCGTGCTGGGTGGCGGGCATGAGCAGCTCGGGCAGCTGCCGGACGCGCGGATAGACCAGCACCTGGTTCTTCTGGTTGAGCCGGGATTCCTGGCTGAAGAGACCGAAGGGTTCGCTCACTCGCAGCAGCGTCGGGCCAAACGTCACCCAGCCGCGCTGCCGGTATACGCCGCGTGAGGTCCAGGTCACAGCCTGCTTGCCCAGAGAGATGACGCGGCCCGGCTGGTACTCAGAGAGGCGGCTCAAGTCCATGACCTCGACCCACGGGGCCGGGACCCGGCTGCGCTTGCGGACGGTAAAGGTCTCCTCGAAACCCTCACCCACCGTCGGAATTCCCGCATCCAGCACCCGCTCGATCTGGACACCACGCGCGGCCAGCTTGGGCCACAGCCATGAAAGTACGAAGAGCAGGACCAGCGCGTAAGCCAGCACGTACGCCGGCTTGATGGCAGTCAGGTACGCAAAGAAGGACAGAAGGGCGAGGCTCGCGGCGAGCAGTGCCCTGCTCATGTCCCCCCGCGTGCGCCTCCTCGGTGGGGCTCACCGCAAGCGGGAGAACCGCGAGGCCTCCCCAGCGTCTGGTCAGGCGTCATAGCTCATCTGAGGCACGTGTTCACGCTCCATCAGCTGGTGCAGGATCCGCGTCGGGCTGGAGCCCTGCATCTCCGCGTTGGGGCGGAGGATGATTCGGTGGCCGAGGACAGACTCGACCAGAGCCTTCACGTCGTCCGGCATGACGTACTCACGGCCCAGCACTGCTGCCCGGGCCTGCGCAGCATGAAACAGGTTGAGGGTCCCCCGCGTGCTGGCTCCGAGCGCGATCTCGGGATGCGTCCTCGTCTTCTCGACCAGCCTCGCCATGTACTCCTTCAGCTCAGTCTTTACGAAGACGTCACGAACCGCCGTCTGGGCCGCCCGCAGCTCCTTCGGCGATATCACGGGCTGCAGCTCCTCAAATGGGGACTCCACTTTGTTCTTTCCGAGCAGCTCGACCTCCTCCCGCGAGGTCAGATAGCCCAGTCGGACCTTCATGAAAAAGCGGTCCAGCTGTGCTTCGGGCAGTGGGAAGGTGCCCGAGTACTCGACGGGGTTCTGGGTAGCCATCACCATGAAGGGCGACGGCAACTCGTTGGTCTCGCCGTCAATGGTGACCTGTCGCTCCTCCATCGCCTCCAGCAGGGCCGACTGCGTCTTGGGCGTGGCGCGGTTGATCTCATCGGCCAGCAGGATCTGCGCAAAGACCGGGCCGGGGCGGAACTCGAACTCACCCTCCTTCTGGTTGAAGGCGCGGACGCCGGTTACGTCCGAGGGCAGCAGGTCAGGGGTGAACTGGATGCGCCGGAACGTGCAGTCGAGGGACCGAGCGACCGCCTTCGCCAGCATCGTCTTGCCGACTCCGGGGACGTCCTCGATAAGCAGGTGTCCTTCACATAGCAAGGTGATGAGGCACAGCCGGACCTCATCATCCTTGTGGACGATGGCCCGGGCCACGTTGGCCAGCACCGGGTCGACCACCCTTCGAACGATGTCTAGCGAAGCTTCCTCAGCACCTAGTCTCATTCCGACCTCCGTTCCTCCCACGGGATTATATGGACGCCCGTGCCAGGCATCGCGTAACGAATCACGTGCCCCCACACGATTGACATTAGTTGGGCAACTCTGCTAGGGTTGCGCCCGGTCAGCTTTTCGCTCCTCGGGAGGGCGAGTCTGACAGGGGGGTAGACGATAGAGTGACGGCATTCAGCCGCTACTTTGTGCATATCGTCGTGCTCATCGTAGCGGTCGCCCTTTCCGGGTACGCGTCCATTACGAAGGGTTTGCCAGGCGTAGCTACGCTCAGGCTTGGCGCCGTCAACGCACAGGGGCTGGCTTTCGGCCAGGGTGGGGCCGCAGGCCAGGTGGAGCTGGGCCGAGCGGGGACCATCGTCAAGCCGATCGGCATCCCGACTGACGCGCCGGTGCAGCACACACCGACCAGGTACACCGTGCGTCAGGGAGAAGACGTCTACGCCATCGCCCAGAAGTTCAACATCACCGCCGACGAGCTCCGCTGGTCCAACCCGGATAAGCTGACCAAGACCGACGTGGTTCGCGCCGGCGACGTGGTCGAAGTTCCACCGGTCTCGGGCGTGGTGGTGCTGGTGAAAGCCAACGACACCATCCAGGCCCTCGCAGCAGCCTACAAGGTTGACGCGCAGGCTATCGTCGACTTCAACTACCTTCGCGACACCAACCACGACGGCAGCTTCGTCATCAAGCCCGGCGACATACTGGTGGTGCCCAACGGGCGCGGCCCGCTGCTGTGGCCGCGGCGTGCGACTGACGCCGCCCCCCACCTGGGCCCGTTCTCCAACGCCAAATTCGTCTATGGCCAGTGCACGTGGTACGTCGCGAGCCGGCGGTACGTTCCCTGGAGCGGCGACGCCTGGATGTGGTGGGCGAACGCCCGGGCCATGGGTTTTCCCGAGGGACAGGTACCGGAGCCGGGCGCGATCATGGTGACCTGGGAAAGCTACTACTACGGACATGTGGCCTATGTCGAGCAGGTCAACCTCGACGGCAGCTTCGTCGTCTCGGAGATGAACTACAGGGCATGGGATGTGATCGACACCCGCCTCATCCGCAGCACGAGAGAGATTCCTCTCATCGGGTTCATCTACTAAGCCGCGCCGCGAGAGGTGCGGTAGCCGAACGGCATGTTCACGATCAGGTCGAGTTTGGTGAGGCGTGGCGGGTAGGCCCGGCTCCGCCGGGCCGATTGAGTTGTCGCCAACGCTGCCAGACGCTGCCCGTCACCCACCACCGGTGGGACGGCGGCTATCGTTTGCGCTAGCACGGTGGTGGGGGTCTGGAGGGGGAGGCCTGCCTCCCCCTGCCATCGTCCCATAGGCCAGCCTCACGAAAGCTGAAGTAACCGCGGCGAGCCACGACCATGTGGTCCAGGAGCCGCACGCCGAGGATCATGCCAGCTCGGCCCATCAGCTGTGTGAATGACACATCCTCGGCGCTCGGCTCGGGAATGCCGGACGGGTGGTTGTGCGCGATGACGATGGCGGCGGCGCAGCGCTCGAGAGCAGGCGCGTAGACCTCCCGGGCCGCCACCGCGACGTGCATGAGCCCTCCCTCGGCGACCAGCGCGAGTTCGCCCAGCAGGCAGCAGCGCACGTCAAGCGTCAGCACACCCAGCGCCTCCGTTCGAGCCGTGCGCAGTGTGGTCAGGTGCGGCAAGAGATCCCTGGCGGTGCGCACCGGCCCCGGAGGTTTCACCGCCGGCTGAAAGCGACGGGCCAGCTCCGCGCCGGCCAGCAGCCTGCGTCGGGCAGCCGGCTTGAGGCCGAGCCGCGCCAGCTGATCGGGGCTGGCCTCCAGGAGGACGTCAACCGGCATATCCCTGATGGTGGCGGCGGCGTTGGGTCCGACCAGGTGGTCGATGAGCGAGTGGTCGTCTGCCGCGGCGAGCGGCGGACGACCACGAAAGGGGGTAGCCGCGGAGGCCGCGGAGGAGTGGTCGGCGTGGGAAGGCGTCCGATGGGACTTGTCGCTGTGTTCCGCGGCCGCTGGCATGACACCAACCTAGACTCGGCCCGGCACCGCCACAAGCCTGGTTGTTAAGGCTTCCTACACCGCGACTTCAAGAACCATGCCGGAGGCTCCGGGGCGGCACTACGAGACTTCCTGGTCCTCGTCCTCGACCAGGCGGAGCTGGCCATCGGCCTTGAGCCCGAGGCTCCGGGCGAAGAAACCGGCAACGCGCTCGACGTAGAGCGGTCGGTCCGCGAAGTAGCTACCGGTGTGCGGAGCCCCCTGCACGACCCAGATCTCACGCGGCCCCCGATACGCGTCATAGAGACGGCGCGCGTGATGGACGGGTGTGGTGACGTCAGCGCCGCCGTGAATGAAGAACAATGGCCGCTGTTCCAGACCGCTGAGAACCGCCATGGGGCTCGCTTCGGCCAGTCGAACGCCGTGTCTCAGGCGCATCCAGAGCGCCACCGCGGCAACGAGGGGTGCGCCGGGCAGCAGAGTGTGACGCCTGACGTTGTCCCGCAGCACCAGTCGGAGATCGCTGAAGGGGCTGTCCAGGACCAGCGCCTCCACAGACGGGTCACCGGCCGCCCCCAGGAGGCTCACTACGGCACCCATCGAGTAGCCCAGCAGACCGATGCGGGCATTGCGGACCCGGCGGCGTGCGAAGGCGAGCGCAGCGGCGAGCTCCTGGACCTCCCGAACGCCCAGAGTGATCATCGCCTGGTCGCTGCCTGGCATACCGCGATAGGAGTAGCAGAGGACGTTGAAGCCCTTGCGCCAGAGCGCGACCGAGATGCCGAGAAGGTCCTGACGGCGGCCCTTGTGACCCGGGCTGATCACGATCACCTGGGGTGAGCCGGTCTGACGGAAGAACCAGGCACCGAATGCGATGCCGTCTGCGGTGGTCAGATCGACCTCCTCGTAGTCGGCCTGGAACTCCCAGGGTGTGAAGAGGAAGTCGTCAAGGAACTCGGGGCCTGAAGGCACGAAGAGGCGCCGGTAGAGGACGACGGAAAGGCTTGCGTACGCGGCGAGCGGGAGCCCGATCAAGGCTCCCAGAACCAGGTATGCCATGAGCTCCGCTTAAGTCTAGGTCGGCACGGAGGGTGTGAGGGAATCACACTCTGTGCCGCGCTGGTTTCGCCTCCTGACCCGCACGCGCTTCCTCGAACCGGCCCAACACGAACAGGAGGAGACTCAGGCGATTGAGGTAGCGGCGCGCGTGGAGATTGGCGAGCCCGCCCTCATGGATCAGTGTGACGCAGCGCCGCTCGGCGCGCCGCACTACCGTACGGGCCAGGTCGAGCGCGCCCGACGCGGGGGTGGAGCCGGGCAGGATGAAGCCTTTGGGCATCCCGACCTCGGCCTCCAGTGTGGCGAGGAGGTTGTCCAGCTCGGCCACGTCCGTCTCGGAGGTGGTGCCGAACTTGCCGGGGTCCTCAGGGTTGGTAGCAAGCTCAGCCCCGAGGCGGTAGAGTCCCCGCTGGAGCTGTTCGGCGACGTCGCGAACGCGCTCGTCCGAGGTCAGGGCCTTGGCCAGTCCGATGGCGCTGGAAGCCTCATCGACCGTGCCATAGACTTCGATGCGGAGGTCGTCTTTGGCCACGCGGCCGCCGCCCAGGAGACCGGTGGTGCCGTCGTCGCCACCGCCCGCCAGCTCGTGCATGGTCTTCCGTCGCTCGGGCACGTCACCACTTTAGTAGCGCCCGAAGCTGTGTACGCGTCGCATTCCTGGCGATGCGGAGTTTCGCGCCGTCTGGATGTCGCACGGCCGCCGGCGGGGGTTAGGCTGGGCCCCATGCAGTGGACCTCGCTGCGAGCGCAGCGGGCCATGAAACTGATCGGGCTCGCCATCGTTGTGGTTCTCGCCGCTGCCGTTGCATACCTGGGGCCTGGCCTGGTTCGCTCGCACTCACAGGGCTCGCAAGCCACCGTCCTGATTACCCTGGATCCGCCGAGGGGACTGATCGACAGCAAGGTCGCCGTGACAGTGACAGGACTCCAGGCGCACCGACGAGCGTTGGTAAGGGCTCGGACTGTGGACTCGACTGGCCGCGGCTGGGCATCCTTCGCCGTCTTCGAAGCTGATCCGACCGGCACCATCGACCTTCGCACCAGCAGACCGCTCGATGGCTCGTACCAGGTCGCCGACCCGATGGGGCTGTTCTGGTCGATGGCCGGACCGATCGGCGAGGCACCGTACCCGCGCAGCGCGTATGACCCACCCGGAACAGGCCAATCGGTCACTCTCAGTGTCGAGCTCGATGGCAGGACCGTCAGCAGTCGAAACCTCCTTCGGGAGGCGCGCACCACGGACGTCGTCGAGCGTCATCTCGCGCCCAGTAATGCGGGATTCATCGGCACATACTTCGCGCGGCCGAAGCCTTCTGAACGGAGGGCCGCCGTTCTGCTCTTCGGTGGCTCGGGAGGAGGGCAGACCCGCGACCTCGAAGCCTCGCTAATGGCGTCGCACGGCTATCCCGCCCTGTCGATTGCTTACTTCGGTGAGCCCGGTCTGCCGGAGCGGCTGGCAGACATTCCACTCGAGTACTTCGTCAACGCACTCAACTGGCTACGTGCGCAGCCTGAGGTCGATCCACACCGCATTCTGGTCTCCGGCGTCTCCCGTGGGAGTGAGGCAGCGCAGCTTCTGGGAGTTTACGCACCCAACCTCGTGCATGGGGTTATCGCCCTGGTGCCGAGCAACGTAGCCATCTGCGCGTATCCCGGCTGCGACAGACCCGCCTGGACTCTTGGTGGAAAGGAGCTGCCTTACACCAGGCAATTTGACGAGCCTGCGCCGACTGATGATCCCGCCGCGGTTATTCCGGTGGAGCGCATTCGAGGACCGATTTTTCTCACCTGTGGCGGTACAGACATCGTCTGGGTCTCCTGTGTCTATGCCAGCGCGATCATGAGCCGGCTGGAGGCCAGCCATCACGCTTATCGGCACGTCCTGCTCTCGTACCCGGACGCCGGGCACGGCACAGGCAGCCTGCTGCCATACCTGAGCGGTGCCGGCCGGTCGGACCGAGAGCACGCCACACCTTCGGACCAGGCGGCGCGGGTGAACGCCTGGCCTCAGCTGCTGAGTTTCATAGCCCAGGCATGAGTGTAAGGACGGTTGGCCAGTCCCGGCCCTCGCAGTGGCCATCCGGCGCAGAATCGCGTCCGCCAGTTGGTACCTTCTCGATCAGCGCCTACATGTGCCCACGTCATCGGGGCTTGAACACGCTTCCATTTCCATACAGTCAGGCAGTAGACTAATTGATAGGGTGATTGTCCGGTAGGGGTTTGGCCGGGCGCGTAACGGCGCGCCATGATCAGGCGATGAACCCTCAAGGAGTGTCGCGGAGACGTGCAAGATGGTCATGCTGCGGCATGGCCTGGGAGTTATCTCACCGGACGACTCTGGAGGTCAGACCATGTCCGTGATCCCTTTGCCCAGGGTGGCGTCCGACGAAGTGCGCGATCGCGCCGTCCGCCTCTTCACGTTCCTGAGGGAGTACACCCAGCTCCGTGCCAGCACAGCCCTGACCACTGACGCTTATGACGAGGTGATCTGGCTTGCGGACGTCTCCGACCTGCCTGGCTGCTTATGCGCAGCAGTGGAGCCCACCCGCGACGGTGAGGTCTGGCTGGAGGTCCGCAAGCCGAAGCTCCAGCCCGCGCCCCGGCCGCCTGAGCAGCTGCGACCCTGGCTGCAGCAATTCAGTGACTCCGCACCCGATGCGCCACCGCTGCGCGACTGGATCCCGGATCCCAACCCCCGCCCGGAGGCCACCCCGACCGAGGACGACGTGCCACCGCAAATCCCGCTCGAGGACCAGCCCGAGATCCGCACTGCCTACGACGACTACGTGAAGCAAGAGTGGGCACCATGGGCCACGCGCGACCGTCCGCTGCAGCGTGCCCAGCGCATCTACACCGACCTCTTCCGCCTGCACCAGTCGCAGGAGCGGCTCGGTGAGGCATACGAGGTGATCATGGGCATCGGCCATCTTGCCTGGCGGAAGCCGTCGAGCGACGTAGTCCGCCGCCACCTCGTGATCGCGCAGACCGACGTCCGGTTCGACGCCGACCGCGGCACCATCAGCGTGACGGCCGCCGCCGACGGCGCCCGGCCGGCGCTCGAGCAGGACATGCTCGAGCCCGGTGAGCGGCCACCACCACCCGTGCTGGACGAGATCGACGGAGATCTCGCCGCAGTCGGCGACGACGTTTTCGCAGATCCGGCGGTCGCCGGCTCGGTCAGGCGCTGGGTGCACGCCGTGTCCGCGCGCGGACGCTTCGATGAGACTCTGCAGCCGCAGCGAGAGACGACGGAGGAGCCCACCGTGCACCTGGCGCCGGCGGTGATCCTGCGCCGCCGCAGCGAGCGCTCTATCGTTCAAGCGCTGACGTCCATTGCCGACGAGCTCCGCGCCGGCGCCCCGATCCCCGAAGGAGTGCGCCGGTTGGTGGACCTGGCGGAGGGCGCAGTCGAGGTCGAGACCCCGGACAGCGAGCCCGAGGCTGAGGAGACAGAGCAAATCCTCTTCCCACTGCCGGCCAACGACACCCAGCTGGACATCGTGCGCCGGCTGCGTGCCCGGCCAGGCGTCCTGGTCCAGGGGCCCCCTGGCACCGGCAAGTCGCACACCATCGCCAACCTGGTCGCTCACCTGCTGGCACACGGCAAGCGGGTGCTGGTCACCAGCCACACGGCGCGCGCTCTGGAGGTGCTGCGGGACCGAATCCCTGCCGAAATTCGCGAGCTGGCGGTCGTAGTGCTCGGCAACGACGCACGCGGCCGCGAGGAGCTGCAGGCGTCCGTCCACAACATTTCGGAGCGGTACGCAACCTGGGATTCGAAACGCTCCTGGGGCCGCGTCGGCCGCCACCGCCGCGAGCTGGAGGCCGCCACGGCGGCGGAGGCGGAGCTGCGCGGACGAATGCGCGAGCTGCGTGAAAGCGACACTCGCCGCCATCCACCGGCCTTCGGGGGGTATGAGGGCACCACCCAGGAGATCGCGCGTCAGCTGCGGGCTCGCGCCGCAGAGCTGAACTGGATCCCCGACCCGGTCGAGGCGGCTGCGGACGCGGCGCTGAGCGACGCCGAGGCGGTCGCGCTGTTGGAGCTGCTGCGCTCCATCGACGCCCTGGAGGAGGCAGAGCTGGACGCACTGACCACGGACGTTGACGCTTTGCCCAGCGCGGAAGCGTTCGCCGCGCTCGTGGCAGACGAGCGTGAGGCAGCCGAACAGCGCGACGAGCACGCCGATCCGCCAGACCCCGCTCTGTCGGCCGCCCCTCCGGAGGCGGCAGAAGCTCTGGCCGCATCTGTGGTCGAGCTGCGCCGGCGGCGTGCGGGGCTCGCCCGCCGCGGAGAGAGCTGGGTGGCCGACGCGGCGAGCCAGGTGACCGCCGGCATGGCGGGGCGCTGGCGCGAGCTCGAGCGGATGACGCGGGAAACGCTCGATGCGGTCAGGCCGTATGTGCCGGATGCCAGCGCCAGCCAGGTCACAGGCCTGGAGGGGCGCGATCTGGCCACCGTGCAGGCCGACGCCACCGCGCTGAGCGCACACCTCCGAAACGGCGGCGCCCTGGGCGTCGGTCCGATCCGGCCTGGGCCGGTGAAGAGAGCCCGTTACCTGGTTGACAGCGTCCGGATGGACGGGGCGCCTTGCCGGGACGCGACGGCCCTGGCCCGGATGGCCGCTTGGGCTTACGTGCATGACCGCCTGGCCCGCCTCGATGGCGCCTGGGCCTCGCTGAGGCAGTCGGGCGCCGGCGGGGCGGCCCTTCGCTGCGCCGAGTACGCCGACGTGACCGCCACGCTTCAAGACGTACTGGGGCTCGAGGAGGCCACGACTGCGGCCATGCATTGTGTGGCGTCCGTGCCTGGTCTGGCCGCGCCGCCCTGGGATGAGGATGCCACCCTGGCCGAGCTGCTGCGCCGAGTCGAAGGCGTCCGCCGCGAGCGGCGGCTCCAGGCTGCCCGGGCCAGGCTCGACGAGGTCCTGGCTGCGCTCGGCTCAGGTCACCCGACGGAGGGGGCGCTGCGCGCCGCCGTCGCCGACCGCGACGCACTGACCTACGCACTTCAGCGTTCGGCCCTGGACCGGTTGGCGGCCAGGCGCGGCGGGCTTCGCCGGCGGCGGGATCTCAGCGAGCGGCTTCGAATGGCCGCCCCCCGGCTGGCAGCACGTCTGGCGGCGACGACGCCGGATCCAGCGTGGGACGGCAGGCTGCGGGCGTTCTCGGCCGCCTGGGAATGGGCTCGGGCCGACGCCTGGCTGGCAGCTCAGGCCGACCCGACGCTGGTCTCCAGGCTGGAGCGGGACCTTGACGACGCCCGCCAGCGCATCGAGCGGGCTACCCGCGGCCTGGCCGCCGAGCTGGCCTGGCGCCACTGCCTGGACCGGCTGTCGGAGCGCGAGCGCGCCCACCTCGAGGCGTGGGAGGAGGCGGTCCGCAAGATCGGAAAGGGCACCGGCAAGCATGCCGCTCGGTGGCGGCAGCGGGCCCGCGAGGCCATGCACGGCTGCCGCAGCGCGATTCCGGCCTGGATCATGCCGATCTTCAAGATCGCGGAAACGGTGGATATGACGCCCGAGGCCTTCGACGTCGTGATAGTCGACGAGGCCAGTCAGTCCGGCCCCGAGGCGCTCTTCCTGCAGTTCCTCGCCCGTCGGGTAATCGTGGTCGGCGACGACCAGCAAATCAGCCCCGACAACGTCGGCGTCGACCGCGACAAGGTGCAGTTCCTGAACACCCAATACCTGCACGACGTCCCGCTCGCGATGCACTACGACGCGGACACCAGCTACTTCACCCACGCAGCCATCCGCTACGGTGACCGGCTCGTGCTCCAGGAGCACTTCCGATGCATGCCGGAGATCATCGAGTTCTCGAACTCGCTCTGCTACCGGGACCGTCCGCTGGTGCCGCTCCGCCAGTTCGGCAGCGATCGGCTGCGTCCGGTCATCCAGGTTCGACGCATTCACGAGGGCGTCTATAGCGACGGCCACGTCAACGAGGCAGAGGCCACTGCGATCACGGATCAAGTGGTCACCTGTCTGGACGATCCCAGCTACGCGGGCAAGACGATGGGCGTTGTGAGCCTCGTCGGTTCGGAACAGGCCAAGCTGATCGCGAGGATGCTCACCCAGCGCGTCGACCCGGCCGAGCTCGACCGGCGCCGCCTGCTCTGTGGCGACGCGTACGCCTTCCAGGGCGACGAGCGCGACGTGATGTTCCTGAGCCTGGTTCAGGCCCCGCGCGCCGGACACCGACTGTACGCGGGCACCCACGACCGGGATCGGCGCCGGTTCAACGTGGCCGCCAGTCGCGCCCGCGACCAGCTCTGGCTGTTCCACTCGGCGACGCTCGATGACCTCCACCCGGCTGGTGTGGCCCACCGCCTCCTGCACTACTGCCTGCAGCCCCGGATCGAGCCCGCGCCCGTTCAGGGACTGGCGGTTGAGGCGTGGCGCAGGCGGGTCGCTGAGCGCGCGGGAGGCGACCAGGTGCCACACCCGTTCGACTCATGGTTGGAGCTCGACGTTTTCCTCTGCCTCATGGACCGGGGCTTCCGCGTCATTCCACAGCACGAGGTCGCCGGCTACCGCGTCGACCTGATGGTGGAAGGTCGGAGCGGCCGGCTGGCGGTGGAGTGCGACGGCGATCAGTGGCACGGCGATGACGCGTTCGAGCGTGAGCTCGGGCGTCAGAGGATGCTGGAGCGCTGCGGCCTGCCCTTCGCCCGCATCCGTGGGGCCGCCTTCTACCGCGACCCCGAGGCGGCGCTGGAGCCGCTGTGGGCCGACCTGCGCCAGTACGACATCCGACCTGCTCGCTGAGTCCCACACTGCCGGAGTTGTCCAGAGCATGACGGGAGGTGGTGGCTGATTGCCGGTGCCCAACCAGCGCGATTCGGAGCTCACCTGCTCGCTGCTCACCGCCTGGCTTGCCGACCACCTACCGCATTCCAAAGGATTGACCGTCTCCGGGCTGCACGCGCCCTCGGCAAGCGGGTTCTCCAGTGAGACGCTCCTCTTCGACGCGGAATGGGTGCAGGAGGGCGTCAAGCTACGGCAGGCACTGGTCGTGCGGGTCGCTCCCACCGTATACCAGCTGTTCCCCGAGCCGAGGTTCGAGGACCACTGCCGCGTGATGCGCATCCTCGGCCGCGAGTCGGGCGTCCCGGTGCCGTTCATCCGCTGGTACGAGCCCGACCCCCGCCTCCTGGGCGCCCCGTTCATCGTCATGGATCACGTGACCGGCCAGGTGCCCGCCGACAACCCCAGCTATCACGTCGACGGGTGGGTGACCGAGGCGTCGCCCGCCGAACGGGCTCACCTGTGGTGGCGCAGCCTCGACGTGCTGGCCCAGATCCACCAGCTGGACGTGGCCAGGCTCGGTCTCGGCTTCGTCGACCGGCCGGAGTACGGACGCACGGGGATCGACCAGCAGCTCGGCTACTACGAGCGGTTCCTTACGTGGATGAGAACACCTGGGCTGCCGGTCAGTCGGACGGCCCTGGAGTGGCTGCGGCGAAAGGAACCGGCGGAGCCGGGGACGCCCAGCCTGCTCTGGGGTGACGCGCGCCTCGGCAACGTGATCTTCTATAACTTCGAGCCCAGGGCCGTGCTGGACTGGGAGATGGTGACTCTTGGCCAGCCGGAGGTCGACCTGGCGTGGTTCCTCTACATGGATCGCCATCACAGCGAAGGGTCGGGCGTGGCCCGACTGGCCGGCTTCCCAAGCCAGGAGCAGACCGTTGCCCGCTACGAGCGCCTTCTGGGCCGGCAGATGCGGGACATGGACTACTACGAGGTCTTCGCGGCGATGAGATTCGCGGTCATCATGGCGCGCCTCGGGCAGCTCTTCATCGAGTTCGGATGGCTGCCTCAGGACAGTGACTACCCCACCAACAACACCGCCGCGAGGCTGCTCGGTGCGATCCTGGAGGCACGATGCTGACAGCACTCGACGACTACCCCATTCACCAGGTCGCCGAGGTGATGCGCCACGTCGGCACGAGCGATCGCAACTTCTACGATCGCTACTACTTCAACTGCCACCGTTGCGCGCCGGATCTGTTCCTCGTCGCAGGCCTCGGCCAGTACCCCAACCTCGGCGTGATCGACGCCTTCGCGGTCGTGGCGACCGGTGGGCTGCACCATGTGGTGCGTGCTTCTCGAGAGCTTGGCTCCGACCGCATGGACACGAGCGTTGGGCCGTTTCGGGTCGAGGTGCTGGAGGGGCTGCAGCGGCTGCGGGTGGTGCTGGAGCCAAACGAGTGGGACCTGGACTTCGACATGGTCTGGGAGGGCGGCATCCCCGCCACCCGCGAGCCGCGGCACTTCGTACGCCAGCAGAACCGGGTCGTCTTCGACTCGGTCCGCCTGGCCCAGACCGGATGCTGGACGGGCGCTCTGCGTGTGGCCGGCGAGACGTTCGACCTGACACCGGACCGTTGGTGGGGATTCCGCGATCGGTCGTGGGGCATCAGGCCCGTGGGCGACCCAGAGCCGCCGGGCATCGGCGCGACGGAGCCGCCGACGTTCTTCTGGATCTACGCGCCGATGCAGTTCATGGACTGTTCCATCCTTGCCATCGTTCAGGAGGACCGGCACGGCGGCCGCATCCTCGAGGAGGCCATCAGAGTCTGGCCGGCGTCGGCCGGGCGCTCGCCGCAGCCGCTGGGCCGACCACAGCACCAGCTGGATTACGCGCCGGGCAGCCGCAACGTCCGGGCAGCCACGCTGGCCTTCGCGCCGCCGGGCGCCGCACGATTCGAGGTCTGTGTCGAACCGCTGGTTCCCCTTCACCTGAGCGTGGCAGGCTACGGTGGCGATGCGAGCTGGCGGCATGGTGCTTATCAGGGTCACCTCAAGGTGGAGGGGTTCACGGTGGACGCCAGCCGCGCAGAGGACCACGCGAGGCTGGTCGGCCTGGTCGACCACCTCGCCCGCTTCGAGTGCGAGGGTCAGGTGGGGTGGGGCCTCTTCGAGTTCCTGGCGCTCGGCCCCCACGAGCCGTCAGGGTTCTGACCGGCAGGGTCGCGCTTCGGCCCGCCGGTCGGGGCGGGGGCTCAGTGCCGGCAGTTGTACGTACCGGCAGCCGGTGAGAGGTCGTTCTGCCGGCGCTTGGCCCTACGCCGGCTTCGCTACGGCCGGTTTCTGACTACGCGCGCGGCAACCTCGCCCAGCGTCGCGTCTGCCAGCGAGCGCAACAGGAGGTCGGCCCCGCTCAGGTCGTGGTTCGCCGTCAGCGTGCTTGGCACAGCAACCACGTACAGGCCCGCGGCCCTTGCCGACTGCACCCCCGCCGCCGAGTCCTCCACCGCTACCGCCTCCGACGCGCTCACACCCAGGCACTGCAGGACCGACAGGTACAGGTCGGGTGCGGGCTTGGCCTCAGCGACATCCTCGGCGCACCGGATGCACCGCCAACCATCCAGTCCCAACCGCTCCAGGTGCCCAACCACCCAACGCCGCGACGAGTTCGAAGCGAGGCCGAGCCGAGCCCCCATCTCGATCGCTTCCTGGTGCCAAGCCAGAACACCCGGTGCGATCGGCAGTGCGTTGACAAGCTCTGCTTCCCGGCGGCGGTGTGCGGCACGGATGGCCTCGCGGTCGAGATTCCGCCCCACCCGTCGCTCGAGCTCGGCCATCGCGTCGAACGTGCTCACTCCATGCCCGACGATCGTTGTCCAGAACTCCAGGGGAAGCCGCTCGCCATGCTGCTCGTATACCTCAGCCCACGCCTGGTAGACCGGCACCTCGGTGTCGAGGATCAGGCCGTCGAAGTCGAACACAAGGGCGCGAACCATGATCCAAGTCTGGCGCGAAACCGAGTGATCCCGTGGTGCTGTACATATAGGCGGTGCCTGGATCAATACTCGGCAGTACGGTCCGCCGCCGCGAGGACCCACGGCTGATCACCGGCCGCGGCCGCTACGTCGACGACCTCGCCTCCGAAAATGACCTGTACGCGGCCTTCGTGCGCTCCCCAGTCGCTCACGCCCGCATCGGCCACCTCGAGCTGTCACGTGGGCTGGCCACCTCAGGGGTAGTCGGCGTCTTTGCAGCCGCCGACCTCAACCTTCCGCCCCGGCTCTCCTTTGCCGTTCTTCCCGAGGTGTTCGCCCGCCCGCCGCTTGCCGTCGACGCGGTCCGCTTCGTGGGGGACGCGGTTGCGGTGGTCGTCGCGGAAACTCAGGCTGCCGCGGCCGACGGCGCAGATGCGGTGGCCGCCGAGTACGAGCCGCTGCCGGTGGTCGCCATGGTCGAGCAGGCGGCCGCCGAGAACGCACCCGCCGTCTTTCCTGAGCACGGCAGCAACATCGCCTTCGCCGCGGCCTACGGCGGCGACGAGGACGCGCTGATGGGGGCTGACGTAATCGTCCGAGGCCGGTTCGTCAACCAGCGCCTGGCAGCGGTGCCGATGGAGCCCGACGTCTTCCGGGCTGCACCTGACGCAGACTCAGATGTCCTTCGGATCTGGGCATCGACACAGAGCCCATTCCAGGTCCGAGACTTCGTGGCCGATTGCCTCGGCCTCACGGAAGACAAAGTGATCTGCGTCGCACCTGACGTCGGTGGTGGCTTTGGGGCGAAGCTGGCGGTCTATCCCGAGCAGGTGGTCGTGGCCGCCCTCGCCCAGCGGCTGGCACGGCCGGTCCGCTGGGTGCAGAGCCGGTCTGAGTGTTTCCTGGCGATGACTCAGGGCCGCGGCCAGGTGCAGAAGCTCGAGCTGGGCGCTCTTCGCAGTGGTGAGCTGGTCGGGCTGCGCGTACGGGTTAAGGCGGACGCTGGAGCCTATCCGGGCCTGGGCGCCTTTCTTCCCTACTTCACGGGCCAGATGCTCTCCGGCGCCTACCGCATCCCGAGGATCGACTATGCCTACCAGGCCTATGTCACCAACACCACCCCGATGAATGCGTATCGCGGCGCGGGCCGCCCGGAGGCCACGGCGTTGCTGGAGCGTGGCATGGACCTGCTCGCAAGTGAGCTCGGCATCGATCCAGCGGAGCTGCGTCGACGCAACCTCATCCCACCCGACGAGTTTCCGCTGACGACGACCGCCGGCGCCGATTACGACAGTGGCGAGTATGAGCGCAGCCTGAACCGCGCCCTGGAACTTGCCGGCTACCACGAGCTGCGTGCCGAGCAGCGCCGCCGGCGGGAGGCCGGCGATCGGAAGGCGCTTGGGATCGGGGTCTCCACCTACGTCGAGATCACGGCGGTCGGCTCGGCCACCGAGTTCGGATCTGTGGAGGCGACCGCCGACGGCAGCTTCCAGGTCCTGGCCGGCACGGCCAACCATGGCCAGGGCCATGAGACTGCTTACGCTCAGGTTGTCGCCGACACACTCCAGGTCCCCATCGAGTCCGTCAGGGTGGTGGAGGCGGACACGGGAATGATCCCACGGGGAGACGGCACGAGTGCCTCGCGCTCGCTTCAGATTGCGGGCAGCTCCGTCCTCGAGGCGGCACGGGCGCTTCTGGAACGAGCTCGGAACCTGGCCGCCGAGGTGCTCGAGGCCAGTCCCGACGACGTCGTGCCACTGGGCGACGGCCGCCTCGGCGTTCGAGGCGTGCCCGGCTCAGGCCTGACCTGGGCCGCGCTGGCGGTGGCTGCAGCCGAACGTGGCGAGACACTCCATGAAGAGCACGACGTCATGGTCGAGCCCAGCTTCCCCTTCGGCACCCACATCGCCGTGGCCGAAGTGGACCTGGAGACCGGCGATGCACGGCTCATCCGGCACGTCGCGGTGGACGACTGCGGACGCCAGATCAATCCGATGCTGGTTCAGGGTCAGGTCCACGGTGGGATCGGGCAGGGGGCCGCGCAGGCGCTCTTCGAAGAGGTGGTCTACGACCGGGATGGCAACCCACTGACTGCCAGCCTGGTCGACTACGGGATGCCGACGGCGAACGAGCTGCCGAGCATTGAGACCGACTACACCGTCACGCCTTCGCCTAACAACCCTCTCGGTGCCAAGGGCATTGGTGAGGCCGGGACGATCGGCGCCACACCTGCGGTCCAGAACGCTGTCATCGACGCACTCAGTCACCTGGGAGTGCGCCACATCGACATGCCGCTCACACCCGAGAAGGTGTGGCAGGCCATCCGACAGGCCGACGGCCCAAAGGCCTAGGAACCGCAGGGGGAGGCAGGCCTCCCCCTCCAGACCCCCACCGTGCTGGCGCAACGGTAGCCGCCTGCCCACCGGTGGTGGGTGACGGGCAGCGTCTGGCAGCGTTTGGCCACAACTCAACCGGCCCGGCGGAGCCGGGCCTACCCGCCACGTCTCACCAAACCTGGCCTGATCGTGAAAAAGCCGTTCGGCTACCGGACCTACGAGACCCGGACGCTCAGCCGCGGCCCGGCCACATCTTTACCAGCCGAGGCGAGTGAGCCGGGCCATGAAGCTGGGCGCTTCGATCGACTCGGTCGTGGTGACCTGTACGTCGTAGGAGGCGTCGCCCGCTGTCACGTGAAGCTTCCCGACGTCGGCTCTGGCCGCCACCGCCGAGTCGACTGGCGCCGTCTGTAGTTTCATTCGGACGACGGTGCCACCCCACACCAGCATGTCCAGGTCCGCGGTCGACACAACGTCCGAGCGAGCACCCCAGGGCAGCACGTAGCGACCGACGGTCTGATCTCGCGACACCACGTGGCGCTGCTCCAGAGAAGTATGGGCCGCGCGCAGCAGCGCCCTTCCGCTGTCCAGAGCGGCCTGCAGCGTCGGCAGGCCCTGGACGGCACCGATGATGACCACCTTGCGGCCGGTGCCCAGCTGGACGTTGCCGGCAAACAGGTAGATCGCCCCTTCCGAAGAGATGTTGCCGGTCTTGATGCCAAAGATGCCGTCTTGCCCCAGAGCGTAGTTGACGTTGGGTTTCGTGCCCGACAGCGGCAGCGTCACCTGCAGCTGCGAAACGATGTCAACGAGGACCGGGTTGTTCAGTGCCGCTGCACCCAGGCGGATCATGTCAACGGGTGTGCTGACCGTTTGATCCACCGTGCCCGCGGCGTCTGCGAAGGTCGTTCCACGCAGGCCCAGCTCCTTGGCCTTGCCGTTCATCCGGTTGACGAAGGCATCCATGGAGCCTGACGCCCATCGGGCCAGCGCGGTGGCAAGGTTGTTGGCAGATGGGATCAGCAGACCCTGCAGGGCCTGGTACTCCGTGAGCTGCTCGCCAGCCTGGACTGGTAACACCGATTCTTGATTCGCCTGCCGCTGCTGGAACTCAGTCACGTCGTCAGGCGTGATTGTGATCGCGGGCCCTGTCTCACCCTGCTTGAGCGGCTTGGCATCGAGCACGACCAGGGCCGTCATCACCTTGGCCACGCTGGCCATCGGGGCCGGGTGCGAAGCGGGTGTTGCAGCGATCACGTTGCCGTTGGCGGTCCCAATCGCCGCCTGGGCTCCGCTCGGCCACGGGATTGGGCCGCTCGAGGTGCCGACGGTTGACGACGAGCCGATCGTCTGCGTGGCCTGCACCTCGCTGACTGGCCGGAACTCATTGATGGCGAGGAGAACAAGGACGACGGCCGCGGCGAGCAGGAGCTTTCGCGATCGCAGGATGTTCACCAGCGGGAATCTTGACAGGTACCGGCTGCCGCGGACAGGCGGGGCTGAGCAGACTAGGCCTGCGGCACACCCTCCACGAACACCACATCCGTCTGCGCTGATTCGAAGCGCAGGCGCTTGAGCTCCTCGTACTCGGCGCAGTGATACCAGGCTCTGGCCTGCTCCATCGTCGGAAACTCGAGAACTACGACCCGGCCTGGGTGCCAGTCGCCCTCGGCCACCTCGAAGGAGCCACCTCGGATGAGGTAGCGGCCACCGTGAGATTCGATCGTTGCGGGGACGCCCCGCTGGTATTCCGCAAACCGCTCAGGATCCTGGATGGTCACGTTGGCGATGACATAAGCCGGCATACCGCGATCGTAGGCAAATCGGGGCTCAGCCCGATTGGTCCAGGCGGTAGAGCTTCTCTCCCGCGTCACGGACGACGAGCAGCTCGTCGCCCCACTGATCCGCCCACTCCGCAGGATCTATGGCCCGGTAGTCGGCATAGCCCAGGTTGATCCGGCGACATCGCTCCTCGGGAATCGAGGTCGCCAGCGTCACCTGGATGCGCGGCCGTTCCCTACACGTCACGTCGTCATACGTGCCGGATCCCTTGACGTGCGTGCTGTGAGCGAGGATGGCACCGGGCACGTCCTTGAATCGCTCCCACTGGCCGAGAAAGTAGTCCCGCACGTGGTAGCCGACCTGGTCGATGAGCCGGCCGTGCGTGTAGCTGACCTCCGTTATGTGCGGCGCATAGATGACCACCTCGCCCCCATCGGCAATCACCGGCTCGGTCTTGTACATGGCCTTGGCGGCGGTCCAGAGATCGTCGTAGCGCGGTGCCGGCATCGAGAGCACCCGGATATACGGCCGCGGTACGCGCACCACGTTCAGCCGGCTCGACAGGTCGGCCGCCGCCTCGAATGCTTCCAGGTGCCCTCCCACCCACAGCCCGTGGAGGTCTGGGCCGTCGAGAGCCATCGCGACGCAGAGCAGCTCGGCGCGAACCAGCTCGGCAGCACGGTGGATCACGCGCCGTACGGCGGTGTCCCGGACGCCGATGGTGGCCATGCTCGTGCAGAGGGCGCCAAGCCAGTGCGTGAAGTCGATGATCCCCGCGCCGGCGATGCCTGGGCACAGGTATTTGGCCCCACCCGAGAATCCCGCGACCTCGTGCGGGAAGACCGGCCCGCAGAGCAGCAGCACGTCATAGTCCTCGACCAGGCGATTCAGACGGATGACGACCTCCTGGGCCAGGACGCCGCCCGTCAGAGCATTCGCCTCTTCTGCGCTGATGGTCCCGATCGTGACCAGGGCATTGTCATGGTCCCAGTGGTGGTTGAAGACCCGGACACATGGATGAAGGCGCTCCCGCTCGTCGGCCGCCATCCCCAGCAGCCTTGCGATGGCCGGCTCCCGCATTGGCGGGTGAGTGCCCAGTGCGATCAGGTAGTCCAACGCGGCCACCCGCCGCAGGAGCTGCTCATTGAGAACCCGGAAGAGCAGGGGTGTGGGCGCTGTGCGAGTGCCGTCCGGCACGATCGCCAGCACGCGCTTGCCGTCCAGGCTCGAGCGCTCGATGGCCGCAGCGAGGATCTCCTCGGCCGCTGCCGGCGTGAGAACCTCCTCGACCGAGCCGCGGCCCGCCACCAGGGCACCCAAGACCGGCATCCGCTTATTCTCCCGCCATTGTGGCTTCGGCCGATTACCTGAGGTCGCAGTTCGGCCTTGACGGCAAGGTGGCACTGGTGACCGGGGCGACGGGTGTCCTGGGCGGCGCGATCGCCGCCGGGCTGGCGCACGCCGGGGCAAGGGTGGCCATCCTGGGCCGGCGGGCTGCGCGCGCTGAGGAGGTCGCGGCGGCCATCCGCGAATTCGGAGGCGAGGCGGTGGCGGCCCCGGTCGACGTGCTCGACCCGGCCGGCCTGGAAGACGTCCGGCAGAGCTTGCTCGCACGGTTCGGTCAGATCGACATCCTGGTCAACGCGGCCGGAGGCAACACGCTGGCGGCCACCGTGACCGAGTCCAGCTCGTTTTTCGACCTGGCACCGGCGGCTCTGCATGACGTGCTGGACCTGAACCTGATGGGCACGCTACTTCCGTGTCAGGTCTTCGGCCGGGCGATGGCGCGACAGCGCTCGGGGGCGATCGTGAATGTCTCGTCGATGGCAGCCAGACGGGCGCTGAGCCGTGTGGTGGCGTACAGCGCCGCCAAGGCCGCGATCGAGAACCTCACGCGCTGGCTGGCGGTCGAGCTGGCCCGGCGCTACGGGTCAGGGCTGAGGGTCAATGCCATCGCGCCCGGCTTCTTCCTGGGTGAGCAGAACCGGGCGCTGCTCGTTGAGGCGGACGGCTCACCCACAGCCAGGGGCCGCGCCATCATCGACCACACCCCGGCGGGCCGCTTCGGCGTGCCCGACGACCTGGTCTCGACAACGGTCTGGTTGTGCGGCCCGGGGGCCGTGTTCGTGACGGGGGTGGTGGTGGCGGTCGACGGCGGCTTCGACGCCTCAAGCGGCGTATGACTCACATGTATTGGGGTACTCCCAAACACTCAATTTGGGAGTAGCATGAGTCTCCCAGGACGGCCTCCGTCACGTCGGCAGCGTCTACCCCCCGTCTCGCTGGCGTTACTTGGAGCGCCGTCCCGGGACCTGAGCAGACTAGACCTAACGGCACCCACGTGTCCACCGCCAGGTTAGGACTCGATGGCGGACAGCCCACGCGAAGCGATCATCCGGGATCTGACCCGACCGCCCGGCCGCCCGGCGCGATTGTCGATCCCTCACCCTGCTCCGCGCAGCGGAATGCGAAGCGTGGTCTATCGCGGCGGCCACCCGTTTCAGGCGCGTCCTGAGACGATCCGCATCCTGAAGGAGCGGCGCCGCGGCCGGCGAGCGCTGGTGGCGGTGGAGTTCGAGGACACCGCGGGCAACCAGTGGCGCTACGTCTGCGGCGCAATCTCGGGGAACGGCCCTGGGTGGGAAGCTCAGGGGGCTGCGGGGGGCTCGGGTAGCGAGCGGGACCGAGCGGAGCCCTGGGCTAACTTTGGCGGCTGGGGCTGGCCGCGATTCATATGCATAGGTGGCACGGTGCATGGACCGGTGCATCACGTAAGGCTGGTCGACGCCCGCGGCGTGGTCGTCGATGAGGACACCGTGGATGACCGCGTCGCTCTCATGATGACCGACGAGCCCGTGCAGCAGCCGAGCGCGATCGAGCTGTACGGCACAGATGGCAGGCTGCTGAGGTCGCAGTCCTGGCCGCCCGACTGAGCTCCCATGACTGGCCGGCAGGTCAGGGGCCCTAAGCGGCGAAGAATGGTGCACACAGTCGCGTCCGCTTGACGTTCCACCCCGGCGGGCGGGCTTATCAGCATCCCGGAGCGCCCAGTATGAGGTTCCCTGCCACGGTCCTGTTCAGTGATAAACCGCGGCCGACTCATGAAACTGTTGGCACTACCAGCATCGGCAGGTCCGTGAGGTGGGCGACACGGCGACTCACGCTGCCATGCAGAAAGGCGGACAGCTCCGACATCCGCCGTGAGCCGACGACCACCAGATCGGCTGCGAAAAGCTCCGCCGCGTACTTGATGTCTTCAGGCACGCCGAGAACCTCCGCCTCGATCCAGGAGCGGGCTGCAAACCCTGACGACCGGAAGAACTCGACGGTCTGCGCGACTCGGGCGCTCACCGCGGCTCCAGACTGAGGGCCCCGCTTTCCATGCCACACGGCCACCTCCGCCGAGGGCTCAAGCAACCACAGGAGGACGGATGTCACGGCCTGCAAATCCTCGTCTCCAGCCAGGGCCAGGAGAACCCGGCGCCGCCTGGCCACGGAACGTCGGCTCGCGCGCACCGACAATACCGGGCAGTGTGCCTGTGAGATCACTTCCCTGGCCACACTCCCAAACAGCAGGCCGCCGAGTTCCGACGGCCGTCTGGATCCAAGGACAACCAGGTGAGAGTCAAGCTGCGAGCTGGCCAGGAGAATCTCGGACGCGACGGCGGATCCGGAGCCTCTCCGTATCTCGGTGCGCGCCTGGATGTCGAAGGCTGAAAGGTCGTCGGCGACACCCGCGACAAGCTCGCTTGCAGCTTCATCCGTCTCGGTGGAATACGCGCTGACGTCCTGCACGTGGACCACAAGGACCTCGAGTTGTGCCTGTCTCGCCAGGCTGGCCACCGCCAGCCCCGCGGCACGGGAAGCGGCCGAGCCGTCGGTTGCCAGCAGAACACGCCTTGGTCTTGAAGCGGACAATCCTTGGTTCATCGAATTGGACGTTCAGACCGTCCCAGAGGGGTGCCTCCCCCAACCGAGCGAGTGCCCGTGGCGATGTCCAGCTCCCCTGACGCGACCGAAGACCATGGCCGGCCGAGTGACCACGGAGAAGACCGCCCCCCCGCTCAGGACTGCCAGCAGCCTGCCGAGGCACGGCGTGACCTTCAGGGATACCGCCACGGCGACTCCTGGCAGGGCCGAGACAATCGCTGCAGCGAGCAGAACTGGTCATGCATCTCGATTCATGTTGAATGCTGCTCACTCAGGAGGCGCGCGTCCAGCTGCGGACGATCCCGAGATCGTGCGTCGTTTGATGAAGCGCCAGCTCCACAAATTGACATGTCCAGGTGCCGGCGATGCGCCTTCCCCCGCGGCTGGGAGGCGTGCTACTGCCGGCAGTTGGACGTTACTCCTGCGCTCGGCTGTCGCTGGGCCGGCCACCTGCTCTCCGTGCGACCGCAGGTGCCCAGCAGCTAATCTGGGCAGATCGGTGCCCGGCGGTGGGCGCCGGCCAGGGAAGACTCAACCAGGGGGAATAAACGCATGTCGGGACGGCTGCGCATATTGGCGCTTGTCTGCCTTCTCGTGCTCGCGCCTCTAGCAGTCTGGGGAGCGCGAGCCTTGCAGGCGAGGACCACCCCGCCGGGTGCCGCACGCGACATCTCAATGCAGGCCAGTGCGACTCCGGCTCCAACCGCAGCTCCTTCGCCGACCACCCAACCGCCATCGCCCTCGGCCGCCGCACCTACCCCACCATCGGCGGTGCCATCCGCCGTGCCGCGTTCCCCTACGCAGGCTGCCGCATCGGTCCTCTGGGGCCTGTGGGAACCGCACTGGCAGACCAACAGCAGTACTGACTTCACCGTCTATACACGAGTTGAAACCGAGCTTGGTCGTCGCGCCGATCTGGTCCACTGGTACGCAAACTGGGATGAGAGCTGGGACTACGACGGCGAACTCGTGAATCAGGTCATACGATCACAACGAACGCCGATGATCACGTGGGAGGCGTGGAGCCGTCCCCTTGGGGCGATTGCCGCCGGGCAGTTTGATGGCTACATCGACAGCTGGGCCAAGGGCATGGCGGCCTATCCAGCGCACTCCATCCTCCTGCGCATCTTCCACGAGTTCAACGACCCCCAGGCGGGTGACTCCGGTTATCCCTGGGGTGTTGGAGGTGGCAACGGCAATCGGCCGGCCGACCTGGTAGCTGCCTGGCGACACATTCATGATCGCTTCGTCGCGGCGGGTGCAAACAACGTGCGCTTCGTATGGTGTCCCGATGGGGTGAATCTTGACCTCCAGCGCCTGCAGGCGTCTTACCCCGGAGACAGTTACGTCGACTTTGCCGGGTGGGATACGTATGGCTACGACACTGCCACCGACTACCAGACGCTGGGCCGAGTCACTCAGAAGCCGGTCGTGTTGGCTGAGATCGGCTCCACTGATCCGGCGTGGGTCAGCGATTTGACCAGCAAGCTGCGCCTCGGGACCTATAGTCGGGTCCGAGCCCTGGTCTGGTTCGATGAAGGAAGCTCACGGCTCGATGCCAACCCGGGGCTCCAACCGGCCGTCAGGGCGATGCTGTCAGTGCTGCGCTGACAGGCCAGGAGGCGGCCGACCCGGGACGGCACAGGCATCCGACGCCCCAGACGGCGGGGCGCCTTCGGCGCTGAAGCCAGCGTCGAGGGGCCCCGGCGCGGCGTCGCTGCGGTGTGGTGGAATGCAATCAGCGCAACGGCGGGGATCACAAATGGAACTTGCCGCGGCACGGAGGAGTCGGCCAACTTAGATCGTTCGCGCGGGGCCTCGGCGCCCGCGATGTCGACGCCCACTGGTGGACGCCGCAGCAAGCAATGAACCAACACTCAGAACTTCCACCGAGCCACAAGTCGCCGGGAGGCTGGCTCAACTCGACGATCGGGGTTGATGGTCTCGCAGGAGATTCGGGGCCTGACCCGCGAACGCTGAGGGAGTCGAAATGAATCAGCCCTTGCATCGTGGGCAGCTTCGTTTCCTGGTGTTCTCGGCATCGCTGCGCAGCGATTCGCTGAACACCGATCTGGCGACGCTCGCGGCCATAACCATTCGAGCGAAAGGCGGTGACGTAGACCTCGCGTCGATGGCGGATTTCGACTGCCCGTCCTACAACCAGGACGTCCAGCTAGGACAGGGCTTCCCTGACGTGGCACAAGAGTTCCGCCGCCGCCTCGAGGCGTGCGATGGCTTTGTGATTTCCTCGCCGGAGTACAACGGGTCGATGCCCGGCGTGTTGAAAAACAGCATCGACTGGGTGTCCCGGTTCAACCCCCAACCGTTCAACGAGCACCACGCTCTGCTGCTATCAGCTTCGCCTTCGATGGTCGGGGGGAATCGCGGGCTGTGGTCGCTGCGCGTCCCCCTCGAGCATCTGGGGGCTCGCGTCTACCCAGACATGTTCTCGCTTGCGCAGGCCCACCTCGCCTTCACCGCCGATGGAACCATCCAGGATCCGCAGCTGCAACAGCGCTTGGAGGCCAACATCGAGAACTTCATGGACCTGGTAGAGGCCTCCAAGCTCTACCCATGCGTCAAGAGGGCCTGGGTCGAATTCCTCGGCGAGCGCGTCGACCCCCGCGCGGACCGCGTGCAAGCGGCTGGGACGAGTCGACGATGACGCTGCCGCCTGTGTCGTCGCGGGAGGTGCCGACGATTTCACACGTTGGAGTCGATCACCCAGTGTGGTAGCCAGAGCCGCAGCTGGCAACTATCCCGTCCTCGTCCTTGCGCCTCCTGCAGCCGGACTGTGGAGCCTCTGACGATTGCCGGTTCCACTCCGCTCCCGCGGGCGCTAGTTTCGCGTCATCTGCAGTGATGTCCGCATTTCGAAGCGGACGAGGAGGTCTGGTGACGATGGCTTCTGTCCGAACCGTTCGTAGGCCGGCTGTGACCGAAGAGAGGAGGGAGCGCTATCCGCCGATCGCGGACCACGGACTGATCGGTGACCTTCAGACCGCTGCGCTCATCGCCAAGGACGGGACCGTCGATTGGTACTGTTGCCCGCGGTTCGATTCGCCCAGCGTGTTTGCGTCGCTGATCGACCACGACCGCGGCGGCCACTTCCAGATTGCCCCGGAGCGAGCCGGCTACACCGTGCGACAGCTCTACTTCCCCGACTCGGCGGTGCTAATCACGCGGTTCATGAGCGAGGAGGGCGTGGGCGAGGTGGTCGACTTCATGCCGGTCGAGCGGCCCGAGACGCCGACCGACCGCCACCTCCTCGTCCGCGTGGTACGGGTCGTACGCGGGACGATGCGCTTTCGGCTGGAGTGCGCGCCGCGCTTCGACTACGGCCGGGCGCCGCACGAGCTGCAGTTGAGCGACGGGGGAGCCGTATTCCGCTCGAGCGGCTTGCAGCTCACCATGCACTCGGCTACTCCGCTGCAGCGGCAGGACGACGATGTACGGGCGGAGTTCAGCCTCCGGCAGGGTGAGGTCGCCGGCTTCGCCCTGGAGTCGGGGTCCGGCGTGGCTCCGAGGTCCATCGCTCGGGACGAGGTCCTGGGCATGTTCACGGGCACCATCGGCCACTGGAAGGGCTGGCTGCACCGATCGACGTACGAAGGGCGCTGGCGCGAGGCTGTCCAGCGCTCCGCCATGACGCTGCGCCTGATGACCTACGCGCCAACGGGGGCGCTCGTGGCGGCGCCGACCGCAGGGCTGCCGGAGCTGGTTGGCGGCGAGCGGAACTGGGACTACCGCTTCACATGGATTCGAGACGCATCCTTCTCGGTCTACGCACTGCTCGGCCTCGGCTACGCCAACGAGGCGGCGGCCTTCATGCACTGGCTCAGTGATCGGGTGGTGGAGCAGGCTGGTGCGGACTCCGGGCCGCTCAAGATCATGTACCGGGTCGACGGTGGAAGCGACCTGCGTGAGGAGATCCTGGAACACTTCGAGGGCTATCGTGGCTCACGCCCGGTGCGCATCGGCAACGGCGCCGCAGATCAGCTTCAGCTCGACATCTACGGCGAGATGATGGACTCCCTCTTCCACGGCCACCGTGCCGGCCTTCGCATCGGACACACGGGCTGGTTGAAGCTCGATGGCGTGATGACCTGGCTCGGATCCCACTGGGACCGGACCGACGAGGGGATCTGGGAGACGCGCGGAGGACAGAGGAATTTCACCTACGGCCGCCTGATGTCGTGGGTGGCGATGGACCGGATGGTGAGGATTGCTCGTGACCTCGGCTTTCCCACGGAGCTCCAGCGCCTGATCACCGAGCGCGACCGGATCTATCAGCAGGTCGCGGAGAGGGCCTGGAACGCGGAGAAGGGAGCGTACGTCCAGCACTACGACAGCGACGTGCTAGATGCCTCCGTGCTGCTGATGCCGCTGGTGGGATTCGCGAGCCCGACTGACCCGAGGTGGCAGTCGACGCTGCGGGCCGTAGACCGAGAGCTCGTCTCGGACAGCCTGGTCTACCGCTACGATCCCAGCGCCTCGCCGGACGGCCTGCGGGGCCACGAGGGGACCTTTTCCATCTGCACGTTCTGGTACGTCGACGCGCTGGCCCGCTCCGGCCGCCTGGATGAAGCGCGCCTGGTCTTCGAGAAGATGCTGACCTACGCTAACGACCTGGGCCTGTTCTCGGAGGAGATCGGTCCGACCGGCGAGCAGCTTGGCAACTTCCCACAGGCCTTCAGCCACCTCGCGCTGATCAATGCAGCGATCAACGTCAACTACCAGCTGGACCACGGTCCGGGGACGGTGGCCGTCTTGCGAGCCCCGTCGTAGGCATTGCCCGCCAGGCGTTGTCCAAGGTCTTGTCCATGCGTCAGCGAAACTCCCGAGCCTCGCGACCTCCTGGGCCACGAGAATGAGGATTCAAGGTAAAGGCCGCACGAAGGCGAAGGAGCAGAAGTTCCCTGGTACAGCCAGTCACCGTCCCACCGTTAGCCGGGGCACGTACTACTGGAATCGCAGTGCCGTCGCGGAGAATCAGTCACCCGGCTACTGCTCTGAAGCTGCACAGGCCGAGGACGGTCACTGGCATTACACGGCGCAGGCAGCGCGCCGATGGACGAGGTGTCTGAGTTGATGTTGAAAGTGCTGCTCCAGGAGTATCCGTTCCTGAGTGTCATGTGGACGCTGCTCGTCATCTTCGCCTGGGTCATCTGGTTCTGGCTTCTGATCGTCATCTTCGCGGACCTGTTCAGGCGACATGACGTTTCGGGATGGGGAAAAGCCGCGTGGGTCATTTTGCTCATAGTGCTGCCCTTCCTGGGCGTACTGGTCTACCTGATCAGCCAGAGCAAGGGCATGGCCGAGCGGCAGGCAAGGCAGGCTCAAGCTTCGCAGGCGCAGTTCGATCAGTACGTCCGGTCAGTTGCAGCCAGCGGCTCGCCTGCGTCTCAGATCGAGTCTGCGAAGCAGCTCCTCGATAAAGGCTCCATCACACGGGAGGAGTTCGAGGAGATCAAGCGGAAGGCGATCGCCTCAGCCTGACCCCGACGAGATCCACCCCCTCGCTGGACACTGCCGCTGGACGCGCAGGCTGCTGCTAGGGGGGCGATCGTGACGGATGGCGAGCGCGTGGGTAGTTTCTGCCGGATGGCGGGGACGGTCGACACGTCGACTCGACTCTCGTTCCACTGACCCACGGCGCCTTGCGTAAGGGTTAACCACCTTCAGGAACCGGGGCCGGCTGCTCCGCTACATGCGCGAGCTGGCCGGCGCCCGACCCTACCCGGAGCGCTCATTCGCCACTCGGAAAGGCCGGTTGCTTACAACCCGCGTCGGGATTCCGGGGATCGATCCGCCTCACTTCGTGCACGATGACCGCGCCCCCTGCCGGTGGAGCACGCGCGGGCCAGCCTGGCCTTGCACCGAGCTTGACGTGGAACCGCCCGGTGAACCCGGCCGTCCCCTGCAACTCCGTCTGGGGGCACGGTTAGCCCGTCTGTGGCGAAGGGCGCAGCCTGGGGCCCGATGCTGAATGTGGTCCCTCCACGGGCCTGCGGCGCAGCACCAGCTTCCAGGCCTCGGCAGCCACGACGATGGAGAAGGCCACGCCAAGGCAGATTCCCCACTGGTTGAGACTCAGGCTCGTCGTGCGCAGAATCGCCTGGAACAGCCTGAGCTCCGTGGCCGCGATGATGGCCAGCACCGTGAGCCCAGTGGTCTTCAGCAGCGTCGTGTTCTCCAGGATCAGCGCCCCGAAGATGGAGCGCCGCTCATCGGCCGTCTCCAGAGAGAAGAAGAGGTTGAACAGCGAGAATGTGGTCACGCCCATGGTGTGGGCGACCACGCTCCCGCCCGACCCCGGCACCCAGCGGATGACGCTCAGGGTGCCAACCGCCATGATCAGTCCCATCACGGCCAGCTGAGCGAGTCTTGAGCGCGGCAGGATGGGCTCGTTGGTGGGACGGGGGGGCCTCTCCATGAGTCCCGGTGCCGGCCGCCCAAAGCCGAGGCCGATCGCCTGGAATACTCCGGCCGTGAAGTTGATCCACAGCGTCTGCAGCGGCAGGAACGGCGTCCCACCGAGGATGTTGAAGATACTGGCGCCGATGAACGTCAAGATGAACCCGAAGAGGGTTCCCATCTGGTACCGGATGTACCGGAGCAGGTTGTCGTAGATCGCGCGGCCCTGTTCGACGGCCTTGACGATCGTGGCGAAGTTGTCGTCTGTCAGGATCATCACGGCAGCCTCCTTGGAGACCTCGGTGCCGGTGATGCCCATGGCGACCCCGATGTCCGCCTTCTTGAGCGCCGGGGCGTCGTTGACGCCGTCGCCCGTCATGGCGACCACGTCGCCGCGCGTCTTGAGGATGTCGACGAGGTGGACCTTGTCCTCGGGCGCCACGCGGGCAATGACGCCGATGCCGTCGATCTGGCGCCGCGCATCCGCGTCGTCCATCGCGGTGAACTCCGCGCCGGTAATTGCGCGTCCCTCGATTCCGAGGCGCCGGCCAATGGACTCCGCAGTGACGGCGTGGTCGCCCGTGATCATGCGGACCTGGATGCCCGCGGCCTTCGCCCTGGCGATGGAGTCCGCGGCCTCGGGCCGAGGCGGATCGAGGATGCCGACCAGTGCGAGCAGCGTAAGGCCCTCGAGCTGCGTGAGCAGGTCGCCGGAGGGGTCGAATCGCAGCGGATCGAAGTCTTTCCGGGCGGTCGCCATCACGCGCAGACCCTGCCTGGCGAGCGTCTCGTTGGCCTCCAGATACCGGGAGCGCGCCGCCTCGATCGGCAACTCCTGTCCATCGGCATCGTGTGCGGTTGCCGCTCGCGCCAGCAGCTGATCCGGGGCCCCTTTTACGAAGCAGCGCATCACCTCCCTGCCCTCCTCGTCCCGCATTCGGTGAAAGGTCGCCATCAGCTTGTAGGCCGCGTCGAACGGGACCTCGGCGATGCGCGGATACTCCCTGCGCGTCTCCTCGGCGTCGATGCCGCCCTTGGCGGCGAGGACGACCAGGGCGCCTTCGGTCGGGTCTCCGACCAGATTGCCGTCCCGGAGATCGGCATCTGAGGCGAGTGCCATGGGCAGCAGATACTGGTCGAGCGCAACGGGCGGCTTGCCTCCCACGTGGCTGATCTGGCCGGTAGTCGAGTAGCCCTGTCCACTGATCGCGTACCGGCGTCCGACCACGGCCATCTGCACGGCCGTCATCTGGTTCAGCGTCAGGGTGCCGGTCTTGTCCGAGTTGATGGCCGTCGTCGAGCCCAGTGTCTCGACCGAGCGCAAGCGCTTCACGATCGCGCCGGCCTCCGCCAGGGTCGAAGTGCCCTTGGCGAGCACCGTGGTGACGACCGCCGGCAGGCCCGTCGGGATCGCGGCGACGGCGAAAGCGACCGCGGTCAGGAACAGCGTGCTGAACTTGTTGCCCCGGGCCAGGCCGAGACCGATCGAGAGAACCAGCGCGGCACCGGCGATGACCAGGATCTGGGTGGTCAGCCGGTTGAGCTGGCGGGTCAGCGGGGTCGCCGCCGCGGCCTCGGTCTGGAGCATGCCCGAGATCCGCCCGACCTCGGTGCCCATCCCCGTCGTCGTCACCAGCAGTCTCCCGGTGCCGCGCGTGACGGCCGTGTTCATGTAGGCCATGTCGGTGCGGTCGCCAAGCGGCGTGTCGACCTCGGCCACCGCCCCCACCGCCTTGGGCACCGGCGTGCTCTCGCCGGTCAGCGCCGACTCGTCGATCTCCAGCGCCGCGGCCTGGATCAGCCTGCCGTCGGCCGGCACCAGGTCACCCGCCTCCAGCGAGACGACGTCGCCTGGCACGAGGTCGCCCGAATCGATTTCCGCCATCCGGCTGCCGCGAGTCACCCTGGTCTTGACGATCAGCATCTTCTGGAGCGCCGCGACGCTAGCCTCCGCCTTGCCCTCCTGGTTGAGGCCGAGGGCCGCGTTGAAGAGCGTCAGCAGGATCAGAAGAACCCCGGTCGCGATCTGGCCGGGCAGGAACAGGCTCATGCCGCCGGCGACAACCAGGACGATCTGCATGGGATCGCGGTACTGCCGCAGGAAGGCACGCCACTTTGGCTCGACCTTGCCCGCAGTCAGCCTGTTCGGTCCGTGACGAGCCAGCCTGGCCGCCGCCTCAGCGTCGGTCAGCCCGAGCGACGGTTCGACGCCCTGCGTCTCGAGCGCCTGCTCGGCGCTGAGCGTGTGCCAGGCTGGAGTGGCCGCGAGTGACCCTGCGTCTGGCCGCTGTACCGGTCCGCGCGCGTCTCTACCCGTGGCAGGGAGCCACGACACCCGATCGCGACGGTGATGTCGTCTCCATTCCTGCAATTACACGAAGAGAGGCGCTGGCTCACTCTCATCGTGAGGCGGGGAGTTGGACAGATTCTTATGCCCGCCTGCCGTTCCGCCGCTGTGGAGTAGGCGCAGGCGGCTTCAAGGTGCTCAGATATGACCGAAGTGGGATGGGCGACAGGACTCCATTCCCGCCGTGGCGACGCCTGGACCGGCGTTCGTACAACTCTCTGGGAAAGGTGCTTAGCGCGCCTCGATGTGCAGGTCGACCACGGGAGCGCCCGGCTGGTGGCCGACCAGAACCAGCGTTGCACCTTCAGCGACCCAGATTGTCAGCAAGTTGGAGTGGTTTATGAAGTCCTGGTTTGAGCCGAGCCTGCCATGCACATATCCGGGCATGACGTCAGCCGCGCGATCTTTCTTGCCCACTGAGCCCGCGACTGTCAGATTCGCGTCTGTAAACGGCACGCGGACGGATGCGCCGATTCCGATGGCAAGATTCAACAGGCTCAGCAACAACCCAGCGGTCAGGACGACGATGACGCTGGCGCAGCCGCAGCCGCCACGGCGCCCCCTGTACCGGCGTGGTCTGCTGGGCTCTTGGCTCATTGGCTCCTGTACTGTAGTTGACCGAAGCGAGGCAGGTCACGTGTATCGCGCCTGCAAGGAGGGCGACCGGCGCACCGCGGGGGTCTGGAGTCGAGCTCAACCTGAGCGCCTCATGGCTTTCTCGCACTGACGTAGTGGAGCCAGGGCGGCACGTCGCCCGACTGGAGCTCTGTGAAGCCGGCCTCCCCGACCAGCGGCTCGAGCGGCGACACGCGCCGCACCATATCGCCGCCGACATGGCCGGTGAGGGCAGCGACGATGTGCCAGCCACCCTTCGCTGGGATCGTGAAGTCGGCCAGGAGCAACGTGCCCCCGGGGCGCAGCACACGCTTCATCTCGGCCACGGCCTGGAGCCTGACCTCATCCGGGAGGTGGTGCATCATCAGACTGGACACGATCAGATCGAACGAAGCGTCAGGGAATGCGAGGGCCTCGGCTTTGCCGGCCTGGAAGCGGCAGTTCGACAGATGACGGGCCTTCCGGCTTGCGTATTCGATCATCTCGGGAGCGGCGTCGACGCCCACGGCAGAACCCATTGGACCGGCAGCCTCGGCCAGCATGCGTGTGAAGTAGCCAGGGCCGCATCCAACGTCCAGCGCGCAATCGCCGCTCTGCAGACCTGTGGCCTGCATCAGGCGTCGGTATGAGCGGCGCCGGGTCCCGCCGAAGAGCAGCCCCGCAGACAGGTCATACGACCGCGGCGTACCGATGGTGATCCCTCGGCCGCTCGGCCGTGTAGAAGGGTGAAACAGCCTCGATTTCTTCATGGAAATCCTATTACTTAGCATCGACTAAGTTTAGTCTATACTAAGTACTGTGTCAACCGCAACCAGTCGTCGAAAGCTCAGCGCGGCTGCTCGGCGGGAGAGCATCCTGGCGGCGGCGATCCCAGAGTTCGCCGCCGCCGGCTATGACCGAACACGAGTCTCGGACATCGCCGCCAGGGTGGGCGTCACCGAGCCGGTCGTCTTCCAGAACTTCGGAACCAAATCCGATCTTTTCGTCGCAGTGCTGGAGCGAGTTGCGGACGAGGTCACCAGGTATCTCGCTGTCCTCGGCGAGCAGTCGCCCACTGTTGCGGAATTGCTCTCACGCTTACTCGCCCATGAGCACCAGGACAGGCTGCACAGCAGTGGGGGCCTGGGCATGATCTTCGTCGAGGCGGCGAACAATCCCGAGCCGCCCATCCGAGAGGCCGGCCACCGGGCGCACACGCGAACGGTACAGGCCATTGCTGAGCTGCTCCGCCGAGGCCAGGCCGAGGGATCGATCCGAGACGACGTCGACGCCGCCACGCTGGGCTGGTTGGTGCTCTCTCAAATCCATGCACGTCAGTTTCGACGGGCACACACCACCACCTCGCCGGCACTGGAGCAGGCCATATTGGAAGCCCTTCTCGCCGTCCTAAGGCCGGGTTGGGTCAAGACAGGCTGAGGTCGTCTCCAGAACGAAACCGGGCCCGCCCGTCTGGACCGCGCACCTCGATCCCACCGAGCCCAAAAACACGCCACCTGGTGCCGTCGCCCAGATTGCCGTGTTCTCGTCGATGCCAACGAACCGATCTGCTGGGCCGCCGCCGGAGACGATGAACTCTCTCAAGCCAGGCAGAAGACCGGGCATCCGATTCCAGTGCACTCCGAAGCGGACGTGCGGAATCAGGCTCAGGCCGACATGTCGGAAGGCTGGTCCGACCGGCCGCACCGCGCGGGCACCGGCGACCATGGCGCCCGCGCTGCAGCCCGCGAACACCGCACCGTCAGCCACGGCTCTGGCGATCGAGTCCAGGAACGGAGTGCCGTCCAGGGTGCGGCCCAGGTATACCGGGTTTCCGCCTGAGAAGAAGATCATGCTGGCCTCTTTGATGCCGGCGATCAGATCGACGCGAGATGCGTCTTGCCTGGTCTTGAGCTCGATGAGTCGGGCCGGCACTCCCAGGCTCTGGTAATGAGTCAGCGCCATCTCTCCCCAGCGTTCGAAGACGCGTTCGCCTTCCGGCGCGCTCGCCGTGGCCAACACGGCAACTGGACCTTCGCGAGCCGCACTCAACGTATAGAGCTCCGCCTCGTTGGACCAGGGCAGGAACTCGCCTGCACCCATGAGCAGGAAATGGCCGCTCATCGTTGATCAGCCGGGCAGGGGCGGCCGCAGCCCGTCGTTGACGCGATTGGTCCAGTTGGCCGTTGCGACCGCCACGACGAGCTCGAAGATCTGCTCCTCGTCAAGGTGCGACCTCAGCGCCACCAGGTCCGCATCATCGATGTTGCCCGGCCGGCTCGTCAGCATGTCGGTGAAGCGGAGAATGGCTCGCTCGGTGGGATCGAAAAGGTTCGTGTCCCGCCGCCCGGCGGGTTCGCGCAGGGCTGCCAGCTGCTCATCGTTGTAGCCGCGCCGCCTCGCCGAGACGGTGTGAGAACGTGTCAATACTCGCAGCCATTGAGGATCGCAGCTCGCAGATAGGCGAGGTCCTTGAGCTTCTCGGGGAGACGCCAGTCGGCCGCCCAGAGCGCTCCGCTAAGTTGGTTGTGGGCGCGGAGGATGGCGGGCTTGTGAGCCAGCATCTGAGAAAACGGCGCTACCGCCGCGCCAGCGCCTGACATGGCGTCGAAGATCCGCCGCACCTCCGGGCTTGCCTCTTCATCGGAGATCGGCCTGATCAGCGGCTGGCTTTGCTGGGTTTCGGTCATGTGGTCACCTCTAACGTTCACGCGAGCCGGCTCTGAGCCGCCGGCCAGGGTAGTTTGCTCCGTGGCGCGACTCGCCGGTCGCGATTCGGCGAGGAGCTCCCGGACACTAGATGATTGATTCCGATTGGCGGCGAGAGATTCGGTGACCAGGTGCCCCAGATCGTGGGCCTGCGCCGAGGACCGGAGCGAGCCCATTCGTCAATGGGTGAGCGAGGACCGCAGACCCGGG
>Ga0126378_10000205_pt1 | contig 45489 bp, 67 predicted proteins | sample PanSoiMetPlot_23_FD_92587 | JGI IMG/M metagenome (GOLD analysis project Ga0126378, IMG submission 92587) | Tropical forest soil microbial communities from Panama - MetaG Plot_23 | ecosystem: Environmental > Terrestrial > Soil > Tropical forest > Bulk soil | place: Panama | collected 2016-02-17 | reverse complement strand
GATGCCACTGGAGGTGTCGGATAGAAGGGTCTATCTCGGGTCTGGAGATACATCTGATTGATTCAAAGATCGCTCTATCCGAAGGCTCTATCGGAAGTCAGATCTGATTCAAGATTTGACCATGATGGATGAGTGATGACAGGGTCATTTCTGGGTCGTAAATGAGTTTTCGCTATTTCTGACTTTTGCAATCTTTGATTATCAGATCGGACTTTAATCTCCAATTTTCCCCTTAAATGGAGGGGACCAAAATGGTTCAATACAGTAACCAGTACATACCTGAGAAAAGTTTTTTTTTCTATACCCCTATTTAATCAGTATTCTATATTTTACTTATATTTTAAAAGAAGTACTGTAATACTGTTCACCCTGTAACTTCGGCTCAGCCCCGCACCCACCAAGGAGCTGAGCCAACTGTACACCATCCCACTCCACTACTGTATCAACACTGTTTTCTTACTCATTTCCTCCCCTCTCCTGAACATTTGCTCCTTATGCGACACCTCCGTCCACTTCACCTTCCGCTTGCTTACCCAGTGTCCAGCCTTACCAGTACTATTTTGGATCCGCTGCACCCACTCCCCATGTTTCCTCCTTGGGCTTTCTATGACCCAACCGCGCCGCATTACTGCCTCCTTTACCAGACGCAAAACAGCGGTTTGTTGGATCTCCACACTCGCTCTTATTGCATTCCAAACGTTATCTGCGGTAAACGCAAAGCCATCAAATCCCTCTGCCCGATCAAGCCATTCCTCCACAGCACGCTGGCCATCTGTCATGCATAGATCAGCCATTTCATCGGCTGCATCTGTTTGCTCTACGTTGCCGCTAAACTGCTCTTCCAACACCGTTCTTTCCATCAACCATTCCCGCAGACTAGCCACGGCGGACTGGTCATATCCACTGCTCATGGGATCGAACTTTTGGTAGAGCCATGCGCAGTCTGCAATGTGCTCTGCATCTTCCATATCCACCAACGATTCTATGACCATCAGCTTGCGATTTTTAGAATCTATTGTCAATGGAGCGCTACGATTACTATTGAACATCCAAGCTTGGAAGCAGGGCACACCTTGACGCATTCCAACGTACTTTGCGTGAACATTCATAGTATGCTCAGTGATGAGCTTTTTAATCTTATCAGTCATACTCCACTTGCTGCCATGATCTGTGCTTGGCTCTTCGATTATAGCGATTAGCTTGTGCTCTAGAAAGTCATTATAATTTCCATTAATGTCTTCCATTGAACCAATAAACACATGTTCGCGTCCCATCATTTGTGTGAGTATGATACCTAATAGACTTTTGCCGCTGCCACCTACATCCTTTTGTACGACTCCATGATTATTGTGGATCCCAGGAAATTTTAGACGGTGAGCAATCCAATCCATCAAGTATTCCCCATACTCTGGAGATCGCCTACGCATAAAGCGTTGGAATACCTCCACTGCCTCTGGGTTCCTGATTTCCCCGAGATCTGGGAAGCCGCGCCATGTGTTATAGCAGAGCTTACCCTCCCATTCCACGATACTGAGTGGTGGTAAGCCAGGATGAAAGATAAATGTGTCCAGCTCTTGTCTGCTTGGATGTTTGAGCCAATTATCATTGGCGGGAACCTCTTTACCGCGTTCGTTCTTATCCAGTTTATTCGCAGTATAGTCCTTCCAATCATTCTTCTTGGCCCAAAATCCAGTGTTTAAATCAACTACTCCAGATGGATTACGACAAAACGCATATTGCTCTAAGAGCTTTAATAGCTCTGGCTGGTCTGGAGGGACAAATTCCAGTGTCTTTTCCAGTTCTGCCCATGTACCGCCATGCTCTAGATAGTCATCCAGCCCCATCTTTTCGCCGAGTTCTACGACGCCACCGAGTGCAGTACGTTGGATGCGAGCAACATAAGGAGTAGCGTTACGCATATGCAACGCTGTACAAACTTTGCGGATGCTTGCTTCTACTTGCTGGAGAGTCTTTTCTTTATTGTCATAATCCATGACAATATGGACGCTCCGGCCGTACAGGTCAAGTTCATCTAAATCCTTTGGGAATTTACCACCGGGGACAAATCGAGTGTGACCAGCGAAGCCCACGCACCAATGTAATCCCTCAGGTTCGTGCAGCATCGCTACGAGCGCTTTTACTTCACCTTCCACAAACCATACATCTTCGTCCGCTGGTAGATCGCGCCAATCAGCTACTTGCGGGTAATAGACTCGTGTGTCTGTACGAGGGCTTAGATACTTGTGGTGTTTATCAAACGGAGGATGGAAGCGGACGGCGGCGTATTGATGTTCCCCATAGGCATTCTTAAATGTCATGGGACTGCCGTTGATGTGATAAAATGGGTAAAGTGTCGCACTAGTATTTTCAACATAGGGATGCTCTGGTTCTAACAGACGTGTTAACATTGTTGAATCTGCTAGAATTGTGAACTTGTTAGCTTGTTCCTCCGTGAATCCGCGTTTGTGGATCTCGTCTTGATGCTTTTTGATGGGTGACCTGAGTTGGACAATACCTGCAAATCCCCTTCCGTCAGTGGCGTCTGACATTTGAATCTCCTGTAATCCAGCAACGGTTAATCTTTGACTTAGGTACGATTTACACGCGTTGCGTACAGGAACAGGTATACCAGTATAGGCGCGATCCCATCGGATACTAGTTTACTTGTGTCACTCCCCATCTGCGCCTACGGTAAACATTGCCGTCAACCAAAGGAGGCGAAAATGGATGATCTGCGTAGATTTTTAGCTAGAAGTCCAGTGGTGACAGAGCGCGAAAAGAAAAGGAAAATGGAAAGAGCATTAAAGAAGGGCAAAACGTCTGTACAGTTTGGAGATGCTGGACCTATGGGAATTACGGGAAAAGGAACGACTGCAAGCATCATTAAATGTAAACGATAGGAAATAACTTGCCATCTTAGATCTGTGTGCTACACTTCATATCGTAATCTGGCAACGTGTCATCTCATTAGGCCTCCTTCGGGAGGCCTTTTTTACGGACGCGGACTAAATATAGTACCTCCCAGATAGCCTAGATTGTACGCAATGGGCGCACACTGTAACTGCCGCGCAGGGACGTGTCAGGAGTGATTAATTATGAATAACTGATGCTTGCTGTATGGCTATAGTATTAGTGCGTGCTAACGCCTTACGGGAGGGATCATGCGAAAGATCGTTCAAATCGCCACGAGCGGTGATGATATCTTGTATGTGCTCACAAACGACGGTCATGTGTATGCGACTCGGGGAGCCAATGTGAAACTGGAGACCAGAAAGGACTTCTTCACATGGCTAGAATTGCAGATCCCCATGCCGGAGTCTATTCCGCCGCAGAAGCTACCTTCAACATCCTGACATGTCCCATGCGGCACCATCACTTTAGGAGCTAGTCATGCAGCGAATTCCTGAAACACGGTGCCCGAATTGTGACTATCGTGTAGACAGCGTAACATGTCCCCACACTCCAGAAGCTCTTCCCTCTCCAGGCGACTGCATGTTATGTTTGGCGTGTGGAAAGTGGAACATCTACGGAGCCGACATGCAGCTGAGGAGGCCGACCAATAAAGAGGCGCGTGAATTGAACACAAATACGACGTGCCGACAAGTGCGAGCGTTATGGATGGAGACTATTATGCGGTAGCACGATGCATGCTAAGATGGCACACTATAGGTTAACGCAGTTACCCCACCATCCTTAATCACGCGAAGGGATGGCTTTGCCCCAGTGAGGCTCTTCCTCCTGGGGTATTTTTTTGGATACGGAATGATGCAGGATTGGTAGTGTCGCAGCTGGCAAGATTATACCATTGTAGTTGTAGCGCATGGGGCGCTACGCGATGGAGACCAATTGTAGGGGAATAACATGAATACTTTTGTACGTAATCCACGCAATCGCACGTGGAATGCGCACTCACACCACATCAAGGTGATGTTTGGGCTGCGTCCGGAGGCACACTGGCCCACGCAAGGGATGGGACCTAGAGTTCTGGACGGCATCAAGGTCTGGGTGGAACCGTTGAGCGGTCCCATTCCCACCAGCGGACGACGCAACCAGCACCGTGTGATGGCTCAGTGTCCGCACTGCGCCAAAGTGTTGAGTCTGGGCCGTATGCATCAGCACAAGTGCAAGGGGGAATGATGACTGTTCTGTACATCAATGGCATCATGTGGGAAAACTTGTTCCTAAAGACTGGGGATCAGGTAAGAACCATGAAAGGTGGAATCGCCTTTATCGGCACAGTGGAACTGGGCGGGATCCGGCTGAAAAATGAAAAGTTCGCCTCTCCTAATCAGTTCTGTATGCATATTCACGGCCATGCCATCAATGCGTGGACTGCATGTGATGTCAAGTTTAAAGAGTACGATGCGTTTTTTCCTGCGAAACAAGTGCGAGACGGAGACCGCGCAGGAGCAATCAAACGTTGCGATGACGATTTGGATAACATATTTAAAGGTCTGTTGTGAGTCTGTCAACTATCGCATTGTGTCTCGCATCTGGCGTAGTCACGTGGATGCTCTTTGAAGAAGGTCTACGCGGCGTCGCTATCTTTCTAATCTTGCTGTGGCTGGTGGGGTATCTAATATGAGCGTACAAACAATTGAGCTGGATTGCGCACCGGGTGGGATTCGTCCCGGTGACCTCTTACCCGGAGTCCTCAAGGACACTGGTATCCCTGTCCGCAAGCCGAAGCAGATGTTCTTTGGTGAATGGGTGTGGGACTACAATGACATCCCAGCGGACGTGTGGAAGGCGCACAACGCCACCATCCGTGAGCGGATTGAGCAACTCTACTATGACGGCCTGATTCGCTTTGGGAGCTGGTAATGCTGGTACGTATCCTATTCCTTGTCATCTTCATCCTGTCCGTGGGCGCAGTGTTTCATCGTCATGTGCCGGATCGTTGGGTGATCTATTTACTCTTTATCGCAGCCACCTCCCTGACGGGAGCCATTTGTTATCGTACGCCAAAGGAGGTTAGACACAGGTGATATTTGAATTCACGTTTCTGTTCAGGGAACGTGCTCAGCCCTCTTGCTATTATACGAACTGGCAGAGGGTTGAGGCTGAGTCCCTGCAAGATGCATGGCGCAGCATTAACATACGGTTGGTGCACCAGCACACAAACCCGGGGGATCTCGTTCAAATCAACTTCAATGGGATTTACAAGTGAACCGAATCATCAACCTGTTTGACGAAGATGGAAGTACGCTGCAAAAGGTACGTCACTCCGTCTTTGTAAAGAAGAACAATGATGACGAGTTGTTGTTTCCATCCATGGGTCGGGCATTTCACCATTACTGGGGTGATCGCCTGATAAGGGTGTGTGGCATGAGCGTGAGCGAATTGCGCATGCGTGTAGCAGCCGGGGAACATGTCACAGTCCATAAGGACGACGATGTGTTTGTATTTCGCCTTCATGAAACCAAACAGTGGGTAGGATTTAGAGAATGGATAAAGATTTGACTCAAGTACGGGTGCGGTATCTGCCCAAATGTGACTTCTGCAAGGAAGAGGCGCACTATGATTTCCGCACCATCTACGGCTACTGGGCCTATGGATGCGAACGTCACTTCAAGCGCTTGGGGGGTTCCTTAGGGACTGGCAAGGGTCAGCAACTCTTAAAGGAGGAACGTCGTGAAGCGTCCAAAGCACCTGACTTTGGCAGAACACTGTGAATCGCTGGAGGACACAGTCCGCATGTGGGCGTTAATCACGTTCATAGTCGTGCTGATTGTGTCTATCTTTTACTGTTTGCTGGATGACGATGGAGGGCGCGCGCTGGGAGCATTCATTGGTGGAATGCTGTTGTTTAGATAACCAACAGGGTAAATGTAATGTCAACAATCATCATGACTGAAAAACGTTTTATTGCAGATGGAAGTAAGAAGCGTGAGCTGCGGAAGTACGCAGGCTACTGGTTTATCATGCTCACACACAGTGAGCAGCTGGAGTATCCCGGCAATAGCTGGAGTGGGTATGTCCTCTTCCACAAGTGGAAGTGGTGGGTCAAGTACGGTGAGTGGTATGGACGGGAAGAGGGTATATACCATTACCTGGACGGTGACAGGGACAACATCCGCATCACCAATATCGGGGTGCGATTCCGTGGTACGGATCAATGGGCGTAAAAATCGTCAAGTGTGATGCATGTCAAGGTCGCGGTGTCGTCGGTCAGTACCGACGGCGATGCCGTTTTTGCAACGGCATAGGAAAGAGAACCATCTATGTCCCAACAATATCAAAAACGAGCGAAGAAGCCGTCCCCGCCACTCCAACTCCGCGTAAGAGACGGGAGCCGTAACTTCATCGTGTTTGCCCGTCCATGGCAGACCATCCCCCATGGTGATCACCACGCGCCCGTGCGTGGAATCCTAGCGCGACAGGACTATCTGTTCCTCCGCACCAGTGGGAAAGATGATAGGCATTTTGCTTGGCTCCAGTGGAAAGGTCGTACGTTCTACTTTGACACTGGCCCCGCATTGATCAATACCGGCACGATTGTGGAGGTGGTGGTATGACGCGCCGCGCCAAGGATTGTATCATACGCATCGTGGGATCGCCAGACCCACGGGTTAAAACGCCGTATGATGGTCGTTATGTCGTACGGTGGAATCCACACACCAAGGCAGGACTGCTGGATTTGACCACGACTGCGAACATTGCCAAGGCCACGCGGTTCAGCTTTGAAACGGCGATGGAAGAATGGAGGACTATCAGTCAGGTGGAGAAGGTGCGTCCGTGGGATGGTCAACCCAATCGTCCGCTGACTGCCGTAACCATTGAGGTATTGCGACAAGCTTAGACTTGCAATGCTCCTTGGATGGTGTATGCTTCACTGGCACCATTCCAAAAGGAGCTTGTAATGATCACGTTGAAGCAAGGGGCGGTGGAGCACAAAGTCATCCGCTGCCCCCTCCCAATCAAGGGAACACCGGGCAGTGCTCACATCAATGGCTATCCGGTAGAAACAAGGACTACGACCTGGAAGGGTCTGTCTTTCACGTATTTTGGCTACGCTGGCGGTGAGTTCTACATTGAAGGCGAGTTGACAAATGAGCCATGTACACTCAATCTGCCGGAAAACTTCAAGCCGTCCAAAGCTCTCAGTCGTAACGAGGCCTATGAACGACGGAAGGCCAAAATGGCCGCAATTAAGGCGGCAGCCGCTACTCCGGAGCCTGTGGAGAAGCCCAAGAGAGCCCGTAGGAAGCCGTCCGAGGGTGCGCAGGCTACTGCATAGGCACCCACCCCTGGAGCCCCTCTATGGGGCTCTAATTTAACCGAGTATATCGTACCATGACACTAAACACTGCTAATGACCCATTAAGTGACGACACGATCCGTAAGATCCTAAAGAGCGTAGGTCCAAGTGAACGCTTTGCGACGTTTATAGCTGCGATTGGTCAAGTATGCGACTTATACCGTGAACATCACATGATGATGGAATCCAGTCCCCATCCACTGGATGATCTCTTCGAGCATGGGGACGTCAAAACGTTGCGGAAGCTGGTTAGCTACCAGCGAACACTGGACCTCAAGCTTAGGATGATCGCCGTCACTTACCTCTATTTGGAGGAAGACCGTGAGCGATATAGTGGAGGTAGTAGATAAGTGGTATGAGCTTAACCAGCAACGGATGGAGCTTAACCATCAGGCTGATGCTATTGAGGAAAAAGAACTCATACTCAAACAAATCTTCATGACCAGGATGCGCGACCAGAATATCCTGAAGATTGAAGCCACGCATTGTGACGTAGAAATCAAAAAAGGTGAGATGGCTCCCACGGCTAAAAACTGGGAGCGCATCTACGAGTATATAAAAGAACACAATGCGTTTGAATTGCTCCAGCGACGTTTGTCCGCTCCAGCAATCAGGGAACATTGGGATGCTGGGGAGAAGATCCCCGGCATTGACAAATACCCAATAGAAAAACTCTCTGTGACAAACAAATCCCCGATCGATGGCGGGGCATAAAACCTCGGCTTGTACACAGGTATCCTATCATGTCTAGTACCAATCTTGTCCCGTGGAAAGAGCGTCTGCAGCAACTAGCGAAGCAGACGGAAGAAGCAGAAAAACCCACCGGGAATTTCCTCACGTTCAAGAATGGCATGCTGCTGTTTAATGATACGCCCGTGCCAGGAAACAAGATGTTAGCAGTCCCAATTGATTACATGTTTGAAAACGCGTACTTCCCTAATCGTTACGACCCCACCAAGGTCGTATCCCCGGTCTGTTATGCGTTCGCCCGTAAGGAAGCAGAGCTGGCTCCATACAAGGATTGTGAAGATCCACAGCATGAAACTTGCGATGGGTGTGAACGGAACGAGTGGGGGAGCGATCCAGATGGTGGCAAGGGCAAGGCGTGCAAGAACACGCGCCGGATTGCGCTCCTCCACAAGGACAGTCTGGCAGATGAAAAGACCATCTTGGAAGCTGCCGTGGCCATCTGCAAGCTGCCCGTCACGTCTGTCAAAAACTGGAGCACATTCGCAAATCAATGTGCTACTGTTCTTAAAGTCCCTCCGCTGGCTGTTATCTGTGAAATCTCTGTGGTGCCGGATCCCAAGACGCAATTCCAGGTCTTATTCAAAGGCACGGAGGTGATCAAAAACGAAGATATTCTTGCGACTCTGGTGGCCAAGCAGGAGATGGTGGCCAAGAATATGATTGTGCCTTATCCAAAGAACAAGGAGGAACCCCAGAAGCAGCAAACGCCTAAGAAGCAGACGAAGTACTCTTAAGGAGTAATGATGGCAAAGATCAAGCCCTATTGCAGTGACCATGAATCCGCGAGCGGCACTACGCTCACCTCCACCACCGGCCAGATCGTCACCAATGTGGGCGATCTATGGACGTTGACGGATGGCGGGAGCAATGGACTGCAAGCTAATCGCAATGACGCGCCCGCCGGATTTACGATGAACATCCTGTCTTTGCTCTACTACGAGCAAGGGGTGTACCAGGAAAACATCAACCATGACTGGTGGGAGTGGCGCAATGGTGGGTGGGAGACCTCCAGTGACCCGCGTGGGGAAACTCCGCCTGAGCCGCAGCCTGAGCCTCCGGCCACTGGCGTATTCTATAGTCTCAACGGGCACATTACATGGAACTGGGAAAATCCATCGACGGCAGCGTATGAGCCGGACCGGTGGCAGACCAATTGTAATGATCTTAACGACATTGGCGCTACCGTCTACCGCAATGGTTTTAGCGTCTGGTACAACGATCAAGGAGGGATCCACGGGAGCGACGTGGATAACTTCCGCACGTTCCATGATAATCATGGCGCGGCAGCAGGCATCACCCTCCATCCCGTGGTACTCTGCGATTATGAGCGCAATGGAAGCGAAGAGCAAGCGGCTTATGACGTGGGCTATGCGGTGGGCGTGGAAGTAGCGAAACTACGCGATATTGTGCCGCACATCGAAATCAACAATGAAATTGATGCCTACGCCATCAATGGCAGTGGCGTGAATGGGACGCGCGATGACCACTACGACAACCATCGCTTTTGTGTGGCGCGCGGGGTTCTCTTCGGAACGATTGATGGAATTAAAAGCGTTGATCCCTCCATCAAAATCGCCTCCCCGGGCGGGACATGGCTCCATACCGCCTTCTTCGACATGCTCCGTGACGGACGCCAACCTGACGGTAGTAGCGGACATAGGAAGATGGACTGGGACATTACCTGCTGGCACTGGTACAGGAATAACTACGGTCCCAACGATAACCCGGAAAACAGCGAAGGTGGATTCAATCTGCTCGCCCATATTGCCGGATGGGGCAAGCCGATTCACCTGAACGAGTTTGGCGCCAACTGGCCTCCATACAACGGCGACGAGGAGGCTGTGGGCAACGCGATCGTGGAAGAGTTCCAGCAGTTTTACGACGTGCGTGAGAAGTACCGGATTGAAAACATCAGCTATTACCAGCTCTACGATGCAGCCGGTGGTGGCACGCCGCCGGAAGGCAACGAGATGAACTTTGGCGTCATCCACAACGATGGCGACACCAAAAAGTCCAGGTTCTACAAGATCCAGGACTTCATTAAGAACCATCTTGCCTGAACTTTTGTACGCGTAAGATGCCTACCCGATTATATAATTGGGTAGGCACTTTTTGGGGAGGTTCTCCCGTCTGTAGATGGCAGTGGCGCGCGAGGCCATCTGGGAGAGTCTCCCCTTAACGTGCTTTCAAGGAGGGTAATGATGAAGATGCAGGGGTTATTAATCAGTACGGGTAAGACGAGTGTGCTGTATTTTCTCACACGTCCAATGAATGATCAGTACCAAGCTGTGATGCGAGCCAATGGACAGGACATCGTCTTGTACGAAGGCAAGGAAGAAGATTGCAGTAGGCTGGTGCGCGTCCTGTGCAGCCCCATGGTGGAAACGCGCTTGATGCAGAAGTTTGACGACGGTGTAACAGTCTACGCCCGTTTCATCACCAAGGAAGTCACCATTAAGCATGAAGCAGACGGTGACACCAATGACATTGATGGCTTCTTTGATGAATTGGCTAAGATTATTGGAGATCACAATGATAAACGCGATGGATCTGTATAAGGACCAGATCCTCCGCAGGCAAGAGGCGGAGATGACATTGCAGCCACAATGGATAGTTAATCGTATGATTGACAAAGAACACGCGGCCCGCACGGGCCTGATAAAGGAACTGGGTAAAATGTCTTGTATCCTTAACGGTTGTGTCGTGAAGTTCCAGGACACCGGTGAATCATTCATCTGTGACGCCTATATGATAGGTGATACTTTCATATTCAAATTTAACAGGAACATGTATGAACAATCCATTCCTCCCGATGATGGATGTGGGCGCGACTGCGTGGTGGACCGCGATGGCGAACTCCTGGTATGGGATCGCACAAACGATTTGGCTACCTTGGTTGTGCATGAACGCCATGTATACGCTCGCACACCCCGACTCAACGCTGGAGTTATCCACTACCGAAAGATCTACCGTGCTGTAACCGCCTAACCTCTGGAGCCGCTCAGCGGCTCTTCAGGCCGCTCTCGCTGGTGGGCTGGTGGGTTAGTACCACCGGCGGGATCGGCCGTTCTAAGGGAGTTCTCGTAATGAATCATGATCAAGTGAAGAAGTTCATGATGGAATGCCATGACCTCTTGAAGAAGTACGATGGCCATGAGCACATCGAAATGGTGATGGGGTGTTATGACAAACGCGAAGATGAACAGCGCCCGGATGAAGAGATGGCTATTGCGGTGGACCTTGTCAACGTAGACGTGCGGGAGCGCTTCACCGCCGTCATCGGCTCCATCACGGAAGGGATGTTGCGGGTGGCCTATGACAAAGGTCAGCTACCGATGGAGGTTCCATGTGGCGGAACGAGTGATTGCTATGCGTTGGTGGCTGCGGCAGTCCGTAGCGCAGCTCACTCCCTGCACCACATGGCCATGGAAACAGAGATGGAAGAGCACGAACATGGAGAGGAACATGACGAAATTGCCCGAGCAACGCACTGATCCAGGGCTGGAGGGACATCAGCCCACCCCGCATATCGTAGAGATACAAGAAGTAATCCAGAAGTATAAACTCTACAATTACATCTTCGTACATCTCAATGATTTTGACAAGGATGGAAAAGGCACGATTGAAGCGAGCGTTGGGACCAAAACGACGGATGGCATTACGCAACCTTTTTACGAGTTGCTCAAAGCCACATTCTGTACCATGGTCCGGCATCACGCTAACGCTTCGGATTCGCATCATATTCCACCGGTTGGTACGCGTGATTACCGGCAGTTGATGGCAGTGATGGCCTTCCAATTCGCTGAAGAGATGTTTAGCGAAGTAGGAGAAGAAACAGAGTAAGTTCCCCTTGTAGGCCCCACATCAGGGGCCTACCATTTACCAATGGTCTGTTTAGCTCACCGGTAGAGCGTCCCTAAGCTTGAAAGGCCACGGAAGGTAGCGGGTTCAATTCCCGCACAGACCGCCTAGCAGTTGTTCCTGTACCTCGTATCGCGTACTCTCCTAAGAGGACAGGAACATGCACACCACCAAAAAGACCGTTCAACAGTATGAAGCTGAAGCTGAAAGAATTGGCGGATGCTTAATACATCCAGCTGGACCATCTAGGCAAGTTTATCAGCTCAGGCATGGTCTTATCAATAATTCTACCTTGGCAGTATGTCACACATGTGACAATCCTCTTTGCATCGAAGACAGTCATCACTTCCTAGGCACGTGGAAGGACAATGTAGATGATGCTGTACAGAAAGGAAGGCATTCGTGTTTTAAGAATGTCAAGCTCGCATTAGAAGCTGCCCACAAGCTTGAAGTTCTGCAAGACCCTGAACGCTGTAGAAAAATCGGAGAAGCCTCACGAAAACGATGGATTACAGATAGAGAAAAGATGTTGGATGCTATTAGAAGAGGAGCAGAATCTAGAAAAATTAGTGGAATGGATCTCATAGCTGCTGCTAGATCTGCCGAAACAAGAAAAGCAACCGGCAGTACACATAAAGCAACTCTAAAAGGATGGGAGACTCGTAGAAAAAACATTGCAGCAAAAGGAGGCTCAAAGTGATTACAACATGTGATTTTGAAACTCAGGCAATTCAGTTTGGAAGCGGTCTATCACCCTCCCCCGTTGGCGTGGCCATATGGGAGGAGGGCAAATCTCCTGAATATCTTGCGTGGGGCCATCCCACGAACAATAACAGCACGTGGGAGGATGGTCGCCGCCGTCTTGCGGAGGTGTGGGATCATGGTCTGTTTCACCACGCAAAGTTTGACATTGGCGTTGCATCTAGTCACTTTGGCTTTGATTACCCAAATCGTATTGATGATACGCAGTTCCTTATCTACCTTCACGACCCCCACGCAGATTCTGTATCTCTTAAGCCTAGTAGCGAACGCATTCTTGGGATTCCTCCTGATGAGCAAGATGCCCTAGGCGAATGGTTGCGGGCACAGAAGCTGATCGCGTGGAACTGCAAGCATTGGGGCGATAAGATATGCCTGTGTCCAGGCGACCTTGTAGGCCGCTACGCCATAGGCGACGTCGTCCGTACTCGTAAACTGTATGATAGGCTGTACCCAGAAATATTGGGTCAGCGGATGGAGGCAGCCTATGTGCGCGAGCTTCTACTTTCCCCTATCCTTGCTGCCGCTGAGCGTCGCGGTGTGCGTATTGATCGTGCTCGCCTTGCTAGAGACACAGAATATTACGAATCCGTATATATCCGTCTGGACGATGATATCCGCTCTATTCTGCATTGTGGTATTAGTGTCAACCTGGATAGCGGTCCTGAGCTGACAGCGGCTATACTGGCCGCAGGGCTGGGAGTGGAGGAGGAATGGCCCCGCACCCCCACGGGTAAGCTCTCTACGTCCCGTGAAAATCTTCTCATTGGAGTCAAAAATGATCATCTTGTTGGATTGCTCGCTTACCGAGGACAACTTAAGACTCTACTTGGAACTTTCATGCGGGGATGGCTTCGACTGTCTGCGCGCGATGGACGCGTTCACCCGAGTTGGAATGCCGTGCGTGGGGATGACTATGGAACACGCACGGGGAGGCTATCATGCAGCGATCCTAACTTTCAAAATATCCCAGATGTACTCCAAGGAAACCCTCCGGCAGGTTATCCTCCATTGCCTCCAATGCGGCAATATATCCTCGCGGAAGATGGATGCCTACTTGTCGCGGCAGATTACAAATCCCAAGAAATGCGACTACTTGCCCACTTTGCCGAAGGACGACTTCAGCAGATCTACCTTGATGACCCAGAAGCAGACCTCCACCAAGTGGCTGCTGGAATTGTCTCTACAGAATCCGGTCTACGGCTTGAGAGAAGAGCAACTAAAGCAGTTGGTTTCGGCCTCGTCTATGGAGAAGGCACCAGATCCCTCTCCCACGGACTTGCCGTTGATTACGCCACGGCCTATACCATACGAGAAGCCTACTTCAACTCCATGTACGGACTCAGGGAATTCATCGACGAAGTGTCCTCCCGGGATTACGTACGAACATCCGGTGGGCGAACGATACCCGTTGAGCCTTCTAAGATAATCAACGGACGTTGGTGCTCATTTAACTACAAGCTGGTTAACTATCTTATCCAAGGTTCGGCTGCAGACCAAACCAAGGAATCCCTCATCCGTTACCATGACTCCCCCCATGCGGGGGAGTTTCTTATGACGGTGCATGACGAAAACGTATTCAACGTTCCCGTAGACAGTATCCTGTACGAAACTAAGGTAATCAGGTCCGCCATGGAAGACATGGCGGGGTTTGATGTTCCCTTTAGGGTGGATATTGGCTATGGACGCAACTACCACGAACTCACGGCCGACCCGATGGAGCTACTCGGCCATCAGCACGTACAAGGACTGTCCTCTGGAGTATATGTTTGATAACATCACTAGAACAGGAGAGGTGCATGTGCCGGGACCAGCGGCGCAACGCGGGACGCGCCTCCATAAGAACGCTGAGGACTATATCAAGCAGACGCCGGAGGATCCTGTCCAGCTCTGCAAGGAGATGATTCCCCTCGGCCCGGAACTAGAACGAATGCGACTCAACGGGTGGAAGAGTGAAGAGATTTGGCTTATGGACGCTTCTTGGTCTCCTGTCCAGGATGAGTCTCTGGCTTGGGGAAAAGCTATTATCGATCTCCATAAAATGGATGGTGATGTCCTCAACATTGTTGACCTTAAGTCAGGAAAGAGGTACCCGGAACACGAAGAACAACTCCAAATCTACGCCCTGATGGGAATGAAGCGATACAAAGACGTAAAGCGAGTAGATGTAGCCGCGTGGTACATCGACGAGGGTGGCCGTCTTGGGCACTCCATGAGTTACATGCCAGAGATGTTTGACCACTACGCGACCCCTTGGACGAAATTGGCAAATGAGATTTTGACAGCGACTGAATTCCTACCGACACCGAGCCGTAACGCGTGCCGGTTTTGTCCTTACAAAGCTTCACAGGGAGGTCCATGTGAACTTGGCGACCGATTTGGAAAGTAAGACAGAAAACAATGTGCGCGAGCATGCGCACGCTCAATGGGGGATGGAAAGCTTCAAGCTCACCCTTAGAGGTAACCGGGGCTGGCCGGATGTGGAGTTCCTCTATTTCGGTCAGGTATTCTTCATTGAATTCAAGCGACCCGGGGAAAAGCCCACCACTCTACAATTCTGGAGGATCAAATGGTTGAAGGAACAGGGATTCAAGGCCATGTGGACGGACAACGCGGAGGAGGCGATAGCAGCGTTGAGCGAGTGGAGAGCTGGCATAGATTCGCGACGGTTACGATTGAATCTAACGATCTAGATCCCATGTACCAGATGGCGTACCATGCCCGCGCCCTCAAGGGAGAGGAATGGGTGAAGCGATACTGCCTCCACTTCCTCCTCTTCTATCATGCAGGGGACGCTGCCCGCGCTGCCGAAGAGCACTGGTCGTGGTCTAGGTATGAGTACGAATTTGACAACCTCCAACGTGGGACGGAAAGGAGGCATTACCGGGGCGCACAGGGCCGCAACGCTATGGCGAGGCTTAGGGGAGCCACAGAGAGCCCCGCCACGGCCTTTGAGAGTATGGTGGCGGGCAACTACACCAGCCTAGTCCATCTCTTTACCAAGGGGCCGTTTAGAGGCTGTGGATTTGGGGAGTATTTCATATGGAAAGTACTAGACTTGCAGACGAGGGTTTTCGATCATGATATCGAGCTATCGCTGGATGAAGCCTGCCAGTATCTACCCAAGGAGCCGAAAGAAGCGGCTGTCCATGTGTTCCCTGACCTATCACGATCACAAGCGCTTGAGACGGTGCTTGCGCACATACAATCTATCCCGTTGGGTTATCGCGCAGGATACTGCGCACTGCAGGAGGCAGAAACAGTCTTATGTATGATCAAGGGTGCGTTTATCACAAAGACGCACCAGATTGGCGATGATATTGAGGATAAGAGGAAAGCGCTGGACGGCTGGCCGGAGCTTCAATCACTCCTACCCGCTCCAGTCCTCGGGAGATATGAATGCGTTGGGAACCTCACCCCTATCAAGTAGTTGGCGTCCAGTGGGTCATTGAGCACTTTGGGTCCGGTATCATATTGGATCCCGGGATGGGGAAAACATCTATTGCGCTGGCAGCTATAGATATCTTGTTGAAGGCAGGCAAGATCCATAAGGTACTTGTAGTCGCGCCGTTACGAGTTTGTAAGCTTGTGTGGCCTTTGGAGATCCAGAAGTGGGACGATTTCAACCATCTTGATATCTGCAATCTGTGTGAGCTGGAGGCGAAGGAGCGCATTGCACTGCTGAAGCAGAACCACCAGATTTACCTGATCAACCCAGAAAGTCTAAAGATCATCTTAGACCCGAAGCTGTGGGCAGGACAAGGATTTGACTGTCTCATTGTGGATGAATCCACGAAGTTTAAGGACACACAAACGCAGCGGTTCAAGGCGTTGAAGCCTTTCCTCCCACAGTTCAAGCGGAGGGTGATATTGACCGGCACGCCCGCGCCCAATGGCTATGAGGACCTCTTTGGTCAGGTGTACATCTGTGATATGGGGAAGGCGTTGGGTAAGTTCATCACTCACTACCGCTCCATGTACTTCCGTCAAGATCCATTTGACAACTATAGTCTGGAGCTGATGCCCGGTGCGGCAAAGGAGATACAGGATAAGCTAAAGGACACACTCATTCACTTCAGTGAAGAGGACTTCATTGACCTACCGGAGCTGGTACATGATCGCATCTATGTTGACCTTCCTCCCGCTGCCCGCCGTCACTATGTTGAAATGCAGCGAAAGTTCTTTACGCTTCTGGCGGGAGGTGAGCCTGTCTTTGCTCCAAACGCTGCCGTTGTTGGAGGGAAGTGTCGTCAAATCGCAAATGGTAGCATTTACTATGAGGGGGACAACGCTAACCGTCGGGTCAGTCCGCTTCACTTCGAGAAGATCCGCGCACTGGCTGATCTTGTCGAGCAGCTCCAAGGCCAACCACTACTCACCGCGTATGAGTTTCAGTTCGATGCGGAGTCTATTGAGCGAACAATTCCGCGAACCGTAAACTTGACTACGACCAAGGAATTGGAGTACGTCAATGAAAGCTTTAATCGTGGTATCATCCCTCATCTTATTGGCCATCCTGCTAGTATGGGCCACGGCCTTAATCTGCAGTGCGCATGCCATCACGTCTGCATGTTCGGCATCACGTGGAACTATGAGTGGTACTACCAGTTCCTTAAACGAGTGTACCGTCAAGGCAACACCGGGGAGCATGTCACCCTCCACTGGATTATTGCTCGGGACACATTAGACGAAAGAGTGATGAATGTGCTGGCCTCCAAGGAGGCTACGGATGACGATGTAAAAAACGCTCTAAAACCTCCTACGAGTAGGTTTAGACATGAAGGAGTTTTATAATGGTAATGCCCCAACGTAAGATAGTCAAGTTGATGGGCACCTGTGGCAGTGGCAAGACGACGATTGCTCGCAGGTTCCTAGAAGAAAGTAAAGAGGTCAAGGAGGTAAGGCGTGATGGCCGCAAGCCGGAAGCATATCTCTGCGACATGGGGTGGGAGTTCCCGCTATGGATCCTTGGTCCATACACAACAGTCTGCGGGGGACTAGACGCTTTGGACAGCGATACTTGCGTGAACCTGATCGCCCACTATGGGGCGTCCGGTTATAATGTCTTTTATGAATCCATGATTGCCAGCGGCTTCTATGGACGGATGGGTAAGGTAAGCGAACAGTGGGGAGACGACCACATATTCGCTTTCATGACCACGCCCATAGAGGAATGTATCCGTCGCACCCAGGAGCGGAGGCTGGCCCGTGGAGATACTCGTCCCCTCAACCCCGTTAACATAATTGACAAAGATGCCGCGATGTGGCGGCTATGGGATAGACTACAGAATGAATTGCACCGCAACGCCGTTAAAGTGGAGTCCTACGAAGATGTGAGGACATTGTATGGGCAAGTATAAATGGCGCGTATCTGCTGGATATGAATATGTCGATGCCAAATCTGGATATGTTGAAGTGAAAGTTGTAGATCATCCAGTCTTTGGTACACGTTATGTGACCAAGCATAGACTTGTTTGGTGGGAAAATACAGGTGAGCATTGGAAAGGCAATGATCCATTAGTACATCATAAGGATGACAATAAACAGAATAATGATTTTGATAATCTTGAAAAGATGAACTTAGCAGAGCATGCACGCATGCACATGAAAGGATTAAACCAATATGTTCGTCGTTGGAGGAAAAATAATGCTCCAAAGTAATGGGTTAAACAAGGAGATGTTGGATGCGTTCAAGTATTGGATACTGGAGAGACACCGCATACACATCGCAAAGGATATTGAACATCTGCCCCCACCATGGACGGAAGATAAAATCCTACAGACATATCGCTTCTGTAACGTTCACCGTGAGGACGATACGGTCACAAGATGGATTAAGGAAAATATCCGTGACCCCCATGATGGGGATCCTTACCTATGGCTCAACGTCACGTTGGCGCGTATCATTAACTGGCCTCAAACGCTTGCCGAGATCGGGTATGTTGAACGTTGGGATGCTGCTGTTGCAGATTACGTGCGCCGAACAGTTCAAGCACGTCAACTTACCGGGAAGAAGACATTTACCAGTGCTTACATGGTCACCGGCACTGAGAGTAAGGGGATGTCCAAGATCAACTTCACCATCCTACTCGTGGGACGGGTCTGGACCTATAAAGAAGAGTTGTGCCAGTGCAGCCGGCTGGCTGAGGCGGAGGAGGTGCTTACGCAAGCTAAGGGCATCAGCACGTTCCTGGCGGGCCAGATCATAGCAGATATGAAGTATACGGTGGCGCTCCGTGGAGCGGACGACTGGTGGACATGGTGTGCGCCGGGGCCAGGATCAGTCCGTGGGCTGAACCGGCTCCATAATAGGCCCATAGAAAAGCAGATTAGCGTGGCACAGTTCCGGGCAGAGATGGACGAGTTGATGACACAGATACCAGCGATGCAGCTCCACGCGCAGGACGTGCAGAATTGTCTCTGTGAGTTTGACAAGTGGTGTAGGGTGAAGTTCAATGAGGGCACCGCGCCCAAGCAAATGTATGTTCCACATGAGGAAAGAACATGATATTAAACATCTCAGGTCGCAACGTGAACCACATCTATGCACAAGTGGTTCAGTACTTCTATCATTCTACCATCCGTGTAGAATCCAGCCGGAATGGGAAGGTGTTACGCTGCCCTACTCCGGTCTGTGCGACCTATGAAAAGCCGAATGAGCGTGTGCTGTTCAATTACTATCGAGACGCCAATCCATTCTTCCACTTCATGGAAGGTCTGTGGATGATGGCGGGCCATAATGACGTCACATTCCTGAAGCAGTTCAATGACGGAATAAGCAAGTACAGTGACGACGGGGAGAGTCTACACGGCGCATATGGCCGGCGATGGATTCATAGCTTTGGCTTTGACCAGATTGCGGATATTGTTGAGCACTTTAAGAAGTACCGTAACAGTCGCCGTGCTGTGATGACGATGTACAGTCCCAACTGGGACAGTCTAACAAACTATGATGGGAAGGATGTGCCGTGCAACACCCAAATCTACTTTTCTATGAGGGACAACTGCCTAGACATGACTGTGACGGCTAGGAGCAATGACTTCATCTGGGGAGCCTTGGGCGCTAACGCGGTCCACATGAGCATGCTCCATGAGTTTATCGCGCATGCCGTGGGTGTGTATCAGGGCAGGATGTATCAGTTCAGCAATGACTATCACATGTACGTAGATGGATTCAGCCTAGCAGGCATGTATGACAATAGGCTGAACCCGCTGGATCCGTATGAGGCGAATGGTATCCTTACCTTTCCAATGGTGAATAGTGGTGCCGTGGGGAGGTGGATGTTAGACTGTGAACGTTTTGTTGAAGGAGAGTGGCATGACCTCAAAGACCCATTCTGGCAGAGTGTGGCCATTCCCATCCGTCGTGTCTGGGACTGCGTCGCGACAGGGGAATACGCACGGGCCGGGGAAGAAATCACGCGACTGCGAGCTAAAGACTGGAGCCTCGCCATCTGGTCTTGGCTCAAGCGAAGAGGAAGTTCCCCTGCTGCTCGATGACTTCCGCATTGGACTAAATGGAAACGCCGTGAGGCGTTTTCACACCGTCCGCACGCACCAGCAACAAACGGTAGGAGAGCATGTCGCGAACATGCTGGCGCTGCTCTATAGCGTTCAAAACCCTACTCATACGCTGGTGCGCGCCGTGCTAATGCACGACTGGGCGGAGCAGTGGACGGGTGATGTACCCGCTCCGGCCAAGTGGGGATCACCTATTCTCCGTGATGGTTTAGATGCTGCAAGTGACACATTTTTGGCACAGCATAATGTTGTGGAAGACATGCTCTCCCCAGAGGACCGGTGGATGTTAGATTGGTTAGACATCACTGAGCTCAATGCCTTCTGTCAAGCTGAGTTTAGTATGGGCAATGTCATCATCCAGCCCGTGTGGCTCAACGGATTGAAGCGCATGGCGGAACTGATGAATAGCCCTATCGTATCCAGCTTTGATGGTGAAGTACAGAAGCGGCTGGAAGTAATAGCAGACTCCGTAGGAAAGTACATGTAAATAGTATCGCGTAGCGTGTACTTCTACGGAGACTCGCTATGGGAGCAAACGATACGCAGGTTGGGGGGACGCATTACCGTTCCCCCATCCAGCACTGGGACTATGTAATCGCAAATGACCTGGACTACTTTCAAGCCATGATCACAAGATATGTGGGACGGTGGAAGAAGAAGGACGGACTGAAGGATTTGTACAAGGCCCGCCACTTTCTGGACAAGTATATAGAGGAGCTGGAAAAGAAGGATGGTGACTTCTACGACCTCATGGTCAGTAAATATATCAAGGAAGAAGAATGCACCACGTCCAAGTGACCCGCAATGGCATCACCGTTCACATCCCCATTGGCCTGTCCATGGGAGGGAAGGAAGAGATGACTGACGGTGGGTGCCAGATTATGCTGCAAGAAGACACGAGGATGATGAATGAACAGATCCTCGCTATGACCCACTTCACCAAATATATCTGCCCGAGCTATGAGCGTATCCTCCATCCGTTTGCGGGCGTAGGGATGATGGCTCAGGTGATAGACAAGGCATGTGGCAACAAGAGTCATATGATGTGGGAGCGAGATCCTGAGCTGGTGAAGTACCTGCGGGAGCATGGGTATGGGAATGTGGAGCTAGTGGAGGACAGCTATACGCGTCTGCTGGATTCCGCACTCGGTGTCTATGATGTAATTATGTATGACCAGATGCTTGGCACTATCAAAAACCCGTATATAATGGAGTTCTGGGCGCGTGCCGCCAAGCAACGCGTCCCACTAGTATGGATGACGGATAGTGCAGCAAGTAAGATCTGGTTGCATCGCAGTCACTATGTTAAAGAGTTGGGGCGTGAAGTGAAGGACGAGGTTGACTACCTGCGTGCCTACAACGACCGCCTCGCATACCTCGGTTACGTCATTGCAGAGGCGTGGATGGAGCCGAGTAGAATGATGTTTTTCGCAGCCGTGAAGGAGATGAACACGGAGCCCTTCCATATGCTGCAACGCCTCAAACCTTAGGAGATTGAAATGAGCTTTCTTGCTGTCATCACTCCTGTAGATCAGTCCAATCGTCCGGTGGATCCGGGCTATGGTGTAGAAGCTCCGGTGGATCCGGGCTATGGTGTACGTCCGCCGGTGGACCCTGGATATGGCGTGCCAGCGCCGCAGCCGCCGGTAGGTATCTGGCCTCCGGTCGTCGGCGGTGGACCTATCACTCCTCCCCCGAGCGTATGGCCTAACCCGCCCACCGTTCGTCCTCCGGGACAGGTGGAGCTGCCCATCTATCTGCCGGTGCGGCCGGATAATAGTCTTCCCCCGGGAGTGGATAATACGCTGCCGGGCGGAGGTGGCGGTGAGGTAGATAACACGCTGCCGCCGTATGTGGACAATACCCTGCCGAGCGTCATGCTGCCCATCTATCCGCCGCTGTCGCCTAGTCACCCGATCGCATACCCGAAGTCTGGTGGCGTCTGGATTCTGGCGTACCTGCCCTATGCGGGCTGGAAGTATGTGAAGGTGGATGTGGGCGCACGCCCGGATAACACCTTGCCTGAGGCTCCTGTCGCAGGACCCAAGGCGTAATGTGAGGAGCGCTTGTGGGCCAATGCCCACAAGCTAGGGGAATTTCTTTCAAAACACGCGCTCAGGGTCTACGGGCCTTGAGCGCTTTTATCTGGCGCTGCAAGTCTTGTACCATAGCGACCAGATCCGGTATGAGCTTAGAGTGGTCCACCCCTTGGGGTTTAACCGCTCCTTCATCGTCTAGCTCATCCTTCACTCCCGTCACAGCGAGTGCGTTCACAGCTTGGAGGTCATGGGCCACAAAACCTTGACCCCGTTCCCCCGTGGACTTCCAGTCAAACTCTACTGGACGGTAGGCCATGATACGTTCCCTGTATCCCGTAAGCTCCTTGACGTTTTCCTTCAGGCGATAGTCAGACGAGGTATTGAACGCCGTAGTGGTGGCAGAATGAGTGATGGAACCAATGGCGCTACCCGCCACGTTGAGGAAGTACAGTGATGTCCCACTATCCACCAGCGGCTTGAACAAAATGCCCACGCCATAGTTCGGCCCGAAGTTCTGTACATTGATCTTATTCATGTTCTGATTAAGACCGATGTACAAGCTTCCCAATTCACTCAACTGCATGCACACCGCAGTATTCGCACCGTTCACCCACTCAAACGATGTATTGGACGCGTTGGAGCGGAAGTGAGGCACGTAGCCATTCGCATTCAGGAACAGTGGACACAGATTGCTTGACGTTGCAATCTGGGTATTGTTGCAACTCAACGTAATGGCAGCAGAGGACGTCGCGTTGAGGGTAATGGCATTGCTCTGGGCAATCGTGATGGAATTAGCTATCCATGTCCCAGAGCCATTATACTTGCCAAGATAGAATACATGGTTAGAATCAACTGAGAATGCCCACCACGCGTTGCCATTATTGGACCAGTAGATGGATGGATAAGAAGTTCCAGCTCCAGCGTCCAGCAATACCCCATTCGCACCTTTGAAGTAAGCAGCTGGAGTGTTACACGCCCACGAGGTCGTACCGGATATAGTATGGTTGCCAGCGGAATCAATGAGGTAACGCTGGAGGCCATTAGTCTGCAGAGCAATAGATGGTTGCGCGCCTCCAGAACCATTCACTCCCGTAGACATCGTAGCCAGTCCAGTACTGGAATCCATACGGAACTGGACATATTGCGAATTCATAGGATCCTGCGCGGCGTACAGATTCAACCCCGCTGCATTCCCTGTCCCATTAGGAATGACCCCTGCCACCGTGGGATTGTTCAGTGTACTCGTTTGAAAGAGCAAGCGATTATTATGCGTCGCGTTGCTCATGTCTCCAGTGATACGACAGCCTAGCGTACTGAAGTTGAGGTTGCCTGAATACGCTGACAGGTTCGCAGCAAGATCATTGAACGTACCGTTGATATACGCCGACGTGATCAGGTCGCCGGGATTGACGGCTGCATTGGGGAGAGTGTAGTTACCGTTGGCAGCGCGCGGCATCTTAGTCTACCGGCATGGTCGGCCATTGGAGGGTGAAGGGATAGCCGTCCTGGGCCGTGACGTCTCTCAGCGCCTGACGATAAGTCTTCCACTCCTCCATCTTGGCACGGTACGGACTATCCTCTGGTACGTCTCCGGGGACGCGTGCATCACTGCTGGCGAGACAAGCCCCCCGGTACATACGAATATATCGGTCACGATACTTGTGCTCGTCCTTCTTGAACTCGCTGAACAGTAGATCCGCATTAGGCGGCTTCATCCCTGACTTCCACTGAGCGAAGAAGGGAGGTCCTCCTTCTTGCTGTGCCACTTGATAGTCCACGCCCGGACGGAGCTCGGGGTAAAGGTCCAGCATGACAAGAATCATCATGTCATGGTTGAACGGGCCAGTAAGAAAATCCATTATTCACCTCAAGGTGTAGCGAGCCAACTACCTCTAACGTAGATCCAGCCCGCACTCGCCACAGTCCGTAGACCTGTCATCACCCATGGGTCCCCTACGTCCACCGTCTGGGCTACGTTACCGGCCACCGCGCCAAACTCCGCCGTACCTGTAGATCCATAGTGAATCTGGGTATGTTTATTCGTCACGTTCTGACCAAGCCATGCGGACAGTGTACCACCATTCCACACAGAGCCACCAATGTCCCCATTGGTCTGCAGGTAGGCGCTCCCACCATTCGCGTAGACATTACCACCCGCCGTGAAGCTACCCATTGGACAAGCGACAGCGCCGCTATCCTTGATGGTGAGAAGCCAGTTGTTCTGAGCACTGTTGATAAAGCCACCACCGACCATGCCCGTGTCTCCACGGAAGCTGATGATGGCATTACCGTTGTTGTACAGCCATTCAGTCTGTACTTGGTTCTGCATTATGACCTGAGCAGAAAAGCTCGCGCCTGCCGCCACTACGGATCCACCACAGTTCACGCCTCCCGCTTGACTCACATTCCCTGCGTTATCACAATTCCAAACGGCGAGAGTATTGCCCGCGTTGGAGAAGTAGAATACGTTAGTAGCGACATTGCGCGCCAGCACCGCGACATTGCTAGATCCAAAGACCAAGTCTGCGTAGTTGCCGGAGGGAGTGATGGTGATGGTAGCCGGTACGCTCAACGCACCAGTCATCGTATCTCCGGCCTTCTTCACATAGCCTGGAGTGACATTACCGGTGAAGTTGATCGGACCAGATACGGTCCCTCCAATCGTCTTGGATAGGCTGTCCGTCAGAGCGCTCGCCACGTCCTGCAGCGTCGTGTTCGCCCAGTTGCTTGTGATCAGCGTCTGGGTGACGACCGGATTGCCTGCCGGTAGCGTATAGTTTCCATTAGCGTCGCGTGGCATTGCCAGCTCCTGTTATTGCACCGGATCTCAAAGCGTCAATTGACGCGCGACCTAGCGTACCAGTGGGGAATTTCTGACTCAGCTCTATCGCGTCCGCAAGCGTTTGCGGATTGCGCAGCGCATTAGCCAGAGCACTCGCCTGAGCTCCTTTAATCGCCTTCCCTGCTACCTGTGCTCCATAACCTAGACCGGCACCAATCACTCCTCCAAGCGGACCTCCGCCTGCAATAGTTCCTAGCGTTCCACCTACGATTGCTGGAGCTGCCTGCTTCGCTATATCAGCAGTCGCGTTGGAGGCAGCAGGATTGATCGGTGCTTTGCCCTGATAGATGTTAGCCTGCCGCGCCTCATCCACGATGTCCGACAGACTGCGGTAGGTGTTCTGACTGAGCGGTTGATTACCATAGACATCAGGAGCATTGTGGACGCGCAACGCATCCGCCAGCTTGCCCGCGCTGATATCTGGTGTGACTTGATTCCCAACAGTCATGCCGGTATGTGGATCAACGAACGTACTCTTAATCTTAATCAAGGCATCCGCTTCATTCACCGGCTTGCTCATTTGTTGGTGAATGTCTAGGTAGTTATCCCAGAGCTTACCCTGACCGGACACATTGGAGCGAGCAGACAACACGCTATCAATAGCGTCCTTGGCCTGAGCGATTGCCGGATCTGCCTGTGTGGCATTACCGAGAGAGTCGCGCATGCGGGCCACGTCCGCTGCCTTTACGTTACCTTTTTGTAAGGTTGCGTTGATATCATCTAGAATCTGCTGACCTTCCCTATTCCCCGGTTGTGCTTGTATCCCCTTCATCTGAGCTTGGACGTCCTTGCCCAAGCCCCGAGCCATGTTGGCGGACTGGTTATCAATCTCAGTCAGCGCTTGATTACGGATGGCTGTGGTAGCATTGTTACGCGCCGTCACTGCTGCCGCGCGGGCTGCGACAGGATCACCCACCGCTTGGTTGAACGCGTTGAGACGAGCGTTGTTGGCAGTCGTGTCTGCTGCGTTCCACCCTGGACCCACCTTGGGGTTAGCTCTACTCGCAGCCTCCGCTGCTGCCAGTCCAGCATCTTGAGTTGCCGCCGCTGCCGTAGGCGCAGTCCCTGTGAAAGTCTGTGCAGGCGTATTCCGGAGTTGCTGAACGACAGCATTAACATCACCTCCAGCCTTGCTAATCGCATCTGCACCTGCTTGGCCCGCATAGCGCGTAGGGTTAAGTAAATTCGCCCCTTGTTTTATGACACCCGGCAAGGCCCCTCCTGCGGCTCCTAGACCGGTTCCGACAATGGTATTGGTGGTACGTTGGCCGGGGCCAGTGACAGGCTGTGTGTAGCCTTGCAACCCTCCTGTAAGGGCTCCTGCACCTATTTGTGTGGCAAGGCCCGCTTCCCCTAGTCCAGGGATAGCCATCGTCGCCATCCCGGGCAGAGCCTGACCCGCGCCTTGAGTCCACTTGCCTCCACCACCCATCTGCGCCGCTTGATTCCAATAAGCTTCCTTTTCCTTCATCTCCTCAGGACTGCGAACCTGTAGACCCAAGGTATTGGATACACTCTGAGGGAGGACTTGCTTCAATCCCTCCCATGCCTTCTCCACTCCTAGAGATCCTTGCGTTGCAAACTTCTGAAAGCCTGTGGCAGTTGGGAGTGCCTTGAGTACTCTTTGGTCCTCTTGTCGTTGCTGCTGCAACCACGTCATGTGGTTGCTCATCTTGTTCATCGTATCGATGTCGTCCTGCGTGGGATTATCAGGGAAGGCTACCTGAGTCCCATCCGGCATGGAGATATTAGGCATTATTGAATCCCCTTGCTCTTCTTATAATCCGCCCACGACATAGGTGCAGTGCTTTGAGCAGGCGGAGTATTGGTCGCGACCTGCGTAGAGGGAGCAGCCGTAGCGGTAGCCGCAGGCTGAGACGTGACCGGCGAGGTCTTACTTGCCACCTCTGCCTGTGCCTTCGCCGTCTGTCCAAGGACACGTGTAGCGTAACCAGTAGCTCCTCCGCTGTAAAGGTCCAGCGCCTTCGCCTTATCTCCGCCCGCGCGTGCAAGACTTTCCTTCCAGATACGATCCGCTGCCCGCACCGCATTTTCCGGACTGGCCCATGGATCGTACCCATCCTGCTTCATGATGTTGGCACGATTCTCAGGTGTGATCTGGTAAGGCGTGCGTGCGCCAGCGGAGCTGACCTGATCGCTATTGCTCTTCTCACCCCTCAACCTTATCGCCTGAAGCATATCCGCTGATTGCGGAGCGACCTTCTTTTCAGCGTCATCCCAAGCTTCATCCTTAAAAGATGTCGGCATGGGTGATCCACCAGGAACAACGGTGGATGCTCCATGGTCTGTAGTCGGTGCAGGAACGCCCGGTGTAGCCGTGCCAGTAGAGCTAGTCTGTCCACCTCCACCTCCCATGTAGCCTTTCAGCGCACCAAGCCGCTCTTGAAGGAGCTGCGTAGGATCCTTAGCAACATAAGAATCTTTCTGGCCAGGATCACGCCAGTTCTCATTCGCCACCACATGGGTAGGATCCATGAAGTTTTCTTGTGCCTGCTTCGCCTTATTCGTGGTGATGGTATATAGATTCTGCTTGGCATCCTGAGTGAAGACGTCTGCTGCCTTGCCCAGTTGTTGCGCCAACTCCGGTGTCATCTGTACCGTACCGTTCACTACCCCTTGCACCTTCAACATTAACGCATCAACCCCCGGCATTAAGGTTTGGATCCGGTGATATTGGCTCTCCTTGACAGATGCACCGGGGTTAGCCATGCGCTGGAAGCGGTCAATAATCAGATTAGAATTAGCTGGGTTAAGACCATTCTTGGTTGCATCGTCAATCAAGCTGTGCAGCTCCGTTGCCTCATCTATCTGCGTACCGTAAGGCTTCGCCTCACGCGTCGTCTCCGCTGCCAGCGCATTCTCAGCTTGCGATCTTTTCGTTGGATCCATCATTCCAGACGAAACCAGTTTTTGGACAGCACCCAAATCTGCCGCATATTGCTTCCCTTGGAGGCCAATATTTGCGACATCGATCTTACCTTGCGTAGCCATCGCCATGAGCAGTTGCTTGCTCTCCAGCGCCTGCTTCGCCATCGTAAGCTTGTCCTGCCGTGCCAGCTCTTGCTGATCCAGAGCTCCACTGCTGATGGAGTTCGCCAGATTCATCCCCATATCACGAGTCATGGGGTTAGCCAAGAGCTGAGCAGCATACTGACCCATGGCCTGCTTATACTCAGGGAATGATTGTTGCTGTGACGCTGGGATGGGATTCCCTTGATCATCCACCTGTGTCGGTGCATAACGCTGAGGAGCCTGTTGGATAGCCTGTTGCGCCGCGCTCAATTTGGCCCGCTCCAATCCCATCTGCTGACCCATCTCCTGCTGCTGGACGGCTGGAGTGAGTAGACCAGATACCGCTTGCTGGCCCATCCCGACATAGTTGGGGATGTAGTGGCCGCTGACCATATACCCCTGCTGACCCGGGCCGCTATAAGCGTTCACCCCTCCACGTAAGTATTGGGCCGCAGCCTGAGTCCGCGCGAGCTGTTGCTGCTGCGCGATGAAATCATTGGGATCCTGCTGCGGCGGAGGCTGAAGAGCGTCCGTATTCCCAGTGAATCCGTTGACGATGTCCCCCCAACTTCCAGGCATGATAGTCTCCTAGGTCATGGATGTGCTGCTCCAGTTGCCTGATACGCTCTTCGGCTGCGTGCATGCGGGCTTCGAGATTCGTGACTCTCTTAGCCTGTTCCGTAATCGGGGGGTTACTACCGTTCAGCCTTTGGATGCTATTCAAAATCTGTTTTTCGTCCATCATTTCCTCCTAGGTCATCGTGAATGGGGACGGACCAGCGGTTGCGCCCGGCATGGTGAACATGGACGGTGAGGACGGCGTATAGAAGTTACCGAAGTTATTAGCTCCGTTAATTGATCCATTCGCTCCCAGACCCATCAGCGCCGTGGTATCCGTCGCAGGCTGACTATTCTGCCACATATTCCCAATCGTGCCGATAGCCGTGCCCATATCCTTCGCACTCAGCTGACCAGCGAGGCTTGTATTCTCGTTGTTGCTGCTTCCACTACGAAGCGCTTGCGCCAGAGCCATTGCACCGGGAGGATTGACGTTACCATACGTCTGCATGGGATAGAGACCTACCCCTTGGTTCGTAATCATCAGAATAGCTTCCCGGCCGCGCCGCCTGCCGCGCCGCCTAGTTGACTACCGGCCATGGCTCCCATAGGTCCACCGAGCATGAACCCGCCGACGCCTCCCACGACAGTGCCGAGCATTGAGCCAATGCCAGTGTCGGAGGCCTGTGCTGCGTTGTAATTCGCAAGCTGATCTTGGTACGTCTGTTGAGCCGCGCCCGTGAGGTTTGGGGCTTGACCCACTGCTGCATTGGTGAAGCTGCCGAACTGAGGCTGATTGACCTGCGTCCCTGCCATCAAGTTCTGGTAGTTAGACAGCGGCTGTTGACGGAGGGCGTCCGCCATCTGGAACTGTGCATTCAAGTTCTGCTGCTGCTGATTCGCCCATGTACCGGAGTTGAGGATAGCGGAGCTCTGCGCATCGTTCAACTTCTGATTGTTCAACATCACCGCTTGGTTATAAGCGTCACTCCCAGGAGTCATCCCTTGAGCCGCCAGCCCCGCCATCAACGAATTCGTCTGCTGAGTAAGCTGAGGCTGCATCCGCGCCATGTACGCATTCTGGACCGACGTTGGGTCTAGATTGCGCGCTTGGTTGAGTATATCTCCCTGTGTCCCAGTACCGCCATACTGCTGATTCGCTCCCTGGATACCACCGAGGAAGCCGGTCGCCATCTTCCCTTGCTGACCGATGTTTCCTGTGTAGGTATCCCAGAGTCCTTGAGTCTGAGGACTGAACTGCGTAGATTGCGTCCACTGACCCGTGGTAGGATCCTGGCTCCACGTCTGGGAGCCCATCGGATTAATCTGGTTAGGACGATTCGCAGCCGTCTGCTGCTGAATCATCTGATTCTGCAGATTGGCCTGTTGAGTCGCAGTCTGTGTATAGTCGGGTACTGAAGGAGCACTAGGCCCGCCGCCCATATCTCTCACCGTATCGGAGCCACGGGCAGGTATCCTTGCGCATCACATAGCAGAGCCTGTCACCGTCAGGATAATAACCAAACTGCGTCGCTTCCAGTTTGAATCCAATCTTCTCCACTAGTGCAATCAGTTGAGTGTCACAGCTCTTCTCATATGCGGTGATCCGCTGAACACCCAATTGATTGAAGCAGTAGTCTGCGATCGCCCACAGCACCCGCTGAGTGAGCCAATGCCCCTTCGCCTCCACAGATCCCCAGTGGACATCAATGTTTGTATAATTGTAGTTGTTAAATACAATGCCACCCTGCGGGCGTCCGTTCTTAAAGACTCCTAGGCAATTGTCGTGGGTTTGATCATAGGGAATCCATATTGCCCGCGCAATAATCTCCCCGAGATCGTGTGACATGCCGAACTCAATCATATCACCGTCCCCTTCTGGATCTGGAAGACCCAGTCTGTACTGGCCCACGCGACCTGATCCTTCGCCTTCACGCGCATTGCCAGCGCCGCTGCATAGGCAATCCCACCGACGCCAAACCAATCGTTGAATGTGCGATTATTACCCGTCCATGCCGTAACGTCCCAGTTCGCTCCGTCCCATGTCGGAAAGCCGACTGTAGAAGCAACGGGACAATCTGGAGGATCAGTGGTGATAAACGCCATGTTCGCCTGGAGAGCGACAGATGGCTTGTTGACGCCGACCAAGGTCGGCCGGACCATGGTGAAGTCTTTGTTTTGACCAGGAGTCTGGAAATAGCTGAATGAGGTTATTGCAACGGCGTTGATGTCAGTCCCAACAACAGAATGATATGTGTCAAATCCATCCAGAAATCCTGTGAGTCCTTGATACACATGGCCATCAGCCGTGCCATAAAAGATTTGAGCTCCATAGTTCGTCCAGCACAGCGCATTCATGCCCGCAAAAGTCGTCCATGCGCTCGTAATCGTATTCATCACAAGCTGGAGACCGTTCTGGTAATTAGAATCTGGAACGTTCAAAATCAGCATGTTCTGCTGAGGATACACGAGCGGTTGCCAGCCAAACTGAGGACCCCAGTTCTGTATCTCGCTCTGGATAAGATTCATAATCTTATCACTGAAGAAGCTCGTACGCGTATTGACAGTCGTACTGGTGAGAATGGCATTGAGGGACGCCAGCCCCTGATCGCAGAGGATAGCGATATCCCCGCCATACTTCGCCATGCACCGAACACCGACGGGACGCCCAAGGAAGAACACTCCGCATAGCCCCCATGTCGTTGTCGTGGAGGGATCGGTGCCCGCGTACACCACGATCTCACCAGCGGAGGACATGGTGACCAATCTGTCATCCGGGCCGTCACCAGCGTCTACTGTCCAGCTCGCTTGTGAGACAAGCCATCCACCCTTTCTGAACAATGAGCCAAAAGGGTAGGTCTTGAGGACTCCATAGAGCGATGACGGAGGCAGATAATAGCCTACCGATGAGTTGGACGCTACGAACCAGAGCCGCATCTGGTGGATACAGACGCTGGTGAATGTCTTAGGATCAGCCCCAGAAATGGTCCATGGATCCGTACCATTGCCCGCCACCAGACGGGAGATGGTCATATTGTGATCAATGATAATGGGATTATCCTGCCCATTGACACCAACCCAGAAGACGCCGCCTGCCGTGGCGAAGCTGACCCATTGCCAACGGTTATTCGTCAGTCCAGTCAGTAGCGGGGCTGGAGCCGCGCCGCCACCCGTGACGTTATACAACCCTCCATTGCTGAAGGCGAGTAGATACTCTGTGTTAAGATCCGTTAGATGGGTGGCTACCGTCTCCACTCGCCCGGGAAGGCCATAGGTGTGAACCATGTAGCCTTGACGAACCTGACAGCCGAGCGTGTAAGGAAAGAAGTTTTCTAGCTTGATAGCGTCAGTAGGATCCATGTTGGCGATGCTATCGCGCGCATTAATCCCACCGACCGGAGCGGCCAGCGTAGTAGAGTTTTCAACCTTCTGGACGAAGTTTTTAACACCACCGAGTGTATTCCCGCCCAAAGGATTCGCAAGAGCAGAATCTCCAAATCTCATATCGTTGAGCCAACCGGCCACGAACCATCAGGGATGTTATTCGGGCCGATGTAGATGGAAGCGGGCCGGGGCGACATGGTAAGCGTAGGTGCACCCATGTCCTTCCCAGTCCGGGACGTGAACACATTCAGGAAATCATCCCTGAATGCCGTGGTATCAAACCCCTTCGTTTCCCAAAACTTGAGCTTCAAGAACTTAATGCAACACCAGATGGGAAGCAGGATTACATCCGTGTCTGCCGTGATGAAGTTCGCATTCACGGGAGGTGGACCGGCAGACTGCTGAACCCACTGGTTGGACACATACTCCATCGCCAGCGTCCACGGGACATATGTGCCCGTGCTAGGATCGCCCGGGACGGGCCAGAGTTGAAACTGCCCGCCCATAATACGATAGCGGAGACGAGGTCCTTGGCTGATCAGTCCCCCCTTGATCCACTGCCACTCCTGGGAACTTTTGGGACCCAGTAGCGGCCAATGGTTACTCCGGTCCCATTGGGACTGATCAACAAAGTACCCAAAATCCGCCGGTAGCGGGTAGCTCCCCACACTCTGCTGAGTAGTGAGGATCCACTCGTTAGTAAGCTTTTCCCACGGGAAGTACTCCCGTAGCTCTGCTCCAGCTGAATTCAACAACGCCAGAAACTGCGCATCTAACACCGTCGGACTACTGAACAGACTGACGGCCTGAGGCAGACCCAACTCCGCTTGGGCCTGCTTCACGACGAACAACGCAGAACTGATGTCTATGTTAGCCATGACTATGCCGCTGTCTTAGCCGCCTGTTTCTGACCAGTGACTTTAATGAGCTCCGCCATCTGTGCTTTAAGAGCCTCAATCTCCTTATCCCGCTTATCCAGCTCAGCCGCGAGCTTAGACGTTGCCGCTTCACCTTTCGCCGCTTCAAGGAACGCCTGCGCCTTACGCCTGAGTTCGAAGCAGCCCATGAAGCGCTGAGCAAGCTGATCGGGAACATCCGCCAATTGCTCAACCGTGCAGATATTAAGTGCCTTGAATTCAGCGACCTGACCGACAGTAAGCCAAGTGACAGCTTCCAGCGGCGTTCCATCAAGCGACTGCTTCTGCCCATTCTTGTACCGTTCCCATTGCTTCGGGAAGCGATGCTTGTGCTCCTCCATAGCTGGAGTATCTACGATGAGGTTCTTATCGCCAGGAACGATAATCTTGACGAATGGAATTTCATCGAAGATGGGACGGCCAGACTCATCTGACTTGAACTTGTTCTGGACGGCACGAGAATAGAACTGGACCCATAGGCGGCTATCCGCTGCCCATACGTTAGCCTCGTTCATATTCTGGTCGTCATACACCATCACATCACTCATAGCGAATGTCCTTTTGCGGCGTGGGCGGACTTGGCAGGATTCGGTTGAGGATCTGTAGGCGGAGGAGCTCCGCCTGTCTTTGTTGAATCCTTCGTTCCCCACCTAGGATCATCGTCATGAGTAGCGGGATCGGGAAATTGCTCCCCCAGAGGGGCCTCCTTTTCCTTGCCCTGATTGCCGAGGTTGCTATTTAGTCCACCCGCCATCGAGTTTTGTAGAGGCTGCATGATTACTCCTATTGGAAGGTTGCTGTGGTATCCGCCGGGGTAGCAGCTCCACAAGACGCATGGACATCCGCCGTTCCCGGGCCGGTCGCATTCACAGTGACAGACGCAACACCGGACGCATTAGTCACCGCAGACGGAGCGGACAGAGACTTGCCAGTCGCAGAGCCACCTTCAATCGTAAAGTTGACCGTTGCACCTACGACCAATGCACTACTCGCATCAGTCACAGTCGCATTTAAAGTTTGCGGCGTTCCAGCGGGACCAGCAGTCGGTGCAGGCATCGCCACTAGAGCCGCGTTACTGCCTGCCGCCGCTGCGAAGTGATAGAAATAAGTCTGCGTGTTCTGGTAGCTGAACTGAGCCTTAGCCGCAGAGTTATTCACCACATCCACGATGAATGTAGAGTCAAAGTCCACCGACGGAGGATTGTCGCTGTACTCCACCGTATTGGCGGACTGGACGCCAATGAACTCACCCAACGCGGCTTGACCCCACGCGGGCGGTCCGGCAATAGCCGCAGGCAGATTCGCTGGAGATACGCCGATCACCAGCGGGCCTAGACTGCCACCGAGTCCGATAGCAGGATTGAACGGGCCAGATACTCCAGCGCTGTTTGCCATGATTAACTATCCACGAGGATCCCTTGGAACTGACCGCCGGACATGGTCATGTTGCCTGCCCATGCCAGGATCTGCACCTCAGCATCTTGGTTGACGGAATACCGCTTGTTCGGCGCGAGCGGGACGAAGTTGCGTGCGCTGTGTGGGCGGAAGAAGATATACTTCGTGTTCAGGAAGTACATCGTCTTGGTCGGCATAAAGCCGCCAATGCCACCATCCAGCACCACGTCCGCATCCATGAACTTGATGGACACAAAGCCCAGTTTCGCATCGTCAGTCGTCGTGAAGCGCTGAATGGCTTGCAGCGACTGCATGTAGATGTTCCAGTAGGCGTTGTCGGTCAAGATCAGGTCGCAACGATCTTGCCCACGGACCAGTTTCGACCAGAGCTGATTCATATAACCCTGGATGTTAGTCTTGTCCGCCACCGCGCCGCCATCGGTCGTTGCGTTGAATGTCTGGTTGCGCCAGAACACCCATGTAGCACGATCAATCCCGCCTACGACGCCCGTGGCCGGTGCCTTGACAACCTGTGACTTCAGGCCAGTAATCTGCTTGCCGCCATAGCCCGTCCCATCGCTGTATACGCCAGCGGCGACGAGATTGCTCATGGTGGATTCACCGACGTTGATGCGCGACTCCATCAGGTCAATGATCTGCTCTTTGCCTGCGTTCTGGAGTTGCTCCAGACCGGAGATAGTGATCGGGCACGCGGCCTGCTTGATGTCATACTGTGCTGCGCTGATCACGTCTTGCGCCGATACCGGCAGCGTTTCATAGCCGCTGTACCAGGAAGCATTCGCGTTCTCTTGGAAGCTGAGCTCTTGCAAGATGACGTTACCGCCGGAGAACGTCTTGATATTCCCACGCTGCTGCACGCGCGTCAGCAGGGCGTTGTTCTTCGTAACGTTGTCTGCAATGGTTCCAGTCCGCGACTGGATAGTGGTAGCGATAATGTCACTTACCGCTGCATTCGGGAATGCCATGATGGGCTCCGAGGATAGATAAGAATATAACTCCCCTTCTTAGCCATCCTCGCCCCGTGACTAGCGTCGGCCAGCGAAGTTGACGAAAGCGGTCAGTGGATCCTTAGATTCTGCCCCCGCTTCCCACAGCCGTAAATGCAGCCTCAATCGTGTCCCGCAGACTCATCGCTCCATTGGGCTGGGCCTGTGTTCCCACAGGAACTGATGAGCCGACACTCACGGCAGCTCCACGGAGCCGCTGAGCCGCTTCAGTCCCGCGAGTTAAGGCTGTCCTCGCAGCGTCCTGATCCCTGCGTTCTGCAACGATCTTGCTGATCTCCGGGTGTGTTTGAATAGCAAGAGTATAGGCTTCTTCTGGCGTAATTGCAAGCCCGCGTTTTGCTTGCATCTCCACAATATCCGCCATGTAATCCCTCACTTCCTGGAAGAACTCATATTGTGGGTCTAACTCCATCTTCTGGACTTTGGCGATCGCCTCATTCTGGGTCCGGATAGTCTCTGCGGCCTGCGCCCGCTGCCAATCCTGGATCGGCTGTAGGAGTGGTTGAATTGCTGCCTGTACAGCCTCGTTAATTCCAGCTGAAGGATTGGCGATACCCTTGATCTGTCCAGCGAGCGCAGAATCCAGCTCATTAATGTCGATGCCATAGTCTTTAATCGCCTTCGCCAGAAATGACGCACGTTGCGCCTGTGGCGCAGTCGCCAGCAGGTTATCCACTTCCAACAGGTTACGGATCGCCTGGAGAGGATGAACGTTGTTGGCACGCATCCGTGGGATGTACGGAGCGACCATCTGGTCCATCGTAGTCATCAGGTTGCGCGCATCTGCGCTTTGGCCCAATGCCTCCGTAATTTCCTTCTCCCGCTTCAACACTTCCTGTCGCACACCGAGCGGAAGTTTCGCCCATTCGCCCTTCGCCTCCTGTGTCCAACTAGTAGGCGCGCGTTCAGTCACATGGTCTACTTTCTGCTCTGGTGGAGGGGGCGCTGCCTTCTTTCCCTGTGCCGCTGCAAGCTGCTCTGCCTGTAGGTCCTTCTTTGGTAGCTCAGGAGCGTGAGAAGGCTCTTGAACAGACTCAGACCTAGTCTCTGGTGTGCTGGTAGCAGAAACCTTCTCCGTAGGCTCAGAAGGAGCATCGGACTTCGGTTCTACTGGCTGTAGCGGTTGGTCAGGATTGGATTCCGCTTGATCCACAACCGCCTCTAGGGTTTCGCGGAGAGTATCACCCATCAGTAATATCCTTTCGCAGTCATGATTTGTTTGATGCGTTCCTTCAACTCTTTGCTATCCGGCTTGTGCTGCGGAGGGGTGAACGGGAGGCCCGCTAGGTCCGCAGTAGGAACAACATTGTGACGAGCGCAATGATCCCTGAGACCAGCGCGACCATGTACAATAGTCCCATCAATGGGAGAGACGAAGTCTGGAAGATCGCCGCACACCATCGTCCTATCTTCGCCATCACGAATGATATTCCCCTCATTATCAAACCATGGTTTCTTTAGATTAGCCATAGCAGATCCTCATCTTCGTCCTCAGGCTCATACTTATGGAACATCAGCCTCATTTGTTGCTGGAGTCGGTCTTCTTGTACGTCGGCCAGGACAATGGAACCTCGCCATGTAGAGTCTTGCGAGGTCCACGCTCCCGTGACCTTGTACCGCCACGCCGCATACGCGTTCTCAAGATTGTCCCTCCTTTCCTTCCAATTCGGTAACCGATCACCCCAGACATTTATCCACCAGCCCCCTCCCGCAGAGTAGATCGGGGGATGGAGTGTAATGTAGGTCGTGTTCTTCCAAACATCGGGCTGGTCATCCCAGTAAGATACATCAGCGGGACGTATAGCGAGAACACAGTTCCAAGCATCAGCGCCATCATTGAAGATAGCATTGATCCCGTTATAAATTCTAGCGGTTCCAGCCCAGGAATCGTCGTCCGCTGTCCAGGAGATCCACAACGGATCATATACATAGATACCCCCACTCCACGGATCGTTGTTACTCGTCCAACTTCCAGTGATCTCCGCGACCAGCGTATCATAACGGGAATTATCGTATACGCCATGATCGTAGAGAGCTGACTTCACGGATTACCTTCCGTCACAGAGAATTGTTGCACGCTCATCCACAGCCCCGGCGTAATCGCAAGCGTATTCAGCTTGACTTCACCGTTGCCACTCGTATCGCTGACGGATAGATCCGTCACAGGGTTCGTTCCATCGGTCACTCTTGCCCACGTCGCCGTGCCGGTGCCAGTAGCCTGAGCATCGTTCGGCTTCGTAAATGTAATAACTGCATTACTAAGAGTACCCGCTGGATTCATGAGAGCAAGTACGCCAAGAGGCGCTGCCGCCGCGCCACCTGTAGCTGGACGGGTCCCGCCCATGATTTGAAGCTGACCCGTCGCACCGATTTGATCCAAGATTTTCTGCGCCCGCGCATTACGCAGAGTCATGACGTATCCGGCCATTATCTAACGACCTCCATGCCTACGGCGCGGCCCATGTGGTCTCTAACGACTCGCTTGGGCGCACTCATTGTTTGGGAGAGCTGACCAATGGCCTGAGCCATCTGGGTGATGGCATCCATCATTTTGTCGAGCTTCGCATCCGTCGTAGCGCTCCCCTCGGCAGGAAGTTCTGGTAGACTTCCTCCTCCTGCCTCAGCTGTCGCTTGCTGCCGGGCAAGTCGCTGGTCAGCTTTTGCTTGATCTTCCGCGAGCGCTTGTTTGTGTCCCTGACTGTTGACTGCCAAGGCTTGCTCATGTCGTTGCCCCTGTTCCGCTAGTGCCTGCTCATGGCCCTGACCCTGACGGGCGAGTGCCTGCTCATGTCCCTGCCCTTGCGTAGCCAGCGCTTGCTCATGGCCCTGACCTTGCTCCGCCAGTGACATATTGTGGAGTTGAGCCTCCCGAGCCTGCGCCTGATCGAAATGTTGCTGCTGAGCCTTGAGCAATTGCTCTTGCTGGAGGCTTCGCATGTCCATCTGGTGCTCCTTCTCCTTAATTGTCGCATCATGCACGAGTTCAAGGCGTTTCATGCCCATTTCCATGCGAGTCTTTTCCATCGATGCCTGAGTCTTAGCGCGAGTGCCTTCCACCTGTGCCTGAGTCTTCATCCGGGTGGCTTGCACGTCCGCTTGGGCCTTCATCATGGCCGGATTCGGCTTCGGCTGCGGATTCGCCTTCTGTTGCTGATATTGCTGCACCATTCCATCCACAACCATGTCCAGCACACCCTCAATCTCCTTACCCGCACGGAAACTCGCCACGACGTACTTGATCATGGCCGCGCCTAGGGGGAGAAGGTCCGGTGCCTGCTCCATCGCCGGCACTGCGCCCGTAAAGAAGCTGCCGAGGGTGTTGAGCAGGTCCATTCTGTCCTGTTTCTCACCCTCGTAGTCAATCTGGGCCATCGAATCGGACTGAATGTTGATTCGCCACTCAAATTCATTGGCATCACGCAGGAGCTGTACCGCCTGCTGGACGAGTTGCGGCTGCTCGTTGAGATAGGCGACCCCAGATCGCTGCAGGACGGTGTCAAACTGCATATGCTTAAGCATCATCTCAGCTTTGATACGGAAGATCTCACTTGCGAAGCGGGCAACATCTTCTTGACGCGTTTGAATTCGGATAGAAGCAAATTTCGCCTTTAGTTCTTGAGCACCGAGGGTTTCACTGGCCTTAGTCGCACCACGAACGATGTCAGCAATGCCGGTGAGCTCATAAATCTGCTGCTTAATCGCCTCTCGGGCGGTGACAAGCGTTTGTACGGCTGTGACGACCACTTCCAGAGGAAGCCAGTCGATGACTCCCTTGAGCCCACCACGCTCCGCAAACATCGCCCAATTGTCAACAGGAATGAGAGCATTATCAAAGCCCTCCGTCATCAGCCGCTGCACCCCGTTGCTTGCTCTGTCATAAACGCCGACCGCTTTACATGCCTGAATCAGCAAGGAAATGCGATTGTTAAGAATGTCCAGCTCCTGATACTGGTCCTGGATCATCACATAATCCGGCCGAGGCACGACATTACTCGTTGTCTGCAGCGCGAACAACGGTTTCGGCATCGGTTCAAACATTGTCAGCTTGAGAGGATCATCCCGGTGGTCCAACGGGTATTCCATCCCCTTGTTAATCCACCAAACCTCCTTCTTTTCCCTGTCCCAGATCTCATAAATCTCTGCTCGCTTGAAAAGCTCATGCTGAGGCTCATTGGGATCCGCATTGGTGGGCGCGGGCGTTTTGTAGCTGATATCCTTCTCTTTCTCCTTGCCAAATCGCTTGATACACTGATCCTTGTACATGTAGACGCGCCGCCCAGTCCACCTCCGCTCCTCCCAAGTACGACACGGGGACCAGAGTAAATCCTTCCAATGGACGTGCTCAATTACCACCTCCTCCTCTTGGATCACTTCGTAATCTGCTTGGAGGGTCGGATCGTTTTGAGTGGTTGTCTCTACGTGCAGACGGAGCCAGCAAGTGCCGAGGCCTGGAACCAGCCAATCCTTGATGCAGGCTTTCATCACCTGCCCGAAGTTCGTACTCGGCTCATCCAAATCCTGCGTTATCGCCCGTTCCACCAGCGACGCAGCGACACGACCCACATCATCATTAGGATCATCAAACTTTCGCCGAACTTCTGGAGTCGGTGCCTTTTCATAGAGGGCGGATTCCATGATCAGGACGTTGGTGGGGAAGAGATTATACTTCCTATCCACCGCGTCCACAGCATCGCGACGATCTTCGTAGCGACGCACGACCTTGTCCCCCTGCGTATGCCATTCACGCAGTTCCTTCACCGAAGCCTCAATCTCAGCGCACCAGCGACGTTGATTACCTTCGGGCGTATCCGGATAGGCGGAGGGACTAGATACCTTGGCCGGACTGGAATCCAGGTACTGCATTAGAGTTGCCCTCCTTGTTGATTCTTACCGCGCAACGCGGTTGCCAGCTGTCCTTGCTTCTTCCTCATATCTGCGTCATTGAACTCCTTCCCTACCGACTGAGGAATACCGACTTGCTTGGCGAATTTGGGGTTATTCGCTACGCCAGCCATCAGGCGAGCTTGGGCGGGACTCTTTGAAGGCATCATATCCTCCGTGTCTTGCGTAGGTTGTCGTATTCCTGCCATAGATTGTGTAGGCATAGCACATTCTCCTCTGGCTTCTTTTCCTCTACCACATCATCCTTGGGCAGCAAATGTGCGGGTCTAGTAACCACTCCGAGCGTGCGGAAAGCATCTGCTCCGTTGGATGCCCAATCGTGAAGTGGCTCTTGGCTGAAGCATTGCTTGACTTCGTCATACCGATACTGATACTGCCGCAGATTACGTATTCCCTCTGCACAGGCGGAGGTGAAATGACAGGATGGGAGTAGCTGCCGCACCGCTGCAATTCCATCGGCAACTGAGAGTCTGGGAGCAATATGCACCCGTCCTGGGAATGCCTGTAAGAACTGATCAAGAATGGATCGTCCAGTAACCATCGTATGCGCTTTGGCGTCGTGCGGGAGCCAGATATCACTGATTGTGAAAGACTGGGAGCGAAGATATCCAATGTAATAATCGACTGGCTGTCGCGTGTTCTCGTGATATTGCAAAACGGCCACGCCATCCATGGCCGGTTGGAAAGTCCAAAGCGCAGTGGCGTCGGCGTAACCCAAGTCAAACGCAATTTGAACTGGCTTGCTAGAGTCGTAATGAGCGTCGACAAGCTGTCCCCGCGACTCAAGGTCAGATATGAGTCGTCCATAGATTGATCCAATGATGGAAGCGGTGAAACTGCAATTATATTCCTGCTCAAATTCCTCTTCCGACATGCTAGACCGCAACGATTCTATTTCGTCGGGCGGGATGATGAGGGTGTCTGAGTACCGTAGGAAGTAGGTGGCCCAAGCGGGAGAGGCGACAGCGTAGTTGTACACGTCATAGAAATGGTTCTGTCCATTAGGGGTGCTGGACAGGACGGCCCATCCTCGTCTGTCGGAGAGCGCTGGACGGATGATTTGAGACCAAGCTGACGGTCTAGCAAATGCGAATTCGTCGAGTACGGCCCCGTCCAGATACAGCCCACGAATTGAGTCAGGATTATCCATACCAATAAGATAAATCCTGCGATCCCCCAGAAGCTGAACTGATAGATCCGTTTCATTTGGACGCTTCTCCTGGAATGGAACGGACTGCCGCTTCAGGTAGTCCCATGCGATCCGCTGAGCCTGAGCATAGGTGGGCGCGGCAAAGACGAGCCGTGGATGGGGCAGCACACACTCCAACGCCGCCAGAATCAAGTCGTTAATCAGCGCGAACGTCTTACCGGAGCGGCGATGGGCCACCACGCACGCCCACCGATGCTGCCGCTGATGCATAGAAACGAAGTACCCACGCGGGACGTAATTAAGGAGCTGGGGTTCCATCGTCTTCACCCGGCTGATAAACAGCGACCGCGGTCCCGGTCAGGTCTCGACCCTTCATCCATGAGAGGTTCAGCTGGATGGGCGGTGGATCACTGCGCCCTTGTGGATCGCTGAGGAAGCGCGCATAGAGGTTGTAGAACTGGCCAGGGTTTTGATCCGCCCACAGGGCCAGCCGGGGGACGCCACCGATGAGCTCAAACGCTTGCTTGAATGCCTGCCTAGCATCGCGCGCGCGAAGAAACTGAGGAAGCGACTTATGCCGCTGCGCATATTCCAGAGACTTGGTCAGCTCATCCCGTGTCGCAGGCATCAACTGGCTATCCGTGTCATCTGGGGAGGGAAGAATGGTAGGATGGGATTGCATGGTGAGCCTCCTGAACCTAAGTATAGGTACAATGTTAGGTGCTGTACAGCATGGTGCTGGATCAGCGATCTCGTAAGGAGTACCAATGGATCTACCGAATGTGAGTGGATACAGCCTGAATGGGGATGCAAGGCTGGCGTACTACGGTACAGAATACCAACATCCCGAGATGAGGCCATGTATCATCATTCTGCACAAGGACGCAGCGATCCTACAGACGCTGCATGCCTTCTGGGTGAGTAATCGCATCCCACTGGGCACCTTGGGCCGTTTGATGATCTACGTGGGCGACAACAAGATTGAAAACGTTGTTCGTCCAATCAAATTCGCACCGGTGTACCTCTGTCGCTTGACGGAGTGGCACCGGTATACGCCTAAGGAGCTATGATGGGAGTCCGTCTAGATGAGGATGATCAGTTCAACCCGGACTGGTATGACGATGAGATACCAGACGAGATGTTGGGCAACTGTTTAATTATGGCCCATGCGGGGGATGGGACGGTACGGTGGGTGACCGCCGCCTTCTGGCTGGATGGAAAAGTGATTTGGGACGTGCCAGATGGGTGGGTGTATGCACTGGCGGAGTCGTACTTCCCCTGCTACATGGTGGAGGCAGGACTCTATAACAAGCGGATGGGGCAACTGACATGACGCAGTAGTAGGTAAGACTTAACCTAAAACTGAGGGGTGGGGCCATGCTAGACTGGATTACGCTGAGTGCGGGTAGTATAGTCTTTGGTTGGGTCTTAGCCATGGCCCTCGTAGCAGTCTGGGATATCCTGACGGGAGGGAAACGTGTGGGGAAGAAGAAGACTCATCGTCGTGGCCGGTAGCGTCTATAGCATCACACAGGCGGAATATAAGCAGATGCTGGAGTACGCGATGGCCAACGATGGACTGTTCAAGCTAGAAACCATCCGTTACGTGGGGACGGCGATAGATGTGACGAATTTTACCGCCGAACAGGCGAAGGAGCACTATTATGAATTTAGTTCCACTGTGGTTTGTGACGTGGGAGCATCCGGGCACGGGTGCCAGAATGACGAAGTGTGCGAGCGGGGAGAAGAAGGCAGATGCAGTGCGTAGGTGTCGTCCCAAGGACGACTGGACACTGGTTGAGGCATGGTGCTTCGGCTTTGTTGAACAATACTAGGGGGAGACTGACATGTTGCTATGGATGACTGGACTGGGGGTGGATTTAGGGTACTTACCAGAGTTCGTAACGGATGAGGATGAGCGCCCGGCACGGGCGCAGATTGGGGAAAGGTATGTGGGTGGATGGCAGCCGCTGGATGGCTTTGAATGCGACCCAGTAAGCGGATGGCTGAAGTTTCCTGGGGATCCTGTGATGAAACCCTTGGCCATGGCTCGCTTGCGCGATGAGGTGATATGGTTTTACGAGTACGACTGGGTGTGCGTGATGGAGCCAGATTGCAGCTTTGAAGTTGCAAGGTTGGACTGATACACACAATGGCCCCATGGTGGGGCCATTCTAATATGGAGATGACATGAGCGTATACGATAACTTGGATTTACACTTTCAATATCTCATTCCCACCGGACTGGATTATCATACCTGCTTCTACTGTGGGGAGCAGAACAGTTGCCAGGACCACGTTCCACCGTTGAGCTGGGCTAGGAAGAATGACTTGACGGATGTGTTACTCCTGCTGATATCTGCTTGTTTAGAATGCAATTTCATATTGGGCAAAAATCACTTCCCCACGCTCCCAAAGCGCGTGGCGTTTGTGAAGGAATGGCTTAGAAAGAATCCGCCCCCGGATGGTGATAAATACCCACACCAGATAGAAAGATGGAAACGGAAACTGACGTGGGAGCCGAAATACGACCAGATGGGGGAGCTGATAGGGTGTAGGGAACAATTTCTTAAACAACGTAATGAAGATCTTGCTCCGGAATATCGGCGAAAGGATATTGCTAGAGCTCGTAAATTAGTCCAGGAACAAATGCTTGCAAAGAGGCAACGAGTCTACAGGGAGGATGGGACGTTGATTAGGGATGTGAAGGTGGTGAGCATTGAGAAGAAGAAAAGGGCGGATGGACATTTTGAAAGGAAAAACAAAGCCAGAGTAGAAGCTGGACTTCAACCTCATGGGAGGGCGACTATATTAATCGCTTTTAAGGACGACTAATTGTTCTATTTTCATGGGTGTCAAGTTGATTAGGGGTTGGGTAGCTGAGAAAGTGACCGATCCCTGACCGATTTGATGACCCGCCCCGCCGATAGAATGCTTTATGAGAGAGATCTCTCTCGCTCTGACTCTCAGAGATCTGAGATCGTCAGAACGATCTATCAATCTAGTTCATAGATCAATCTATCAATCTGATCCAATAACCGATCTATGTGATGCCGACCATAGATCGTCCTATGATCATCATCTGATCAAATGATGTAGAGATCAGAGAGAATGGAGAGGTGGAAGATCCAGGACGAAGAAAAACCCCGCCGGAGCGGGGTCTTGAAGTAAGCTTACGCTGCGACCTTCTTGGCGCGCGGAGCACGTCGCTTGGCCTTGACGGGAGCGGGAGGGCCTTGAACGTCCGTGGGTTGCCACGCGCTTCCCGCCTCAGCCGCCTTGGCGGCAGCCTCCGCAGCCGCAGCCTCCGCAGCGGCAGCCTCCGCAGCCGCAGCCTCCTCCGCCTTGCGCTTTTCCTCCCGCACCTGGACCTCCTTGTAGTCGCCGGTGAAGATCTGCGCATCCGCCGGGAGCAGCCCATCCTTGAACAGATCGGTGGTCCAGAAGAAGTAGTTGGTGTACTCCGGCTTCCCGTCCACTACGCGATCCGCCACGCTGAAGTAGGCGCAGAACTCCATGTCGGTACCTTGACCGCGACCCTTGGTGCGCTTGATGAGTTGCTTAGGCGTGCCGTTGATGGTCGCCTGCGTCTGCGGCAGATTACCCTTCTTGATTTGCCACGTGTAGGTGTGGATTTGGATTTCACGGGAGACGTTGCCAGCGATGAGATATGCGCCAATTGCCATGATTTTATTACCCCAATACGATAGTTAAGATACGAGTACGGGTTCACCCTAAGAGGGTTCACCCCAGTGTGGAGCAGCACCCTGCTGCCCACAAATAGAATTATACGCTCACCGCTGACCGATGCAACTAAGATTTTAGGTCGTGACTACTAATTCTTTGCTTGCATCAGTGAATATGGCATGGTAATAATCGCGCGCGCCTGCGTCGCGCATTTAGTCAGTTTGACCTGATGGGAGCATCAGATCGTCCTATCCGGAGGGTCTGATCAGATGCTAGAACGATGCCACTGGAGGTGTCGGATAGAAGGGTCTATCTCGGGTCTGGAGATACATCTGATTGATTCAAAGATCGCTCTATCCGAAGGCTCTATCGGAAGTCAGATCTGATTCAAGATTTGACCAT
>Ga0126378_10000201_pt1 | contig 46205 bp, 37 predicted proteins | sample PanSoiMetPlot_23_FD_92587 | JGI IMG/M metagenome (GOLD analysis project Ga0126378, IMG submission 92587) | Tropical forest soil microbial communities from Panama - MetaG Plot_23 | ecosystem: Environmental > Terrestrial > Soil > Tropical forest > Bulk soil | place: Panama | collected 2016-02-17 | reverse complement strand
GAACTCGCATCCGGACTGGAAGCATCGCTTCAAGGAGAATTCCGAGCGCATGCGCACGGGATCGCTGATTGAAGTCGCCGCCGTCCTTAAGAGCCTCGTTTCCCTCAGCCGCAGCAAGCCCCTCTCCTTCCGCGAAAAGAAAATGCTGGAGCGTGCGAAGTACTTGCTCGTCAGCGAGATGGCTACCGCCAAGAACACCACCGCCGAAAGCGCCGAGGGCATGGTCGTCAAATCCCTCGCCAAGGCCAAGCTGCAGTTCCCGGTGATGACGGAAAAGTTCGAGTAACCTGAGACTTTTTGCTATTTTCAGAGGCGCCCCGAGCCGCTCGGGGCGCTTTTGTTTTTGAAGACCGGAACATCCACGCGCGGGTGCGCGTATGTTGGAAGGGGGGTAACCATGAATCAAAAGATTCCGCACAGCGAGGACAAGTTTCGTGCAACGAGCCGATCCTGCTGGCCGGCAAAAGTGAGAGTATTCGGACTGGCTTGCGGACTTCTTTGCCTTGCGTCTCCGCTTCCGGCTCAGGACCAGCCGGACAAAGAGGCTTCCGGCGGCAAGGGGGCGGGCATTTACTTTAACGCCGAGGCCAGCGCCAAGGATGTGGGGCTGCCGATCTATCCCGGCGCTCGGCCGCACAAGGAGAAAGAGGACGACTCCACGTCGGCTAAGTTTGGGCTGTGGGGAAACGCCTTCGCGTTCAAGCTGGCCGTGGTCAAACTGGAATCTAGCGACTCCCCACAGAAAGTCGCCGCGTTTTACAAAAAGGCTTTGGCCAGGTACGGAACGGTACTGGATTGCGGAGCCGCTTCATCGCAAGGCGGCGACAAGGGCGAAAACGAATCCTCGAAAAAACTCACCTGTGAAGCGGACAAGCCGGATCCCGGCAAAATGACGTTCAAATCGGGAACGAAGGAAAAGCAGCACGTCGTAGGAATCGAGCCGAACGGCAACGGCACCTTGTTCCAGCTTGTCTATGTCGAGTCGCCCGATTCCGACAAGAGGAAATAGCCGCAAGTTTCAGGTCGAACTTGTCGGCTTTTTTCCTTCGAAACAATTCAACTGCTTTTTCTTTTCACTCCGGTTTGACAGACATGGACCAGTGCAGAATATGAACAAAGCGAGTCCACCAGATGAGAAGAGAACTCCGGCTCCCACCGCTTCCCAGCTCACAGCCTTCTAACGACACTTATCGCTTCGCTTGGTCATACTCGCTGTCGGCCGCCAGTCCACCTACTTTGACTCCGGCTTTGCGGAGGGTGCGGCTGACGGCCGAGGCGATTTGGACGGAGCCGGGTGTGTCGCCATGGATGCAGATGGTCTGGGCTGTGAGTTTGACTTCGGTGCCGTCGTGGGCGGTGACGGTGCCGCGGGCGATGCGGAGAGCTTGCTTGGCGGCTTCCTCGGGGTCGCGGATGAGAGCATTCTCGAATTTCCGGGAGCGCAACGTGCCGTCGGGCTCGTAGCGGCGGTCGGCAAAGGCTTCGGCGGCGACTTTAAAGCCCGCTTCGCGAAAGACTTCGAGCATGGGCGACTCCGCCAAACCCATCAAGACCAACTCTTTGCTGAATTTTGCGACGCCTTTGGCAATTGCTTCGGCTAGTTCGCGGTTCTTCACGGCCTGGTTGTAGAGCGCACCGTGCGGCTTCACGTGTACCAGTTTTGTGCCGCACTTCGACGCGACTTCGGCTAAAGCGCGCACCTGCTCGTCGATGGAATTGGCAACCGCGTCCGCGGACATCTTCAATTCGAGCCGGCCGAAGTTTTCGCGGTCCGGATAACCTGGATGCGCGCCGACAACCACGCCCGCGCGCATCGCCTGCTCGATGGTCGTGCGCATCGTGCGCTCGTCGCCCGCGTGGCTGCCGCAGGCCACGTTCGCAGAAGTGATGGAGCGCAGCAGCGCTTCCTGCGTGCCGTCGGCAATGGCCTCCGGCAACTCCCCCATGTCGCAATTGAGATCGATTTGGGTCATTTCAAATTGCCCGCTTTCTAATTCAGAGAATGATACACGCACCAACCGGGTTCCTTTACGAACGATCAGGCCAGGATTCCTCGCTGCCCTTACCAGGCGGACCGCTCACGTTCATGATCAAGCTCTCCGAGGCCAGTAGCTTTTCCTGTTCGATTAGCAGTTTGCGCGCGGTATCGAAACTCACAAGCTCAAAGCGGACTTCGTCGCGAGGGCGAAGCTGGCCCAGGCTGGGCAGGTCGGCCGAAATGACGTTGGCGATCTTTGCATAGCCGCCGGTGGTTTGCTGCTCGACGAATAAGATGATGGGCAAGCCGCCCGCGGCGATCTGGATGGCTCCCAACGAAACGCCTTCGCTCGTCATTTGCCCGGGCGCCTGGCCCGAGGCGTCCCCGAGCGACCCACCGTGCGCGTCTCCATGCGTTCCTTGGGGAAGCGGCGAGCCCTCCAGGCGCAGTCCCATGCGGTTCGCTTCTTCGGTTACGCGATAGGCGTTTGCGTAGAACGCTTTCTGGGCCGTTTTGCGGAACCAATCGCTCTGAGGACCGGGCGTGACACGCAAGATCTTGTGCGGTGCGAGCTGACTCAGGGCTTTGGGGAAAGCGGCACGCGTGCCTGTTCGTCCTGCGTTGTCGGAGTTGCCGACTTTCAATACGTCACCTTTGCGCAAAGCTCTACCCTCATGGCCGCCGAGGCCGCTGAGAAGATGCGTCGAAGCGCTGCCGAGAAACGGTTCGACTACGATTCCGCCCTGGACGCACAAGTAAGAGCGCGCCCCGGAACGCGTGGGACCGAGTTTCAGAGTCTGGCCAGTCTTCCCTTCAAGGGAAGCCCACGTCGAAATGGGCGCACCGTCGAGTGTTGCGCCAAAGTCAGAGCCCGTCAGGGCTACAACGCAAGCATCATGGAATCGAAAGGCTCCCCCAAGAAGGGTCATCTCCAGGCCCGCCGCGCCTTCTGTGTTGCCGACCAGCCGGTTTCCAATTCGCAACGCGATCGGGTCGGCGGCACCAGAGGGCGAAACTCCCATCGGGCCAAAACCTTCGCGCCCCAAATCCTGCACCGTGGTGAGCAATCCGGGTGAAAGGACTTCGATTGCGGTCATGCGCGGCTCAACTCCGCAAAGCGTTCACGCGAGATGGGCGCAAAGCGCACGCGGTCGCCGATGGACAAGAGGCTCAAACCCTCGCGGTCGGCTCGGAACATCGAAACGGGCGTGCGCCCCAACAATCTCCAGCCCCCGGGCGTTTCGAACGGGTACACACCGGTTTGGTTTCCAGCGATTCCCACACTTCCGGGAGGCACTTTTTTCCGCGGCGTTGCCAGGCGGGGCGTGACCAACTCCTCCGGCAATTCCCCGAGATACGCAAATCCCGGTACAAATCCCAAAAAATAGACAAGGTAGGTAGCCGATGAATGCAGCTTGATGACTTGTTCCGGCGCGATTTTGTGCAGCACGGCAATTTCATCCAGGTCGGGCCCACACTCGCCGCCGTAGCATACGGGAATTTCCACGTCGCGCGGCCCGGGCAACTTCATCTTGCTGAGCCGGCTCAGGTATTTGCGCAACTCTGTTTCCAGCTTTTCGTGCGTCCACTTCATGGCGTCAAACTTCACCAGCATCGAGCGATAGGCGGGATGCAAGTTTCGGACACCTGCAATCGGCTCTGCTTCCAGCAAACCGAGTAACTTGCGAAGCTGCCCGCTCACATTGATGGTGATTTTTTCGCGGAAATAAATCAGCAGCGATTGGTCGCTCGCCGGCACGAATCGCACATTGCTTCTGGTCTGCTTCGTCGCCATGTCCGCGAGAGTATACCGCCTGCACGCCTTGAGGAATTGCCGAGTCTCCTTCAAGAAGTCGTGGTCACGCCGCTCTGAGTGGGCTTCACCAGCTTGCCGGCGACGAACGCGAAAAGTCCCAAAATTACGCCCGAGATGAGTCCTACGATTGGCCCCATGACTCCCATCATCACCTTGGGTGGGGCGGGCAGCGGCATGGAATTCATCATCGCCGCCTCGCGCGCGTGGCGGGCGACATACTGATCAAAGAGCAGGATGTGCGCCGCGGTGATCCACACGGAATTTGCCAAGCCTAAGAGCAGTCCGTGGAGAAAGTGCTTTCCCGGACTATTCTTGGCAATGACATAGGCGCAGAAAAGAAAAATCACCAGCCAGCAAATCGGCTCGATGTTCGAAGGAATGACAAAAACGGTGGCGATGCCCATCACCAGTCCAAACAAGGAGAGCCGCCCGATCAGTTTCCAATTCATGGTTTCACCCCTTCCATTCTTACCGAGGCGCACCTGCTTTTATTCCGTGAGTATAGCCCCTACGCGAAGACTCGGGGGGATCCGCGGCCCGCTCGAAAAGCCGATGGGTCATTTTTTTCCAGTCAACGCGCGGATTAGATCCTCTTCGGCCTGGCGGTAGGGTTTCCCGTCGGGACGCAGCACTTCGTGGAACCACACCGCCGGCTCGTTCTGAATATAAGGATGCTGCCACGATTCCCAGGGCAAGTTGGTTTGTGTTTTGCCCACCACGAATCCCCAGTTGATCGCGCCGACTTTTTCTTCCTTGGCAATCGGCAGAATCGTGTCGAAGGTGCTGCCTACCGAGCGCGCCATGAATTCCGTGCAGATCACTGGCCGGCCGTACTTTTTCAGCCAGCCGATTTCGCCTTTGAAATACTCGGGCCAGCTGTAGTTATGGAAGGTTATGACGTCGGATTCCCTGAGTTGGATTTGCTCGATTTTGCCGAGGCGGGAACCGTCCGGGGCCTGGTCGACGCAGCAGACTCCGCTGGTGAGCGGTTGGGTGGGATTCACTTCGCGGGCCCATTCGAATGCTTCCGGCAAAAGCACCAGCACGCGCGCGGTTTTGTCTTTCAATTCTTCTTTCGCGTAGCTGCCCATGTCGCGGTTGCCGGGCTCGTTCCATACGTCCCAGCCAAGAATGCGATTGTCCTTGGCGAACGCTCCCACTACTCCCTCGACGTAGGCTTTCAGGCGAGGATATTGTTTCAGATCGCCCAGGGCAGCGGTGCCTGGGCTCTGCACCCAGCCGGAATTGTGGACCCCGGGTATTGGAGGATGCTGCGGCCCCCAATGCGGCATCGGGTCCCAGCAGGAATCAAAGAGAACAAACAGCGGACGGATATGATGCTTCGCGGCGATGGTCAGAAACTGATCGATGCGTTTCTTGAAACCGTCGGCGTCCCGTTGCCAAAGCAAATCGTGGAGGAAGACGCGCATGGTGTTCATGCCGAGAGATTCCGCCCAGCCCAATTCCTGATCGATTTGATCTGGATTGAACGTGGCCTCCTGCCACATTTCCAGTTCGTTTATGGCGGAACGCGGGATGTAATTGCTACCGACAAGCCATGGCTGTTGCGCGTACCAATCATTCGCTTTTTTCTCCGTCCAGCGAACGGCGTGCGCACCAGCTGCACTCGCACCTGCGGCAGCAAGCATGACGATCGCCGCCAAGAAAACAAACCTCGCTATTTTCATGAAGGAACCCCCTTCCGCCTTTGATTGTTAAACGAGCGACAAGCCGGGATCAGCATTCAGCGTAACATCGGCGAGACGGCCGGCACGAAGACGCGAATAGGCAGCGGCCGCAATCATGGCGGCGTTGTCGGTCGAAAGCGCTCGGCTTGGGAAAAAGACTTCGACGCCTGCAGCTTTGGCGCGCTCCTCAAAGGTCGCGCGCAACTGATTGTTGGCCGCGACGCCGCCGGAAACCAGGATGCTTGGGACGTCGAGTTGTTCCGCCGCGGCCATGGCGCGGTCCACCAGATCGCGCACCACGGCGTTTTGGAATTCGCGAATGAGGCCGAGCGTGGCCGGGCCGCAAAGTGGGAACAACTGATCGAATTTCCGCTCACCGCGCGCTAGGGCTTCTTCGCGTTTCTGAATTTCCGGCGTGTATTCCGCATGCTCGCGCAAATGATAGAGAACGGCGGTTTTCAGGCCGCTGAAGCTGAAGTCCAGGGGATTGCCGCGCGTCTTGGTGGGGCCAAATTTCACAGGTGCGGGAGCCCCGTCCGCTGCCGCGGCCAGGCGGTCGAGAATCGGCCCGCCAGGATATCCGAGAGCGAGCAGCTTCGCGACTTTGTCATAGGCTTCGCCTGCGGCATCATCGCGCGTTTGTCCCAACTTGCGGTAATGAAAGAGCGCGCTCGCGTCCTGAGCGCTCGCATCCTCAGCTTTCACTTCGTACAAAACGGTGTGGCCACCGGAAACGATCAGGCAGACCGCGGGGAGTTCGGGGGTGCGCCCAGCTTTGTGGGCTTCGAGGAACACGGCGTGAACGTGACCTTCTAAATGATTTACCGGCACGAGCGGCTTTCCAAGAGATTCCGCGAGCGTTTTTCCATAGGTGATTCCAACAAGAAGCGCTCCGACGAGACCAGGACCTTGGGTTACGCCGATGGCCTCGAGGTCTTCGAGCTTTAGGCCGGCTTGAGCAAGAGCCTCGCGCACTACGGGCACGATTTGCCGCAGATGTTCGCGCGAAGCGAGTTCGGGCACGACGCCGCCATATTTGCGATGCACGTCAACTTGTGACGCCACAACACTGGACAGGATTTCGCGGCCGTCGGCGACGACTGCCGCCGCGGTTTCGTCACAGGAAGATTCGATTCCTAAAATGCGCGTGGTCATGGATCGCTCAACAAACGGACGGCCTCGGAACGCCATACCTACAACTTCAACCCCTTCAGATACTGCCGGAACTCGCTGCCAAATTCCTTGTTTTGCAAAGCGATCTCGACCGTCGCTTTCAAAAATCCCAGCTTGTCGCCGGCGTCGTAAGAAACTCCATCATAAATGTACGCCCAGAGGCCGTCCTCCTGGGCGAGAATCCGCAGTGCGTCCGTCAGTTGGATTTCATTTCCCGCGCCCGGCTTGGTGCGGGCCAAACAATCAAAGATTTGCGGCGGTAGAACGTAGCGCCCGGTAATCGCGAGGTTCGAAGGAGCCTTTTCCGGCTTAGGTTTTTCCACGACGTCGCGAATTCGCAGCAAGCGCGCGCCGAACGGCGGCTGAGGAGCGGGCTCGCCATCAATAATGCCATAGAGATGCGTCCGTTCTTTGGGCACCTCTTCGACGGCGATGGCTCCCACGCCGGTTGCAGCATAGACGTCGATGAGTTGCTTCGTGGCGGGATTCTGGCCGGGAATCAGCACGTCGCCGAGCAAAACAGCAAAAGGCTCGTCGCCGACAAGATCTCTCGCCACTAACACGGCGTGCCCCAGGCCCAGTGGCTCCTTCTGGCGCGTGTAGCTGACCTGCACCATGTCGCTGATTTGGCGAACCATGGCGGCTTGGTCTTTTTTCCCTTTTTCTTCCAGGAAGCGCTCGAGCGTGGGCGAGTAATCGAAGTGGTCCTCGATGGAGTTCTTCCCTTTTCCCGTGACGATGATGATGTGCTCGATTCCGGAGACAACGCACTCTTCAACGACGTACTGAATCTGCGGCTTGTCCACCACCGTAAGCATTTCCTTCGGCTGCGCTTTTGTGGCGGGCAGAAATCGTGTGCCGAGCCCGGCGGCAGGCAAAACGGCCTTACGCACTTTGCGTCCCACGGCACCCTTTTCCTGCGTTGTGTCGGCCATTCCGAACCATCTCCCTTGCGCGGCAAGCTGGGCGCGATTTACTTTTTCTTTGCGGATTTCTTTTCTTTCGAGTCCTTGGAAACCGTTTCTTTGGAGTCGCCGCTTTTTTCCTTGCCGGCAGCCTCACTTGCTGTTCCGGCAGGTTTCTCCGAATCGCCGCCACTCGATTTCTTCGCGTAGTCTGTCACGTACCATCCCGCGCCTTTGAACTGGATGGCGGGCGCGGTCACGAGCCGCTCGACTTTGCCGCCACAGTGCGGGCATTTCCTCAAGTGCGGCCCGTCAACACTCTCAATTTTTTCTGTTCGCCGGCCACACCTCTGGCATTCGTACTCATACAGGGGCACAGCTGCTCCTCCTCGTCGTGCTCAAAAAATGAAGTATAGCATTGGTGCGAAGCTGTCGCCGGGGCGGAGTGCCCCTTTGCGCAGGAATCTCCCCGCGGCGAAGCGCACCGTGCGCTTCACACCGTGCATGCTAGACTGATCGCTGTGAACGCGAATAAACCAGCGGCAGAGCGGCGGAATGCCACGGGCTGTTTGTACCTGGTCGGGACACCGATTGGCAACCTGGAGGACATCACGCTGCGCGCGCTGCGCATCCTCAAGGAAGTGGATCAAATCGCGTGCGAAGACACGCGCCACACGCAGAAGCTGCTTTCACACTACGACATTCATCGACCGCTGGTCAGCTACCATGAACATAATGAGGTGAAACGCGCGGCGGAATTGGCCCTAGCGATGGAGCAAGGCGCAAAAATTGCTCTGGTCAGCGATGCGGGAATGCCTCTGGTCTCCGATCCGGGGCACCGGCTGGTGGGGCTATGCCTGGAGAAGCACATTGCTGTGGTACCGATTCCGGGGCCCGCGGCGCTGCTCACGGCGCTTTCCGGTTCGGGGATGCCCACCGAAGAGTTTCTTTTTGTGGGATTTCTGCCTGCGCGCAGCGGGGAACGCCGCCGCGCTTTTGAACGATTGCGCATTGAGGAACGCACGATCATTCTTTACGAGGCGCCGCACCGCATCGCCGAATGCGTGGCGGACGCGCTGGAGATTCTTGGCGAGCGGCCGGCGTGCCTGGCACGCGAGGTGACGAAGCTCCACGAAGAGTTTCTGCGGGGCAAGCTGTCCGAGATTCTCTCGTCGCTTGACGAGCGCTCAGTGCGCGGGGAAATGACGCTAATTCTTGGCCCTCCGATTGCCGCAGAAGCGGAGGCGCATGGCAACTCTTCGCAAACGCTGGCGGCGCGGGTCGAGGAGTTGATGCAGCAGGCCAAGCTGGATCGCAAAGAGGCGCTCAAGCTGGCCGCCAAGGAGCGGGGGCTGACGCGACGCGCGGCGTATAGCCAATTGGTCCGCACCCATGCCGGGGAACGCAACGACAGGGACGGCGCCTAAGGCAGAAAATCTCGGCTGGAGCGCGTGACCGACCAACACGACGATGCATCGAAGTAATCAGCCTGCTCCGGGGTCGAGCAGACAATCCCACAGCGAGGTGATTCCATGAGCATTTACGGCGGCAAAGAACTGGCAAGCGCGTTTCGAACCGTGCGAAAGAACACCATTCGGGTTGCGGAAGACATTCCAGAGGACAAATACGATTTTGTGGCGGCTCCGGAAGCACGGACGGTCGGCCGGATGTTGACGCACGTGGCCATCTCCACCCGGATTTGGGAAGAGGTACACAAGAATGGGCTCACCACGCTGGTGGACTTCGATTTCTTCGGCATGATGGACAAGTTCAACGCGGAAGAGGCCAAGCCGAGAACGAAGGCAGAAATTGTGGAATTGCTGAGAACCGAGGGCGAGCAGTTTGCTGCGTGGCTGGAGACGCTGACGCCGGAGGTTCTAGCGGAGACCGTTACCGAGCCGGACGGAAAGACCGCGAAGACGCGCTTTGAAAGGTTGCTGTCCGCCAAGGAACACGAAATGCATCACCGCGCTCAATTGATGCTCATCGAAAGGCAGTTGGGAATCGTGCCGCACCTCACCAAACAATTCCAGGAAGTCGTGGCGCAGATGCGCGCAGCCAAGGCCGCAGGCTCCGCGACTTAAGGCTTACCTCAAGCTGCAGAGCCACGGGCGAGTCGCCTCTACCATCCATCAGCCGGCTAACGACATGGGTCAATTTGCTTCGTGCGAACACCCTTCACGGGATGCGTCACCAACTCGCCCGCGAGGCCAAGGAAGCGTGTCATGTGGGGCAGCTTGGGATGCGCGTCGAAGGCGGCTTCGTCCACCCACTCGGAGTGAATATAGAAGACTAAGGGATCACGCACCGATTCAAAAAGATGAATGCGGATACAGCCAGGCTCCGCGCGCGTGGGCCCGAGGAGTAGTTTCAACTCTTCGCGGAGTTGTTGCTCTTTTCCCGGGATTGGCTCGAAACGAACAAAGGTGTGCAACGCCAAGGCGAGCCTCCCACTGGAGTATAGCTTACAGGGCAGTAGCGTAACGGAGCGCACCAGGTGCCATTGCCTGGTAGCAGAAGGCTCAACCGACCGTTCGCTTCTTCTTTCGAAAAACCGTGCGGGCCATGGCGCTTCAACTTCGGCTCGACGGCACACCTCACGATGTCCGATTGGTGAAAACCGAGGCGAAATCTTGTGTTGTGCGATTGCGAAGGTCGCGGTAGGGTATCGTGCGACTCAATTGGAGTGAGAATGATGAAGTGAAAATGAAGTCGGAAGAACGTGCGAATTATTCGCGCGCAAGGAAGACGCTGGGACTCCAGCGAGGAGGCAGTAGAGATGGCCGATGAATCAGAGAAGGAGCGTTGGACGCGGCGTGGATTCCTGGGAACAAGCTCGGCGGCGCTGGCTGCCGGCATGATGGCCGCGAACAACGCCGCGGGAGCAGAACAGGATTCGGCGCAAAAGGCACAAGGCGATCGAAGGCGAAGTGAACCGGTCCCGAAAAATTCAGCGATGGATGCGCAAAACGCGGATTCGATAAATCCACCGCCGACCGACGCGGGCGGCGTGCCAACCTTCAAGTACCCTTTCTCGATTGCCCACAAACGTTTGCATGAAGGCGGATGGTCGCGCGAAGTCACCGTGCGCGAGCTGGCGGTCTCGAAGTCGCTTGCGGGCGTGAACATGCGGCTCACCGCGGGGGGCGTGCGCGAATTGCACTGGCATACTGCGGCGGAGTGGGCCTACATGCTTTACGGCACGACGCGCATCACGTGCATTGATGGGGACGGAAAAAGTTTCGTGGCCGACACGAAAGAAGGCGACTTGTGGTACTTTCCGCCGGGAATTCCCCACTCGATTCAGGGGCTGGCTCCCGACGGCGGGGAATTTATGCTGGTGTTCGACGACGGCAACTTCTCGGAATACGAGACGGTGCTTTTAACCGACTGGATGGCGCACACGCCGCGCGATGTCGTGTCGAGAAATTTCGCTGTGCCGCAGGCAGCGCTCGAAAAGATGCCGAACAAAGAGTTGTTCATCTTCCAGGCTGACGTTCCGGGGCCCCTGGCCGAGGATCAGCGCAAGGCAGCCGGAGCGCTGGGCGCTTCCCCGATTGATTTCGCGTTTCGCACGACACAGATGCAGCCCACCAAGCGCACCAAGGGGGGCGAGGTGCGCGTGATTGATTCAAGCGCTTTCAAGATTTCTCAAAACATCGCCGCGGCGCTGGTCACGGTGAAGCCCGGCGGCCTGCGCGAACTGCACTGGCATCCCAATGCCGACGAATGGCAGTTTTTCATCAGCGGCAAGGCGCGCATGACCGTGTTTGCCACCGGCGGCCGCGCGCGAACGATGGACTTCGAGGCCGGCGACGTTGGCTATGTGCTTAAAACGCTTCCACACTACGTGGAAAACACCGGCAACACAGACTTGAAATTTCTGGAGATGTTTAAGAGCAGCTACTATCAGGACCTTTCACTCTCCGAGTGGCTCTCGCATACTCCGCCGGAACTTGTAACGGCGCATCTGAACCTGGACAGAGCCACGCTCGACGCGTTGCCGCGCGGGAAGCCAGTGATCCTGCCTGAATAGAAGGAAGCCGTAACGGGGAGCCGCAAGCTCGCGGCGTCTTGCGCCTATTGGACTCGAGGAGCTTCCTGATGGGGAGCCTCGGGTGTTGACACGCCTCCGGTTTGCAGTATCCACCGAATTGTAGGAGCCGCTCTGCGCGTCCATACACTAGGCGTGCCTCAAGAAGCGGGTGGCCGTGGGCTGTCCTTCGGGTCCGTGCCTCCCTGAACAGTTTAATGACCACCCGCTTCGCCAAATTTGCTCGAACCTAAGTGCTCGCCCTCAGCCTTGCAAACGCCCAGGTAAAAGGAGGCCTCCATGCGCGAGGTCGCACCTTTGCTGTTCATCGAACCCCTTGTTCCAGCCTTTGTTCCAGTCGCCTTTGTTCCAGTCTTCTCGATGGCTCCGGCCAGAACCATAAACGCACAGACTGAAAGCGCGGCACGAGGGCGGTTGACCTTGAACTAAAACTCGCTGCGCATGATCTTCCACCAATGGTCGCGCTGCGCGGCGTCCACATTCACGAAATGGACGCCAATTCTGCCTCTTCCGCAATGGCGCACGATGGCGCGCATCTGGAGTCTTCCGCGGGCTTCGGCTTCCTCCACGCCGAAATGAACTTCGATCTCGGTTCCGACAGCCAGCTCTTTTTCGCTCAGAATGCTCACGCCAATCGGACTCAGGTCCGCTAGGAAACCCGGACAGAGGTTGCCCGGCGGCCCGAATAAGACGCGCCAGTCGGCGGCCCGCCGCGGGCTGGACCTCCTTTCATTAGTGTTGTCGTTGGTCAAAGTCTTGCAGGAAGCAGCGGTACGTCAACAGGTACCCAAATCAGTCAGCGACAGTATCAATGAATTGTTAACGGGGTGTAAATGCATTGGAGGCAGGATTCCCATTGCAAACGGTCTAGGTGCGCACCCATAGACCGCGTAACCTTTTTCGTTTTGGCCAGTTATTATTCCAGAGCGATGAAGGCCACCGGACGCCCCGGAAAGAGGAAGGCACTGCCCAACCGCGCCGCCCTTCGCAAAGCGAGCGCGCCTGGGCTGGCGGAGGAGCGTCTGCTTGTCGAACAAGCGCAGGCTGAGCCTGCGAGATTCGACGCGCTCTATGAATTGCATTTTGAGCGCGTGTACGCTTTCATCGCTGGCCGCGTGCCGGACCGCGCTACGGCCGAAGACTTGACGTCCGAAGTGTTTTACAAGGCGCTTGCCAACCTGAAGAGCTATGAATGGCGCGGAGTTTCGTTCGTAGCGTGGTTGCTGCGGATTGCGGCGAATGCCGTCATCGACCGTGCCCGACGGGCGTCTCGCGAACACCCAATGCTGGACGACCCACCTGATCCTGGCGTTACGCCCGATATGCGCACCGTTGAACACCGCGCGCGGCTTTTTCAACTGGTGCAGCGGCTCCCGGAAACGCAGCGCCGCGTCGTCGAGGAGCGCTTTGTAGATCAGCGCAGCATCCGGGAAATTGCGGAGCGCCTCGGCAAGAGCGAAGGAGCCATTAAGCAATTGCAATTGCGTGCGCTCGAGAGACTGCGCGAGCAGATTGGGGGTGGCCATGCCTAAGCGCGCGATGAAGCGCCCCCTCGCTGAGCAACTGGAAGAAGTCGTGCAAGGCATGCTGGTGTCGCTCAAGCCGCGCCCAGAAGCGGTGCCTCACCGGGACCTTGCGCCGCTTCTTGCCGTCGCGCGAGAGCTGCGCTTCTTGCCGCGCGAAGAGTTCCGAGCAACACTCAAATCCGATTTGCAAAGGAGAGCGTCAATGTCTACAAACCAAGGAGTCGAATCTTCCGCTGCTGTAGCGGCAAAAGCCGCCCACTACATGCGGCCCGGATTCACGTCCATCACGCCGTACATCATCGTGAACGGAGCGGCCCAATTCCTGGAATTCTTGAAGAACGCGTTCGATGGCGTCGAACGGCTGCGCGTGCCGGCACCGGATGGCACGCTGATGCACTCTGAAGTAGCCATTGGCAACGGCATCATCGAGGCCGGCGATGCCAACGCGCAGATTCCGCCGGCGCCAACAGACGTCCATCTCTATGTCGACGACGCCGACGCCACGTTTGACCGGGCGCTCGTGGCAGGCGCTTCCCCGATCTACAGACCGACCGACGAGCATCCTTCGGGCGATCGCTGGGGCGCGGTGAAAGATCCTTTTGGCAATCGCTGGTACATCGCGACGCCCTTAGGCTGGACACCAGGCCCCGAAGGACTCCGCACGATTCAGCCGTATTTGCATCTTCGCGCCGCGCACAACATGATTTCGTTTATGGAGGCGGCCTTCGGCGCGGAGGCGATGGGCGTTCACAAATCGCCTGATGGAATCGTGCGGCACGCCACGATGCGGATTGGCAATGCCACGCTCGAAATTGACGAGGCTCACGGTGAATATCAGCCGAAACCCTGCGTCCTGCACGTCTACGTGCCAGACGCGGATGCCATGTACGCGCAGGCCCTGCGTGCGGGAGCAACCTCGGTTGAGCCGCCAGCCGACAAACCTTATGGGGATCGCTCGGCCGGGGTGAGAGACCAGTTCGGAAACACCTGGTATCTCAACACATATCTGGGGCGGTGAGTTCCAGCTACGAAACCTGAGCAGAAGCCAGCAGCGGGTCCACAGGCCTCCGACGAAGCAAGGTCCCAACCAACGTCCCAGCCCTCGGTTGAAACAGTGCTGCGTTGGGACCCTCCAAGGCGCCTGCCTTGACGAGTCCTAACGCAGACGATGCAAAACCCCAAGTTTCAGAGACTACGAAGCGACGTGGACGCTGACCGCGATGTTCTTGCCACCTTCTTCGCGATAGGTGACTTCAGCGTTGGCATTGACTTTGAGTTTGCCTTCGATGGCCGTGTTCTTGTCGACCATGAAAGTCATCGTTTTGGGTTCCGCTTGCTGCGTCAGATGCTGACCTGCGGTTTGACTCCCCCCGACCGTAAGCGTGAAGGAATCTTTCGCTACAGAGGCAATCTTTCCGGACACGGATTGGGTTGCGGGGGTCTGCTCAGCCGTTAAAGCGGGCTGGGTGCTCCCGTGGGTGGCCGGTGGCAATCCCCAAGCCGCAACTACTAGGATCGCACCCGCCAGGATCGCAAGACTAAGGCGAAACGTGTTCTTCATTGGTCACACTCCTCAGTGTGTATTAGGGGGGCAATCCCTTAGCGCAGAATAGTAGCCATACCCGCGGGGCAAGCCGGATGCACCCACTAACCTCTTGCGAGCCTTAAGTTTACCGGAGGCTCATGGTGAGCGTGAATGGAGGACCAAATAGTACTAGAACGGGAAATCCCTTCCAGGGGCGCGTCGAAGATACTCGCAAATTCATGCCATCGGCCGAAATGCAAGGGCTAATGCGTGGCGCCTGAGTCCGATGATTTTGGGCTATCTTTCACAGCGGGTTTGGAGGCAGCTTGGGAATCAGCCAGTGAAGGCGCTAGAGAGGCCGTAAGCGCATAGGACCTGCCTTGGTCGGTCAGGCTGGTGATCAAGAGTTCGTAGCGGAAGCCTTCGGGATGGCTTGCGCTTCTGAGAAGAACCAGAATGCCTTTGACCTCCGATCCAGGGTGAATCACGATTTCGCCCGACGACGTCAAACCAGACACAACCGTGCCATGAAATTCGGTGCCGTCGGCATGCACCGCCGAGTCGATGGAATCCACTATCTTGACGCGAAGGAGCGTTCCCTTAGGCAGACCGTCTACGCTGTCGCCGCTAGTGGGATTGAGCCGGGCGTGGAGGTAAAAGGTCAGGACCGTTCCAGCAGTGACGTGGACAGGGACCGGGACAAATGCCGTGCCCGAGCCTTGGGCTTGAGCGACGTTTGCGAATACGCCGGCAAGAAACAGAGCCACTAGGGCGATACGCTTCATAGGCTGGGACCTCTCGTATCCCCAAAGAGCCAAAAAACAGGCCCAAAAACTTGGATGACCCAATCGATGCTAAAGTTGCGCCCCGATTGGGTCAATCGTGCGCCTGGATTCCATGTGCCTTATGACCTATCCAGGGAACCTCCGGTCGCGCCAGCAAGCAATCAGGCGGCGGATTCGGATCGGAACATCCGCTGAAAGCGCGGCCCGGTGAACTGCACGCCCACGAACTTCTCGCCGAGCGATTCGGCATCCCGAACGTGGACCACCCGCCCTTGCGTGTAGAAATCGGCCTCGGCTCGCCGCGAGGCATAATTAGAAAACGGAATGCGGATTTCGAGATTCGAGCCAATCGCTACGTCGAAGCGCGTCAGAAACGCGGCGCCGCTACGGCAAAGGTTTTCGCTGGAAGTTTCTTCTTCGAAAGTCACGCCGCGGGAGTCGCGACCGCGAACGCGCATGGGAAGGTGTACGGCGATCCTACGTTCGGAGCGTTGCCTGGCAGCGCTGGTGCTGACTGGGACCATGGGCTGGGTCCTCACTTCTGCCCGCCCCGCCTGGACCGGAGCCGGCCATTTCTCGCGCGCCCGTAACCCGGGCGAAAACGGCCGCTCGGTCCTCAAAAAAACTCTCCACGCATGAGAGGATTTCGCCGGGCGTTCGCGCCGTGTGTACGATTCTGCGCAGCTCGCTGCCGTTCCCCACGCTATGAGTAAACCAGCAAGCGAACTGCTTCATTTTGCCCACACCGTCGGGCAGGTTGGCGGCACAAATTTGTCCATAGTAGTCAATGAGTAACCGGAAGCGGTCGGTTTCGGCCGGGACCGTATAGGCGCCGGTTTCGCTGAATTCCTGCATCTGGCGGAAGATCCAAGGATTCGTGGCAGCAGCGCGGCCAACCATTACCCCATCGCAACCGGTCTCCCGAAACATGCGTTCCGCATCTTCGGGACGGCGGATGTCGCCGTTGCCGATCACCGGGATTTTCACTGCTTGCTTGACCGCCGCGATGATGCTCCAGTCCGCCGCCCCGCTATAGCCTTGCATGCGCGTGCGTGGATGGACTGCAACGCCCTCGACCCCAACACTTTCCGCGAGCTTTGCCACGTCTACGGCAACAATCGATTTTTCGTCCCAGCCCGCTCGTAGTTTGATGGTCAGCGGAATTTTCACCGCCGAGCGCACCGCGCGAAAAATTTGTTCGAGCAGCGGCAAGTCGCGAAGCAAACCGGAGCCGCCGCACTTCACCACCTTTTTCGCAGGACAGCCGAGATTGATGTCCACCGCGTCATAGCCGAGCTCTTCCACCGTCCTCGCGGCTTCGGCCATGACGGCAGGATTCGCGCCAAAAAGCTGCGCGGTGATGGGGTGCTCGTCTTGTTGAAAGTAGAGGTAACGAAGTGTCTTCTTCGCGCTGCGACTGATACCTTCCGAGCTGGTGAACTCCGTCATGAGCAGGCCACAGCCGCCCAGGCCACGAATCACGCGGCGGAAAAGCGTATCCGTCACGCCCGCCATCGGCGCCAGCACCGCCGCCGGGCGAATCGTCAAATCCCGAATTTTGTATTCCGAAGGAATCATCTTTTAGTTTAGGCTGGGAAGAATTTTGACATCCCGAATCTTTCGCTCGTCTTTCGGAAGCTTTTGCCAATGCGGCCGCTAGCTTTGTAATCTCCTGCGGCCTTGGATTTATCGTTCCTACAAGAATTGTCGCACGGAGGGTTTCTCTCAAGTCAAGAACTTCACAAATACGGTTCGCCGCTGGCGATACTTTTGGGGGCCCTACACAGATCTACTTCTTATCCGCCGACGTAAGGGCAAAATCCTTCAAGAATTCGTTGAGGCGCAGGAATTTGCGGCCCAGCGCGCCCGAATAAGCAGACCATTCAGGATCGCCGGTATCCACATCCAGGGCGGCGCGCGCGGCGGCGAGCTTTGAGTCCAGATCATCCAGGTAGTGAAACACCAGCGCCTCGCGAATCATGGGCAGCTTCGGCGAGCCAAATTCGTACTCTCCATGATGGCTGATCAGCAAATGCTGCACGACGGTCTTTAAATTCGGGGGAAAGCCTTCGATCCCGTTGATCGCTTTCGATACCGTTTCGACTTCCATCACTATGTGGCCAAGCAGTTGCCCTTCGACGGTGTAGCCGATGGCTCGTTCATAGCACAACTCGTCAAGCTTCCCGACATCGTGCAACATCGCTGCGCTCAGAAGCAGGTCGAGGTCAAGTTCCGGATAGTGCGCTGCTACTTGCTTCGCCAGTCCGCACAAACTGACCACATGTTCCAGCAAGCCGCCGAGATAGGCATGATGCATGACCTTAGCGGCAGGAGCGCGTTTATACCGCGCAGCAATGGCCGGATCACTGAGAATGCCTGCAACCAGTTTTTTCAGCCAAGGATTGGTGATTGACGCGGCAAATGCAAGCAACTGCGCATACAGCTTCGCCACATCGGCCTTGGTCTGGGGCAAAAAATCGGCAAGATCAATTTCTTCGGGCTTGGCCAGCCGCACCTGCATCACCGAAAGCTGCGGCCGATTCTTGTAAATCTCGACACGCGCCTGCACCTTCACGAAGTCGTCGCGGTTAATGCCCTGCGCTGCCGTTTCAAACTGGTCCCACATGCGCGCTTCGATGGTGCCGCTGCGGTCGCCGAGCTCCAGCCGCAAATAGGGCTTGCCTTCGCGTGTATTGCGAATTTCTTTCTCGCAAACCAGGAAAAATGTGGTGATGTTTTGCTCGGTGCTGATGTCGGAGACGAGGGGTGTCTTCATCCAGTCGATATTCTAGCCCAGATTATTTGTGAACCACCGATTCACGATCGAATCGTGGCTCAATTACCGGAATCGGCCCCGGACTTCCCGGAACCCCCGCCGGTCTTCTTGCCAAAGAGCAGGAACTTCTTGTGGCCTTTTTTCTGTTTGTTGACCTCCGGAGTTGCGCTCACTTCCTGAATCTCCGAGCCTCCTTCTCCTGCAAGGTCCTGGAAGCCCGGCTTGATGATCACATAGCTTTGCTCGCGCAGCGTCTTGAGGTAGGCACGCAGAGCCGGCTCCATGCGCGTACCGTACAATTTTTCGTTAATTTCGTTGCGTACCTTGTCGAGCGACTGCTGACCCTCGTCGTAGTGCTCCAGCACCTGCAGAATCAAGTACCCCTGCTTGGTCTCGAGCACGTCGGTGAGCTGATTCCTCTTCATCGCAAAGACTTTATCTTCGAGTTCCTTGGCCAGTTCGCCGCGCTTGTAGGTACCAAGGTAGCCGCCCTGATCTTTGGTGGTGCTGTCGGAATAGCGCTTGGCGATTTCTCCGAAGTCTTCGCCGTCCTGCACGCGCTTCAGCGCCGTCTCCGCCTTTTTCTTTAGCCCCGGCAGCTCGTCCGCGCCTTTTCCCTGGGTGTTGACTTGAATTTCACGCAGCGCGACCTGTTCCGGGCGGACAAAGTCGGTTTTATGCGCCTCGTAATATTTTTGAACTTCGTCGTCCGTGATGTTGATGTGCGACCCAACTTCCTGGCCTATCACTTTTTGCGTGAGCAGGCGGTTTTCGATGCCGCTCTGGAAATCTTCCCAGTTCATCCCCGGTTCGGAAGTGACCGCCTTTTCGAGCTCGTCAATGCTCGCCAGTTTGTTTTGCTGGCGAATCTGGTCGAGCTGCTTGATGACTTCCGGCTTCACGCTGATGCCCATGTCCTTGGCGCGTTGGACAAGAAGGGACTGATCGATCAGGGTTCGCAGGGTGTTTTTCTGGCCGTCTTCAATGGCCGTCTGTAATTGCTCCGGTGTGCACCGCCCCTGGCACTCCTGCTTCGCGTCGTCCGCTGCCGTCTGTTTTGCTTTTTCGTATTCGCTGAGCGTGATGATTTCATTGTTGACGCGCGCGATGATCTCTTCAATGGTCTTGCCGGCGTTTGGATCAACCGGCTGCGTCGCCGCAGCGCCCTTCAGTTTTGGCGCTGGGGGAGTTTCAGGTTTCGCTTGGGACGCAGCCGGCGGAGGCGCCTGCGAACTGGACTCCTGCGAATGCGCAACCGGGGTAACGCCCATGAACAGGGCGGCAGCACACGGCGCCACGATAATAATGAATTTTCTCATGCTTTCTCCCCAACCATAAGTTTAGCCTTGCCCTTGAAGCCCGAGCAATACGTTTCTCAAAACCGCCGGAACCGGTTCACCGCGCTTCAATTCAACCCAAAGTACGCCGCTCGGATCGGGCTTGATGCCGGCCCGCGAGCGCACCACGCTCACCAGACGAGCCGGATCGAGCGTGGTCTCCGGGTGGAACCGCAGCGCCACCCGGCTCCCCTGCCGCTCGACCGACGAAATCCGCAGGCGCTCACACATGGATTTGAGCACGGCATAGTCCAAAAGGTTTTCCACCGAGTTTGGCGGAGCCCCAAAGCGGTCTAGGAGCTCCTTGCGGACGTCCTGCTTCTCCTCTTCCGTGGCAATGGTTGAAATCCGCTTGTAAGTGCGCAAGCGAAGGTTCTCGCTCGCGATATAGCTCTGAGGAATGCGGACATCCAGGCCCAAGCTGAGCGTGGTGCGCAAGTCCGGCGCGGCCTCTTCGCCTTTGAGCTTGGCCACCGCGCGCTCGAGCATCTGGCAGTACATGTCGAAGCCGATGGCTTCGATGTGACCGTGCTGCTGGCGCCCCAGCATGTTCCCGGCGCCGCGCAACTCCAGGTCCAGGGCGGCAATCCGAAAGCCTGCGCCAAGCTCGCTGAACTCCTTCATGGCGGCAAGGCGTTTGCGCGCGACATCGGAAAGCGTTGTCTCCGGTGGAACCAGCAAATACGCGTAGGCGCGCTGACTCGAGCGCCCCACGCGTCCACGCAACTGGTACAGTTCCGCGAGACCGAGGCGATCGGCGCGATTAATGAGGATCGTGTTCGCGCGCGGGATGTCCAAGCCGTTTTCCACGATGGTTGTTGCCACCAGGACGTCTGCCTCGTCGCGAATGAATTTCAGCATTACGCTTTCGAGTTCTTTCTCGCCCATTTGCCCGTGCCCGACCACCACACGCGCCTTGGGCACAAGTTTCTGGACCATCGAGCCGAGCGAATAGATCGATTCGACTCGATTGTGGATGAAGTAGACCTGGCCGTCGCGCGCCAGTTCGTTCTGGATAGCGGTCCGCACGAGTTCTTCCTGAAAGGGCGTGACCACGGTTTGAATCGCCAGCCGGTCGCGCGGCGGAGTTTCGATGAGCGACATGTCGCGCAACCCCACCAGCGACATGTGCAAGGTCCGCGGTATGGGCGTCGCGGAAAGCGCCAGCGCATCCACATTCTTGCGCATCTCTTTCAGGCGCTCTTTGTGGGCCACGCCGAAGCGCTGCTCTTCATCGACGATGAGCAGGCCCAAGTCCGCGAATCTCACGTCCTTGGAAAGCAAGCGATGCGTGCCGATCACCACGTCGACTTTTCCGCCTTCCAGATCGGCAAGAATTTTCTTCTGCTCCGAGGCGCTGCGGAAACGGCTGAGCATTTCGATGCGCACGGCAAACGCAGCGAAGCGTTTCTTAAACGTTTCAAAATGTTGAAAGGTAAGTACGGTGGTTGGCGCGAGCACGGCCACTTGCTTGTTGTCGTTGACTACCTTGAAAGCGGCGCGCATCGCTACTTCCGTCTTGCCGTAACCCACGTCGCCGCAAAGGAGCCGGTCCATGGGCTCGGTGCGCTCCATATCTTTCTTTATGTCGGTAATGGCCGCCATCTGGTCGGGCGTCTCTTCGAATTCGAATGCATCTTCAAATTCGCGCTGAAAATTTCCGTCGGGAGAAAAGGCGAAGCCCGGGGTCGTCTTGCGCTGTGCATAGAGCGCCAAAAGCTGGTCGGCCATGTCTTCGAGCGACTTGCGCACCCGTGTCTTGCGCGTGTTCCAGGCCGTTCCGCCCAGTTTGTCGAGCGGCGGATGCGCTCCTTCGAGCACGCGGTAGCTCTGGACTAAATCCATTCGCTCGAGTGGAACATACAGCCGGGCATCTTCTGCGTAGCGCAGCAGCATGAATTCGCCGCGATGACCGTCCGACTCAATCTGGCGCAGCCCTTCGAATTGCCCGATGCCGTGGTCCACGTGAACCACAAAGTCGCCCGGCTTCAATTCGGCAAAATCGCTGAAAAAGCCGGACGTGCGGATTTTGTGGCTCGGTCGTTCGACGGTCGGCGTGACATCGAAAAGGTCCGCGTGGCCGTAAACCGTGAGGTTGGCCTCGGGAAACGTCACGCCCTCGGCGAACGGCGCGCGGATCAGCAGCATGCCAGCGGATTCCTGCGCACCCTCGGCGGTAAAACCAGCCGCGGCTTCTTCCGATTCACCGAGGACGTAAGGCACTTCGTACTCCCGGCAGATATCGGCAAAACGCTCGATTTCGCCGGTGCTTGCTGCCGTCAAAAACACTCGCCCCCCGGAGGCCAGCTGCGATTTGATATCGCCCATGCAGGCAACCACGTCTCCATGAAAGCGCGCGCTTGGCCGGGAGGAAATTTCGAATTTCGGAGCTTCGCCGATGCTCAGTCCGAGCTGCTCCAAATGAATTTGCGAAGTTTTCCCTAGCGCCGCGGCAACTTGCTCCTCGCTCCAGAAATAGTGCGAAGGCGTCGGCGAATTGGCGTGGCCATGGCGCTCGTAAACCTCCGTCGCAGTCGCCAGATGTTGCTTCGCGGCTTCGCGCAAAGCTTGCGGCTCATCCAGAAAGACCATCGGCCGCAACGAGCTTTCGGACAATTCAAAAAGAGAGGCGCTGCCCGCCTCCCCGGGAGGCCCAAATGCCGGACAGATCGGTTCCCAATCCACTGGATCGTTGGTGGCCAGGCTTTCCGGCGCCTGTACTGCCCATTCCGTGAGAGGCAGGAGCGTCGTGCGATTCACGGGAGCAATCGAGCGCTGCGTGCGCGCGTCGAACTCGCGCACCGATTCCACCGTGTCGCCCAGCAGTTCAATGCGCACGGGCCGCATGGCTTCCGGTGAAAACACATCAATGATCCCGCCACGGACCGCGAATTGCCCCGGCAGCTCCACCATTTCCGTGCGCGTGTAGCCTACGGAACCTAAATGCGTAATCAAATCTTCGTGGCCGATTTCCGTGTCCTTCGCGAGCGTCTTCGCGAGATACAAGTAAGCCGCCGGATCCTGGTAACGCCAAAGGGCTGCGGACATCGGCGCCATCACCAGAGAAATTTGCCCGTCCACCAACCGAAACAGTGTCGTCGCCCGCCGCTCCAGAATATCCGCGTGGGGACTCTGCGATTCCCAAGGCGACCGGTCAAAAGATGGAAGCGTCGCGACATTTCCCGAAGCTCCGGGGAAAATAGCAGCGAAGAATCGCAGCGTATCCACGAGAGATTCCGCACGCCGGTTTGAATCCGTCACAAAAAAAGCAGGCCGACGCAGCGCATGCGCTAGATAGAGCGCCACCAGCGCCTTCGCGACATCATGCAGTCCGGTGATTGAGACCAACCCTGCATTCGCGCGCAATTCCGCCAAGGCGCCTTCCATAGAAGGATGGCGCAGCAAACCCTCCATTCTTTCGCGAACTGCTGGAAGTATCATGCGTGGGCGATCAAGAATCCGCGCCAGGCGCGTGCTGGTCTTTAGTTTGAGACTTTTCGCCTGGCCCGGAAGCGTCGGAGCATTCCCGAATCTTCTTCAGAATCGTCGTCGTCGAATAGCCGGGCACAAACGGAATCGAAACCACGCGCCCGCCCGCCGCTTCCACTTCTTCGCGGCCAACAATCTGGTCGCCAGCCCAATCGCCGCCTTTCACCAGAACGTCCGGAAGCAAACGCGCGATCACCTCGCGCGGCGTGAGGTCATCGAAGATGATCACCGCGTCCACGGCTTCGAGCGCAGACAGAATCTCCGCGCGCTCCTGTTCCGGAATTACAGGCCGCGTTGGCCCCTTCAACCGGCGCACGCTCGAATCGCTATTCAGCCCAACGATCAGCGCGTCCCCCAAGCGCCGCGCCTGTTCGAATCCGCGGATATGCCCTGGATGGAGCAAATCAAAGCAGCCATTCGTGAAGACCACGCGCCGCCCATTGCGTTTCTCGCGGCCAAACCGCAAAATCGCCTCCTCAAGTGTCAACGCTTTCGAATGCAAGGGATCTCCATGTAGGCCGAAGAGAAACTGGGACCACGCCTGAACCTGTATTTTATCACGCGCTGTAGAATCGGCGCTCGGGAGCGCCTCTTTCACGATGAAATCAAGAAAAGCAGCCCGCGCCCTAGTTGGAATCCTTCTGATCGCCGCCGGTTTCTGGCTCGCTTTTCCAAAGGCCTATCGCGAGAGAACGTATTTAATTCCCGCCGGCGGCTGCCGTCTGGAAACCACGATCTTCGAAAAGAAGGACGGTACCTCGCAAGGAACGGTGCTCCTGCTTCCGGGACTCGTCGCCAACAAAAAAGTGATGGCTTTCCTCGCTGGCGGATTCGCCGAGCAAAACTTGCGCGTATTCGTTCCGGACTTGCCCGGCCACGGCCACAGCCCTGGGCCCTTCTCGCCGCAGCGCGCCCAAGACTGTGCCGAAGGACTGCTGTCGGGCTTGATCGCGCGGGGCATGGCGAATCCCGATCGCACCATCGTCGCCGGCCACTCCATGGGGGCAGCCATTGCTCTGCGAATCGGCGCGAAAATTCCCGTTGCAGGTGTCGTCGCCATTTCGCCCGCGCCCATGCGGGCCGCCCATGGCGTCCAGCCAGAAATGCTTCTCTATTCCGACCCCGGTCCAATGCCACAGCGTTTCGTGGTTATTAGCGGCGGGCTTGAGCCGCCATCCATGCGCGCCGACGCTGCCGACCTCGTCGCTTCACACACGGACCGAACCGCTCAGTTCCTCCTGATTCCGCGCGCCACCCACGCTAGCCTCATCTTCAGCCGCGCGGTGGTCCGCGCAGCTCAGGGTTGGACCGCCAAAACGCTCGAGCTCGGCGGCTCTCCGGGAACGCCTTCCCTGCGCTCGCTCTGCGGCGCAATCGCGGGATTCATGGGCTTGCTAGTTCTGGCGAATCCTTTCCTGCGCGAACTCACGGGAAAGAGACCCGGCGGCGAAAAACAGCAAAAAGAGATGGAGAAAGGCAATTCCATGGCCTGGGCCCGCCGTCTCGCCGAATTTTCTGTCGCAGCGATCCTCGTGGTATTCCTGCTTCGTTACTGGAATCCCCTCCGCTCGCTCGGTTTGTTTGAAGGCGATTACCTTGCAAGCTTTCTGCTGCTTCTCGGCATCGCGCTGCTTCTCTTGCACTGGAATTCACTTCCCGAGTATTCCCTTCTCTGGAAATCAGGATTGCTCGGAGCCCTCTTTGGCGGCCTGATTCTCGTTCTCTTGTTTACCGCCTGGCTCGAACTCTCCCTTTACCAAGCCTGGCTCACGCCGGCGAAATGGTTGCGCTTCCCTTTTCTGTTTCTGGCCTTTCTTCCCTATCACTTCGCCGAAGAAATCTCTCTCGGCCCAGCAGCCAACCAAAACGCATTGCGCCGTTTTGCCGCAGGACTGTCGCTCCGCGCCGTTGCATGGGCCGCGCTCGCCGTCGGAGTCCTGTACCTGCACAGCGGCGAAATTCTCATGGTCCTGCTTGTGCCTTATTTTCTACTGATACACGTCTTACAACGGCGGGGGATGGACATTGTGCACCAGGAAACAGGTTCGGCCCTGGCGTCCGCCGTATTCGGTGCTATACTCCTCGCTGGTTTTTGCCTGGTGATCTTCCCCGTCACCTAAGGGACGTGTCAGCCGAGCAGCCCATCCTCTGAGGCCGTTAGCAGGTGTGCGTGAGGCAGGAGTCTCCCTCGCGAGAATGCGGGCTTGGGCTGCCGTGAAAGAAAGTTATGGCAGAAATTGCAATCGTTGGCGGCGGGCCCTCCGGCGCAATGTGTGGCGAGCAGCTCGCTCGCGCCGGTCACAAAGTTAATCTTTTTGACGAGCACCTCGCTTGGGAAAAGCCCTGTGGAGGCGGTCTCACTCACAAAGCCATCCAGTGCTTCCCTTTCCTGCTCGACAATCCTCATCCCAAGAAGCTAGTCCACTCGGTGGAACTCATCAGCAGCCAGGAACACCGCGCCACTTTGGAAATGCCGCATCCTATCGTGATTTATTCGCGAAAGGTTCTAAACGGTTTGCTGCTCGAGCGCGCTCAGGAAGCGGGCTGCACCGTACAGCGCTCCCGCGTGTTGAGCGTTGACATCGATCGCACCAAGCCGCGCTATTGCGTGGAAGGCGAGTGGCACGAAGCGGACTTTCTAGTGCTCGCGGCGGGCGCACGCAATCAGCTCGTGCCGGGAAGCCGCGCACTCCAGCGCGACGAACTGGAAATGACGCAAGGTTATTTCGTCCCGCAAAACGCCGATTCCATCACCATCAAATTTCTTCCGCAATTTGAAGGCTACATCTGGTCCTTCCCACGCAACGACCATCTTTCCGTAGGAATCTGCGGCAGCATGTCCTCGCACACCAGCGCGCAGCTTCGCGGCCACCTGCAAACCTTCGTCGAGAAGCAAAACATTGCGACGGAAAACGCGAAGTTCTACAGCCACGTCTTGCCCTCGCCGCACGAGCGCACTCTTTCCGAACGCAGCGTCGTCGGAAAAAACTGGGCGCTTGTCGGCGACGCCGCCGCCTGGGTCGATCCGCTCACCGGCGAAGGCCTGTTCTACGCCATTCGATCCGGCGAACTACTCGGGCGCTCGCTCGCGCAAGGCTGCCCGGAAAAATATCCTGCGTGGATCAAAGCCGCTTTCTCGAGCGAACTCGAATTCGCCGCGCGGATCGTGCGCCGTTTTTACCGGGGATCGTTTTTGGGGAACGCGGTGACCACTCGCATGGTGCAGTTCATCCGCCGCAGTCCGGTCTTCCGTCAATTGATGGGCGACCTCTTCAGCGGCACGCAAGACTATTCGAGCTTGAAACGCCGACTCTGGGGCCACCTGGGCATCACCATTAGCGATTTCATCGCCAGCGTGCTGAACCTCGACCGTCCCGCGAGCGCGCATGCCGGCAACCCCGGCGCCTCCGGCGACTGATTTGCCCCTTTTTCCAGCCCGCTGGTCCGCCCACAAGGTGCTGCTATTCAACGGTGACGGTTACTGGCGACGAGTGCTGTATTGTTCCAGATGTGGACGCGGCCGTAACTGTAATGGTGTAATTCTCAGGCGGCGGAGGGCTTCCTCCGCCGCAGCCTGCAACCATACAGAGTACGAAAAAGCTCCCACCAAGCACCCAAAGCACGGAACCGCGCTTCCTGGGGCGGCGCGATGCTAGACCAAGTCCGCCCCACAAAAGACAGGCAACAGGCATAACCGCCGCAACCGATGCAAGCCGGCTGCCTGTATTCAACGGGCGTAGAAAGGCCGACAAGCTTGTCGGCGCCGTAACCGTAAGTGTCGAGTTCGCCGGACTGGCGCCAAGAGTCAGCAACGAAGGGGAGACGCCGCAGGTGGCCATCGGCGCAGGCCCTGTGACCGCGCAGCTCAGATTCACTTGTCCTGAGAATCCATTCTGCTCCGTCAAGGTCAGGGTGACGGTTCCTTGCACTCCCGTCTTCAGGGTGAGAGTTGAGGGCGCGGAAGCCAAAGTGAAATCGGGCGCCAAAGCAAATGTGGCGGTGACGGACTGGGCAGAATTCATGGCCACCGTGCAGGAATTTGGATCAATACCCGTGCAAGCGCCGCTCCAAGCGGAAAAGATGGATCCAGACGCAGGAGTAGCGGTCAGTGCGACGTTTGTTCCTTGCGGGTACGTTGCCGAACACGTAGCCCCACAATTGATGGCCCCCGGACTGGATGTCACCGTGCCCGAGCCCTTGCCCCCATCCGTCACCGTCAGGGCAAATACCGGGACAATGGTGACCGTTTGCGTGGCGCTGTTGTTTCCAGGAACGAGATCCGCTTGGTTGGCGGTCACACTCATAGTGTTCGAGATCGTTCCTACGGCGGTCGGCGTCACGGCAATGGTGATGGGAGAGTCGAAGGCAGAAGCCAGCGCGCCAATGTTGCAAGTCACCACTCCGTTGGATTGCATGCAACTCCCCTGAGCGGCAGTGGCGGAAACGAACGTCACGCCGTTCGGAAGCGTGTCCGTAAGGGTCACTCCAGTAGCGTCCTGCGGCCCCTGATTCAGCACGTCGGTCGTGAACGTCAAATTCGTCCCGACCACATACGGCCCGGCCGACACCGCGGTGGAAAGCAGACCTACGTCCGCGCCTGAGGTGGGAGAGGTATTCAACCAGACTTCGATGTTGTTCGCGCCGGTCCCTCCAATGGCAATGAGGTCGGCAAGTTTGTCGCCGTTCAGGTCTTGAGCTATCCAAGGGGCATTACCAGGTTGTAAGGGCACGTCCTGGACCGCAGAGGAAAAGGATGCGTCTCCCCTCCCCAAGAGAATCCCGGACACGAGTGCAAAGTCAACGTGGTACGCCAAATCCAGTTTTCCGTCCCCGTTGAAGTCTCCAACGACAGGATTTGTCCTTACAGAGCGGCCGCCGGGAGGCACGCCCACGCTGAAGCTTAGACTCGTTACGCTTTGCCCATTTTGGAATGTTCCGTCTCCGTTGCCGAGGAAAACGCCGGTATCCACGGTTGCCTGGCAAACCGTAGGCGGACCGCTCTGGCAAAAAACTTGCGAGGCGCTCAAGACCAGGTCTACCTTGCCATCGCCGTTCAGATCTGTCGCAATGACCGGTAAGTGCACTCCCGTGTAATTGATTAGCGCGCCCGTTGAAAACGTTCCGTCGCCTCTGCCGAGCAGGATCTGAATTCCTCCCGTCGCGAGTCCGTTAGCCGTAATGAGCCCCAAATCAGGCTTCGAGTCACCGTTAAAATCCGCGGTAAAGAGTCCCCGGCACCCTGAGGGAGGCGCGCTAGTTTTCGCGGCTTGGAACGTGCCGTCGCCCTTGCTAATAAAGATGTTTAAGTTTGCGGGATCGCACATGGCCAGATCCGATTTCTTGTCTCCATCGAAATCGGCGACGGCCATGAATCCTATCGTCGCGGTAAAGGCAAGCGTCTTAGGGGCCTGGAATGTCCCGTCGCCGTTGCCCAGAAGAATGCTGACCGATACGCCGGTCTGATAGACAGCTAAATCCAGTTTCCCGTCGCCATTGAAGTCGCCAACGGCAATCGCGTTCGGGCTATTGCCTGCGGTGAAATTAACGGCCGCCTGAAATGTGCCGTCGCCGTTGCCCAGCAGAATGCTTACATCGCCGCTGCCCCTATTCGCCACGGCCATATCCGCTTTGCCGTCCCCGTTAAAATCGCCCACCGCAATCGCCGCAGGAGCTGTTCCGACGGGGTAGCTTGTCGGCGCAGCAAAACTCACGCCAGCCACCTTCGTTGGACTTCCCAGAAGGACCGCGAGGCCGGATATCGCCAAACAAACGGCTTTCCGATTTGGCGGCCAGAGTGCGAGCTCGAAAATCGCTCCCAAGCGTGGCCTACTGTCTTTCACTTCCATACGCCCTCCAGCCCACGCCACCTCACTACCGGCGCGCCGTTTGGCGAACTCTGCAATACTTAACGGGCGCAGGGCTATGCACCAGCATTGACTTCTCACTGAACTTTTGTCTTTCCTTTTAACCTGCTGAAAAGACAGGGCCTGGATGTTTTGGCTTCAAGTGGCCAAGGCCCACAATTCCCCTGGGCGTGCACTTCTTCCCTGCCGTTGACCTTATTGGAGGAATGCAGGGACGGGTGCTAGACTCTTCCGAATTTGACCCGCCCATGAACGCCGGAACTTCAGCTCGTGTTCGCCTTGGAGAGTTCGAACTGGACCTACGCGCGGGAGAACTCCGCAAAGAAAACCGCAAAATCCTGCTCCAGGAACAGCCTTTCCAAATCTTGTTGATGTTGGTGGAGCGCCGCGGAGACCTGGTTGACCGAGAGGAGATCCGCAAGAGACTTTGGCCTAATGACACCATCGTCGAGTTCGACCACAGCATCCACACGGCCATCAAAAAGCTTCGGCAAGCCCTGGGCGATTCTGCGGACCGTCCGAAATATGTCGAAACAGTCGCCCGCCGCGGTTATCGTCTGGTTCGACCGGTCGAACCCTGTAGCAAGCCACACCTTGTCCCGGCCAACGTCCCGGCAGAAGGAGCCTCGCACCAAGACGAACCTGCGGTCGCGGAGACCGAAGTTGGTTTCGCCGCGGCTCTGGTAGGCAAAAGAGTTTCCCATTATCGGGTTCTCGGAGTGTTGGGCGGCGGCGGCATGGGTCTGCTTTACTGGGCGGAAGACATCAAGCTCGGCCGCGCCGTGGTTTTGAAATTCCTACCTGAGGAATTGGCCGGCGATCGAGTGGCACTCGAGCGCTTTGAACGCGAAGCACGGGCAATGTCGGCGCTGGATCATCCAAATATTTGTGCCGTGCATGAATTCGGCGAGCATCAGGGCCGGCCCTTCATCGTCATGCCGCTCCTCGAGGGGCGAACTCTTCGAGATCGCATCAGTGCAGCCCGGCAAAAAAACGAAACCCTTGCCGCGAAGGAACTGGTCGACATTGGGGTGCAAATTGCCGACGGGCTTACCGCCGCGCATCGTCAGGGCATCATTCACCGCGACATCAAACCGTCAAATATCTTCGTCACCGACAACGGCGTGGTCAAAATCCTGGATTTCGGTTTGGCCAAGCGAGCCGATGGCTTGGAACAAGCACAAATTGAGCCAGCCCGAACCTTTGAGACGAACTCTCCACAAAAAGACGCCTTACCTCATCCCACTTTGACGCGTGCCGGTGTAGCCCTGGGAACCGCCGCATACATGTCGCCCGAGCAGGTCCGCGGAGAACCTCTTGACGCCAGATCCGATCTGTTCTCCTTTGGCTTGGTCCTCTACGAAATGGCCGCCGGGCAGCAAGCCTTTGAGGGTGCCACCGCGGCGATGGTGAACGACGCTATTTTGAACCGCTTGCCGGTTCCTGCTCGTCAATTGAATTCCGCGCTTTCGCCGGAATTCGAGCGCATCATCAACAAAGCTCTCGAGAAAGACCGCCGTATGCGCTATCAAGGCGCGGCGGAAATTCGCGACGAGCTTATCCACCTGGAGCAAGAACGCCGTCCTCTCAGGTGGGCGCTTACGGGCGCTGCTGTTCTCGCATCATTGGCGTTCGCCTGGTTCTGGTCTATAAGGGACAAGCAAGCTCCGCTGCCAGAAATTAAGCAGACGCAGCTCACCACGAGTTCCAGTGATATGGCGGTAGGAGGCAGCGCTATTTCGCCAGACGGCAAGTACTTGGCATACTCCGACCGAAGAGGCGTCCACGTCAAACTCCTTGCCACCGGCGAAATTCGGACACTGCATGAAGGCCTGTCGCAGGAATATTTCGCCTGGTTTCCGGACAGCACCCGTTTTCTCGCCAGCCGAACCTACGCCGAGGGGATCTGGGACTATTCCCTCCTGGGTGGGCCAAAACTGTTACTGAAGGAAGGTACCCTCAGTTCCGTCTCCCCTGATGGGTCTCTTGTCTCCTACACCGCCAACAAAGGGCGCCTTGGCGACCGCGAAATCTGGCTCATCGGTTCCGACGGCAAAAACCCCCGCATGTTTCTTAGCGTCGGAGAAGATGCCTCCCTGCAGGAACCTTACTGGACTCCCGGCGGCCGCCGAATCTCTTACCAGTTGCAGCGTCAAGCAGCCGACAATGCTGAATTCACGATCGAAACCCGCGACATGCAAGGCGGCTCACGGGTCGTGCTGTACTCGGAAGCCCTCCCGAATGTCGAGAATATAAGGTTTCAAGATCTTGTTTGGTTGCCCGGCGGGCGACTCATTCTCTCCCTTGCAACTCCGGACTCCGACCTTGTCGAATCCTTTACGACGCGTTGCAATCTTTGGGAATTGCGCGTGGATCCCGCTACCGGCCAACCCTCCGGACCGATGCGAAGGCTGACGAACTGGCCTGGCGGCTCCATCTCTACGGCCTTGTACGCGACCTCGGATGGCAAGAAGATTTCTGTTTACCGAATGGCTGGCTCGGTGCTGATCGACCTCGCCGATTTCACTCCGGATGGAAAACACATTTCTGCTCGGCGGCTATTTACACCTACCGAAGGATTCAACCATGCGCCAACCTGGTCGCAGGACAGCCAGACTCTTTTCTTCGAATCGAATCGCAACGGGCACGTGCAAATCTTCCGCCAGCCCGTCTCGAGCGACATTGCTCAACCGGTACGGCTGGAGTCCGCCAGCACTGGGTTGCCCACCGTAAGTGCGGACGGCTCCTTCCTTCTCTACTCGACTCCCACCCATAATCCAAAAGCAGGTTCCGCAACGCCCGCACAAATCATGCGGGCCCCCATCGAAGGCGGCGCCTCGCAACCCGTGCTCACCGCGCGAGTCTACGATATGCCACGATGCGCGCGAGCGCCGGCCAGCTTGTGCGCCATCGCAGAACCGTCCGAGGATCACCGGCAAATGGTCTTCACCGCGTTTGATCCCGTACGAGGCCGGGGCCGCGAACTCACTCGATTTCCCGTGGACCCAAACGACGACTACACCTGGGACCTCTCTCCCAATGGCGAACAAATCGCAATATTGAAGCGCGTCCCACGTTCTGACGGAAAGATCTTTGGCACCGTGGGTCCTATTCACATTCTTTCTCTGAACGGCCAGCCGCTGCGGGAAGTCCGAGCAAAAGGCTGGGACCATTTCCACGAGTATGTAGACTGGGCGCCGGATGGAAAAAGCCTTATCCTTGCCGGGCCGTCCGGCCGGGACGCAGACCTCCTCCGCATAGATCTCCAGGGCAACGTGACCGTCCTATGGCACGAGAAGGGAGTCTATATCTTCCGCGCCGTCCCCTCCCCCGATGGACGGCATGTCGCCATTCTCCGCCGCACCGAGAACAACAATGTTTGGCTGCTGGAGAATTTCTGAAAATGGCCCGTTGCGCCTGATACCATGTAGTTACAAAAGAGTCCCCCGCATCCAAGGGCGAGGGGTGACAGCCCCGAATCATGACCACTGACGCAAACACCAAAACCACGTCCAAAGACAACCCATCCAAGGGCAAAGACAAGAAGCGCAAGAACGCGTGGAAGAACCTTCCCGATGTTTGGGCGCTGATGAAGCCGCGCCGCGGCTTGCTGATCCTCGGGTTCGGCTTAATGGCGGTGAACCGCGTTTCAGGCCTAGTGCTTCCCGCTTCCACCAAATACTTCGTGGACAACGTGATCCTCCATCGCCAAGTGCGGCTTCTGACGCCACTCGCTCTCGCCGTTCTTGCCGCCACGCTCATCCAAGGACTCACTTCCTTCACGCTCACGCAGCTTCTCTCGAAGTCCGCGCAGCGCATGATCACCGAGCTGCGCCGCCAGGTGCAAGCGCACATTGGCCGGCTGCCCATCGCGTTTTACGACGCGAACAAGACCGGCGTGCTCGTTTCGCGCATCATGAGCGACGTGGAAGGCGTCCGCAATTTGATTGGCACCGGCTTGGTTGAGTTTGTCGGCGGACTGATGACCGCGGCCATTGCGCTGGTCTATCTGATTCACACCAGCGTGCTCATGACCGGCGTGGCGTTTTCGATTCTCGTCGTTTTCGGCTTCGGAATTAGCTGGGCCTTCAAGACCATTCGCCCCATTTTCCGCGCACGCCCCAAAATCAACGCGGAAGTCACCGGCCGCCTCACCGAATCGCTCAGCGGTGTGCGAGTGGTGAAGGGTTACCACGCCGAAGAGCGGGAAGAAAAAGTCTTTTCCTCTGGCGTGCAGCGCTTGCTCGACAACGTGCTCAAGACGCTTACGGCGACTTCACTGATGAGCCTCTCTGGCGCCATGCTTCTGGGGATCGTCAGCGTGCTTATGATGGAACTGGGCGGCCGCAAAATGCTTGCCGGAACCATGACGCCCGGCCAGTGGTTCGCCTACAGCGCCTTCCTGGCATTTTTAATCGCGCCGGTGTTTCAGATCGTCGCCATTGGCACGCAAATCACCGAAGCCATCACGGGTCTTGAGCGCACGCGCGAGATCCTCAACGAAACAATGGAAGACGAGACTGCCGGCCGCACCGTCGCCATGCATCGTGTGAACGGTCTCGTCGCGGCAGAACATATCAGCTTCTCCTACGAAGAACGCAAAGAAGTCCTGCACGATATTAGCTTCACTTCCGAGCCTGGCACGGTCACTGCGCTTGTCGGTCCGTCCGGCGCGGGAAAATCCACCATCATCGGCTTGATCGCCGCCTTCTACGTTCCTTCCAAGGGAAGGATGTTCGTGGACGGCGTGGATCTCGCCACCGTGAAGCTAAGCTCCTACCGCACACAGCTCGGTGTCGTGTTGCAGGAAACATTTCTTTTCGACGGAACGATTCGGGAAAACGTGGCCTTCTCCAAACCGGACGCCACGGAGGAGGAAATCCTCGCCGCCTGCCGCATCGCCCGCGTGGACGAATTTGCCGAATCGTTCGACCAAAAATACGACACCGTCGTCGGCGAACGCGGCGTAAAACTTTCCGGCGGGCAGAAGCAGCGCGTGTCCATCGCGCGCGCCATTCTTGCCGATCCGCGTATTCTCATTTTGGATGAAGCCACATCGAGCCTAGACTCTGAATCCGAGGCGCTGATTCAAGAAGGCTTGAAGTACCTGATGCGCGGACGCACAACATTTGTCATCGCGCACCGGCTCTCGACCATCCGCCGCGCCGATCAAATCCTCGTCGTCGAAGCAGGCCGCATCATCGAGCGTGGTACGCACGAGACTCTCTACGCTCAAGGCGGCCGCTACTACGACCTCTACACCAAGCAGCATGCCGTCGAGACGAATCTCTTCCTCGCTCCCGGTGAAAGCACCACGCTCGAAGAAGGCGCCGAGTCTTCCGCCGGCGCCAACGGCCGCGGCGTGGCAGGCAATGCCCGCGACACCACCGACGCCATCCGCATCCTCCGCGGCCAAAGCAGCTAGCCCCGTGTCACTCCGCTTGCCCTGAGCCACGCCTGGTGGCGGTGCGCTCGGTATCGCCCAAATCGGGGCTTGGGAGGAAACCGCACATTTCGGCGCTCCTAGTTGTGGGGTAGATGCTGAGTTCGCAGCTGCGAGGAGTACTGAAGTGGCCGGAATTCGATCGTGATGTCCTGTTGAGCTTGGACTGGCCTTTTGTCCAGCAGGGTGGGCGCGTAACGCCACTGGCGAATGGCTTCCGTGGTGGCAGGAAGAAGAGCGGTGGAACCGCTCAAGAACTTCACCTCCTGCACTTGGCCAAGCTGCCCGATCGTGGCGCGCACCCTGATGGTTTCAGCAAATCCATAGCCATCCGCCGGCCTTCGATAACGTGGCCAGCCGAAGGAGACAAGGTCGCCGGCTTCCAATCGAGCCGACCGGTAAGCCAGTGCCGGCCCGGGCGCCCCCGAAACGAAAACGGAGAGCTGCGAGGTCATCGCTAGCGAAGATGTGGCAGCAATCGTTTTTTCCGGGAAACTCACCTTGAACGGTTGGCTTCCTCCGCCCGGGACCGTAACCAGGATCGCAGAAGCCCTCGGCAGGTGCGGCGGTTCGGCGAAAGGAGAGGTTAGCCGGTAAGGGGCGCGGCTTCTTGGCGCATTGTGTATGGAGCGCACAACCTTATGCGGACGTACAAGTTTGGATCTCGCTGGAGGCCACACGTTTCGTACGATTGGCCCGATCGCACCATTGGGCTCGGAACCGGGGACGGGCTTAGCTGGCGGCCTGGGTTCTATTCTTGGAGATGAATCCGCATCTGTAGGAACCACCTGCGCGGAGTCTCGGTCTCCCGCGTTTTCCAATCCGGACACGGTGGCGGTACGCGTGCCGGTTTTGGACTTTTCTTCAGAAGGCGTTGCTTCGCCCGGCCCATGGGCATCGGCGGAGTCATGGGAACTCGCCACAGGGGGAGTTGGCGTTTGCGGAGTTGATTCGTCCCCTTGGTCTGTCAGCACCGGTGAATCGGCATCAGGCAGTGCTGGCGGCTTCGAATCCGCAGCGAGGAATAATTTCGGGGGCTCTCGGAGGCGTTTGCCGAGCGGCCCGCGGCCTACCGTGAGCCCAACGGTGAAAGAAGTCACCGCGAATAAAAACAGTATTGCGAAAACATTGACTTGAAATGCGGAGATTCTAAGAGCGGGAAAGCGCGAATACGAGTCCTCGATGCGATTCTCGGAGAACAGTTCCTTGGCGTCCTTGGCGCGAGCCGCGTCCTCTATCCGATTGAAGAACGAACGGGTTGCACGAGCTTGCGCTCCAATACCCCTCATCACAGGGGAGCGCGGCTCTTCTTCGTGGGGAGGTTCAACCAGCGATGCGGAACCGTCATCGAGAATCTCAGAAGCTTCGGTCTCATATTCGTGAGACACCCGGTGTCCCAACCATTCCGCGAAGGGGGTTCGCTCTGGTTCCTCGGAAACATTCTTAATCGTCACCGCCGGGAACTCGTCAGCTTCGGAGGGAGAATCCGCATCCACAACCTCTGCGGTCTCGGCCTCCAATGGTTGAGTCGGAGTGTGTCCCATCCGTTCTACCAAGGGGGCTCGTTCTTGCTCCCGGGAAACATCCTTAATGGTTATGGATGGGAACTCGTCGACGTCGCATGGAGAATCCGCGTCAACAACTTCTGTGGTCTCAGTCTCTAGTTGAGTCGGAGCATGCACCATCCGTTCTGCCAAAGGGGCGTGTCCTTGCTCCGGGAAAATATCCTTAATCGCCAAAACCGGGAACTCGTCAGCATCCGCGCGGGGCTCTGCGGCTTCCGCAATCGGAACCGGCTCCTCACCGGTACTCGCATCCTTTTGGTCATTTTGGACATGCACGATCTCGAGAGCACCAATTCCCTCGGACTGCTGAGCGTGGTCCAGTGCAGGCTCGGCGTCGGGCCCAGATTCTTCCCCTTGTGCCTGCGGGTCAATCCCTTGGTTTTCCTTTATCCGCTTCGCGAGGTCAATGAGCGCTGCAAACCGGCCGCCCGCCACTGCGAGATCGTCAAAAACGTTGGCAGCGTTTTTCGGGTTGAACTGAAGCTGCCGGGCAGTGAGAGACAGCCGGAGGCTGTCGTCAAGTTCGGCGCGTCGGCGTTCTGAGAGAAAGTCTCGCAGCTCAAAAAAGCGAGCGCCGTTTTCGTACTTCTCTCTCCACTCGCGAATGGCCTGAAGACGACGATTCGTTTCCCTCTCCAATTCCGGTTCCTGCGATTCCGCGGCTTCGACAAACGTTTCCGCTTCCCCATGCGGTAACGCCAGGGTGATTTCCCTCAGCCCACCGCGCAGCTCCTGGACCTCGTTGGACGGCAAAGATGTCTTTCGGCACGCCCACTCACCGCGCTTCTTATCGAAATCAATCGTGGCGCGATACTCAGCAGTTTCATACTTGAAGACCGGCAAGGGTTTGAGCGGCGGCCAGGAACCGGCCAGGATGGCTTTCATCTCGGACTGCTGCCCAGGAGAGGTGAGTCCAGCAAAATTGGCCTTGTGCAATCTCATGATTCGGCCCAAAAGCTCTGGCCGCCCCGAGGCCCTGTCGGCGAGGCTAAAGCTGTACTGTAAACCCCAACACCGCCGGAGGGAACTAGTTTCTCTTCTCCTCCGCGAAACCTCTTTCGGGCATTTTCAGGGGCCCCTTCGAAGGCCCTAACCCATAGACGGCTGGATCAGACGGTGGTCTTGGCCTGGCCAATTCTCGACTCGTAAAAATACCCGCACCAGATCGCCACGGGACAATGCGCCCTTAGGACCCTCATCCCATCTATGTGTGGCACAAACCTTTAGACGTAACCTTGGTCCAAGAGACCTGTCAAAAATGACAGGTCTCCCACGACGTAGCTCTCGAACCCGTTCTTGAGAGGGCTTGGGACCAAAATTTCAACGTTAATTGTCCCTAGTTGCCCCGCGTTTTTTGTAACCGGGCATTCTAAAGGAGTTACCTATTCTTAGGCTCGACTGCGCCCTTCAGATCGAAATCGTTGTGCCGGGCGAAACATACACTTTCAAGAGGGTCCCCTTTGCGGCTATTGATTTTCATATATTCCTGAAGCTTTGCACGCGAGCAGCGCCCCTGCTCCAGAACACATTCGGCGAGGTTTGGGGCAACACCGGAACGTTCGGGCAGCATCGTGGTTTCAGCGCATCTGAAGTTCTAAATTCTGGGGCTCGCTACCTTCCTCAACGAAACGTGGCCTGGAGATCGGCTGTGCGGGTGCATCGGTTGGCGAGCAAGCCAACTCGCGGGACGCCTTCCACCTGCTGCGCGAACTCAAGCTGAACGGCAGCGATTGCGCTATGCGGTGGGGCGGCGGGCGATGATTTTTTTGGCGGCGGCCGCGGCGGGAATCAGGGTGGCCATTTTGCGGATCATCGCCAGGACCAGGCGTTTGTCGCCTTCAGAAAGCGTGTTGCTGTACTTCTTGATCTCGGCAAGGAAGCGAATTTCGTCCTGAGAAAGTTCGCCCAGGGCTTTTTGCGTTTCGCGGTCGCGAGGCGTCTCGGTGCCGGGGAAAAAATCGGCGAGGGAAATGTCCATGGCCTCGGCGATTTTTGCGAGCGTTTCGAGCGATGGCACGGTGTGGCCGTTCTCAACGCGCGATAGGTAGCAACGCAACAGGCCGGTGCGGCGCTCGATGTCGCCCTGCGACAGGCCGCGCTGGCTGCGATAGGTTTTGATAACGTCGCCGATGTTTACCCGAGGCTTTTCTTTTGGCATGGTCTCCCCACTTGAGTCGTACACCCAAACTTGAGGCCGTTATCTTAGTGGCTAACAGCAGGAGTGGCAAGGGAGAAAGTGCGAAGAAGTGTTCCTATCCGGCAATAGTATCAGATGAGGAACGTAGCGCGGAAATGACAGAAGAGTGCCAAGGCTCACGACCAGAGCGGTTCTCGCGGGCCTCTCTGGTGCTCGAATCAAGTCTAGGATCCCTAACTGCATTCGGGATGACTACCGAGGAAAGGCAGCCGCGCGTTCGGGGAGTGCAAGGAATGACAGGTAAATGGCGACCGTCAAAGCATAGGGCGCAGCAGTGCTGCGCCCCTATGAAAAAACAGCACACGCAACAAGATGCGGGCAGAGGAAGGCTGCCCCTGCAAAACCGCGGCTAGCTTTGGGTGGCCGCTACGGTGGCCGGCTGCTGTAGGCGAAACTCGAGAACGGTTTCGCTGGGAACCTTGACCTGGTCGCCCTTGGTCAGAACCTTAGTGCCCGCGCCAACCGCGCCGCCAGCCCCCGCGCCAATTGCCGCGCCTTTGCCGCCGCCGGCAATCGCGCCAATGATGGTGCCGGCCACGGCGCCGACGCCAGCTCTCTTGGCAGTCGAGGAACCCTGACCTTTGCCCTGCAGGGTGTAATCGCTGCTGACGACCGGGTAGTCCTTCCCGTCAATCACCAGGCGGGTCAGCTCCAGCTGCAACTCGGAATGGCCGGTAAAGGTTCCGCTCTTCTGCGATTCCGCCAGCCGGCCGTAGACGTCGGTACCCTTGCGGGCCACGATGGTGTTGCCGATGGTCAGGTCGGTTTCGAGGCTGGCGTGAAAAATGTCGCCAACATGGTTTTTCGAAGAGTCCACGCCATCAATCATACGGATAAGCAAGGATTGCCCCGCGGGAATGGTCACTTCCCCGCCGGGAGCAACACTGGCCGCCGCCGGAGCGGGAGTGGCCGCAGGGGCGGGAGCTGGCGCTGGGGCAGCCATTGAAGTTGCCGCGCCACCGCGGCCGGTAAAGGTCAAAGCCACGACGTCATTGGTGCTGAAAGCCTGCACTTCCCCATTCACTTCAAAACGAACGACGGCTGCCGTACCGCCTAAGTATCGCCCTTGCATCACCTTGCCGCTTTTCAGTTCCAGGGTATCTGCGGCGGCCACGCTTGCGAAGAACAATCCCACGGCGATGGCAGCGAAAAAACGCTTCAAGTTGCGCATACCTCCCTCTCTCCTTGCAGATTCAATCCCACGCGGGCCGAACCTCCCCAACGGCATGCCCTTCGGCCATTCTACCGCATTGGATACCGTGAGGGACGGAATGGTTGCGCGAAGGGAGTTGCGCCTAGCGGTACTAGCGGTTGTTGGGTCCCACAACAGAGACCGGGTAGAGAACAAAAGAAGACATTTCTGAGACAACGAACGCGGAATAAACCGGGCGCAGGTCAAGTCTTTATCACCATCAGATGCTTTGGGAAATCGAGACTTACATCGAAAACTCAAGCAATTAGAGAAAACCAAGCAGTAAGAAAGGGTCGGCGGGCAACCTGGGTCGAGGCCAGGCTGCACCTCCGGTGAAGCCGATGAATCATGAAAAGAGCTTGCCCTCGGTAGCGCGTTTCGGCGCGTTCGAAGTTTCGTTCGAGTCCCGCGAGATTCGCAAACATGGCATGCGGATCCAACTGGAAGAAAAACCATTTAAGATTCTGGAGATGTTGATCGAGAATGCTGGGCAGGTCGTGAAGCGAAAGGCGCTTTGCGAGAAGCTCTGGCCGGATACCTATGTGGCGTTCGAGCACAGCCTGAACACGGCAGTCAACAAGCTGCGCAGTGTGCTGGGGGACGGGGCCCAGAGTCCGCGGTACATCGAGACGCGCCCGCGATTGGGTTACCGGTTTGTCGCGCCGGTCGAGCGCCTATATGAAGCCGCGCCTGTTGCTGCGCGTGCGGCGAGTGCGTCAGCGAGTCCGAGTCCCGTTGCCGCGCAAACGCAGTCTCAACGCGTGGTCATGGCCACAACGGTTCCAGGTTCCAACCGTCCACAACGAGTTCAGGCGTAGCCCCGGCGAGGGCAGAGCGTTCAAACTCGACCGTGACGGATTTTTTCTCTCCAGGCAAAAGCGAAAAATAGTTGTCACTCCAGAAAACGGGAACCACGTCGTCGCCATCCTTGCCGCGCGTGAGGCGCGGATGGATCATGAACGCCACTCCATCGCCCGTGTTAGCCACGGATACCGTCATCCATTCCGCTCGACCATTTGCGTGACGCATCTTCGTGATTGTCAGCTTGGCTTTTGGCAGGTGGTTGAGTCCCGTCAGGTCGCCGAACTCTTTTTGCGGCGTGTAGACCGTGTCGCTTCGACCAGCCCAGTCGAGAGTATCGAGTTTTGTTGAGAGCCAGTAGAAATTGTCGCTGACCAGTTTTCCAGCCGCGTCGTGAAGTTCGAGCTTGAGGAAATAAGTCGTAGAGAGCCCTTCGGGCGTGAGCACATCGAACACCTTGGGGCTGCTGTCCGCGGCCACATCGAGCGTTGCGTTCTTCGAGGCTCTTTCTATCGCATCGATATCATAAATTCTTGCGGTGACTTTCATTCCCTTTAGAGTTTCGTAAGTGCTGTTGACCACGTTCACGGAATTGTCGTCGTAGGAATACTGGATGTGTACCGGCTCGCAGGCTTTCTTCGTTCCAAAATATCCTCCGGCGGGAACGAGATAGTAGTCGTAAAGATGCCAGATGAGAGACGGCCAGGCGTTGTTGAGCATCCACTGGATCACGCCGGTCGCGGTGTATTTGTTGCGGCCATAGGCTTCGAACATGGCCCGCTCGCCGTCGTAGGTCATGGCCTGGGCTTTGCGCTCGTAGTCATCGAGCGAGGTGGCCTCGCCGTAACGCTTGGTCAAGCCGTCGGTAAAAATGTTCACGTTCGTGAAGCGTTCGCCACCCGCGTGATAACTCCAAACGTCATCCATCGGCCAGAGATGCTCTTTGGGAATAAATTTTTCGAGGGACTCCTTGGGGGGAATGGCGGGACCCGGGCTGGTTTCGGTGTTGTAACCGTAAGCGCCGCCCGCCTGGGTGTCTTCAAGCCAATACGTCGGAGGAACGTATTCGTAGGGTCCGGTCATCTTGACGCCCGATTCTCCAGTGATGGTGGTTTTCTGTTCAGAAGCAGAAGAAACAATGGGATTCGGCCAGCCCAACTCTTTCTCGATTCCCAAATAGGTTTGCTCGACATCTGGCGGGGGCGGATTGTCGCTGCCATTCAAGAAAACAAAGACGCTGGGATGATTGCGCAGGCGCGTGATTTGATCGCGCAAGGAAGCGGCAGCGACCCGATGCTGATCGCCTTCCCAGTGTTTCCAGCGCTCCCAAGCGTCGCAACAAGTCCAGCCGGGCATGACGAGAATACCGAGTTTGTCGGTCTTGTCGAAAAACTCGTCGCGGTCCAGGCGGCCTTCGAGGCGAATGGTGTTGAGGTGCATGTCGCGGACATAAGCAAGATCCGCGTCAAGTTTTGTAGATGACCAGCGGAAGAGCAGGTCGGGCGCCCAAGCCGCGCCGCGAATCAGGACTTTGCGGCCGTTGACTTTGAAGAGGCGATGGCCTTTGTCGGTAAGTTCGGAGGTGACTTCGCGGATACCGAAGGTCGCGCTGGCCGTGTCCGATATTTGCTTGCCGACTTCGAAGCGCAGATGCGCAGTGTTGAGATTGGGAGTGCCCATCGGATAGGGCCACCAGAGTTTCGGATGGGCGAGTTTGAGTTTCGGGAACTGGCCGGGCGAGAAGGTAACAATTTTGGATTCACCGGCGGAAAGTTCGACGGGCTGCTGCAATGCGATGCCTTCCAATTCTGCGTGCAGCACGCCCTTGACGGCGTCTTGCGAAGCGTTGCGGAGTTCGGCGCTAACCGTCAGTTCCGCGGATTTGTACTCGGAGTCGAGTTTCGAGGAGACGAATGGACTTCGTAGGGCGACGGGGCCACTCGAAGTTAGAAACACTTCTTTCCAGAGGCCCATGTTTTTGTCGGGTGGCGTGGGGTTCCAGTCCACCCAGGTGATGCCGAGGTCGTATTTCTCAGGCGCGAAAATTTCGAGGGCGAGGGCATTGGCGGTTCCTGGTTTCAAATACTTGGTGATATTGAATTCGTACGCGCGGTAGGTTCCGGCGACGTCGTTCGTATCCGCGATTTTTTGGCCATTGACCCAGATGTTGGCGCGGTAGTTGATGCCAAGAAAATTCAGCCAGACATTTTGGGCTGAGGCTGCGGGCGATGAAAAGTCGGTGCGGTACCACCAGGAGCATTTAAAAGGGCTGTCGTCGGGCATGTCCATGTTGGCGAAAAGCTGCTTGTTCGAATGGCTCATACCCGGGAAAGAGTCGAGATTCATTGCGTAGTCCGGATCGGGATAGGTTTTGTCGGTCACGAGAGCCCCGACGACCGTTGCAGGAATGTCCACCTTGTGCCACGAAGCAGCGTCGAAACCTGCGGTGGAGATTTGATCGCCAGTGGCTTTTGCATCACACGAAGATTGAATCTGCCAATTCTTATGCAAATACGTGCGATTGGTGGCACCTTCGGAGTAGGCGGGGATTGCGAGATTTGGAATTGCAAAGGAAACGGCGATAACAAGAATCGTCGAGAAGGAAATGCGAGTCGAGCGTCGCAAGGGGCCCCTCCTGGGAATCCAAAGGTTAGCCGGCATGGTCCGGCACCCCGCCCGGATGAGCCGCGCGAAGCATATTAAACCGATTCAATGGGAGGTCCCGCATTTATTTTGGACCGGCATTTGCCATCCGGAGAACGCGCGGCCGGGCCCTTGTTCAAGGAGATTACGAGCCGACCGAGTGCCCTTCCACGAAGGGGCTTGACGGTGTTTCCCGGATGATGGGGGCTCGGAGAACCCATCTCGCCGAGCAGTCATCCAATTAAGTGCGGAGGGAACCTCATGCGGGACGAGCGGACCGCTTCGTGGACAGCACAGCGGTGCGGACGGCCTTGCGGCGAACCATTAAGGCCGCACCAGAGAAGGTGCAAACCTGGCTGGGATGGATGCGAGATAAAAACCAGGACCTTCCTTGGTGCCTGCGCATTGGCGGTGCTTTCTTTCCTTCCAGCAAACGGAATCGCTCAGGAGCCCATTGCGCGCCCGTCAAATCCTGGCCGTTCCTTGCCGGACGCCCCGGTGCCTAAACCCGCTGACCCCATGGAGGGTCACGCAACTCGTGATGCCCAAGGGACAGCAAGCATTTCAGGGACAATACTGGACTCGACGGGAGCTGCAATCCCAGGCGCACAAGTCAGCCTTGCACGGAAAGATGGAAGTCGATTGCAGACGGTTAAAACGGGTGCAAACGGCGAGTTTACCTTCCCTGGGATTCCCGCGGATTCTTATCAAGTGACAGTGGAGGCAGTTGGATTTGTCCCCTTCCAAACAGACGAATTCACCGTTACGGCGCAGCAAGTGTTCACGCTCCCCGCCATCTCGCTGTCCGTTGCAGGCCAGAGTACATCGGTAGTGGTACGTCCCACCGAAGTCATCGCGGCCGAGCAAATCAAAACGGAAGAGAAACAAAGAGTGCTCGGAATCGTGCCCAACTTTTACGTCAGCTACGTCTCGGACGCGGCCCCCCTCAGTTCCAAGCAAAAGTTATCGTTGTCCGTTCATGACGCGCTTGACTGGGCTTCGTTTGCAGCTGTCAGCGTGGGCGCGGGTGCGGAACAGGCAACCAACGCTTTCAAGGCATACGGGCAAGGCGCCGCAGGATACGGCAAGCGCTGGGGGGCATTGTTCGCGACTGCGCGCTCCAACGATTTGCTGAGTCATTATGTCTTCGCGTCACTCTTTCACCAGGATCCGCGTTATTTCTATCGAGGAACCGGCACGAAAAAATCTCGCCTATTCCATGCGTTGAGTTACGCTTTCCTCGCCCGGGGCGACAACGGAAAGACCATGCCCAACTACGCTTATATCCTGGGAGACCTGAGCTCCGGAGCGCTCTCGAATGCATATTATCCGCCGGCGAATCGAGGCGCAGGCTTGGTCTTCACCAACGCTGCGATTGCGCTCGCGGCACGGGCCGGCCAGGGAGTGCTGGAAGAATTCATCGGGAAGCGCTTCACCAAAAACGTTCCCGACGCAAGCTCGTCGGAGAGCACGGAGCCGAATAGGCCACCAAGCATACAGCCGTAGGCCGCGTTTAATGGTCGCCGGCGCCGAGAAGCTCCGAGACGCCGGTAGCTGCGACCAGCTAGTTTATGAGCAGCCGCTGAAATCGATCTCGGCGGCGCTCGTGGTTGCTCCGGGCGTCACTTTGAGTAGCGCCGGCGGCGTGCTGGTGTCCTTGCTCGCGGTTTGAGAAGGCGGCGAGCATATCGTTAGGTTGGTCGCGGGATTCGTGGCGTCCGCTTCCACCGTGTAAAGGACATCTCCGGAGGCGGGTGCAGTGAAAGTGACTTTGCCGGCTGAGAATGTGCCGACCTCTGGGTTGCTTGCGGGCACAACCAGGGTGTAGCTCCCGCAGAACGCCCCCTTTGGCGCGCCCGTCGGGCACGACGTGCTGGAAGTGATCGAGACGCTGGAATTCGAGTTGGCGAAGAGCGGAACTGTGATCGTGTGGCTGGCACCCGAAACCATCACGGTCTGGAGCGCGCTGACATTCGTATCAATGCTCGCGCCAGCTGTTCCATTGATGGCAGTGATGGTGCCCTGAATCGTTCCTGGGCCCGTGGAAGCACCGGAAGTTGCTGGCGTTTCCGCGACCAGCGGGATCGCGCCGAGATCTGTCCCTCCCGTGACGTTGAAAATTGCCGTGGCGTCGTAAGCGGGTCCTGATGAAGGCATGGCATCCACGATGACATCGAACGGTTGAGCAGGAAGCGGGCAGAACCGGAAGTGCCCGGTGGAATCGGTTAGTTTGGGCGCAGCCACAATGCGATCCACGCCAGTCATATCCGGCGATTGAAGAGTGACGGTCGCTCCCACAATAGGCTTTGAGGTGATGCTATCCACAATCTGTCCGCTGATTCCGGACATGTTGGGACTCACAACGCCTGCGGTGAGCGCCGGTTTCAATGTAAACGACGGAGTGATCGAAGAGCACGCATCGAAATCGATATTCAGATCCACCGACTGCCCCGCAGCAACATGGAGTGGCCCTCCCATCATTTGTCCGGGGGGAATCTTCAGCCCGGTCTGGGTCTCGCTTGCCAGCTTAAGTTCGTGAAGGAGAGGAGGACCGCCCTGTGGGTTGGGGACCGCGACGCAATTGAAAACATTGCCGAGGGGGGCGCAGTTATTGGAGGACGGGGCCATGCTTGTGGCGGCGTTGGCAAGAAGGATTAAACGGATTTGCTGATAATCGCCAGCTGGCAGCTCAGCTGAACCAAGCTGCGCGAGCAGGCATTGTCCCTGCGCGGGGAGCTTCAGAAGATCCACCTGCAGGGGAGCGGAGTTGAGCTGTGGCGCGAGTTCCTGCCAGCCCGGTGAATTGGCGTCCGCAGTAGCACTGATGTGGGCCTTGACCGAAACAATCGTGACCCATGCGTCACTAAAACTTCCAGGCGACGCGGCCGAAGCGGTGGCTCCTGTTGGCGCAGCACATGAGGGCGGATCGCTAATGGATACGGTAACTGTTCCTAAGGCGGGACTCCGCATCGAGGGAGGTCCGCCACCACAGCTGATCACAATCAAAGCGACGGCGATGACGAGGGATCCGAGCAAAAGAGAAACACGATGGCGTTTCAGACAGAGTGGAGCAGGAGCGAGCATGAGAAGCCTCCAGAGCTTGAGCGATGAAGTTGTGCTTTAGTCGGCAGTCCGGTGTGGGACAGAATGCTGGGGCGGGGCGAACACTCGTCGATTCAACAAAAACCAGAGTGATCAGTACTGAGACTCATAGAGCCTCAACCCGATGCATTCAACTGGACGGCCTTTCCCCGTTCCATGTATTGCAATTTGCCAACCCTCTCTCGAATTATCTAAATGATGAAAAGTCTAGCCCTTAGAGTTACTACTCTCGGATAGGCGATTTGCGTAAGAGTCAAAACTTCGAGTGGCTGTGTAAATATTTGCGGATGCGTAGAGAAGGGGCCGATGTGGCACATTGCTCAGCCGGACAAAACGAAGTGCTTGG